>Ga0207714_1002223_pt1 | contig 11922 bp, 16 predicted proteins | sample PonA232FremontCA_2_FD_187270 | JGI IMG/M metagenome (GOLD analysis project Ga0207714, IMG submission 187270) | Marine sediment microbial community from Fremont, CA, USA - Pond A23 Sediment 2 (SPAdes) | ecosystem: Environmental > Aquatic > Marine > Unclassified | place: USA: Fremont, California... | reverse complement strand
CGCCCGCCGGTCTTCGAGCCGGAGCCGGCGGTCACGGATCTCCCGGCGCCGCCGGTTCCGTTCCCGGGCCTGTGCCAGCCGCTCACGGGCTGCCGCCGCCGAGGTCTCCTGTTCCGCGAGTTCACTGATCGCCGCTTCGAGGCGCTCGACGGCGTCGTCGGTGTCCGTCCCGTGGTCGCGGCAGGCGCGAAGCCGGCCCCGGGCGGCGGCGACAGCCTCGCGCAGTTCGGTCCCGGTACCCTGTTCGGCGAGCGAGCGGCGGCTCGGCGTGCAGTCCCCGCTTTCGTGGTCGGCGAGTTCCGCCTCGCAGGCCGCGATCTCGGCGTCGAGCCGTTCGATCTCGGCGTCGTACTCGGTCGTCAGGTCCCTGCTGCGGGCGGCACGGGCGAGCGCCGTCCGGGTACGGATCCCCATCCCCCCGTGGATGTGGCCGACGTGGTCGTGAACGGGCCGGGGCTGTTCGCAGTCGACCGTGAGCCGGCCGGTGTCGCCGCCGCGGATCGCTTCGAGAACAGTTCCCGGACTGACGTCGGGCGGGAGAGAAACCACCCGCCCACGCCGAACGGTACCGTCGATCTCGACCGTGATCGGTCTCATATTTCGCCGCCGCGTTCGGGTACCTCGAGCGCCGCGTCGCGCATTTTTTCTTTCGAGGGGTGGGCGGTGCCTGCCGCGAAGGCAGCGTATGGGACGGCCGGCTGCTCCCGGCTCTCGTAGGCGGCCGCTGCCTCGCGGACAGCCGCCGGGACGGCGGCGAACTCGTTGAACGGCCTGGTTCGTTCGACCTGGACCGCGTCGCCGTGTTTCGCCCGCAGTCGGAGCGCCTGGAACGCGCCGAACTCGGTCGGCTCGAACAGTGCCGCCCGGCCGAGCTGGCGGCGGACGCTCTCCTCGTGGGCACGACAGACGTTGCGCAACGACTCGCGGGCTGCTCGCGAGTAGGTGATGACCAGCAGCACGCCTGACAGTACAGTGACAGGCTACGTAAAAAGTTCGGTCACGATTGTGCCGGACCGCCGGATTCGAGCAGCGTCCGCGTCCGGATCTCCCGGTCGTCACCGTCGAGTTGCACCCGGGCGTCGAAAAGCGACGAGATGGCGGCGACGTCCTGTGAGTCGTGCGCGCTCGGGTCGATGTGGAAGTGGGCGCGTGCGCCGGCCGCGTAGATCTGCCCGGTGATCGCGTGGAGGAACTCGTAGGCGGTTTTGATATCGACGTACTGTAACATCGAGGTCAGGGAGTCGAAACAGACCAGCACGGGATCACGCCACTCCGAGAGGATCCGTCCGATACTGATCCCCAACCCCGTGAGATCGCTCGGCGTCGATACGTTATCCGTGACGACCCCCTCCTGTTCGACGGCAGTCGAGGCGTCCCCCACCGTGATGACACCGACGTTGCCGACATCGTCGAGCTGTGCGACACAGTCACTCGCAGAGCGAGTAAACGAGACGAAAAGCACGTTCGGCTCCGAAACGCCCTCGACGAGGAGCGTGGTGCAGATGTCCCGACTCCCGCCCAGCGGGGGTTCTTCGAGCAAGATGTTCGTCGTATCTTCGAGTTGTCTGATCATATCTCCCATCTGTCCCAGCCTGAACGTTGTCGAATAGTGACCCGTGATATAAACCGCTTTGTCTTTCTGTCGCCGTTCTGGTGGGTCGAACGCGTCAGAAATCGACGTCAGTTTCCGCGCCGTCGGTCGCATCCGAGAGCCCGTCGTCGTGGGCCTCGGCGGCGAACTGGCTCGTGAGGTCGGCATCTGTCAGGATTTCCCGGTATGCTGTGACGAACCGCTGGCTGACGCGGCGGGACCGCTCGACCGTCTCTAGCACGGCCCGGCTCCGTTCGACAGTCGCTTCGTCCGTCCCGAGTTCCGCGGCGAGGGTCCCGGGATCAGTGTCCGGATTTTCGCGGAGGACGTCGAGGTCGTCCTCGGGCAACCGGGGCTCGCTGTCACGGACCAGGTGGAGCGCCAGCCTGGCGGCGAAGACGGTCTCCTCGTCGCAGTCGAGTTCGTCGGCGAGTTCCCCGTCGGAACAGCCGTCGTAGAACAGTTCGATCAGTTCGCGTCGCTGCTCGTCGGTGAGGGCGGTGTCGAAGCCGAACTTTCCCCGAAGCGTCTCGATAACGTCCCCGAGTCGCGTCTCGACCGACGCCCCCTCGTCGGTCAACGAACCGTGACTCTCCGTCTGGGACGCTGTGACGGTCTCCTCGTCGGAGACAGAGAGGAAGATATCACGGAGTGTCTCGGTTTTTTCTTCCATCCTGCCCAACTCGTTGGGACATCCATAAAAATCCTCTCCATCGGAGGCGTCTGCCAGCAACATTCAAGCGATCTGATCCCCGAGGTTCCCGTATGGATCCGAACGAACTCGCCGGAGAGTTGGCGGCGGCGTTCGGCGGGAGCGAGCAGGTCCGGCGGGCCGTCGCCAGACAGGCGCGGGATCTCGCCGACTCGGGGCGCATCGAGGACGGGTTCGGCTACGAACTGACAGCCGACGCCGTGGTCGACCATCTGGCCGACGCGCCGGACGACCACAGCCTCCTCGATCGGTGGAACTGGTGGATCGGCTCGCTCGAACTCGCGGACGGCTCCTATCAGCGGTTCCGCGTGCGGCCGGGGATCGAGTCCGGCTGAGCGGGCCGGGGGAACCGTTCGACCGCGTCGGCCGGGGGGTCGACGCTGCCGGGATGGACGACACCCGCCAGGGCGGCGAGGCTCTCGACCAGCCGGGGGCCGGGTCTGTTGATGTAGTGGTGGCCGTCGACCGCGTACAGCCGGTTTTCGCTGACAGCAGTGAGCGCCTCCCAGCCGTCGCGGTCGGTGAGATCGGCTGCGTTCTCCCGGATCTGATCGAGGCCGAACCCACACGGGGAGACGATCAACACCTCGGGATCGTACTCGCGGACGTCGGCCCACTCCCGCGGTCGGGAGCGGTCACCGGGGTCGGCGAGGCCGTAGCTGCCGCCGACGCGGTCGACCATGCCGGGAATCCAGTGGCCCGCCACCATCACCGGATCGAGCCAGTCGAGCACCGCCACTCGCGGCCCCTCCTCGGGCGTTTGCGCCGTGATCGACTCGATGCGCGCTTCGAGTTCCGAGCGGACAGCCCTGGCCTGGGCCGGGGCGTCGAGCAGCCGTCCGAACCGTTCGATATCCGCCAGGACATCGGCCAGGCTGTGGGGGTTGCTCGTCACGACCTCGGCGTCGAGGTCGAGTTCCTCGACCGTCCGCAGAATGTCCGAGTCGTCGACGGCACAGACGTCACAGATCCCCTGTGAGACGACCACGTCCGGATCGAGTTCGAGGAGTTGTTCGCGGTCGATCTCGTAGACACCACCCTCCTCGAGTGCCGCCTGGACCTGGTCGTCGATCGCCGCGGAGCTGGCTTCGGGATCGACACGCGAGCGGTTGACCGACGGGAGGTCGCGAGCAGCGGGGGGGTAGTCACACTCGTGTGAGACACCGACGGGTTCGACACCGATCGCGAACAGCATCTCCGTCGCCGACGGAAGCAGTGAGGCGACACGCATACGCTGCATACTGGCTGTCGACTGTTAAGATCCCCGGTCGTACTGGCGGTCAGAGAAACGCGAACGAACTGGGACCGGCAGCCTCAGAACGGGAAACGGCGCCGGAGGCGTTCGAAGAAGTCCTCCTCACCGTCGGGGCTGGTGCCGTTCTGGATCACGTGGTCTTTCGGCCGGATCACGGTCCGTCCGTCGTCGTTTGAGACGTCGATCAGTCCGTCGGTTTTCAGCTCCGAGAGGGCGGTTTCCAGCGAGTCGATATCCTCGTCGACCATCGCGCGGAGATCGAAGACAGTCATACCGGTCTCCTGCCGGTCGGCAAGCGCGTCGAGGACGGCAACCTCCGTCTCGCCGCGGTCACGATACTCCTCTTTCGCTTGCATTGTGAGTCAGTACGGAACCACGGCTCTTATATCTTGAGCGCCGCGTGCGCGACAAGCAGTACGCTTATGGTTCGCACGATGGGATGTTTATGCCAATGAGCTTCAAGTGTTCCGTCTTCGGGCATGCATACGGCGACGCCGAGATCGAACGCGAACGGGAGGAAGACGGCAGCGAGGTCGTCACCACAATCCGCGAGACGCAGACCTGCGAACGGTGTGGGGAGTCGCGTGTGGTTTCAGAGAACAAGGAAGTGACGACGCTGGAGACGGCCGCGGATATCGTTTCGGAGGACCTCGGAGAGGATCAGGCCGCCGAGGGGGGCGAGCCGGTCGACGAGCAGCCGGCGACACCGACAGCGCCGGAGCCGACCGAGCCGGCGGGGGAGAAGCGACCGGCAGAGCCAGAGGAGCCCCGAACAGAGACGGACATTCCCGACGCCGAGACGGGAACGCCCGCGGCCGGGAGCCAGCCGGGGTACGAAGAGCAGACCACGATGGAGGACTCGGAGGGGTTCGACCCGGCAGAGGCCGATCCGGAGACAGACGACGGCGTCATCCTGGACGACAGTGACGACGACGAACTGGACGACCGCGAGCCGGGGGAGTGGCCCGAAGAGCCCGACGACGGCGAGGACGACTGGCGGCCGGAGACGGAGGTCGATCCGACGCCGGAGGAGACGACAATCGAACCGACGGGGAGTGCCGTCACGGTCCCCGAGGGGGAGTTCCGCTGTCCGGAGTGTGAGTTCAGCACGTCCGTCGAGTCGACATCGCTGCGAGCGGGTGATTTCTGTCCGGAGTGTCACCGTGGGGCACTGGAACACGCCACGGAGTGACGGTCGGCCGGTTCCCGGCGCTGGCACGAAAGAGGTAAGAGCCGTCCCGGGCAAAGAAACGACCATGCGCGAGTACAAGATGCGACGGGGCGAGTACCTCGAAGAGCGGATCGAAGATATGGAGGCCAAAGTCGAGGACTATTTCGGCTCTGTAACCGACACCGAGAGCTACAAGGACAGCGAGCTGCTGGTCGTCGAAGAGCCCGACAATCCCGTCTTCTCGCGGATCACTGCCGGCACGGTCGAGTACAGCGGCAAGAAGGACAAACTCGCAGTCGAGTTCGAGGAGCGTCCCGCGGAGGAGGTCATCGAGGAAGGCCACTTCGACGCGGCGGAAGAGGCCGTCTCGCTGAAAAACGACTTTCTCGAGGAGGCGACCGGTCGCGACGCCAAATCCCGGCGCGAGTCGATGAAACGATCCGTCGAGGACGACGAGGTACCGGACAACGTCGGCGACTAGCCACGACCGCCTGCGCGTCGCCGGAGGCGTTGTGGAGATCGCTGATCGCGATTGCCGCACCCATGAGATGGGTAGACGGTATTTTGCGTGTACGCCCGTCGTACTCGTCGTCAGAACTGATCCGGATCAGTCGGCTCTCTCCGGATTTCCGGCCGCCCTGGCTCGTCATCTCGACGGTTCCGGGACCGGTTCACCCGCGAGGCAATCCAGGGAAGCATCAGCCGAGCCCTCCGGATCGGGTACTGTCACGGGGTAGTGGACGCTTGCTGTTCGTTCCGCCGAACGGGGGCATGTGAACGATTCGCATAGTAAATACTGAGCTCATCCGGAGGTAAGTACTTTCTGCACGTACACAGTATATATCCTAATATTCTACAGTGTATACTCATAGATTGGCGAAAAAAGAAAGTGTCTAAATTTTTTATGCCGGAAGAATTAGTGGTTCGATGTTTTCGCTCTGTAGCCAGTCGGGGCAGAACGAGGATCACTGGCGGCAGACGATCATCGGCGACTCGCCTTCGCCTTCGAGATCGTAGTAGGTCTGTCGAACGGTCACCGGCGTCACGTCCGCGACGTCGGCTACTTCCTGCTGGGTGAGGCTGTAGCCGGCACGCTTTGCGGCGGTGTAGAGACAGGCTGCGGCGACCCCGCCGGGATTGCGGCCCGAGTCCCGTCCGCGGTCGCGGAGTTCGGCGGCGAGTTTCCGCCCGGTCCGTTCGATCTCGGGTGGGAGATCCAGTTTGCTCGCGAACCGGGCCAGGAACTCCCGCGGGTCGATCGGCCCCGTCGGCAGCCCGAGCTGTCGGTTCATCGCGTCGTAGGCCGCGTCGAGTTCGTCCCTGTTCGCCTTCGAGGCAGCGGTGATCTCCGGGAGCGTCCGGGAGACGTTCGCTGTCCGGCAGGTAGCGTAGACCACCGCCGCAGCGAACCCCTCGATGGATCGACCCTGGAGGAGACAGTTGTCCTGTGCGGACTCGAACAGCGCGCAGGCGCGTTCCTGAACGTGGTCGGGGAGATCGAGCACGCTGACGAGCCGGCGGATCTCGGTGAAGGCGTACACCCTGTTTCGCTCGGCTTTGCTCCGGATCTGTGTGCGTTTGTGCTGGCGACGCATCCGGGCTACACGGCGGCGTTTCCGTCCGGTGAGACGGTTCGTGTGGCCGATCTCCGTCGAGAGCCCGCGGTCGTGGCGGGACCGTGTCAGGGGTGCACCCGTCCGTTCCGGGTCCGTCTCGTCGTCGTCGAACGAGCGCCACTCGGGCCCCGGATCGATCGCGTGCTCGTCGACGACCAGTCCACACCGGGTGCAGACGGTCTCGCAGTCGGTCGAGCGGAGCGATCCCTCGCATTCCGGACAGGCATCGACTGTCGCTGCTGTCATCACGTCGTAGTTGCCCCGTGATGCGTATTTAAACCGGAGCAGCTACCGGCAGTACTTGCAGCGTCGGCCGGAATCTACCTACCGGTTACCGGTAGGTGAGTCAGCCAGTTCCCGGCTCCGGGCTGCTCGTGAAGCTGCTGGAAACAAATCATTTATAGTGGATGGCGCAACCACATCCACCCGATGGGGCTGTCGGAGATCGCCGCCGGCATCGAGGTGACCGACCACCAGGAACAGCGCAGCGTCGCGACAGTCGACGAGACCGACACCACGCTCGCGGACCGGCTGGAACCGTTCGCGGAGTCCCTTCCCTGTTCGCCCGCGGAAGCGGCGGCTGTCCTGGAACGGTACAGTGAGGGTGGGTCAGTCGGCGCGTCGGGCCGCACTGCCGGGGTCGCCCCGACGACAGCAGCCAAGACGCTCCACCTGCTCGGCGAGTCGGTGTCGCCGCTCGGGCCGACAGGCCGGGAGATCGTCGGCGATTATCTCGACGGTCGACTCTCCCGCAGCGAAGCCCTCGGACTCACACGGGTCGGAGACGAGAGCTTCGCGCTCGCGGTGTACGTGGAAACTCACGAGCCACTCGAAGAGGCATGCGAAGCCGTCGAGGGGTTCCTCGCAGCTCGCCACAGCGAGTCGGTGACTGAGGGAATCGGTCTATCCGGACTCCGCTGACGGGTCGTCGTCCCGGATGACCATCACTTTCACGCGGTTGACGCTGTCGAAATCCCGGAGCCGGTAGGTCAGTTCGCGGATCTCCCGGGCAGGACCACGACAGAAAAGCGACTCCAGACACCACTCGCCCTGGTGGGTGTGGCTCGTGTTGAGGATGAGATCCTGGTGTTCGTGCTGGACGGTGTGGAGTTGCTGGATGACGTCGTGGTGGCGGTAGTCGAACCCGACGAGTGCGACGACCTCGCCGGTCGTCGTCTCGAGCCGGGAGTGGTGCTCGACGTACTCCTGCATCGCCTCGCGGACCGCGCGTGAGCGGTTTTCGATCCCTTCCTCCTGCCAGACGGCGTCGAACTCCGCGAGCAGGTCGTCGGGGATGTTGAAGCTCGTTCGCATACGTATCCCAACGGCACGCGTGTACAAGACACCACGTATGATCCTTCCCCCGGTTCGGTATTAACAACCAGTATCAGGGCGCTGTCCGGAGTTTCAGAGACGATGATTACCGAGGGATCGTTCGGAGTCACCGCTGGTGCAGTCGCACTCGGTGCGGTACACGGTATCGAGCCCGGTCACGGCTGGCCCGTCGCCGCGTCGTACGCGCTGGATCAGACCAACAAGTGGCTGTACGGGTTCGCAGCGAGTCTTATCATCGGCATCGGTCACCTCGTCAGCAGTATCGCGATGGTTGGGGTGTTCTTCTACGCGAAAGATTACTTCAACCTCACGCAGATCAACGAACCGGTGACGGTGCCCGGTGGGATCGAGATCGGCGGTCCAGTCAGTCTCGTCGCCGGACTCTTGCTCATCGTGCTGGGGATCCGTGAGTATCGCCACGGACACGCGCACGGAGACGGCGGTCACGGACACGCGCACGGTCACGGTGGCCTCGTAGAGGGTGCCGACAGGGGGCTGGTCGGGATCGCGTGGTTCGCGTTCGTGCTCGGATTCGCCCACGAGGAGGAGTTCGAGATCATCGCGCTGTGTGCCGGATCGAACTACTGTCTCGAACTGATGACGGTGTACGCGCTCACGGTCATCGCAGGGATCGTGGGGTTGACGCTGTTGTTGATCGCGGGCTACCACCGCTACGAGGAGCGTGTCAGGCAGTACACCCCGTACCTCCCGGTGTTCTCCGCCGCCGTGCTCTCTCTCATGGGAGTCGGATTCGTGCTGGGCATTCTGTAGCCCGATCAGACTGACGCTCGCGGTCCAGCTATCGACTGCCGGGCACGAACCGTAGGCTTTTGCCTCACAACGGCATACGTGTGGCAAATGCGGATCGAACTACGGGTCTGTCGACACTGTTTCGAAGGCGAACACGAAAACGAGCACAAGACGAAGATCACCCGCGATCTCGTCGCCTGTGCGGAGATCGTCCAGGACCACTGCGACGTCCTCGACCTCGACGACGTCCACATCCGGTGGGTGACCGAAGACGAGGACGACGACGGCCGGCCGGCGGCACTGCCGGCCGTGGCGGCGACGATCAACGACGAGCAGATCGTGGTCTCGGACACACAGCTGATCACGATGGGCGAGAACGGCTACATGATGATCTACCCGAACCCACAGGACGCACTGAAAGTGCTCTCGGGGAACATCGACGAGATCAACAAGGTCACCTCGCAGAACGTGACCCCACAGCTCTCGCCCGAGGGGGCGGAGATACTCACCGGCGACGCCACAGCCCCCGACGAGGCCGAGGAAGAAGATATGTACTCGTAGACGGCGTCATACTGTGGTGCAGCACGACATCAGTTACACGGCGTGAAACACCGATATGTGTGACGTGCTCACGAAAAGTACCGCAACAAACAGTATCACTCGATCGTGAGCGTGTAGACTCGTTTGCGGGCGTCGGTGAACGAGAACCGCGACTCCACGACGTCGATGTCTTCGAGGCGACTCAACGCATACCGGACAGTCCGCGCCGGCAACAGCGTCTCGTCGGCGAGTTGGCTCTGGGTGAGCGCACCGTTGTATTCGAGGATCTTCGCGACCAGTTTCGCACTCGGTGGCAGTTCCTGGACGGCCTCCCAGCCGGCTGGCGAGGGATCGTCCGTCTCGACTGTCTCTGAGGTACTCATGCTGTTCCGTTGTTCGGCGATGCAACGAAATAATACTTTCTACTCTATGTTATTATCTCTAATTATGTTCCAGAGAAAGTAACCGGTATCTGCCCACCGATTTCAGATTTTGGGTGCTACCCGAAGCCTCTTATTACTAAGTCACTTAATAAGGGTTAATGACCGACACCGTGGACGATGTCGAACTACCGTACGACGACAGCGCGTCCAAGCAGGAAAAGATCGAATCGTTAGAGGAGCGTCTCGAAGTGCTCGAGTCCCAGAACGAGGAGATGCGGGACAAACTACTCGATGCGAACGCCGAGAACAACAAGTACCAGCAGAAACTGGAGCGGCTGACCCACGAGAACAAGAAACTCAAGCAGTCGCCGCTTTTCGTCGCGACTGTCCAGGAGTTGACCGACGAGGGGGTTATCATCAAACAGCACGGCAACAACCAGGAGGCGCTGACCGAGGTCACCGAAGAGATGCGCGAGGGGCTGGAGCCGGACGCGCGCGTCGCGGTCAACAACTCGCTTTCGATCGTCAAATCGCTCGAAAACGAGACGGACGTGCGGGCACGCGTGATGCAGGTCGACGAGAGCCCCGACGTCACCTACGGGGATATCGGGGGGATCCGGGACCAGATCGACGAGGTCCGCGAGACCGTCGAGATGCCGCTGAAAAACCCCGACATGTTCGACGACGTCGGCATCGACCCGCCGTCTGGTGTGTTACTCCACGGCCCGCCGGGGACGGGGAAGACGATGCTGGCGAAGGCAGTGGCCAACCAGACCGACGCCACGTTCATCAAGATGGCGGGCTCGGAGCTGGTCCACAAGTTCATCGGCGAGGGCGCGAAGCTGGTCCGTGACCTGTTCGAACTCGCCCGCCAGCACCAGCCCGCTGTCATCTTCATCGACGAGATCGACGCCATCGCCTCGAAGCGGACCGACTCGAAAACCTCGGGTGACGCGGAGGTCCAGCGGACGATGATGCAGTTGCTTTCGGAGATGGACGGCTTCGAGGAGCGCGGCGACATCCGTATCATCGCCGCCACCAACCGCTTTGACATGCTCGACCGAGCAATCCTCCGCCCCGGCCGGTTCGACCGCCTCATCGAGGTGCCGGAGCCGGACACGGCGGGCCGCGAGCAGATCTTCCAGATCCACACCCGGACGATGAACGTCGCCGACGACGTCGACTACGAGTCACTCGCGGAGCTGTCCGACGGGGCGTCGGGGGCGGACATCAAGGCGGTCTGTACCGAGGCCGGGATGTTCGCCATCCGCGAGGACAGGACGGAGGTCAGGATGACCGACTTCGAGGAGGCCTACGAGAAGATCAAGCAGGAAGAAGAGGACGAGGACGTCTCGCGGACGTTCGCCTGACGGGTGTCGGGCTGTTTTTGCTGGCCGAGCCCCGAGAAGGGAGTATGTCAGACCTAGCGTGGGAGACGATCACGAGTCAGGTGGCCTACAGCTGTGACGGGTTCGACATCGTCAACGAGGAGGTCGAGCTCCCCGGCGGCGACACCGCCGAGTTCGACTACCTCTCCGAGTCCGAAAGCGTCGTCATCCTTCCTTTCACGGCCGACGGCGACGTCGTCGTCATCGACGAGTGGCGACACGCAGTCAGCCGGCGCAACCGCGGCCTCCCAGCAGGGAGCATGGAACCCGGGGAGGGTCCCGAGCAGGCAGTCCACCGCGAACTCCGGGAGGAGACCGGCTACGAGACCGGCGAGATCGAACGACTCTGTGCCCTCGAACCCGCAAACGGCTTTTCCGACGCCTATTTCCACTACTACGTGGCTCGTGGCTGCGAGCCGGCCGGGGGGCAGTCCCTGGACACAGACGAGTCCATCGAGGTGACGACGACGAGTTTCGAGGAGCTGCTCGAATCCGTCCGGGCCGGGGAGCTACGGGACGGACGCGCAGCGAACGGGATCCTCTACTACGCACTGTTCGAGCAGTAATCGCCGGATCACTGTCTCAAGATCAATCATACAAGATAATTATAAATATGGCTCTTTCAATTCGACATAGTTATGGGAATTTTGATAGTAGTGGCTGGAGTAGCTGTCTGATGCAGTATGTCATTTACTCACGAGGAAGCACTGAAACGGTTACGGGGGACAGTATCGGACGGTGAACCGATCATCGGCGCTGGGGCGGGGACAGGTATGTCGGCAAAGTTTGCCGAGCGCGGAGGTATCGACTTGCTTATTATTTACAACTCCGGACGGTACCGGATGAACGGCCGTGGATCACTGGCGGGGTTGCTCCCCTACGGCGATGCAAACGAGATCGTACTGGATATGGGCCGTCAGGTGTTGCCGGTCGTCGAGGACACACCGGTGCTTGCGGGGGTCAACGGCACCGATCCGTTCCGACAGATGGATGTCTTCATCGAGGATCTCAAACGGCGGGGGTTCTCCGGTGTTCAGAACTTCCCGACGGTCGGCCTGATCGACGAGGGTAGCCAGTTCCGGCAGAACATAGAGGAGACCGGGATGGGGTACGACAAGGAAGTCGATATGATCCAGGAGGCAGCACAACAGGGGATGCTCACCTGTCCGTACGTCTTCAGC
>Ga0207714_1002222_pt1 | contig 11925 bp, 10 predicted proteins | sample PonA232FremontCA_2_FD_187270 | JGI IMG/M metagenome (GOLD analysis project Ga0207714, IMG submission 187270) | Marine sediment microbial community from Fremont, CA, USA - Pond A23 Sediment 2 (SPAdes) | ecosystem: Environmental > Aquatic > Marine > Unclassified | place: USA: Fremont, California... | reverse complement strand
GCAGCAGCTGGCTATAGGCCGCTGGCAGATCCGCCGGACGCGAGGGGCCTTGCGGCGGCGGAACCACCAGCCCCGAACCTATAACCGCCGGATCATCGCCGGCCACATCCGAGACGAACAGGGCCAGCGCCCGGCGCCCGGCCAGCCGGGCACCGAGGCGGCCACCCTTGAGCCGCGAAACCGCCCGCCGGATGCGATTCATCGCGTGGATCGGGAGCCCATCACCCAGTAAACGCTGATTGAGCGACGCCAGGGCACTCGCCCCACCATCGTCCGCTAGCGCCTCCAAGAGACTCGAGGCGCCCCCGGATAGAAGGAACAAGAAGCGGGCATCCCTCGGCGCGCCATCCACCAGGGCCAGCACGTCGTGGCCAGCCTCGAGGCTGCGCTCGTCCGGGATCGGGTGCGCCGCGGGGCGATACCGAAGCCGGTGATGGACCGGAGCAGGATCAACCGTATCGGGGTAGACAACCACGCCCTCGGCCACGTCGACGCCCGCGTCCAGGGCCCCCTCCGTCATCGCGACCGCGGCCTTACCGACCGCCACCACATAACATGGCGACGGCGAGTCGTTGCACGCCAGATAATCGCGCACCCGGGCGCGGGGATCGACGGCCGCAACCGCGGCCCGATAGGCGGCCAGCAGCTCCTGTCGCGCCGTCACATCCGCCTTGCCGCTGCCAGTCCCCGCTCGAGGTCCGCCTTGAGATCGGCCTCATCCTCCAACCCGATGGACAGACGCACAAGACCCTCACGGATCCCCGCCTGTTCGCGCTTATCGGGCGGATTGCGCCCATGGGTCGTACTCGCGGGATGGGTAATGGTCGTTCGGACATCGCCCAGATTGGCCGTGATCGACAATAGCTCGGTGCTATCGATCAACCGCCACGCCGCCTCACGGCCCCCCTCGACCTCGAACGACACGATCCCGCCCGGCGCCGACTGCTGACTCCGAGCAAGCTCATGCTGTGGGTGCCCGGGCAGGCCAGGGAAGTTAACCAGGCGCACGCCCGGCTGCTCATTCAGCCACTCCGCGATGGCCTGCGCGTTGCGACTGTGCCCCTCCATCCGCAGGCTCAGCGTCTCCAGACCCTTGAGAAAGATCCAGGCATTGAACGCGCTCATGGTCGGCCCCGCCGCCCGCAGGAAGCTGTAGATCTGCTCGCCGACGCGCTTCGCATCGCCCACCACGGCGCCCCCCACCACGCGGCCCTGGCCATCGAGATATTTGGTCGCCGAGTGGATGACCAGATCGGCCCCCAGCTCGAGGGGCCGCTGCAAGGCCGGGGTGCAGAAGCAATTATCGACCACGAGCAGCACCTCATGGCGACGGGCAATCTCGGCAAGCCGAGCAATATCGGCGACCTCTGTGAGGGGGTTGGATGGCGTCTCGAGGAACAGCATCCGCGTCTCGGGCCGGATGGCCGACTCCCAGGCATCGTAATCGGTCAACGAGACGAAGCTGGTATCGATGCCAAAGCGGCTGAGGTGATTATTGAACAGCGAGACCGTGGTACCGAAGACACCCACCGACGAAACGATGTGATCGCCAGCCCCGAGCAACGCCATGCAAGTGGCGAGGATGGCGGACATCCCCGAGGAGGTCCCGATACAGGCCTCGCCGCCCTCCATGACGGCCAAGCGCTCCTGAAAGGCGCGTACGGTGGGATTGCTGAACCGGGAGTAGATATTACCCGGCTCCTCGCCGCCGAACTTGGCGGCTGCTTCCGCTGCCGAGCCAAAGGTAAAGCTCGAGGTCGCGAAGATGGCCTCGGAGTGCTCCTGCTCCGAGGTTGGCGCGCGACCGGCGCGCAGCCCCTGCGTCGAGGGGCCGCAGTCGTCGAGATCGTAATCACTCATGTCTGCCTCAATCGACGGGGTACCGAAGCCGCGGCCAGTACGGCGCCGTATGCCGATCCAGTGTATTCCCGGCGACCAGCCCGGCGCGCCATTCTCATTAAGCCCAGCTCAGGACACCGCTGAGATTCGCTGCCTCGCCACTCGCGGCCGCACCGCGCGCCTCATCCTGACGCTCCGCCTCCAGCCCTTCGAGGTAGGCCGCCGTGACGTCCCCGGTGATGTACTCGCCCGTAAAGCAGGAACAATCGAAATCCGCAATGCCCCCGTTGCCCTCGCGCACCGCGTCGACCAAGTCCGTGAGGCTCTGGTAGAGCAGCCGATCAGCGCCGATGACCTCGGCAACCGTGTCCTCGTCGCGGTTATGGGCGATGAGCTCGTGGGCTGCCGGCATATCGATGCCGTAGACGTTAGGATAGCGCACCGGTGGCGCCGCCGACGCGAAATAGACCTTATTCGCCCCCATCTCCCGGGTCATCTGGATGATCTGCTGACAGGTCGTACCGCGCACGATGGAGTCATCGACGAGTAGTACGTTCTTATTGCGGAACTCCAGCTCGATGGGGTTGAGCTTCTGGCGAACGGACTTCTTGCGCACCGCCTGGCCCGGCATGATGAAGGTCCGCCCGATATAGCGATTCTTAATGAAGCCCTCGCGGTAGGTCACGCCGAGCTCGTTGGCCATATCGAGTGCCGCGGTGCGGCTGGTGTCCGGTATCGGGATGATGACGTCGATATCGTGATCGGGCCACTCCCGCTCGATCTTGCCGGCGAGCTTACGCCCCATGCGCAGGCGGGACTTGTAGACCGAGACATCGTCGATCATCGAGTCGGGCCGCGCGAGATAGACGTATTCAAAGATGCATGGCGTCAATCGTGGATTGCTGGCGCACTGCTGGGTGTGGATCTCGCCGTAGAGATCGATGAAGACCGCCTCGCCGGGATCAACATCGCGAACCAGCTCGAAGCCCAGCACGTCCAGCGCCACGCTCTCGGAGGCGATCATGTACTCGGGCCCCGACTCGGTCTCGCGCCGTCCGAAGCACAGCGGCCGGATGCCGGACGGATCCCGAAAGCCGAGAACGCCGTAGCCATTGATCATAGCGATAGCGGCGTAGGCACCGCGACAGCGCCGATGGATGCCCGTTACGGCGCTAAAGAGATCGTCATGGGAGACCTTGAGCTTGCGGAGCTCACCAAGCTCGTGGGCGAAGACGTTGAGCAACACCTCGGAGTCGGAACTGGTGTTGATGTGGCGCAGGTCTTCAAGGTAGAGGTCGCGTTTGATCTCCTCGGCATTGGTCAGATTACCGTTATGGGCGAGGCTGATGCCGTAAGGCGAATTGACGTAGAACGGCTGCGCCTCGGCCTCGCTTTCGCACCCGGCAGTGGGGTAGCGGATATGGCCGATCCCTACGCACCCCTGCAGTTGGAGCATGTGGTTGGTTCGAAACACATCCCGAACCAGGCCGTTACTCTTACGCAGATAAAGCCGGCCCTCGTCGTAGGTCATTATGCCGGCCGCATCCTGACCCCGGTGCTGGAGGACGGTCAGCCCGTCGTAGAGATCTTGATTGACGGGTCCCTGTCCCACCATACCGATGACGCCACACATAACGCGCTATCGCCCCCTTTTGACTAGTTACTCAGCGGCCTCGTCGTCGGACGAGGCCGAACTCGCCGCGCAATACGCCCGCCAGTAGCCAGCGGCGGACGTTCCTTCGGGATTAACAGCATCACCGACCACCGGCCGGCGCACATCGAAATCGGACAACCAGCCCTCCACACCAACTCGGCAGACGAGCGGCCGCAGGCGCGTGGTCAGCAGCGATTCCTGCCACCAAGCCTCGCGCGGCACGGCCGTCAGCCCCGCCAACAGCACCAGCAGGGCGACGATAACGACCCCGCGTAGCCCGCCAAAGACCACGCCGACGGCGCGATCTGTCCCTGTCAGGCCAGTGCGGCCGACCAGAACCGACGCCAGATAATTCACCAGAGCCCCGATAAGTAACGTGGCGATGAACAGGCTCGCGAATGCCACAATCAGACGCAGGATCGGCGAACCGATATAGGGCTGTGCGTATACCGCCAGCGCCTCGCTATACCGCACACTCAACCACACGGCCGCGACCCAAACGGCCAGTGACAGCACCTCCTTGATGAAGCCCCGCATCAGGCTGATCAACGCCGATACGGTGATGATCGCGATCAGGACGCCATCCAGCCAATTCATGCGATCACCGCCTGCCGACGCTCTCCATACAGTCTACCACCGGCGAGGCTGCCAGCGCATGCCACGACTTACCGCGGCACCAGGATGCCGTCGAGCTCCAGCGATCGCTGCAACCGCTGGGCGAGGGCCTCGGCGTCAGCACGCGTCACCACCGGCCCAACGCGCACGCGATGCAAGCGCTCGCCATCGGCTCGGCTCGGCTCGCTATAGGCACTGCCGAAACCGGCATCGATGAGTCGCTCACGCAAGCGCTCAGCATTGGCCGGGTCGCTAAAAGCGCCCACCTGAACGATCCAGCTACCGGGGCGGCCCGCAGGCGCCGTATTGCCCTGCTCGGCCGTCTCCTGCTGACCCTCGGCCACCAGCGGCTGACCGTTATTGCCGCCTGTCGCTTCCTCCGGCGCGCTAGTCGTCGACGCGTCAGCCTGCCCTTCGTCCTCGCCAGGCTGACGCCCTGACCTCCCCTCGCCGCCTTGCCCGGGTGTTGGCTGAGCCGTGAAGTCCGGGGGCGGCAGTACCCCGTCCGCGGGAACCTCTGGCTCGGGTGGCACCTGGATCGGCACATCGACCCGCGTATGCTCCACGGGTCCCTGCAACGCCATCGGCAGGAAGATAACAACCAGCGCCAGGATGACCAGGCCACCAACGAGCCGTTGCTTCAACCCTTGCTGCATGCATGCCTCTCGCGACCGGCAACCCGAGCCCCAGAGCCATCACCGTACCAGCGCACGGCCTCTTCCACCGCCCGAAAGGAGCCACAGACCATCTTCGTGCCAGGCTGCTCGTCGAGATCCGAGAACAGCGTCGCCGGCGATCCAGCCGAGCCGACCTCACCGCCAGCAGCTCGAACCGCCGCGCTGACTTCGTCGGCCGGCCAGGCGTCGTCATCGTCCAAGATGAGCGGATGCCAGATCGAGACGGCATCGGCCAGGGCCTGCACGATCCCGATGAGCTCCTTGCGCGCCATCACCGCAATAACGCCGCGCAAGGGCGTCGCCAAGGTCTGTCCTGATAGGGCCTGGGCCAGCCGTTGCGCCGCCACTGGGTTGTGCGCGACATCAAGCAACCAGTGGCCATCGAGCCACTGCAATCGGCCGCTAAGTCGGGCAGCGCCGAGCGCCCGTTGCGCCTGCCCTCGGTCCGGAAACGCCAGCCCCGGTGCCGCCTCCCAGGCCGCCAGGGCAGTCGCTGCATTATCGACGAAACCGCCCGTCCACGCCGGCACCGGTAGCCCACCGAGTGTCTCGCGCACGCCCCACCACCGCCATTGCTCCGGACCGGGCTCGACATCGAAATCCACACCCCGCCGGGAGAGCTGCGCCCCGTGATCCGCCGCGGCGGCGAGGAGCCCTGCCGGCGGCGTACTCGTACCGCAGATCGCCGGGTGCTCGGGCCGCATAATGCCGGCCTTCTCGCGCCCGATTGAATCCAGGTCATCGCCCAGCCACTCGGCATGATCAAGCGCAATACTCGTGACCACGGCGACATCAGCGGACAGCGCGTTAACGGCATCAAGGCGTCCGCCGAGACCGACCTCCAGGAGCCAGGGGTCAGCGCCGGCCTGCATCAGGCACCACAGCGCTGCCAGGGTGCCGAATTCGAAAAACGACAGCGTGGTATCCCCACGAGCTCGGTCCACGGCATCGAACGCCGTGAGCAGCACCTCATCGGACACGGGGGATCCGGCCACGCGGATGCGCTCGTTATAAGCCAGGATATGCGGCGACGTGTGACATCCGGGCCGATAGCCAAGCTCGGTGGCCAGCCCTTCGAGGAAGGCGACCGTAGTGCCCTTGCCGTTGGTGCCGGCCACGCTAATAACGGTAGCGCTCGGCTCCAGAACACCCAGCACGTCACCCACGGCCAGTACGCGATCAAGACCGGGATCGATCTCCCGCGGATGGAGCTGCTGCTGCCACTGCAGCCAATCGGCCACGCGCGTAAAGCGCATCCAGCGCGCTCTCAGCTATCCGCGCCGAGACGGTTGAGGCGCGGCGATGGCTGTTGCGTCAGCATCGCCAGGAGGCTGGCGATACGCTCACGCATCTCGCGGCGATCGACGATCATATCGATGGCGCCGTGCTCAACCAGGAACTCGGCGCGCTGAAACCCCTCCGGCAAGGTCTCGCGCACGGTCTGCTCGATAACGCGCGGACCAGCGAAGCCGATTAGCGCCCCGGGCTCCGCGACATTGACGTCGCCAAGCGTCGCCAGACTGGCTGAGACACCACCCATTGTCGGGTCGGTCATAATCGACACGTACGGCAGCCCGCTCTCCGATAGGCGCGACAGCGCGGCGCTTGTCTTGGCCATCTGCATCAGGGACAGCAGCCCCTCCTGCATCCGGGCACCCCCGGAGGCGGGGAAGCAGATCAACGGTATCCCCTCTTCCACCGCCTGGTTGGCGGCACGAGCGAACCGCTCACCGACCACCGAGCCCATGGAGCCGCCCATGAAGGGAAACTCAAAGGCACAAACAATCGCCGGCACGCCCATCACCGACCCGTGTATGGCAACCAGCGCGTCGTTCTCGCCCGTCTGCTTCTGGGCCTGCGCCAGCCGATCCCGATACTTCTTGGTGTCGCGGAAGCGGAGCGGATCCGCGGGCTGGATATCCTCGCCGATCTCGCCTTGGGTCGCGTCATCGAGGAAGATCTCAAGGCGATACCGGGCCCCGATGCGTCGATGAGCCGAGCACTTCGGGCACACCTCCAGATTACGCTCCAGCTCAGGGCGGTACAGCACACTGGAACAGGGCTCGCATTTGGTCCAGAGCCCCTCCGGCACTCCTCGATTACGTCCGGTGCGCGCCTCCGTGCGGATGCGCGAGGGCATCAGTTTCTCGAACCAGCTCATGACGCCTCGGGGCGATGGTAGTTTTCGGTTTGATCCATGGCCCGACGCATACCGGCCGCCAGGTCGCCGACGGCCGTCTCGCGGGCCGCCGCGTCGCCAGCGTTGTCGCCTATCAACTGCACAATGGCACTACCCACCACGACGCCGTCGGCGACGCCCGCGATCCGTGCCGCGGTTTCGGCATCGCGGATGCCGAAACCGACCCCGACCGGCAGCTGCGTGGCCCGAGCGATCTGATCGACGTGGCGAGCGACATCATCGAAGTCAAGCGTTGCCGCGCCGGTAACGCCTTTCAGCGACACGTAATAGACGAAGCCGCGCGCCACCGAACAGATCGCCTCGATGCGCTCCTGCCGCGTCGTCGGCGCCACCAGCCAGATGGGATCCAGGTCGTATTCGGTTAGCGCCGTGACAAGCTCATGGCCCTCCTCGGGGGGCAGATCCACGGTTAGCACGGCGTCTACACCGGCTGCGGCCGCCTCACGGGCGAAGACCTCGTAGCCCATCTGCTCCATGGGGTTGAGATAGCCCATCAGCACCACCGGCGTATCGCTGTCACCACGCCGGAACTCGCGAATCATGCCCAAGATATCGCGGGTCGATGTGCCGTGCGCGAGAGCCCGCTCGCAGGCCCGCTGGATCGTCGGCCCATCGGCCATGGGGTCGGAGAAGGGGATGCCGACCTCGACGATGTCAGCGCCTGAGCTGACCAGTCGCTGCATCAGTCCGACGGTAGCTGCTGGCTCGGGGTCGCCACCGGTGATATACGGGATCAGGGCCTTACGGCCCTGCTCGCGAAGCTGCTCGAAACGTCGGGGTATGCGGCTCATAAGGCCATGCCCTCCAGCCTGGCCACGGTATCGATATCCTTATCACCGCGGCCCGATAGATTGACCACAATCGTCTGATCCGGGCGCATCCGTGCGGCCAGTTGTGCCGCGTAGGCCAACCCGTGCGCGGTCTCCAGCGCCGGGATGATACCCTCGGTACGGGTTACCTCATGGAACGCAGCCACCGCCTCGTCGTCGGTTACCGAGACGTATTGGGCGCGGCCGATATCCTTGAGCCAGGCGTGCTCCGGCCCCACCCCGGGGTAATCAAGGCCGGCGGACACCGAATGGGTGCCGGTGATCTGGCCGTCGTCACTCTCCATGAGGTAGGTCCGATTGCCGTGCAGCACCCCGGGGCGCCCGGCGGCCAGCGGCGCCGCATGGCGCCCCGATGCCACGCCGTCGCCGCCCGCCTCGACGCCGTAGATGGCCACCGATTCATCGCCGAGGAAGGGATGGAACAGGCCGATGGCGTTCGAGCCGCCGCCGACGCAGGCGACCAGGGCATCCGGGAGACAACCATGGCTAGCCAACATCTGTTGCCGCGTCTCGCGACCGATGACGGCCTGGAAGTCCCTTACCAGCAGGGGATAGGGGTGCGGCCCCGAAACGGTACCGATGATGTAGAAGGTGTTATCGACATTGGAGGCCCAGTCGCGGAAGGCCTCGTTGAGGGCATCCTTGAGTGTCCGTGAGCCTGACTCCACCGGTACCACATGGGCACCCAGCAGCCGCATCCGGTAGACGTTAACCGCCTGGCGATCAACGTCATCAGCGCCCATGTAGATGACGCACTCCAGTCCCAGACGCGCCGCCACGCTGGCCGTGGCCACACCGTGCTGCCCGGCGCCGGTTTCCCCAACGATGCGCGTCTTGCCCATACGCGAGGCAAGCAACGCCTGCCCCATGGTGTTATTGATCTTGTGGGCGCCGGTGTGGTCCAGATCCTCGCGCTTGAGATGAATCTGGGCACCGCCGATTTTTCCGGACCAGCGCTGCGCGTGGTAGAGCGGCGTCGGGCGCCCGACGTAGTGCTCCAGGTCGGCATAGAGCTCGGCCTGGAATGCCTCGTCGTCGCGATAACGGGCATACGCCTGGGCCAGCTCCTCAAGCGGCGCCATGAGCAGCTCGGGCACGAACCGCCCGCCAAACGCGCCGAAATGACCCCGGTCGTCCGGAAACTGGGTGAAGTCCAACGCTTCGCCCGATTCAATCACTTTGGCCACTTTGAACCCCTTGCATGAATGCTGCGAGTTTGTCGCCGTCCTTGGTCCCCGGCGCCTGTTCGACCCCCGTACTCACGTCGACACCCCAAGGCCGGACGCCACGAACAGCCTCGGCGACATTGGCGGGTGTCAGGCCGCCGGCGAGGATCAATGGCTTGGCCAAATCCCCTGGCAGACGAGACCACTCAAAGCTCTCCCCGGTTCCGCCCGCGTCGCCGGGCCGGTGGCTATCCACCAGCAGGCCGCTCGCGCCCGGATGCGCCGCCGCGAATCGATGCAAGTCCGTTACCCCGGCCATGCCCGCCGCCTTGATGTAGGGGCGCCCAAAGCTCGTGCAATACGTCGCGGCCTCATTGCCGTGGAACTGGAGACAATCGATAGGCACAGCCGCCAGCACCCGGCGCACCTCATCGGGATCGGCATCCAGGAACAGCCCCACAACCGTCACGAACGGCCCCAGTGCGGCGATGATCGCTCGAGCTTCCTCGACACCCACACAACGGCGACTGCCGGGATGGAACACGATGCCGACCGCATCGGCACCATGGCGGCTCGCCAGACTGGCATCCTCGGGCGACGTCACGCCGCACATCTTGACCCGTGTTCGCACCTCCGCCCCCATGCCGGAATAAAACCTGCCTTACACCGCCATAGAGCATAGTAAACAGGCTCGTGGCATTACGCAAAGCGCGGCAGCCATCCCACAGCGGGCATGTCATAGCCGTCCGGGTAACGCACGCCCGTCATGTAGAGACCAGCCGCCGGCGCCGTTATACCCGCCTTGGTTCGATCACGCGCCTCCAGGACATCACCCAGCCATTCGACGGGACGATCATTAGCACCGACGGCGAGCAATGAGCCCACGATATTCCGCACCATGTGATGGAGGAAGGCGTTGGCCTCGACATCGATGGTGATATAGCGGCCTTGCTGACCTAGCTCGATACGCTCGATTCGGCGCACCGGATGACGCGCCTGACAGGCAACCGCCCGGAAGGAGCTGAAGTCGTGCTCGCCGATCAGGTAATTAGCCGCCTGCTGCATCGGCGCGAGTGCCAGGGATTTCCAGGTCCAAGCGACGCGATGGCGATTGAGAACCGGGCGCCGCGAGTCGGAGAGCAAGACATAACGGTATAGCCGGCTCAGGGCCTGGTAGCGCGCATGGAACGCCTCATCCGCCTCGCGCGCCCACAGGACCCCGATATCCTCGGGCAGATTAGTCGTCACGCCCCGAATCCAGGCGCGCTCCGGCCGCTGAGCACAGGTATCGAAATGTACCACCTGGTGGGTGGCATGGACACCGGAATCGGTGCGTCCGGCGGCCGTTACCCCGAGTGTCTCATCGGCAACCGCACTGGCGGCGGCCTCAACCTCGGCCTGGACCGAGCGCGCATGCCGCTGGCGCTGCCAGCCGGCATAGCGACTCCCATCGTATTCGAGTCCGAGAACGATACGCCGCGTCACGATACGCCGATTGCCCTGTCGCTGCAGGCGCGGGCGCCAGGGCAGCCGCGCTTGGTAGGATGAATGCCCAACGCGTGGTGACGGCCGAGCCATCGGCGGGGTGGGCCCTGCCGACGCACGGCTCGCCTCGGCGTGCTGCGGTCAGCCGGCCTTCTCCAGGAGTTCCTCGGCCTGTTGTTTCTGACTCGCGTCACCCTCGTTGACGACCTCACTGAGAAGCCCTTTCGCTCCCTCCGGGTCGCCCATATCCAGATAGGCCTGGGCCAGGTCCAGCTTGGTTGCGACCTCATCCATGCTATCGAAGTCGTCGCCGCCAACCTCCGAGCCACCATCCTGGCCCGTGCCGCCATCCGGAGTGGCCGTTGGCGCATCGCTATCGGCCTCATCGGACACGTCACCGAGACTCAACGCCTCACCGCCCAGATCGGGCTGGTCCGAACCCGAGGCTGACGAGTCCGCACCCGCCTCGCTCGCATCGTCATCCCCAAAGGACAGATCCAGGTCGTCGGGGAGATCGAAATCGAGGCTGGTGTCATCGCTATTCTCCGCCGCCGTGCCTGACGACGCCGACGAGGTCTCAGTCTCCTTGCTGCCGTCTCCGAACTCCAGGTCGAAATCGAGACCGCCGGAGTCGGGCTCAGAAACCGGCTTCTCGCCACCGGCCGATGCCTCGCCGTCCGGCTCCGACGTACCGGCGTCGCCGCCTCCCAGGTCGCTGGTGTCGAGATCAAACGCTAAATCGTCCGTTTCGGCGCCGGCGGGCTCGGCCGGCGTGCCCTGGTCCGGTGCCGCCGGCTCGGACCCCTCGTCATCCAGATCGAAGTCGAGATCAAAATCGCCGTCACCGCTCGATGAGTCCGCGGCCGTCGTAGCGGGTCCCGACTGCTCAGTCTCCTCACTCGCACCCGCGGGCTCGTCGAGATCGAAGCTGAGGTCGAAATCGGTGTCACTATCGGGCTCCCCGCCCGGTACGGCCTCACCGCCGCCAGAGGCCGCCGGTTGATCCGTGACCGACTCAGACGCCGAGTCCTCGCCGCCGGCGAACAACGGATGCTCAGGCGCGATCTCGCGCCCCAGGGCCACCGTCGACTGCCACAGCGGATCCGATTCGCTATCCAGCTGGGTATGCAAGACCTGCGCCTCGGCCTCAAAGCCGCCCCGATCACCCCGCTTGGCTAGTACATCGAGGAGCCTATAACGCAACTCCTTATCCTCGGGATCGGCTCCCAGGGCCGCATCCAGGACGTCCTGCGCCTCGCCCAGATCACCCGCCTGGATGTAGGCGTCCGCTTGAGCCAACATATCGCTGGATCCGCCTGCCGCGCTCCCAGAGGCTGCATCGTCCAGCATCTCCGAGCCCTGGGCACCAGCCGTCGCCATGTCACCAGCGCCACCCTCAGCGGCGGGTGCTTCGTCCAGCGACGGCACCCGTGTCGGCGCGGCGAGCTCCTCGTCTTCC
>Ga0207714_1002221_pt1 | contig 11929 bp, 14 predicted proteins | sample PonA232FremontCA_2_FD_187270 | JGI IMG/M metagenome (GOLD analysis project Ga0207714, IMG submission 187270) | Marine sediment microbial community from Fremont, CA, USA - Pond A23 Sediment 2 (SPAdes) | ecosystem: Environmental > Aquatic > Marine > Unclassified | place: USA: Fremont, California... | reverse complement strand
TACTCGAAGGCGAACTGCTCGCGGGGGACGTTCGGACGTACCCGGGACGGAGTGGCCATCACCGGTGAAACGGCGGTCCGGAATAAAAACACACGGGTCGCTACGGCACTGGTCGGGCTCTGGGAGGCAAGGACCGCGAGCGGTCGGGACGGCCCCGCCTCAGTCGCTGGCCGCCGGCGTGCCGGCGGCGTCGCTGACTGTCTCGCCGACCTGGGTGTAGACGAGCACGAGCCCCACGGCCCCGCCAGCGGTGGCGACCACGAAAGGAGTCGCGAAGCCGAAGCCGACCAGAATGCCAGAAAAGAGCGTCCCGACGGCGATCCCGAGGCCAAAGCCCATCGTCAGCAGCGACAGCGTCGAGCCGGACTGGCCCTCCTTCGCCAGGTCGCCCGCGAGCGCCAGCGAGGGGGCAAAGACCGCCGCCACCGCGATACCCTGGACGAACCGCAGCAGGACCATCACCCCCGAGGAGGTCACGAAGCCCTGCGCGAGCGTCGCCGGCAACAGGAGGACGAACCCGCCGAGCAGGAATGGCCGGCGGCCGTAGCGGTCGCTGAGCCGGCCCAGCGGGAGCTGGAAGACGACGTTCGCCAGTACGCTCGCGCCGAACTGGACCGAGAAGAGAAAGTCACCCTGGGCGAGCCGGTCGTTGATCGCGTTGGCGAGCGGGGCGAAGATGGCGAAGCTGAGCGACATCACTCCCGTCGCGAGCGCGAGCGCGAACACCGGGTCCAGGCCCGTCCCGTTGGAGTTCCGGACGGCAAGCGAGAGGTCCTCGCCGGCTTCGGTCTCGGCCTGTTCGGGGTCCTCGATGAGCAGGGTGACGAGCGCGAAGCTGAGGATGGCGCCGACCACTGCAACGAGGAAGGCGGCGTCGAACCCCGAAATATCGACGCCTGCAAGCCGGTAGGGGCCGGCCGCGAGGACCACTCCGGCGACGATCGGCCCCGTGCCGAAGCCGAGCAGCCGGAAGGTGTTGTACAGCCCGAAGTTCCCCCCGCGCTGGTCCGCCTCGGAGTACTCGTTGACCAGCGCGACCGTCATCGGGACGGTGAATGCGGCCCCGATACCCTGCAGCGCGCGCAGGGCCAGGATCGAGACGTAGTCGGTGAGGAAGATGTAGCCGGCGCTGCCGACCGCGACCAGCGCCAGCCCGAACAGGAGGTAGACCTTCCGCTTGCCGGTCCGGTCGGAGAGCCGGCCGGTGAAGGGCTGGCCGAGGCTGTTCAGAAAGCCAAACAGCGAGAGGACGACGCCGATAAGCAGCGCGGAGGTCAGCGAGAACTCGACGGGACCCAGCGTTATCGTCCCGCCGATGAAGCCCGGAAGGTCGACGACCCGCTCGATATACAGGGGGAGTACGACCACGAGAAAGGAGTTTGCGACCGCGTCGACCATCCGCGCCAGCGCCAGCGTCAGGATCCGCGCGTCGAGGTCGAAGTCCAACGCCATCACTCCCATCCAGGGCGTTCTCCCGTATCAGCGTGTCCACTCGGTGTCGACGGGGGGCGTTTTCGCGGGTGCGGCCACGAGACAGCACGCTCTTGTCGACGGCCGCCCAGGGGCTCACCATGATACACCAGCACGGGGACCGGCCCTACGAGTGGGTCGGCTCGCTGAGCGAGCGGCGGGCGCAGCTCTCGCCGGACCGGGTCGGACTCGTCGACGCCGACACCGGGACGGAGCACACATACGCCGACCTCGACCGGCGGGCCAACCGGACGGCCCGGCTGCTCCGCGAGCGCGGCGTCGGGAAGGGCGACCGGGTCGCCACCGTCTCCCGGAACCGGCCGGCGATGGTCGACCTCTACTTCGCGACCGGGAAGCTCGGTGCGGTGCTGGCCCCGCTCTCCCACCGGCTCGCCCCGCCGGAGCTCGGGGCGATGCTCGACGGCGTGGAGCCGGCGGCGCTGGTCGTCGAGGAGCCCTTCGGAGCGGACCTGCGGGCCGCCCTGACGGGCGACGAGTACACCGCTGGCGTGCCGCCGCTGGTGGGGCTGCCCGCCGACGGAGCGTCCACTGGTGACGACGACCCCACTCCGTTCGCCGACCCGGTCGACGGCGAAGCCTGGCAGCCATACCCCGACGCGCTCCCCGACGACGACAGCCCCGTCGAGACCGTCGACGTGGCGCTGGACGACCCGCATCTGTTCTTGCACACCGGCGGGTCGACCGGGCTCCCCAAGGAAGTCGTCCAGACCCACGGGGGGATCGCCTGGAACGCGTTCAACACGGTGCTGTCGTGGGGGTTGCGCCCCGACGACGTGACCCCGATGGTGTTCCCGATGTTCCACACCGGGGGCTGGAACGTCCTGACGATCCCCTTCTTCCATCTCGGCGGGACGGTCATCATTTCCCGCGATTTCGACCCCGGGGAGGTGCTCGACCTGGTCGACAGCCGGGACTGCTCGGTGCTCGTGGCCGTCCCCGCGGTCCTCCGCTTCATGGTCGAGGACGACGACTGGGGGGCGACCGACCTCTCGTCGATCCGCTTCGCGAAAAGCGGCGGCGGCCCCTGCCGGGACAGCATCATCGAGGCCTGGGCCGACCGCGGCGTCGACCTCTCGCAGGGCTACGGCCTGACCGAGTGTGGCCCCAACAACTTCGCGATGCCCGACGACTTCGACCGCGAGAAGACGGCGAGCATCGGGATGCCCGGCCTCTACGTCGACGCCCGCGTGGTCGACGACGAAGGGATCGAACTCCCCGCGGGTGAGGTGGGGGAACTCGAACTCGCCAGCCCCCACGCCGGCGACGGCTACTGGAACAACCCCGAGGAGACCGCGGAGGCCTTCGGCACCGAGGCCGGCGAGGCGTGGGTCTCGACGGGGGACCTGGCTCGGGTCGACGGGGAGGGGTATTACTACATCGAGGGGCGCAAGAAGAACATGTTCGTCTCCGGGGGCGAGAACGTCTACCCCCCGGAGGTCGAGAACGTCCTCGCCGGCCACCCGAAGGTCGAGGAGGTGGTCGTCGTCCCCGTCGACGACGAGACCTGGGGGCAGGTCGGGAAGGCCGTCGTCCAGGGCGACGACTCCCTGACGCTGGAGGAGCTCCAGGAGTACGCCGAGGAACGGCTGGCCGGATTCAAGACTCCCCGGCACCTGGCCTTCGTCGACGAGATGCCCACCAGCGGCCCCTCGAAGATCGACCGCGGAGCCATCGAGGAGGGATACGGCGACTGAGTGCTGGCTCGAACCCGACTGCTTCGGGACAGGCAGGCACCTTTTATCCGCGCGGCCCCGACCGCGAGTATGCGCCGGTCCCCGGTCCTCGAGACCCTGGTGGTGATGCTCGCGGTCTTCGTCCTCCAGGTCGCGCTGGGCGTGCTCGGGCAGGCGGGTGCACTCGCGGCGAGCGCGGCCACCGTCGTGGCCGAGCCCTGGACGCTCGCCACGAGCGTCTACGCTCACGCCGGGCCGGGCCACCTGGTAGCGAACGCGGTTGCGCTGGCGGTCGTCGGTCCACTCGTCGCACGCCGGACGACCCGCGCCCGGTTCCACGCCTTTTTCCTCGCGACGGGGATGGCGGCGGTGCTCGCGGAGCTTGCCGTCGGCGGGGTGTGGGGGCAGCCGCCGGTCGTGCTCGGGGCCAGCGGCGCGGTGTTCGCGCTCGTGGGCTACCTGCTCACGGGCAACCGGCTGGCGGGTGCCGTCCTCGACTGGGTCGACCTCTCCCCGAGGGCGAAGCTGCTCGGGCTGGCCGTCCTGGTCGTCGGCCTGACGCTCGTTACGGGCTCGTCACGGGCCGCGCTGGTGGCTCACGCTGCTGGACTGACGCTGGGGCTGGTCGCCGGCCGGCTGGGCGTGCTCGACAGCCGTCGCGGAGCCGACCGGGGGTCACAGCAGGTCCGCGACCTCCAGCGGGACTGAGCCGCGGGTGTACCCCGAGAGGCTCCCGTCGGGCCGGTAGCGGTAGACCACTGTCGGCTCGTAGCCCACGGCCGGTCGCTCGCCCATCACTGCCGACCACTCGTCGTCCCGGAAGGAGGTACAGTCCACGAGCAGCGTCGCCCCGTCGTGGGCACGGAGCTGGTCGCTCGTCTTGCCGTCGACGGTCTCCCGGAGGGCGGCGGCGGGCGTGCCCGCCCGGCGGTTCCCGGGAGGCTGGGGCCGGGTCACCTCCACGAGCGTGTGACCGTCGACCCGGAAGTCCAGCGCGTGCCCGGAGTCGAGTTCGACCTCGGGCGCGAGGTCGTGACCGGCGTCCGAGAGGAGCTTCGCGGCGTCGAACTCGCCCATCGTCGCCCGCATGCGCGTGCGGTCGAACTGCTCGCTGGTGCCCAGCTTGGTCGCCATCGTGTACCGGTAGTCGTCGAGCAGTCCCGTCGCCAGGAAGTCGTCGTAGAACGTCGTCCCTTCCTCGCGGCCGGCATCGGGGAAGCCGGCGGCGTCCTCGGCGAAAAAGCGGCGGGTGACCTCCCGGCCGTCCTTCGAGAAGAAGACCGGCAGAAAGAACCACGAGAGCACCTCGTAGTCGGCCAGCCAGGGGTCCTCGACTTCCAGGGTGGCGAGCAGTTCCCGCTGGGCCCACTCGGCCACCCCGTCGGGGGCCTCCTCGAAGCTGTACTTCTCGGTCTTCCAGAGCGTCTTGGGCGTCTCGGTGTTGCCGAGCCACCACGCTCCGTCGCCGTTTTCGGCCCAGGCAAAGAGCGCGAGGTCGCCGTTGGCCATCTCCAGCCGGCGGGCGTCGTGTCCAGCGGGTGGGACGAACCACGGGCTGGCGAGGTCGGCCCCGAAGCGGCTGTCGAGCGGGTTGTAGAGGGCGTTCCGGACGCGGTCGATGTGCCAGCGGTCGGTCGCACGGCGAAAGCGGATCGGGCCTGCCACATTCCCTATACGCGGGCGGGACGGGAGAGGCTTGCGTTTGGTGGCGTTTCGGGACCAGCCCCTGTTGTCTGCCCCCACCGTTAGATTGATACTTACCAGCCGGTAAGCGTGAGTGTGGTAACCAATGTCGATGGGCTCATATGACGAAGCGGAGCACGAGCGCCGTGAACGGAAAAACAGCGAAGTCGACGCCAACTTCGACGACGAGCGGGCGGAACACGACGGCCAGGTGGAGTACGAGGGCGGGGAGTCGGCCGAGGAGCTTCTCGACCAGTTCAAGCGGATTCAGTCCTGACGGCGCAGGAGCAGTATCGCGAGACCGGTGACCGCCGACACCGCCAGCACGTGACCGACGACGGCCGCCAGCAGGACCGGCTGGCCGAGGACGAACGGGACCAGCGCCAGCTGCGTGAGGCCGAAGCCGAGCGTCTCTAGGTCCGCCCGCATGAGCTGGCGGCGTGTCTCATCGTCGAAGCGAAACCGGACCGACCGCCACAGCGCGACCACGCTTGCCCACCAGCCCGTCCCGATCCGATAGCAGACGTCCCACAGCACCAGCAGCGTCAGGTACACGACGAGCACCGGCGGCTCCGGGCCAAACAGCGTCGTCACCAGCGCCTCACCCCCCAACTGCGGGTCGTAGACGAACAGGTGGGTCACCAGCGCGATGTAGGCCAGCACCGAGAGGACCACCTCGACGTTCGAGCCAAAGAGCAGCCGCCGGTAGGCCTCGGGGATGTCGGCTTCGCGCGTCCGGCGGCCGATCCGCAGCATCTCAGCGCTACCGACCGTCGCGACGGCCACGGCGACGGTCCCCGCGATGGCGGCCGTCCAGAGCCCGTAGACCCACGCCAGAAAAAGGATCGCGGCCTCGAAGACGGCGAACTGGATGGCCAGCGCCAGCCCCGGCGAGACGTCGACGCCCGGGAGCGCGCCGATGATGCTCTCGTAGACCCACGTCTCCCCGTACTTCGTCCCCGCCGGGGCACCCCGGGTGGTCACGGCGCGGCCCCCACACCCACGGTCGGGCGGTAGTCCTCGATGACGAGGGCCCGACGGACCGCCTCGTCATAGGGTGTGAGGTCCACGTCGACGAGGTCGGTGATGGAGTCGTCGCCGACCACGACGGGATTTTTCAGCCCGTCGATCAGCGGCCGGGCGACGTGGAAGTCAACGTCGGTCACCAGCCCGACCCAGTAGGAGGACAGCCGCGGGGTCAGGACGGGCACGGAGAGGATGAACGGCTCGCGCCGCCCCATGACGCGGGCGGTCGTCCGGAGGATCTGCTCGTAGGTGAGCACGTCCGGCCCGCCGACCTCGTAGGTCCCGTCGGCCGTTTCTGGAACGTCGAGGACGCCAACCAGATAGGCGAGCACGTCGTCGACAGCGATGGGCTGGCACTCGTTGCGGACCCACCGCGGGGTGACCATCACCGGGAGCCGGCTGGCGAGCTGACGGATCATGTCGAAGCTAGCCGACCCGTCGCCGATTATCACCGCCGCCCGCAGCGTCGTCAGGTCGTACTCGCCGGCGTCGAGGACGGCCTCGACCTCCCGCCTCGACTCCAGGTGATGGGAGAGGTCCTCGCCCTCCTCGCCGAGCCCGCCCAGATAGACCACGCGCTCGACGCCGGCGGCGCCGGCCGCGTCCCGGAAGTTGGTGGCCGCGCGCCGGTCGCGCTCGGCGAAGTCCTCACCGGCACGCATCGAGTGGATCAGGTAGTAGGCGGCCTCGACGCCCTCGAGACAGTCCTCGAAGCTCCCGGGCTCGAGCACGTCGCCCTCACAGACCGTCACGCCGTCGGGGGGGTCGTACCGGCCGGCGTCCCGGACCAGCGCCCGCACGTCGTGACCCGCCTCAAGGAGCGCCGGGACCAGCCGTCCGCCGACGAAGCCCGTCGCTCCCGTGACCAGTACGCGCATACCTGTCTCTTGTGGCCAGCAGTCTTACGGGTTGTGCCGGACCCGTCCCTGCCGGCGCGCCCGGAAACCCCTTGGCGCTGGCGCCCGGACGGCAAGCATGGCACGCCAGCCGTGTGACGGGTGCGGGAAGCAGGTCTCCATCGCCGGCGGCATCGCGAACCTCTGGACGCTGGAGGCCGACGAGACTGGCGGGATCCAGCTCGAACTCGCCGACGGCAGCGACCACTTCCTGTGTTACGAGTGCATGGAGCGGCTGCCCGACGACCGCGAGCCGACCGCCGAGGACGTCGAGGCGCTTCCCGGTGCGGAGTGACCGAGCGGGGGACTTATTTCCGGCCCGGTCCCCGGAACGTGTGTGGACCCCAGCCGCATCCACGAGGCGTTCCCCGCCCCCGAGTACCGCGGCAACCAGAAGGGCGCTCTCGGGGAGATCCGGGCGGCCTTCGAGGCTGGCAACGACGTGGTACTGGTGCGCGCACCCACCGGAAGCGGCAAGTCCCTGCTGGCCCGGGCGGTGGCCGGCTGTGCCCGTCAGGCCAGCGCCGACGACCCCACGAAGCCGGTGGGGGCCTACTACACCACCCCGCAGGTCTCCCAGCTCGAGGACGTGGCCGCCGACCCGCTGCTCGAGGACCTGAGCGTCATCCGCGGAAAGAACAACTACGACTGCATTCTCCCCGGTGAGACCGACACCCCCGTGAACCAGGCACCCTGCGCCCGCGAGCGGGGCTTCGACTGCCAGGTCAAACACCGGTGTCCGTACTTCTCGGACCGAACCATCGCCGCCAACCGCCCGGTCGCGGCGATGACGCTCGCCTACTTCATGCAGACCGCCGGCTCGGACGTGTTCGGCCAGCGGGACGTGGTCGTGGTCGACGAGGCCCACGGGCTGGGCGACTGGGCGGAGATGTACGCCACCATCGACCTCGGGCCCGACACGGTCCCCGTCTGGGATGCGGCGGACGTCCCCGCCGTCGAGGATCTCGAGGACGCCGCCGACTTTTCCGACTACCTGACGACGCTCGCGGAGCGCCGGCTCGACCAGCTCCAGGGGCAGCCGGAACTCGACCCCGAGGAGGCCGCCGAGCGCGACCGGCTGCAGGAGCTACGCGGGGACCTCTCCTGGTTCGCCGAGGACGCCCGCGACCCCGAGAGCCCGACCACCTGGGTCGTCGACCAGCCCGACGGCGCCGGCACGCGCGTCACGGTCAAGCCTCTCGCTCCCGAGCGCTATCTCAAACACACCGTCTGGGACCGGGGCCGGAAGTTCGCGCTGCTGTCGGCGACTATCCTCGACAAGGACGCCTTCTGTGCCGGGGTTGGGCTGGACCCCGCGGACGTCGCCCTCGTCGACGTCGCCCACACCTTCGCCGTCGAGCACCGTCCGCTGTACGACGTCACCCGCGGGAAGATGACCTACGAGCACCGCGAGGAGACCCTGCCAGCCGTCGCCCGGGCGCTGGTGCGGGTGATGCAACGCCACCCCGACGAGAAGGGGCTGGTCCACTGTCACTCCTACGCGATCCAGGAGCAACTCGGGGAGTTGCTCGCGGACTTCGGCGTCGGGTCCCGGGTCCGGAGCCACGACAGCGACGACCGCGACGGGCAGCTCGCGGCCTGGAAGCGCCACGAGGGGGCCGACGTCTTCCTCTCGGTGAAGATGGAGGAGGCGCTGGACCTGGAGGGCGAGCTCTGCCGGTGGCAGGTGCTCTGCAAGGCCCCCTACCCGAACACGCGGGACTCGCGGGTCGCCCAGCGCCTGGAGGACGGGCAGTGGGGCTGGTACTACCGGGCGGCCCTGCGGACGGTCATCCAGGCCTGCGGCCGGGTCGTCCGGGCGCCCGACGACCACGGCGCCACGTATCTCGCCGATTCCTCGCTACTGGACCTGTTCGAGCGCGCCCGGACGGACATGCCCGACTGGTTCGCCGACCAGGTCGACCGCCTCAGCGAGCCCGACCTGCCGGAGTTTGCGCCCGGGGAGGCGCTCGGTGGGGATACGAGCCAGCGGGCGGGTGGAGGGTCGCGCGGGCGGGGCCGTAGCCGCAACCGCAGTCGCGGACGCAGCCGCGGCCGCTCGCGCTCGAGCGATGACCACCCGCTCTCGGACGTGTGGGACTGAAAGGCGCTCGGGGCTTTCTTGTTGTCCTGCATTCCGGTCGCTATAGATCACCAGTCACGACGCCGGTCGTCGGTGTCCCGGCGTGCGGCGCGTTCGGCGGTCCGCCGGTCCATCTCCCGCTGCTTTCCGTGTTCCGCCCTGACCAGCAGGTACAGTAGCAGGCCGCCCCCGACGCCGAGCGCCAGGAAGGCGAAGAGGACTGCGGCGACCGACATCTACCCCAGGAAGACGTCCACGATGTCGCTGCTCCCGGGTGTGTCGTCGCGGTACAGCTCGGAGTAGCCACACTGCGTGCAGGAGACGACCTTGAAGGAGTTGGTCTGGATGTCGAACATCTTGCTGAGACCGTCGCCGGTCGTGGAGATGCTGCCGACCTCTGTCTCCGTGTGACCGCACTTCGGATAGCCCCGCTGCTCGCGGGGAGCGGATGGAGGGCTCACAGACGGATATGTCAACGCCGGCCTCAAGAACGTGTCGCCGACTCAGAACACCGAGGCCAGCCCGTAGACGACCGAGGAGCCGACCATCAGGAGCACGAAGACGATGGCGAGGATCTGCTGGCGGTCCATACCTGACCTTCGCGGGCCGGCGTGTTAGGCGTTTCGCGGACTGGGTCGTCGGCCGTCCCGTGAGCCGGCGTGGCAGGCCTGCGTGTTACTCGATGCGGGCGTCCACGACGACGTGGCGGACGCCCTCGCTGTACCCCTTCACGTCCCGGACGTCGAGCACCTCGACTTCTCGGCCCGCGCGCTCGGCCGCATCCTTCAGGCGTCCGACCGGGCGGTCCGGAACGAGCACCTCGGGGGTGGCCTCGTGCATGTGGAGCATGGCGCCCGGCGCGAGCGCGGGGAGGACGGTGTCGAGGTACTCGTGGGCCTCGTAGTAGCCCATGACGGCGCGGTCGAAGTCCCCTTGGAGGGCGGGAACCACGTCCCGACAGTCCCCCCGGTAGGCCTCGACCCGGTCGGTCACGCCGTTTCGCATCGCGTTCTCGAGCAGGTACTGGAAGGCCGCGGGGTTGCGCTCAATTCCGGTCACCCGGGCGCCCGCGCGAGCCATCGGGAGCGCGAAGTAGCCGATGCCGGCGAAGGCGTCGAGGATGCGTTCGTCCGCCGAAACGGCTTCCCCCATCCGGGCGCGCTCGGCCTTGTTGCCCGGTGAGAACATCACCTCCGCCAGGTCCAGCGCGTACTCGGTGCCGTGCTCGCGGTGGACGGTCTCGGTGTCGCCCTCGCCGGCGACAACCTCGACGGACGGCTCGCGGTGCTCGCCCTCGATCCCCTCGCGGGCGAGGACGGTGTCGGCGCCACCGTGCATCGCCAGCAGCGCCTCGCCGACCTCCCCGGCCTCCTCCGCGGAGAGGTCCCCGAGGTCGACGAGGACGACGCTGCCGACGACGGCCCACGAGCCCGGCGCCCGCTCGAGGGCCTCGTCACTCCAGCCCCGCCCGCGGAGGTGGTCATCGAGGGTCCGCAGCCGTGGCTCGCCGGCCTGGCGGGCCACCTCGAGCACCTCGGTCTCGACGGGCGGCTCGGTAACAGGGATAGCGACCGTCTCGCCCCCGGCCTCGACGGTCGAGCGGCTGTCGTCGTAGACGCCCTCCGCTCGCAGGGAACCGATAGCCGCCTGTGCGCGCGGTTTCTCGACGACCGCCACGAGGTCCTCGCTCATCGGCTCCCGTTCGGTGACGGGGCGGTTTATGTTCCCCGGGACGGCGGCTGGCCCGGGTCGCCCACCCCGGACGTGGCGGCCGCGGCGGCCGCGGCGCTCGTGGCACCGGTGCCCGCTCCGGCGCCGCGGCCCGTGGGTAATCTGCACATTCTTTCGGGCGTCGCGAGTCCCGGTGGACACATGAACAGACGGACACGGCGAGCCGTTCTCGCGACACTCGGGGTCACGGCCGCAGCCGGCCTGGCAGGCTGTGGCGGTGGCGACGGAGACGGTGACGGAACGGGCGACGGGGCCAGCGGCCGTCTCCAGGGCGAGGACTACCCCGCCATCGACGAGTGGCTCACCGAGACCGAGGTCGGGGACAGTGCCGACAACTACGACGGCCAGCTCAGCGACCGTCGGGGTCGGAGCCGCGTCCCCGTCAACGTCGGAGCCAGCGGGAACGGCGGCGACTTTGCGTTCGCCCCGGCGGCGTTCGTCGTCGACGCCGGCACCGAGATCCGGTGGTCGTGGACCGGTCGGGGCGGTCTGCACAACGTCGAGGCCGAACCCGACGACCAGATCGGGGAGTCCGACTACGAGTTCAGCTCCGGCGAGGCCATCGACGCCGAGGGCGTCCAGTTCACACAGACGCTGCCCGACACCGGCGTCGCACTGTACCACTGCGAGCCACACCTCTCAGTCGGCATGAAAGGCGGGATCGCCGTCGAGTGATAATCCGGGGATACCCGACGCCACCGACGGGTCCGCCCGCCGGCGAGCCGCACTTCCGCCGAGCCGGTAACCGGGATATACCAATGCCCGTCGGCGGGGAAGTAACAGCCGATGCAACGACAGAACAACCCGTTTGCGGACCTGGAGCGGATGTTCGAGCGGATGACCGACCAGTTCGACGACGCCGCCGAGTGGTGGACCGAGGAGGGCCGCCCCGGGACCGGGGCACGCCCTGCAGCCGACGTCGTCGACCACGCTGACGAGATAGTGGTCACCGTCGACGTGCCCGGATTCACGAGCGAGGAGGTCGACATCCGGGTCTCCGACCGGACGCTCCGCGTCGAAGCCGACCACAGCGAAACGGCGGAGGAACACGATGGGGACTACGTCCGACGGGAGCGCCACCACGCCACGGCGACCCGGTCGCTGCGTCTCCCCGCAGAGGTCGACGCGGACGCTGCCAGTGCGACGCTCACAAACGGTGTCCTGACAGTCACGCTCCCGAAAAGCGAGGCAGAGGAGACACGCCGCATCGACATCGACTGACGGCGAGATGTCCGTCTCCCGGTGCGGTCGCCCCTCGCAGAAGTGCGCCGGCCGGGAATTGAACCCGGGCTATGAGCTTGGGAAGCTCATGTCCTACCACTAGACCACCGGCGCTCGCTCGCTTC
>Ga0207714_1002220_pt1 | contig 11930 bp, 6 predicted proteins | sample PonA232FremontCA_2_FD_187270 | JGI IMG/M metagenome (GOLD analysis project Ga0207714, IMG submission 187270) | Marine sediment microbial community from Fremont, CA, USA - Pond A23 Sediment 2 (SPAdes) | ecosystem: Environmental > Aquatic > Marine > Unclassified | place: USA: Fremont, California... | reverse complement strand
ATGTTTAACTAATAATTTTTATTAGTCAGTTTGTTGTGTTGACATGAAATTCGATAGGCTGTATAACGGAAAACTAGCTAAGCCTTTGTAAGCGTATACTGGCTTTTTATCGATAGTGAGCGATAAAAATTTCTTGAAGCGATGCAGGGGATTTTGAGGCGAAATGATTAAGTTGCCTTGCCGGTCGCAGATACCCTTATGCGGTGTGCGGCGGCGGTAATTCGAGGTTTATGGATTGACCCGGGTCCGGCCCGGAGTGAACGCAAAGGCTCAAGAAGGAGAAGGGAATGATCGGAGACAAAGGAAATTATATGTTCAGCTCGGAGTCTGTGACCGAGGGGCACCCGGATAAGGTCGCGGACCGCATTTCCGACGGGATTCTGGACGCTCTTATCGTCCAGGACCCCAATTCCAGGGTTGCTGCCGAAACCCTGGTCACGACGGGTATGTGTTTTATCGCCGGTGAGATTACCACGAACGGCTACGCCGATCTGCCCCAGATTGTGCGCAACACCATCAAGGATATCGGATATTCCAGCTCGGACATGGGATTCGACTGGGAGACCTGTGCGGTGCTGTCATCCATCGACAAGCAGTCCCAGGATATCGCCCAGGGTGTGAACCAGAAGGCTCCCGAGGAGCAGGGAGCTGGCGATCAGGGGATGATGTTCGGTTATGCCTGCCGCGAGACGGAAACCCTCATGCCCGCGCCGATCCATTGGGCGCACAAGTTGAGCCGCAGGCTCACTTTTACTCGGAAAAAGGGTATACTGGATTTTCTGCGCCCGGACGGCAAGACACAGGTGGCCATGGTCTACGACAATGGGAAGCCCAAATACATCGACAACGTGGTTGTTTCGGCGCAGCACGATGACGAGGTTTCCTACGAGGACCTCAAGGAGGGCATCAAGAAGGAGGTCGTGGAGCATACCCTGCCCCAGGAATTCATTGACGAGAATACCAGAATCTATATCAACACCACGGGCCGCTTTGTCACTGGAGGCCCGCTGGGTGACTGCGGGATGACCGGACGAAAAATCATCCAGGACACTTACGGAGGAATGGGGGGCCATGGCGGTGGCGCCTTCTCCGGGAAGGACCCCTCCAAGGTGGATCGTTCCGGTGCCTATATGGCCCGCTATATTGCCAAGAATGTCGTCGCTTCGGGAATGGCGGACAAGTGCGAGGTGCAGATCGCCTATGTCATCGGTGTGGCCGAGCCGGTTTCCGTCCTGGTAACATCCAAGGGTACAGGAGAGGTCGACGACGAGACCCTGACCAAGGCGGTGCGCGAGGTCTTCGATCTGCGTCCCTTTTTCATCACCCAGCATCTGGATCTGCTGCGGCCAATCTACAAAAAGAGCTCCTGTTACGGGAGCTTTGGGCGCGAGGATCCGGAGTTTACCTGGGAAAGGACGGATGCCACAGAGGACCTGAGGACTGCTTGCAAGATCTAGCCCACTCGGACTTGCAGTCCGCGGAAGCCGGAAACAAAGGCTTCCGCGGACACAATGCACGCAGAGATTAGAGATAAGGACTGGTTATGGCTCTCTACGTTTCCGGTTCGGTAGCCTACGACAGGATCATGAGCTTTCCGGACAAATTCGCCAATCACATTCTTCCGGACAAGCTGCACATTTTGAATGTCTGCTTTCTTGTGGATGAGCTCACGGAAAAATTCGGGGGGACAGCGGGAAATATCGCCTATTCACTCGCCTTGCTCGGAGAGCAGCCCACGGTGCTGGCCAGCGTGGGAAGCGATTTCGATCGCTACGAAAAGTGGTTTCAGGAGCTTGGTCTCGATAGCCGCGGATTGAAGAAAATCCCCGAAGTGTCCTGTGCAAGCGCTTATATCACCACGGATCAGGCGGACAATCAGATCACCGCTTTTCATCCCGGGGCAATGGAGACATCCACGTACGAGGATTTCACAGAGTTCGAGACCAGGAACAGCCTGGCTGTAGTATCTCCGGGAAATCTTCAGGATATGCAGAATTACCCGCGCAAATACAAGGAGCTGGGGATTCCCTATATCTTCGACCCCGGCCAGAATATTCCCGCTTTCACCGGAGAGCAGCTGGAGGAGATGATCACCGGATCCCACATCCTGATCGCCAACGACTATGAGTTGAGCCTGATTATGCAGGCCACGGGATTTTCCAAGGCTCAGCTCCTGCAGAAAACGAATGCCCTGGTGACCACACTCGGCGAGGAGGGAGCGGTCATCGATCAGGCGGGAGCCGAGTCGATCCGGGTTTCCGCGGCCAAGCCGGAACAGGTCAAGGATCCAACCGGTGCCGGTGACGCCTTTCGATCGGGACTCATCAAGGGGCTGATGCAGGGAGAAGGTTTGGAGACCGCCGCAAAGATCGGTTCCACTTGCGCGAGCTTTTGCGTGGAGTGCGCAGGGACCCAGGCCCATTCCTTCACCCAAAAGACCTTTTGGGAACGCTATGAATCCAATTTTGGATCCCAGGGTCCCAAACAGTGACATGCTGTTTCGAGGATGCTTCCCGGTCCCCGTAGGTTTGTACCGAGGGAGTATGCACACCACACCGTAGATGTACCTCAGGGTACATTGACGCCGAACCCCCTTCCCCGTAGCGGAACGTACTTCTCGATCCGAATGTTAGCCGCCGCCCGTCAATACGGTTTGGGCTGAGCCGTGGGATTCGGTCGCACGGTGTGTCGGTGATTCAGTCTCATACACCGGCGATTTGAAATCATGCGCCTATTAAGGCGCTAGAGAAAAGGATATACTATTCACTATGACAAATCAGTATCAGCTCCAATCCATAGATCGGCAAGTTTTGCAGGCGATCCAGGCTGAGGAGGGACGCCAGAGGGACACCATTGAGCTGATCGCCTCGGAGAATCTGACCTCGCCCGCTGTCCGGGAAGCTACCGGAAGCTGTCTGACCAACAAATACGCCGAGGGATATCCTGGGAGACGATACTATGGCGGTTGCGAGCACGCGGATCGTGTCGAGACGCTTGCCCGTGAACGGGTGCAGGAGCTCTTTCAGGTCCCCTACTCCAATGTGCAGCCCCATTCCGGTTCACAGGCCAATATGGCCATTTACTGCGGATTCCTCCGACCGGGGGATACCGTGCTGGGAATGGACCTTTCCCACGGAGGCCACTTGACCCACGGGAGCAGAGTGAACTTTTCCGGACAGCTTTACCAGAGCGTGTTCTACGGACTGAATCCGGAGTCACAGACCATTGACTACGAGCAGGTCTGGGATATGGCTGTCAAGCACAGACCCGGGCTGATCGTGGCCGGTGCCAGCGCCTATCCCCGAGAGATCGACTTTTCGGCATTCAGGCGCATCGCCGATGAGGTTGGGGCATACCTGTTGGTGGATATGGCCCATATCGCAGGTCTTGTTGCCGCAGGGCTGCATCAGAGCCCTATGCAGCATGCCGATTTCGTAACCTCCACAACGCACAAATCCCTGCGAGGACCCCGCGGCGGATTTATCCTGAGCGCTCATACAGCATACGGAAAGACCATCAATTCCCAGATTTTTCCCGGCCTTCAGGGCGGTCCTCTGATGCACGCCATCGCGGCCAAGGCTGTTGCCTTTGGGGAAGCACTGCGCCCCGAGTTCGGCAAGTACCAGCAACAGGTCGTGGACAACGCCCAGTCCCTGGCCTCCAGCCTCCTGGATCTTGGATATCAGCTGATTTCCGGGGGGACGGACAATCATCTCCTGCTTCTGGATTTGCGCAATAAGGGAGTAACCGGCAAAGAGGCGGAAGACGCCCTGGACAGGGTGGGTATTACCGTGAACAAGAATTCCGTGCCCCTGGATGAGGAATCGCCATCTGTGACCTCGGGGATCCGTCTGGGCACGCCCCTGATGACCACACGAGGCATGCAGGGAGAGCATATGGCCCAGATAGCCCAGTGGATGGACAGGGCGCTGCAATACAGGGACAACGACACGGAGCTCGCTCGCCTTGCGACAGAGGTCAGGGAATTCACCGCCGACTTTCCGCTGTTTCTGTACTCCCCGGATCAACTGGGGGATGTACAAGGGACAGTGATGAACTGACGTCCCCGAGTCCCCGAACATCACATACCGGGAAGCACACGCTGGGCTTCTTGCGGAGAGAGGCTTGGCGATCTTCCCGATACACGGTGATGCCCTCCAATGAATAGGGCCACGGATAAAAAATTGATATATCAATTATTTCCTGAGTGCCCCATCGCAACAACAGGGCCATCAGCTGCGAACCGGCAAAAGGGTCGAAAGAGACATTGCGAAGAAAAGGACAAATCGACTGAGGGCCTTTCGCAGGTCGCTCACTGCTTTTTCATGCTGAACATGGTTTGGGGTTACTCCCCGAGACACAAGAGACGCACGGATGTTCAGTGAAATATCCTCAGACGAGATAATCTGAATCGCATTACAAGATAAAATCAGTATTTATAAGCTGAAAATTTCAAAGTATAAAAGATAGTAAATAGTATGAATACGATTTATTTTCTTTTATAATTTTCGTAAAAGGTCTATGAATTATGGATATATATAAGCCGCACATTAATATTTCTCAAGAAAGAATAGTTAATTCTGTTTTAAAAACCAATTTGGAAAATTTCGAATGCTGGAACAATGATCTCCAAGAGATAGCTCTTGATATCGCTTATGAACTTTTTATAGTTTATAGTAATCCGTTTGTAGACGATAAAATCGTTTATAACGATGCCTATAAACGGTTAATTGATTTCCAAAATAGCCTTTCCCGCGATGATTATCTTTTACTGAATGCTCGTATAGAGGAATTCTGGACCGAATACGAGGAGCTACGAGCTTTACGCGAAAGGATAAGTGCGCGTCTGAAGAAAAGCCTTTCCGAGGAAAGTATTGGGGATTCGCCTCATACCCTCATTCAGAACGCTACAGATGCCACAGGGCTCATCATGGAGGTCCCACTGCTTGTTCTCTTTCCGGAGAACACAAAGCAGGTTCAGGAAATCGTTCTTCTGGCCCGGGAACTGGGTTTCACCATTGTGCCCAGGGGAGGAGGAACCGGTCTTACCGGCGGCGCCGTTCCCGCCCAGCGGAATTCAGTGATTCTGAGCATCTCCAAGCTGAAATCCATCTTTTCCGTGGATGCCGAAAACATGCTGCTCCATGCCCAGGCGGGAGTCATTACCTCGGACGCCATACAAGCGGCCCGCGCGCAGGATCTCTTGTTCACCATCGACCCGGCTTCCAAAATGGCCTCTTCCCTGGGGGGGAATATCTCGGAAAATGCCGGAGGGCCATACGCCTTCGAATACGGCACCACTCTGGACAATATATACAGCTACAAAATGGTCAGGCCGGATGGAGAGGTGATTGAGGTGCGCCGTAGCAACCATCCCTGGCACAAGATCTATCCCGACCAAGAGGCCACCTTCGAGATATTGAACGAGGATGGCGAGATTGAAGATACAATCCGGTTACGAGACGACGAGATCCGCACGCAGGGACTGGGCAAGGATGTTACCAATAAGCGGCTGGGTGGATTGCCCGGAGTCCAGAAGGAAGGCATTGACGGAATAATCACCGAAGCCTCGTTCACCCTGCATAAGAAACTCGATTATTCCCAAACCCTGTGCATGGAGTTTTACGGAAAATCCATGCACAATGCGACACTTGTTATCAAGGATCTCGTTCACTTAAGGAATAGCATTCAGAAGCATTCCAATCTCGTAACCATGTCTGCCCTGGAGGAGTTTGGAAGTAAATATGTACGGGCAATAGAATATACGAAAAAATCCCAAACCTATGAAGGCGAACCGATTTCTGTGCTGTTGATCCAACTGGATTCCAATAACAAGAGAATGCTCCATGACACAGTCTGGACAATAGTGGATATAGCGGAACATTACGAGAATGTGGACGTGTTTGTTGCCGATGATGAAGAACAGTCGCACGAATTCTGGGAAGATCGTCATCGTTTGAGCGCTATCTCCAGGAAAACGAGTGGTTTCAAGATCAATGAGGACATCGTCATTCCTCTGGATAAGATCCCGGAGTTCTCGGATTTTCTGGAGTCCATGAATTTGAAGTATCTGGCCATTGCCTATAAGAACGCTCTCCAGAAAATTCGCAGTTTACCGGGAATAGAGACGAGTGACGAATTCGTTGAAATGGAGCTTGATATTACTCAAAGGCTTCTTGCCGGGAACATCCTGGACCATGTCAATGCGGAGCAGGATTACGCGCTGCAGGCCCACTATTTCTTCCAGGACCTCTTTTATCGCTATCCTGAACAGAAGCACGTGCTTCAAAAAATCGAGGAAGAGCTTTTCAGCACCCGTTTGGAGATCGCCAACCATATGCATGCCGGAGATGGCAACTGTCACGTCAATATCCCCGTGCATGCCAACAACCCGGAAATGCTCCACCAGGCCGAGGAAGCCGTGGACCGAGTGTTCAAGAAGGTGCTCAGTCTGGGAGGGCAGGTATCGGGTGAGCACGGTATCGGCATCACCAAGATCGGCTATTTGTCCGAGGACAAGATCGACGATCTTGCCCAATATAGCAAGCAAGTCGATCCCCATAAAATCATGAATCCGGAAAAATTATGCAGCAAGGAGCTTGTGGTCAATCCGTATACATTTTCCTGGGACAGGCTAATCCAGGATTTTTCCTCACTGGATCTGCCGCACAAGGAACAGCTTTCCCAGCAGCTCAAGCATATCCAGATATGCACCCGTTGCGGCAAATGTAAACAGGTTTGTCCCATGTACTATCCGCAAAAGGGGCTGCTCAATCATCCCAGGAATAAGAATATCAGCATGGGGGTTATTCTCGATGCGCTTCTGTATACGCAAACCGTTAATGATTCCCGGAAGCCGGATGAGGACCTTCTGAACCAGCTCAAGGAGTTAATGGACTTTTGTACCGCCTGCGGCAAATGCAATAGCATTTGTCCGGTGAAAATCGATTCTGCGGATGTCACCATAAATGTTCGGTCCTATCTGGAGAGCGAGACATCTTTTGGCTTCGACTTCAAGTCCAGGATGCTCAATTATCTCGGTCAGGAGCCCGAGCGTATCCAGACCATGGCCAAAATAGCCACGCTGGGACAGAACATTCAAAACAAGACAATCCGTTTCCTGCCCTCCTTCTGGCGGAGGCGTGCCGAAAATCCCATGTTCCAGGCTCCGGGCCCGAAACTGGAGTACGGTCAGCTCCACGAGCTCCTGAATACGTCTTCGGGAAACGTCTTTCTTCCGGACGAGGAGAAGTGGGACGGAAGATCCACGGTCCTATATTTTCCCGGCTGCGGCTCAGCGCTGTTCTACCCCAGCATCGGATTGTCTTCCATGCACGAGCTGCTTCATGCCGGCTTTGCGGTTGTGGTTGCCCAGGACCATCAGTGCTGCGGCTACCCTTTGCTTTCTGCGGGATGCTCCGAAACCTTCGCCCAAAACAAACAGAGAAATACCCAGCAACTGAAGGAGCTATTGGATCAGGCACAGGATAGAGGGCTCGAGGTGCAAGCCCTTTTGACTTCCTGTGGAACATGCAGGGCCGCTCTGGAAAATTACGGACTCCACAAAGCTGTGAGCCCGGATCTTTCAACCTATGATGTCTTTCAGTTTTTAGCACCTTTCTTACAAAAGGATCAGAGGAATAGTATTCGTGATGACGAGAATATCGTATTTCATTCTTCGTGCCATCATGCTTTTCATGATGTTGATCCTGCACAATCCGACTTAATTTACACACATGCATTGCAAAGTATTTTGAAAAAAGACATAGATATATCCAATTATTGTTGTGCTGAAAGTGGATTGGGTGCATTGACGAACCCGAAAGTGTATAATCGATTAAGGAAAAGAAAACAATCCTCACTTAAAAGAACAATAAGCCAGAGTACAAAAAGTACGAAAATTCTTGTGAGCTGTCCTTCTTGTAAAATAGGTATATCCCGATCTTTGAATGCTATGAAAAGTCAAGGTTCTTCTTTGCATACAATGGAATACATATCTCGAAAATATTATGGAAAGAACTTTAAGAATCTTGTTATCAATAAAATCACAAGCCGGCAGAAATCATTGAATAATGTCCTTGACTCCATGTCCGCAGTTTAGTAAAGGGGGGCATATACTTAATGATCAGTCTATACATGAAATGGAGTATTTCGTATCAAAAAAATAGATTCGTTTTTATTGATTATGTTTTTGATTTAAAAAAAATCAAATTAATGTATCACGCTCCATTGTTATATATAGAAAATGGTTAATTTTCAGTGAATTTGATTTTATGCAGAAGCGCAAACAATCATCCTAATTTTGATCCCTTTTTGTTTCTCTTTTCGTATTATGTTGGTCATACTTAAAAAGATTTTTTTCTCTATTTATAAATTGGTCCTTGGCAGTAAAGGTAAAAAGGCAACGCTAACAATCCAAAGGAGTTGTTTATGTCTGAGAAGCTGGGCAAGATCGCCGACGGCCTGTTGAGCGGGAATGTTGAAGAAGTCACCAAGTTGACTCAGGAGCTTCTGGATGAGGGTGCCGATCCTGAAGAGATCCTCCAGAGCGGCCTTTTTGCCGGGATGGAAGTGGTGAGCAAGAAGTTCAAGGACTGCGAGATGTTCATCCCGGAGGTTTTGCGATCTGCCAAGGCCATGCAGGGGGCCATGGAGAAACTGCGACCCGAGCTCTCCGCATCCTCGAGCTCCCAGGCCGGAACCGTGGTGACTGCAACTGTGCAGGGCGACCTGCACGACATCGGCAAGAATCTGGCCGGCATGATGATGGAGGGTTCCGGCTTCCAAGTCATCGATATGGGTATCGATCAGAAAACAGAGGACATCGTGAACGCCGTCAAGGAGCACAAACCGCAGATTCTGGGCCTTTCCGCCCTGTTGACCACAACCATGCCCAAGATGGGCGAGGTCATTAATGCCCTGAAGGAAGCCGGAATCCGGGATCAGGTCAAGGTCATGATCGGCGGAGCTCCTGTGACAGACGACTTTGCCGATGAAATCGGGGCGGACGCCTACGCCCCCAATGCTTCCATCGGGACGGAGAAGGCCCTGGAGCTGATCAAGAGATAATAGGCCTTCTCTCCTCACCCCCTATTTCCGAAAACGTTTGAAGCAGGAGTTCCTCTATGCCCAAGATCAATCAGACGATCCAAGAAACGCCCTATTTTCGGGTGTTGTCCGAAGATCAGATCGAGCGGATATACTCCGCCGCCCTGGATGTCATTCAGAGAACCGGGGCCCGCTTTTACCATGAGGAGGCCGTGGAGCTGTTTCGAAACAGTGATGCAGTGGTCACGGACGAGAATCTGGTGCGGGTTCCCCTGTCGCTGGTTGAGCGAGCCATCAAGACCCACCCCCGGAAGATCAATTTGACCGGGCGGACGGGTGAGAATCGCATCTCGCTGGACAAGGATACCGTCAACTTTGGAACCGGATCCGACCTGCCCTTTACCTACGACAGGGAAACCGGGGAACGCAGGCGGACCAAGTATAAGGACGTCTACGATGCCGGACGCATCGTGAACTATCTCCCCAATTTCGACTTCTTCATGTCCCATGGCATTGTCCAGGACTGCCCCAATACCCAGACTTATGACCGTCATCAGTGCCTGGCCATGCTCGAGGGGTGCACCAAGCCCATGGTCCTGACCAGCGTGGACGGCGAGGGTCTGGAGGACCTGTGGCGCATGTGCAATCTGTTCCGCGGGGATGAAAAGGAATACCGGCTCAATCCCATGTTCATCACCTATATTGAGCCCATTTCCCCGCTCATGAACGATCGCAGCGCGGTGGAAAAACTCCTCTTCAGCGCGGAGAAGGGCATTCCCTGCATGTACACGCCCTGCCCCAGCTCCGGGGCCACCGCTCCGGCAAGCCTGGCGGGCATGATCGTCCAGTCCCTGGCCGAGACCCTGATGGCCTCGGTCCTCACCTATCTCAAGAATCCGGGCATGCCCCTGGTCATGGGTGGGGTGACCACAGTGCTGGACATGCTGACCACGACCTATTCCTACGGCTCTCCCGAGCTCTCCCTCGCCTCCGCGGCGAATACCGATGTCTCCAAGTGGCTTGGGTTGCCCATGTTCTCCACAGGGGGCTGCACCGATTCCAAGACACTGGATGAGCAGGCCGCGATCGAATCCGCAACCAGCCTCTACTACGCCTTCCTGTCCGGAGCGAATCTGGTGCACGACGTGGGCTACCTGGACAGCGGAGTGAACGCCTCCCTGGAAAGCCTGGTCATGAACGACGAAATCATCGGCATGGTCAAGCAGATCGGCAAGGGAATCAATACCGAGGAGGAATACCTGGCTCTGGAGCTCATCGACGAGATCGGACCCGGTGGGGAATTCCTCACTTCGGAGCATACCCTGAACCATTACAAGGAATGGTTCCAGCCCAAGCTGCAGGACCGTTCCGATTACGCGACATGGGTTCGCGAGGGCAAGTATACCATGGCCGACCGCATCCAGTCCGAAACGGACCGGATCCTGAAGGAGCACGAGCCGACACCTATTGACGAGAAGCAGCACCAGGAGCTCAAGAAAATCGTCCAGGATGCGGATGAACGACACGCTAAATAGGCTTATCCGGCCGGACTGTGAAGGAGAGCAACCGGCCTTGGGGAAATACGCCAAGGAGGATTTACATGGGTAGTGTTCGAACCAATTATGCAATCAATCGGAGTCCTCGTTTCTCCTTTCTCTCCGAGGACCAAAAGGAAACCATATTCCACGGAATGCTCAAGGTGCTCCAGGACACAGGGGCTGACGTCCACCACGAAGGCGCCCGCGAGATCTTCAAGAAACACGGCTGCAGTGTGGACGGAGTCAGGGTCCGCATTCCGCCCAAGCTGGTGCGCCAGGCCCTGCAGAGCCTCCCCCTGATGACCACCATCTACGACTGGGAGGGCAATTCGCGCATCTACGTGGAAGAGAACCGGAGCTACTTCGGACCCGGGCCCACCCTGGTCTACTACCGGGATCCGTACACCCTGGAGCGCAGGGAGTGCCTGCGCGAGGACGCCACGACAACGGCCAAGGTCTGCGATGCCCTGGACAACATCGGATTCGTGGAGGGCCTGATTTCCATCAGCGACGTCCCGCGCGGCACCGAGGACGTGTATGAGTTCGCGGACATGATCCAGAACACGACAACGCCCATCATGGCCTGGGCCTTCCATCGCGGCGGAGCGAAGGACCTGCACCGCATCGGGTGCATCATGGCCGGGGGTGAGGAGGCCTTCAAGAGGAAGCCCAACTACATCCTGTACAGTGAGCCCATTTCTCCCCTGGTCAGCGACTTCCACGCCATCGACAAGCTGATGTACTGCGCGGAGCAGGGCATTCCCCAGGACTACAGCCCCTGCGCCATCGGCGGGGCCACCGTTCCGGCCACCCATGCCGGACAGATCGTGGTCGCTTTGTCCGAGTCCATGGTGGGGGTGGTCCTGTCCCAGCTCATCAATCCGGGGACCTGCGTGATCCTGGGCGGCGTGCAGTCGCCGCTGGACATGCAGCGGGCCATCTATTCCTACGGCGCCCCGGAGCTGAATGTGCTCTGCGGGGGTCTCACCGAAATGGCCCGCTACTGCGGTCTCCCCATGTTCGGCACTTCCGGGTGCACGGACACCAAGACCATGGAGATCCAGTCCGGCATCGAGGCGGCCCTGTCCATCCATTCCTCCATGCTCACCGGGGCCAACTTCGTCCACGACAACGGGTACACCGAGTCCGGCAAGACCGGGGACATCTTCCAGACGGTCATGGACGACGAGATAATCGGCATGGCTCGCGTGATCGAGAATGGCCTGGACGTCAGCGAGGAGAGCCTGGCCCTGAATGAGATCAACAATGTCGGCTCCGGCGGCCACTACCTCTACGAGGACCACACCATGAAGTGGTTCCGCAAGCACTGGCGCCCCAGCCTCA
>Ga0207714_1002219_pt1 | contig 11931 bp, 11 predicted proteins | sample PonA232FremontCA_2_FD_187270 | JGI IMG/M metagenome (GOLD analysis project Ga0207714, IMG submission 187270) | Marine sediment microbial community from Fremont, CA, USA - Pond A23 Sediment 2 (SPAdes) | ecosystem: Environmental > Aquatic > Marine > Unclassified | place: USA: Fremont, California... | reverse complement strand
GACGGCCCCCGCGCAGGCCCAGTTCGTCGGCGACCGCGCCGACGAGAGCCATGGGGTCCTCGCCGTCGTCCCACAGTCGACGGTCCGCGACCCACGAGGCGTCCCCGATCTGCTCGTCGTACATCTCGGGAGCGACGAACACGGGGTCGCCTTCGCTCGGGACGAACAGAAACAGGTGGCGTTCGCCCGGTTCCTCCCGGAACCCCGAGGCGTAAAACAGGTTGGTACTCGGGAACAGGACGGCCGCGTCGGCACCCGCGTCGGCGAGTCGACTCTGACACCGGCGGGTTCGGTCCTCGAAGACGGTCACGCTCGGGGGTTGCGCGTGATGCCTTATAAAACGACGAGGTGGTTCATAAAACGGCGAGGTGGCTCACGTCGTCGTCACGTCGACCGCGACTCGACCGGTATTTATTTCATATCAATTACTTACGAAATTATTTTAGCGTTCGAGCGTCTTCGAACTATCGATGTTCGACGAACGACAACTCAGTCGACGGACCGTGCTGAAAGCCACCGGCGGTTCGGTCGTCGGGGCCGGAGCGACCGGCCTCGCCACCGCGCGACCCGACGACGTCGTGGAACTCAACGTGGGCTTCGACGGCGAGCGCGGGCGAGCGGCCGCGCTCGACGCGGCCAGCGACGTCGTCCGGGAGTTCCCGTTCGGCGCGGCCACGATTCGCGTCCCGAAGGCGGCGGCGACCGCGCTCGCCGACCGGTCGGAGGTCCGGTACGTCGAGGCCAACGGGACGGTCCGCGCGCTCGCCGAGTCGGCGTCGTGGGGCTACGACCGCATCGACGCCGACGTGGCGAACGCCGACGGCTACACCGGCGACGGTGCCGACGTGGCGATACTCGACACGGGCATCGCTTGCGACCACGACTGCCTGCCGAACGTCGGCGCGGGCGAGGCGGTCCGGACCTGCGGGACGAACTGCTGTGCGCCGTGGGACGACGACAACGGCCACGGCACCAACGTCGCGGGAATCATCGGGGCCAGCCAGCAGTGTGACTGCACGACCGGGGTCGCGCCCGACGCCACCCTCCACGCGGTGAAGGTACTCGACAGCAGCGGCGTCGGGAGTTTCTCGGACATCGCGGCCGGGATACAGCGGACCGCCGACAACGGCTGGGACGTCTGTAACCTCAGCCTCGGCGCGAGTTCGGGGTCGGCGACCATCGAGGCCGCCTGCGAGTACGCGTGGACTCGGGGCGTCCTGCTCGTCGGCGCGGCGGGCGCGAGCGGTCCGTGTACGAGTTGCGTGGGCTACCCCGCCGCGTACGACGAGGTGGTCGCGGTGGGCGCGACCGACGAGAGCGACACTCTCGCGTCGTTCTCCTCGACCGGCCCCGAAATCGAGGTGGTCGCGCCCGGCACGAACCTCCCCACGACCGACCTCGGCGACGATTGTGTCGTCCTCTCGGGCACCTCGATGGCGACGGCCCACGCCTCGGGCGTCGGTGCCCTCCTGATGGCACAGGGGTACGACAACGTCGACGCGCGCGACCGACTCGGCAACACCGCCGAAGACCTCGGTCTCGCGAGCGACGAGCAGGGCGAGGGGTTGGTCGACGCCGCCGCCGCGACCGGGCCGTGACCGACGGGCGGGGTCGGACCGCTCCCGTGGAAAAGTTTTCAACGGGGCGTCCCGGAATACGAACCATGACGCTCGAAAGCTCCGTCACGGCCACGCCGGACGACGACCGGGTGGTCTTCGAGTACACCGTCGAGAACGTCGGCGACGCCCCCGAGGAAGTAACGTTCCGGAGCGGCCTGTCGGCCGACTTCGCGGTGGTGGACGGCGACGACGAGATATGGCGAGCCAGCGACGGCCAGATGTTCACCCAAGCGCTCCGCACCGAGACCGTCGACGCCGGAGACAGCGAGACCTTCTCGGAGTCGTGGGACGACCCCGAACCGGGCGAGTACACGGTCGTCGCTACGTTGAACGCCGGGGCCGACGCCGAGGCTCGGGCCGAGTTCTCGGTGTGAGCGGGCGGCGTCCTGCCGACCGGTTTGCCACCTCACCAACGCTTTTGTCGCCGGTTCCGGAACGCGACGGTGTGACGCTCGAACCGACCGCACGCAGTTCGACTCGCATCGACGCCGCCGACCGGGAGGCGGCGTGAGCGACCTCGCCGTCACGGTGGCGGGCCGGGAACTGGCCGCCTCGTGGACCGACGAGAACCCCGAGACGCGGGCCGCGCTCGCCGACGCGCTCCCCCTCGCGGGCGAGGCCGCCAAGTGGGGCGACGAACTCTACTTCGACGTGCCGGTCGACGTCCCGCCGGAGAACACCCGCGAGGCCGTTCCGGTCGGCGCGATAGCCTACTGGCCGCCCGGCGACGCGCTCTGTCTGTTCTGGGGACCGACGCCCGCGAGCGCGGACGACGAACCACGGGCCGCCTCGGGCGTCGCAGTCGTGGCCGAAATCGAGGACGTGACCCCGCTCGACGACGTGACGGCCGGCGCGCGCGTCCGAATCGCGGCGGAGTGAAACCTATGACCGCGACTATCGATTCGGCGGCGAAGACGCGGAGCGGTGGCCTTTAGTCGCCGCCACCCCGAGTGGCGAGTATGGAAGAGCAACCCGGCCTGAGCGACGAATACCGCAAGGCGAGTCCGTGGCCCGTGTTCGTGGCGTTCGGCCTCGCCATCTTCGAGGTCGGCATCGTCTGGCCGCTCTTTCCGGTCTCGGTGGGCGGCCTGTTGTTGTTCGTCGGGAGCGTCGTCGGCATCCTGACCGAGTCGGGCTACGTCGCCAACCCGTGGAAGGGACTGGTGGCCGCGTCGGTTGTCTGTCTCGCCGTCGGGGCCGCCGTGACGCTGACCACCGACGACTCGGTCCGTCTGCGCGGGCTCGCGGTCCTCGCCGGCGGCGTGGTGGTGCTGTTCGGCGGCGTGTTCGGCTCGTTCTGGGCCTCCTCCCAGCCCCGGTAGGAGTCGAACGTCCCCCGACGCTCGCGAGCGAGTACCATCGCCGTCCGTCACCGCCGTCCGTCCGCGCGAGCGCGAATCGGCAACCTATTTGGCATCGGCGTGGCTACCCACGGACATGGCAACCCCCGTCTTCGACAAGGACACGTGGCTCGACCTCACGGTCAACATCGTCCCGCTGGTCATCATCGGTTTCTTCGTGGCGCTGTTCGCGGTCAACGCCCCGTGGGGCCTCTCGGGGCTGGAGTCGGTTATCGGATTCGCGCTGCTGGTCGTCCCCTTCGTCCTGTTGGCGTATCTGACCTACATCGCGGCGCGGAAGATCGAAGCTGGCGAGTAGTGACGTCGTAACGGCGAATGTGTCGCGTCTCGGTTAGTGAGAATCACGGCAATCGTCCCGTACGCGACGGTCGATTCGGTCGGTACGCACTCGCTCGACGGTCGGCACGCACTCGCTCGAATCCGTTCGCTGTCGGTCGTACGACCGCTTTTGGCTCAGGTGGGACGCTATCACACGAGAACAGCGTGACGACGCGGGGGCGTAACCTAACCTTTCTTTACCCTGTAGTCCTCACTACCGGGTATGGTAGAAGCCGGGCAGATCGTACTTACAGTAGTGATGGGGGTGTTGCTTGTCGCGGTTGCCGCGTTCCTCTCGCGCTTCGAGGACTGGCAGTCGTACAGCCCCGTCGGCGGTGCGGGCGGATACGCCGGGGAAGGAGCCGGGCGCACCGTCCACGAAGAGAAACCGGGCGGCATCGTGCGATGGCTGACCACGGTCGACCACAAGGACATCGGCCTGCTGTACGGGTTGTACGCCGTCATCGCGTTCGCGTTCGGCGGCATCGCGGTCCTGTTGATGCGGGCCGAACTCGCCACGCCGACCTCGAATTTCGTCGGCGCGAACTTCTACAACTCCCTGTTGACCACCCACGGCATCACGATGCTGTTCCTGTTTGGCACGCCCATCATCGCGGCGTTCGGGAACTATCTGATACCGCTGCTCATCGGCGCGGACGACATGGCGTTCCCCCGCATCAACGCCATCGCCTTCTGGTTGCTCCCGCCCGGTGCGATACTCATCTGGGCGGGCTTCCCGCTGGCGACGATTACCGGCGGTAGCGTCGAACCCGCCCAGACCGCGTGGACGATGTACCCGCCGCTGTCGGTCGAACAACTCAACCCGGGCATAGACCTGATGTTGCTCGGACTCCACCTGACCGGGGTGTCGGCGACGATGGGGGCGATAAACTTCATCGCGACCATCTTCACCGAGCGTAGCGAGGACGTCGGTTGGGCCAACCTCGACATCTTCTCGTGGACGATGATAACCCAGTCGGGGCTCATCCTGTTCTCGTTCCCGCTGCTGGGCAGCGCGCTCGTGATGTTGCTGCTCGACCGTAACTTCGCAACCACCTTCTTCGCCGCCGAAGGCGGCGGTCCGCTGCTCTGGCAACACCTGTTTTGGTTCTTCGGGCATCCGGAGGTGTACATTCTCGTCCTCCCGCCGATGGGACTGGTGAGTCTCATCCTGCCCAGATTCTCCGGGCGGAAGCTGTTCGGGTTTAAGTTCGTCGTCTACTCGACGCTGGCCATCGGCGTCCTCTCCTTTGGCGTCTGGGCCCACCATATGTTCGCCGCAGGTATGGACCCCCGCATCCGGGCGTCGTTCATGGCGGTGTCGCTGGCTATCGCGGTCCCCTCGGCGGTCAAGACGTTCAACTGGATTACGACGATGTGGAACGGTCGGCTTCGGCTCACCTCGCCGATGCTGTTTTGCATCGGGTTCGTCCAGAACTTCATCATCGGCGGGGTGACCGGCATCTTCCTCGCGTCGGTGCCCATCGACCTCGTGCTTCACGACACCTACTACGTCGTCGGCCACTTCCACTTCGTCGTGATGGGAGCCATCGCGATGGCAGGGTTCGCGGGTATCTACTACTGGTTCCCGCTGTACACCGACCGGATGTATCAGAAGACGCTGGCCAAGTGGCACTTCTGGCTCAGCATGATCGGGTCGAACATGACCTTCCTCGCGATGCTCGTTCTCGGTTACGGCGGGATGCCTCGACGGTACGCGACCTACCTCCCGCAGTTCGCGGATATGCATCTGGTCGCGACCGTCGGCGCATTTATCATGGGCTTTGGCCAACTCATCTTCGTCTACAACATCGTCACCTCGTGGCTCGAAGGTCGGCGCGTCGAGAGCGGTGACCCGTGGAATCTCGAAGACGACGGGCTCAAGACCAACGAGTGGGCGTGGTTCGAGCGCAAGCGCGAGACCGCACTCACCGACGGCGGCGACGAGGAAGTCGCCACCGACGGCGGCGAACCACTCGACGAGGACGGAGACGACGCGGCCGGCGGTCGGGACCGCGAGGAGTAACGCGAACTGGTTTTTCGAGCGGGCGATACAGTGCGGGTTCGGCGTAGCTCGCGTCCACGTGGCACGACTCACCGACGACGTAGCCGCGCCGACGTCGGTGGCCTCGCGGTCAGGTCACCACGAGCACGATCCCCATCGCGAACATCAACACGACGATGCCGCCCAGAACCAGCGCAAGCAACTCCTTGTCTGACATACGCGACGGTAGGGGCTGTGGATGAAAAGGCTAATCGTTCCGCCGACCCGACTCCCGGACGTGCCCCGGACGTTCGGCGGTCGGTCGTTCGTGTTCGTCCTCTACGGTGTCGTGGTCGCCATCACGGGCGTCCTCGGCGCGATGCTGGGCGCGTTCGGTCCCGAAGACCTCACGTCGGTCGCGCTGCTGGGCGTCCTCGAACTCCCACCGACGCCGCTCGGCCTCGCGACGTACGGCGTCGTCACGGTCGGCCTCGCGCTCGGCGTCCCGCTCGTGCTGGTGGCGTACGCGTCGCGACTCGACGACGCCGACCCCGACCGAGACGAGTTCTGACATCCTGCGGGCGGAGGAAGCCGAGCGGGGAAGCCTTTTGGCGTCAGCGTGCGTTCGTGCGTCCATGGACGTCGTGGCACCGGACGGCGGCGTGGCCAGCGGGACGGCCAAGGTCAGCGACTACATGACGCGGGACGTGGCGACGGTTTCCCCCGACGCCACGGTCGAGGCCGTGGCGCGTCGCATCTCCGAGAGCGACGACCACAACGGCTACCCGGTGTGTGACGGGCGGCGAGTCGAAGGGTTCGTGACCGCCCGCGACATCCTGCTCGAAGACCCCGAGGAACCCATCTTCAAGGTGATGTCCCAGGACCTCGTCGTCGCCCACCCCGACATGAAAGTCGACGAGGCCGCGCGAGTCATCCTGCGGTCGGGCATCCAGAAGTTGCCGGTCGTCGACGACGCGGGCAACCTCGTCGGCATCATCTCGAACACGGACGTCATCCGCTCGCAGATAGAGCGTGCGACGCCCGAGAAAGTGGGCAAACTCATGCGGACGCTCGAATCCATCCACGACACCGAGGTCGAACAGACCCGCCGCGAGGTGCCCCTGGACGCGCTCACGCCGACGCAGGGGAAGGTGTACGCCGACGAACTCGAAGGCCGGACCTACGAACTCGAACGCGGGCTGGCGGAACCGCTCGTGGTCATCGACTGCGCACCCAACAGCGAAGCCGAGAAATCCGGAGAGGCGAGCGACGCCGAGGACGACCTCCTGTTAGCCGACGGCCACCACAGAGTGATGGCGGCCGACCGGGTCGACTTGGACCGGATGGACGCCTACGTCATCCTCGTCGACGAGGACGTCGACCTCGGGATGGCCAAAACCGCCGAGAAAGAAGGGCTCGAAACGCTCGACGACATCGAGGTGGTCGACTACGCTCGCCACCCGCTCGTGGAGACGACGAAGCGATTGCAGTAACGCCGACGGCCGCTGGGCTTCGAGGACGTTCAGGTCGCCGTCTCGTGTTCAGGGTCGCGTGACCGAGTCGAACTGCGTCGCCGACGCCCCTTGACCGGTCGTGTTCAGATTAGCGCAACCAACTACTGTCTGCGCTCGGTGACGCAACCAGCAGTCCTGGTGGGCTGAAAGAGCGAGGCGCGCTCGCGTGTAATTCAGTCGCCTCAGCGACTCCTATTCGGAGCGAGCGTAGTGAGCGGAGGATATATCCCTGAGCGACCGCGAGCGGGCCGAGGGCGTTCGAGGGGTTGGTTGCAGTCACATCGGTCTCTCTGAACACTGCCCCCTTGACCAGAGGGGAATCTTAATGGACTGTCCGGCAAATGTACTGACCATGTACGACGAGGACGACCTCGCCGAGATACGCGAGGGCAAAGACGAGTGGGAAGAGGAGACGCTCGGACCGGTACTCGACGCCTACGGCGAGCGCCAAGACCGATTCGCGACGGTCTCGAACCTCGAAGTCGACCGGCTGTACACGCCCGACGACGTTGCCGACATCGATTACGAGGAGGAGTTGGGCTTTCCCGGCGAGGAGCCATACACCAGAGGCCCCTACCCCACGATGTATCGCGGCCGGACGTGGACGATGCGCCAGTTCGCGGGCTTTGGCACGGCCGAGGAGACCAACGAGCGGTTCCACTACCTCACCGACAACGGCCAGACCGGGCTCTCGACAGCGTTCGATATGCCCAGCCTGATGGGCAAAGACTCCGACGACCCGCTCAGTGACGGCGAGGTCGGCAAGGAGGGCGTCGCAGTCGACACCCTCCGGGACATGGAGATACTGTTCGACGGCATCGACCTCGGCGAAGTCTCGACCTCCTTTACCATCAACCCGTCCGCGCCGGTCATCTACGCGATGTACGTCGCGTTGGCCGACCAGCAGGGCGTCCCGCGCGAGGAGCTTCGGGGCACCATGCAAAACGATATGCTCAAGGAGTTCATCGCCCAGAAGGAGTGGGTGATTCCCCCCGAGCCCAGCCTCGACATCGTGACCGACACCATCGAGTTCGCGGTCGAGGAGACGCCCAAGATAAAGCCCGTCTCCATCTCGGGCTATCACATCCGGGAAGCGGGCTCGACCGCGATTCAGGAACTCGCCTTCACCCTCGCCGACGGGTTCGCGTACGTCGAGGACTGTCTGGACCGTGGCATGGACGTCGACGACTTTGCGCCCCAACTCTCCTTTTTCTTCAACTCCCACAACGCCATCTTCGAGGAGGTCGCCAAGTTCCGCGCGGCCCGGCGCATCTACGCCACCGTGATGGACGAGTGGTACGACGCCGAAAAGGACGCGAGCAAGCAGTTGAAGTTCCACACCCAGACCGCAGGCCAGAGCCTGACCGCCCAACAGCCGCTCAACAACGTGGTCCGGGTCACGATTCAGGCGCTCGCGGGCGTCCTCGGAGGGACCCAGAGTCTCCACACCAACAGCTTCGACGAGGCGCTCGCGCTCCCGAGCGAGGAGGCGGTTCGGGTCGCGCTCCGGACCCAACAGATAATCGCCGAGGAGTCGGGTGCGGCCGACATCGTCGACCCGCTCGGTGGTTCCTTCGCGGTCGAGAGCCTGACCGACGAGACCGAGGAGAAGGCGATGGCCTACATCGAGGAGATAAAGCAGATGGGCGACGGCTCGGTGCGTGACGGCGTGCTGGCGGGCATCGAGCAGGGGTACTTCCACCGCGAGATTCAGGACGCCTCCTACGAGTACCAAGAGCGAGTCGAGCGCGGCGAGGAGACTGTCGTCGGCGTCAACGAGTACGAGATCGAGGAGGACACCCAACCCGACATCCTCAAAGTCGACGAGGAGGTCCAACAGCGTCAACTCGACCGGCTCGAATCCGTCAAAGACGAGCGCGACGACGACGCGGTCGAGGCCGCACTCGACGACCTCCGGGACGCCATCGAGAGCGACGAGAACGTGATGCCCGCCATCGTCGACGCGGTGAAGGTGTACACCACGATGGGCGAGATAATGCAGGTGTTCGAGGCCGAGTACGGGAGCTATCAGGAGACCGCTAGCGTCGCCTGACGCCGTCTCGTCGTCCTCGCTCCCAAGCTTCTTGTCCCGACACCCCGTTTCCTTCCGCGTGGAGTACACCGTCCAGTATTACGACCTCGTGCTGGCCGCCGTATTCGTCACGATGAGTCTGGGCGCGGGCGTCGGCCTGCTCACGCCGCTGGCGCTCCCGACGGCAGTCACGGCCTCGGGACTCGTAGCGGTCACGGTCATCGGACACGGCCTGTTCGTCAACGGGCCGGTCGACGCGCCCGAGGACCTCACCGACGAGGTCGACGCCCTGAACTGACCCGCCGTCAGTCCTCGGACTCCAGCACCGTGGCGTCGAAGCTCGCGTCGCCGCCGGGCGCGTAGTCGGCGTCGGGCGTCGACTGGATGGTCTCGAAAAACCGATCCGTGATGACCTCGCTGACGACCGTGGTCAGCGACGCCTCCTCCTCGGCCTCGACTTCGCCGAGCAGGCCGAGTGGAATCTGTGCGCCCGCCATGTCGGCGTGGCCGCCCGCGCTCCCGATTTGGCCGAACGCCGCGCGCATCGTCTCGCCGAGGTCGACGTCGGTGCCCCGCGCTCGGGCGGAGACGAACACCGTGCCGTCCTTGAATCCGTACACCAGCGTTGTGGTGACGTTCTCCATGCCGAGCAGTTGGTCGGCCGCTTGCGCGAGCGCGTCCCGGTCGGCGAGCTTTCCGACGCAGGAGGCCAACACGGTGCCGTCGAGTCGGCGGTTGCGGATGGATCGGGCTATCGTCTCGAAGGTGTCGGCGCTGACCGACGGGCTCTCGACCCGGTCGAGGACGGCGGTGTCGGCGCGGGGCAACAGGTACGCGGCGGCCTCGAAGTCGGCGGTCGAGACCTCGCGCGAAAAGTCCTTGGTGTCGACTCGGATGCCATAGAGGAGGCCGGTCGCCACCTCTTCGGAGATGTCGATGTCGAGCCGCTGGAGGTGTTCGGTCAACAGGGTCGAAGTCGCGCCAACGTCGCTCCGGAGGTCGACGAATCGGGCGTCGACCGGCTCCTTGGGCGGGTGGTGGTCGACCACCACGTCGACCGGCGTGTCTTCGGGGAGTTGGTCGTTGACGCCCGGCCGAGAGTGGTCGACCAGCGCGACGCCGCCGAACTCCGAGCGGTCGAACTCCGACGCCGACTCGAAGTTTCGAAGATCGAGATCGAGCAGGTTGACGAACGCCCGGTTCTCCTGATGGGATATCTCGCCGAAGTAGCACGCTTCGGCCGACACGCCGACTTCCTCGGCGACGCGACACAGCGCGACCGCGCTGGCGATGGCGTCCGGGTCGGGGTTGTCGTGCATGAACACCGCGAGCGTCCCGTCCACGCTCCGGACCACCCGCCGGAGGTTCGCGGTCCGGACCGCGTAGTCGCCGAGCGCGACAGTCAACACCTGCTCGGCAACGGCCTCGGTCGGGTCGACGACCCGGTCGGCGGTCGCCGAGAGCGCGAACTGCTGGTCTGCGGTCGGGTCGTCGCCAGCGTAAGCGACGAGGTAGGCGTCGGGAAACAGTTCGGCCGCGAGGTCGGTTGCCTGCCGGTTGATTTCGGCGTCGGCGTCGGCCACCACGACGAGGTCGGGGTCGTCGGCGCTCTCGGCCACGACCTCGGGGTCGGTCGGGTCCTCACACGTGGCCGACACCGCTTCGTCCCGAAGCGCCTCGATGCGGCTCTCGGCGTCGTCGACGACGAGCAGGTCGTCGGGTCGGTCGGCTATCGCCTCCACGAGGGTCTGGCCGACGGTTCCGCATCCCAGTACGAGCCGGGAAACCATTCTACCCCGCGCTTCCGGTTGCGCGGCCTAAAGTCTACCGTCTACGGCACAAACGGTTCTCGGTTGTGATTTCGGGGATTTCGAAGCCGGGACGCAGTCGACACGCGAGCGTCGGCGTCGAAAACGAACCGCGAAAACCGGAGCGTCGGCGTCGAAAGCGAACCGCGAAAACCGGAGCGTCGCGTCAGGCCACGAGCGCCGACGCAGCGCCGGTGGCGTACTCCCAGACGAGGCCGAAGCCCGGCAGGAGCAACACCGTCACGATGGCGGCGGTGGCCAACGCGGCGTAGAGGCCGACCGGCCGGGAGTCGATCTCGAACTCGCTGGTCGGCTCTTCTATCCACATCGCCTTGACGACCCGCGAGTAGTAGTACAGCGACAGCGCGCTGTTGACGACGCCCACGGCAGCGAGCCACCAGACGCCGGCGTTCACGGCTCCGGCGAACAGGAACCACTTGGAGATGGCACCGCCGAACGGCGGGAGGCCTGCGAGGCTGAACAGGAACACGGTCATCGCCGCGCACGCGAACGGTGCCTTCGTGGCGAGGCCGTTGTAGTCCTCGAACCGGCGGCCGACCGACCAGTGTTCGGCCAGCGCGACGAACAGGAACGCGCCGGTGTTCATGAAGCCGTAGACGAGCAGGTGGGCCATGCTCGCGCCCAGCACGAGTTGGTCGTTCCCGCCGGTCAGGGCGGCCAGCCCGATGAGGGCGTAGCCGGCGTGACCGATGGAGGAGTACGCGAGCATCCGCTTGACCGTCTCTTGGGTCGCGGCCGCGAAGTTCCCGACCGTCATGGTGACGACGGCGAGAATCTGGGCTGCCAGCACCCAGTCGACGCTCGTGGCCGCACCGGCGACGAGCGCGTCGATGGGGAACGCGACCGTGAACACCCGGAAGGCAACGGCGAACCCGGCGGCCTTCGAGGCCGACGAGAGGAACGCCGAGACGGGCGCGGGCGCGCCCTCGTAGGCTTCGGGTGCCCAGAAGTGGAACGGGACGCTCGCAGTCTTGAAGCCGAACCCGCCCAGCACCATCAACACGCCGACGCCCAGTACGCCGGTGAGTTGAGTGCCGCCGACCGCCGACGCGACCTCGGGCAACAGCAGCGAGCCGGTGACGCCGTAGACGAGGCTGATGCCGTACACCAGAATCGCCGACGAGAGCGCGCCGACGAGCAGGTACTTGAGCCCGGCCTCGACGCTCCCCCGGTTCTGCTTGAGGATGGCGACCAGCGCGTACGACGGCAGGCTGGCGAGTTCGAGGCTAACGAACACCACGGCGAGGCTGTTTGCGGCCGCCATCGTCGTCATG
>Ga0207714_1002218_pt1 | contig 11933 bp, 12 predicted proteins | sample PonA232FremontCA_2_FD_187270 | JGI IMG/M metagenome (GOLD analysis project Ga0207714, IMG submission 187270) | Marine sediment microbial community from Fremont, CA, USA - Pond A23 Sediment 2 (SPAdes) | ecosystem: Environmental > Aquatic > Marine > Unclassified | place: USA: Fremont, California... | reverse complement strand
GATGTGAACGTGGTCGTCTTCGCCGTCGAGATTGGTCAGTGTGACACCATACTTGTCCGCGAACCCCTCGATGACCCCGCGAATGAATTGGGTTCGCTCCTCGGTGAGCACACCACGTCGATACTTGGTGGTGAGTATCAGATGATAGTGGAGTGAATACACCGAGTGCGCTCCCGTGTCGAGGTCGTACTCCATTGGGTTCGGTCAATATTTGTAGAGCCTAGTAGAAAGAAGTTACGACTGCGTGGGCCTGTGGGCCGGGAATAGAACAATATATGGAAGACGATGACGGCGCTGTATCCCCCCCCCTACTGCGCTCCTTGTCCGCTGGCGCGGACTGCGGTGCTCCTTGAGGGAGGGGGCTTAGCGCCTGCTATCAGCTAAAAGACAGCAGAGTCCACTGTCACCGCTCGTGGAACTCAGTCCTCAAGCCCGAAGTCCGCAAGCGAGTGCGTATGATGCCAGACAGCCACCACTTCGTCGATATCGAACGTGAGGACGCCGTCTGTCAATTGGATCGTTATGACGCCGTCCTCGATCTGCGTATCGTGGAGGTGCATCTCCAGTGGTTCGTCGAATTCTGAAACCGCGAGCATCAATTCACCCTTCTCTTCGAGCTCCGATTGGAGGTCCGCTGTTTCAACTACCATTGCATTGGCGAATTTGAGTTGAGGATACATAAATTAATATTGCCTTCTCGAAAACCTATTTTCGGCAAAACGTTTTAGTCCACAGATTATACGCCGACCCCGGGTCGTGACGTCCGCCGTGCTGACCGGATCAGACGCCCCCGGTTCTCGGCGTACGAGGTGCCGACCGTGCGCCACGTATGCAGTAGACGGTTTATGTCACGCGCCCGAGAATTCAATGTGACCCTGGCGACTTATGCCGGTGGCCCGCGGATCTTGGGACATGAGCGAAACCGAGAGCCAGCCACTCGTCCGCCGAAGCGAAGACATCGAGGCCGAGACCGTCGAGGCAGGCGATGGGCTCACGAAAGCCGTGCTGGTCGGCGAGGAACACGGCGCGCCCAACGTCGCGATCCGGGAGTTCCGGCTCGCACCCGGCGGGACCGTCCCCCGCCACACCAACGAGATAGAACACGAGCAGTACGTCCTGCAGGGCGAGTACGTGGTCGGGATCGGCGATGCGCCGGAGGCGCATCGGAGCGACGGCGACGCCGTCAGCGACGGGGAGGAGTACACTGTCGGGCCGGGCGACGCGGTCCATATCCCCGCGGGGGCGGTCCACTGGTACCGTAACGAGGGCGAGGAGGAAGGCGTGTTCGTTTGTGCGGTCCCGACCGGCGACGACGCGATCCAGGTGTTGGAGTAACGAGGTGGGTCCGGGGCACTGAAATACGCCGCCCCTCTACAGGAGGATGTGTCACAGCAGGTCGAGCGCGTCGACACCGTCTTTCTCCACGAGGACGGCGAGGAGTTCCGGGTCGTCGCCAGCCGGGACGGCGACCGGGTCTTCCGGGGCCGGCTGGAGGTCACGGAGCGCGACGCCGGCCCCCGGCCGGCCCGGCTCCGGGTGACCGACGGGACCAGCGAGCAGCTGTACAGCCCCGACGAGTTCGTCGACCTGGCCCGCGGGGCCGCCCGGATCCGCGTCTCCGAGCAGACCTCCCGGGCCGGCCGGGAGACGGTGCGGGAGCTGCTCGACGCCTACCAGCTCGAAGCGAAGGTCGTCCGGACCTGCCGGTACTGCGCCAACAGCGGCCGCTACTCCCCGATCACCGCCGAAACAGCCATCAGCGCCGACGGGGAAGACATCTGCCCGGACTGCGCCCGCGCGGAGCTCGACCGCGAACTCGCGTATCGGGGAGAGATCACCGGCTCGGCCCGGGACCGCCTGGAGGACCTGCTCCTGGAGGTTCAGGACCTGGACCGGATCACCGACCTGCTCTCGGGGGAACTCGACCCCGACCTGACGAAGTTCGACGAGATCAGCGCGACCGTCGACGAGGTCGACCCGGTGCCGACCTCCAGTCTCAACCTCCACCCGGGCATCCAGTCGAAACTCGAGGAGCGGTTCGACACCCTCCTGCCGGTCCAGAGCCTGGCCGTCGAGAACGGCACCACCGAGGGCCAAGACCAGCTCGTCGTGAGCGCGACGGCGACCGGGAAGACGCTCGTGGGGGAGATGGCCGGGCTGGACCGCGTCCTGAATGGAGAGGGGAAGATGCTCTTTCTCGTCCCGCTGGTCGCACTGGCAAACCAGAAATACGAGCAGTTTCAGGAGCGGTACGGCGACATCGCGGACGTCACCCTGCGGGTCGGCGCCAGCCGGATCAACGACGACGGCTCGGGCTTTGACCCCTCCGCGGACATCGTCGTCGGAACCTACGAGGGCGTCGACCACGCGCTCCGGACCGGTCGCGACCTGGGCGAGGTGGGGACGGTCGTCATCGACGAGGTTCACACCCTGGGCGAGCCCGAGCGGGGCCACCGGCTGGACGGCCTCATCGCCCGTCTGAAAGACTACTGCCGGCAACGGGGAACCGACGCCCAGTGGGTCTACCTGTCGGCGACGGTCGGCAACCCCGGAGCGCTGGCGGAGGCGCTGGAGGCGACGCTCATCGAGTTCGAGGAGCGACCGGTCCCGATCGAACGCCACGTCACCTTCCTCGACGGCCGCGAGAAGATAGACGTCGAGAACCGGCTCGTCAGGCGGGCCTTCGACAGTAAATCCAGCAAGGGCTACCGGGGGCAGACGATCATCTTCACAAACTCCCGGCGGCGGTGTCACGAGATCTCCCGCCGGCTGGAGTACGACTCCGCACCATACCACGCCGGACTGGACAACAAACGCCGCTCCCGCGTCGAGGGGCAGTTCGCCGACCAGGAACTCGCAGCCGTGGTGACGACGGCGGCGCTGGCAGCGGGGGTCGACTTCCCGGCCTCGCAGGTGATATTCGACTCGCTGGCGATGGGCATCGAGTGGCTCTCCGTCCAGGAGTTCAGCCAGATGCTCGGCCGCGCGGGCCGGCCGGATTACCACGACAAGGGAACGGTCTACCTGCTCGTCGAGCCGGACGGCACCTACCACAACTCCCAGGAGATGACCGAAGACGAGGTGGCCTTCAAGCTGCTGAAGGGGGAGATGGAGCCCGTCCGGACCCGCTACGACGGCCCTGCCGCGGTCGAGGAGACGCTGGCGAACATCACCGTCGCGGGCTCGCGGGCCAAGGCGCTCAACGAGTCGATGGTGGGGGAGGTCCCGACCAAACACGCTCTCGGAAAGCTCATCGAGTATGGCTTCATCGACGGGCTGGAGCCGACGCCGCTGGGGCGGGCGGTGACCCGGCACTTCCTTTCGCCCGGCGACGCCTTCGCCATCCTCGATAGCCTCCGGAAGGGCGAGGACGCCTACGACCTCGTTGCCCGGATGGAGCTGCGCGAGGACGACCGGTAGCCCGGCCGCCGACTCGTCGGGCCCGGCAGGACCTTGGCCCGGGGCGCGGCATTTTTGCCGCCAGCGGGCGTCCCCCGGTACGTGCCAGCCGTCACCGCCGGGACCGTCGTCGTCTTCGTTCTCATCCTCGCCGCGCTGGTGCTGTTTGCCACGGAGCCGGTCCCGGTCGACGTGACGGCACTCACCATCCTGGTCGCACTGGTACTCGTCGATCCGGTCACGCAGGGAATGGCCGACGCCGGGCTGCTCGCCGGGCCGGTCTACGTGCTCCGGAGCCCCGGTGAGGAAGTGGCCGCGGCGACCGCGCGGGGACTCTCTGGCTTTGCCTCGAGTGCGACGATCACGGTGCTGGCGATGTTCATCCTCTCGGGAGGGGTCCAGCGGACCGGTGTCGTCCAGCGGCTGGGCGAGCGGGTCGCCGGCCTGACCGGCGACAGCGAGGGTCGTCAGGTCGCCGCGACGATCGGCATCGTCAGCCCGCTCTCGGGGTTCATCAACAACACCGCCGCGGTCGCGGTCCTGCTGCCGATGGTGAGCGACCTGGCCCACAAGACCCGCAACTCCCCCTCGAAGCTGCTGCTCCCGCTTTCGTACGCCTCGATGTTCGGCGGCATGTTGACCCTGATCGGCACCTCGACGAACATCCTCGCCAGCGAGCTGTACGCGGAGTTTTCGGGCCGCCCGTTCTCTATGTTCGAGTTCACGCAGCTGGGTGTCGTGGTGACCGTCGTCGGCGCGGCCTACCTGCTGACGGTCGGCCGGTGGCTCACCCCGACCCGGATCGAACCCGAGGCGGACCTGACCTCGGAGTTCGGGCTCGAGGAGTATCTCACCGAGGTCGTCGTCCGGGACGACTCAGTGCTCGTGGGCAAGACCGTCAGCGAGGGGCTCTCGGCTGCGGAGTTCGACGCCGATGTCCTCCAGCTGGTCCGGAACGGACGGGCCTTCGCCGAGCCGCTCGAGCCCAAGACCATCCGGGCCGGCGACGTCCTGGCGGTCCGGGTCGACCGCGACACGCTGGTCGACCTGCTCGACGCCGAGGGGCTCGACGTCCTGGCCGACGTGGAGGTGACCGACGAGGAACTGGAGGCGCCCGACGAGGCGAGCAACCTCGTCGAGGTGGTCGTCGCGCCCGGCTCCCGGCTGGTCGGGGAGTCGCTGGCCGGGATGGCCTTCCGCCAGCAGTACGACGCCACCGTCCTCGCGCTCCGGCGTGGCGGCGAGCTGATCCGCGAGCGGATGGACGACCTCACCCTCCGGGTGGGGGACACGCTGCTGGTCCAGGGCGCCTCCGAGAGCCTGACCCGGCTGGAGAACAACCCCGACTTCATCGTCGCCCAGGAGATCGAGCGCCCGGATGTCCGCTCCTCGAAGACGCCCGTCGCGGTCGGGCTGGTCGCCGCCGTCGTCGGGCTGGCGGCGCTGACCCCTATCCCGATCGTCGCTGCCGCCCTCGCGGGGGCGCTGGGGATGGTGCTGACCGGCTGTCTCCGACCGACCGAGGTGTACGACACCGTCCAGTGGGACGTGATCTTCCTGCTCGCGGGGGTGATCCCGCTGGGGCTCGCGCTGGAAACCACCGGCGGGGCGGCACTCATCGCGGATGGCGTCGTGGCTGCCTCGGCCACCCTCCCCGCGGTCGCCGTCCTCGGGTTGCTCTACGTGATCACCGCCGTCCTCACGAACATCGTCTCGAACAACGCGAGCGTCGTGTTGATGGTCCCGGTGGCCATCGAGGTGGCCGGCCAGCTCCCCGGGGACGCCGCGCTCGCGTTCGTGCTCGCGGTGACGTTCGCCGCCTCGACGGCGTTCATGACGCCGGTGGGATACCAGACAAACCTCTTCGTCTACGGCCCCGGCGGGTACCGCTTCACCGACTACGTCCGCGTCGGCGGCCCGCTGCAGGCCATTTTCGCCGTGGTGACGACACTCGGCATCGCCGTCTTCTGGGGCGTCTAATCGAGCCGCCCGAACCGACAAGTCTCCCGGCCCCGTAACGGCCCTGTGCCAACCGTCGAATTCGAGGACGCGACCGGCGAACGGACGACCGTCGAGTGTGCGGCCGGAGCGACGCTCCGGGATGCCCTCCTGGCCGCGGACCTGCCGGTCCACAACGGGCCGCGGCTTGTCTCCTGTCACGGCCACGGGTCGTGTGGGACCTGTGCCGTCGCAGTCGAGGGACGGGTGGAGCCGCCCGCGCCGGCCGGCCGCGAGCGGGCCCGTCTGTCCGTGCCGCCACACGACCCCGGTTCGGGGCTCCGCCTGGCCTGTCAGGTGACCGTCGAGGACGACCTCCTGGTCAGGAAGAGGAGCGGCTTCTGGGGGCACCACGCCACCGACGGCGACACCGGTGCCGGCGGCGAAGCCGACGGTCGCCAGGACTGAGTCGCCGATGCTCCGGGACCTTCACACCGTCCTGCGGACGCTCTGGGCGGCGAGCCGCCCGGCGCAGCTGTTGCTGGTCCTCGGGGTCTACCTGCTGGGGGTGAAGGCCGCGGGCGCGCTCGGCACGAGCGTCGACGCCGCCGGGGTCGCTGCGGGCGTGGCCGCGCTCCTGCCCGTCGCCGCCAGCGTCCACTACGCCAACGAGTACGCCGACCACGAGACCGACGCGCTGACCGAGCGGACACCCTTCTCCGGCGGCAGCGGCGCGTTACATGCCAGCGGACTCGACCGGTCGGTGCTGCTCCGGGCGGGCGCGACCAGCCTGTTCGCCGGCAGCGCCCTGGCGGCAGGCCTGGCCGCGGCGGGACTGCTCGACGGACTTGCCCTCTCCCTGCTCGCCGCCATCGCGGCCTTCGGCTGGCAGTACTCCGTCGGCCCGCTCCGGCTGGCCTGGCGGGGGCTGGGCGAACTCGACAACGCCGCGCTGGGCGGGCTGGCGCTGCCGGCCTACGGGGCGGCGGCCGTCGGCGGCCCGACAGGTCGAGTCGCGGTCGTCTCGGTCCCCTTCTTTCTGGTCGTCCTGTTGAACCTCTTTGCGACCCAGTGGCCCGACCGCGAGGCCGACGCCGCGGTCGGCAAGCGGACCCTGGCCGTCCGGTGGCCCCGCCGGCGGCTCCGGGCGGCCTACACCCTCGTCGGCGTGGCTGCAGCCGGCTCGCTTCTGGCGCTGCACCCGGACCCGCTGCCGACGCCAGTCGCGCTCGGGAGTCTGGTCGCCGTCCCGCCGCTGGTGGTGGGCTGGGCGGGATACACCAGCCGCCGGGTCCCGTGGCCGACTGTCACCGGGATGGTCGCGCTGGCGGCCGGCCAGTTCGCCGGCTGGTGTCTGGTCTAGCGCTGTGCAGCCTGCTCGCGCTCGGCGTACGCCCCGGGGTTGAACGACCAGTCCCACTCCCGGTAGGATAGCGAGGGGGTCACGGTCCGCGGGATCAGGCCGTACCGCCGGAGGAAGTCGTAGACGCCGCGTTTCCCGCCGAAATCGCCGCGGAACCAGAGCAACACCCGCGGGACCAGCGCCGTGCCGGCCGCGGGGTCGTAGTCGACGTGTTCCTCGAGGTATCCACGGGTCGCCAGGTCCAGTTGCTCGTCGACGGCCTCGCGGGTGTAGGCGGCGACGGGCGGACAGCTCTCGGCCCCGCAGTTCAGCGCGAAGTGGACCCGGGGGTCCCGCTCGTCGGGGGCGTGTCTGTCGGCGAACGCGCTCCGGAGCGGCCCGGGCACCCGGAGATAGCCCAGCGCGAGCTTGTGGTACGACCGCCGGAGGATGGCGTGCTCGATGTCGTCGAGGCTCAGCGGCCGGCCGGCGACCGCCACCAGGTCGGCCGTGAAGAACTGCCGCCGGTTGTCGTACCGCGACGGGTCGGCCGCGAGCGCGCGCTGGGTGGCCGCGTTGTAGACGTTGGTCCAGAAGGCCAGCCGCGCGGGGTCGGTGTCGAGCCCCGCCGCGAGCTCCCGGTCGCCGAGGTCGGCGAGGTCGGCCGCCGGCCCGACGGTGGACTCCCCCCGCCGGACGGCCAGCAGGAACTCCGCCGAGAGCGCAACTGGGTCGGCGTCGGTCACGTCCCCTGGTACGGGCCACGCCCTCATGACCGTTCGGCCGGCGTGTCCCGGCAGCGCACGCGGGTCAGCCGTACCGCTCCGCGAGGTCGCGTTTCGTGTCGGCGATGACGGCCTCCTCGGCACGCCGCATCGCACGCAGCGCCTCGTCGGTGTAGTCCACCTCGACGGTCGGGAGTCCACCCAGTGCCGCTCCGAGCCCCGCGAGCCCGCCCAGTACCTCGCCGGGGTCGAACCTGACTGCCATCCGGAACGCCCCCGGGTGGTCGCGGAGCGGCCCCGTGAACGCGAAGTGGTTCTCGACGAGCGCGACCGCCTCGTCGTGGGAGAGTGTCGCCGTCACGGCAGGCCAGAACGCCTCCTGCTCGGCGGCCACCAGCGGGGTGATAGCCTCGCCGAAGCGACGCTGGCGCTCGACCAGCCGGTCGCGGACCCGGGCGCGCTGCTCGGCTGGCAGGTCCGGCCGGAGCGCGTCGTCGTAGGCGTCGGCCGCCAGCAGGGGTTCGCGGTAGGCCCCGATGTCGTCGCCGCTCTCGACGAAGTCGAGCAGCGTCTCGAACTGGTCGAGGACCTGCGCCCGGTGGGCGTCGAGCTCCGGCCGGACGACCCGCTCGCGGAGCAGGTCCGAGTTCCCCAGCAGCCTGTCGACGACCCCGCTGCCGGGGCCGCCCTCCCGGAGCGCCCGGGTGACCCGGAAGGCCTCGGCCGTCCGGTCGAGCGCCCGGTCGACGTACCGCTCGAATCCCTCGCGGACTGCGGCGCGTGTCACACCTCCGGTAGGGCCGGAGTCCGCTTGTAGCTGACGCCGACGGGGAACGCGGGTGGTTGCCCGTCCGGACGACGCGCGTCTGACCGGGGTTTTTGTTCCCCGGCGGTCGATCTGCGCCAGCAATGACCGACCAGTCGCTTGACCTGACGGAGGTTACCGTCGAGTTCGACGAGGAAATCCTCGAGCAGATCGACGAACTCGCCTTCCGGGACCACCGGGAGCACCGCGAGGCGGCGGTCCGGGAGCTGCTCGACCAGTGGCTGAAAGCCCACGCCACGGAACGTGGACCGGGGGGGACAGAGTAGCCGCGGGCCCACCGATACCTGGCTCGGAGCCACAGCTCGCCGCACCTCATGCTGTTTTTGCTCGTGAGAATCGCGGGCATAACAAGGAACCAGTAACGGGTTGGCTGTTTTTCAGAGATAGAAATAGCTGATCCCGATATAAGTGGAAACAACCCTTTGTACCAATCAGCAGATGAACCAGTCGAACTCGACAACGGAACAGACAAGATCCCGTTCCCAGCACCCGCCGGAAGGCGTGTCCACTGCGTTGTCCGGAGTGGACACAGACACAAGCCTGGGGAGCGACGACGGTGTAACGCTCGGTCAGCTGTACAACGAGTTGCGCTCGGGTGACGTCGTCTCCGAGACCGATGGGGTCCGTCTGGTTCCCGAACAGCACTCCGAGGCAGTCCTCGAGGACGTGACGAGTACGCTGTTCGGCCAGTCCGGCTTCCAGTTCAGGGAGTCGGTCGTGAAAGAGAACCTCGACGAGCTCCTGTTGCTGTTGGTCGCACACCGGAGCTCCGAGACCAACGGCAAGAGCCTGATGAGTGACCTGGCGGCGGTATTCGACACGCGCCTGAGCCCGGGGACGCTCTACCCACAGCTCCACGAACTCGAGGACGAGGGCCTGCTCAAAGCCCAGGAGCTCGTCCGGACCAAAGAGTACCGCATCGACGACGAGGAGGCGCTGGCCGAACGGGTCACCGCCGCCGCGGAGCAACACCTCACGTTGGGGCTGTTCTTCCACGCTGCACTCGAAGAGCTGTCCTGAACGCGGAGCAGCAGCGTCGCGTTTCCCGGTCAGCGCGGCTCGACCTCGACGTCGAGGGCGGTGTTCTCGAGCAGGACAGTGAGAGCCGCTTCCGGTCGGTGCTCCCCAGCGACCAGGTCGACGTACCAGTACACCAGCGACTCGAAGGCCTCGGAGACGTCGTCGGTGTCGGCCACGACGGCGTCCTCGGCGTCGTCGGCGCGCGCACCAGCCACGAGGGCGTGTGCGCCCGTGAGGTCGGCAAGGTCGGCGTACGCGCTCGGGGCGGTCTCCGTGCCCGCCCGACCGTCGCGCTCGTGCACTCGGTGGTTGCCGGGTGGTCGCGAGCTGGGGTCACCGTCCGGCGGGATTCCCTCCCCACCGTCGGCGTGAACCACCCGTCGCGCGTCGTCCAGTTCGCGGACGTGTTCGTCGCTCGGTTCGAGTTCGTCCGGCGTCAGAACGCCGTTGGGGGTATCCTCTGTCATTCTTACGGAAGGATCGGGATTGCACGTTCGACGAGCCGCGCGACCGGAAGGAGATACTGCCGGTCGGCGGCGAAGTACTCGAGTCCGGTAAAGGCCAGAAACAGCACCATCCCCGCCGCCGCCAGCCCGAGCACCAGGGCGCCGGCCCGGTCGTCGTCCGGACAGACGACGAGCCAGAGGACCAGCCCCGCTGCGACTGCGAGGTTCACCAGCGCGTGGGTCTGCATCAGGGTTCCGACGGCCGGCTTGACCGCCGCGAACGCGACGACCCAGACGGCACCGCCGGCTCCCGCCGCGAGCAGCGACGTCGCCGTGACCCGCCGCGGGGCGCTCTGCACCACCCGGCGGACCGGCGCCAGCCGGACCACGCCGTAGGCGAGCAGCGGGACGGTCGGGACGAGATACCGGACGGTGACCGTCGAGTGAAGCGGGAGTCGCGGGAGGTGAGGTAGCGCGAACAGGACGACGAAGGCGATCGCGAACAGGTCGGTCGCCCGGCGTGGGTCGCTGGTGTCCGGCAGGTTCGCCACGAGGCGCTCCGGAGACCGTCGCAGCCAGACGACCGGAGCCGCCAGAAGACCAGCCAGGAGCGGCGCGGACTCGAGCAGCGTCAGGTCGATCGTCTCGCCGCCGGTCTCGGCGTAGTCGACCCCCGGGATCCGTCCGCTGCGGAGGACGACGTGGTAGAGGCGCTCCGGCGACAGCGCGGCTACCCCCTGCTCGACTCTGGCCGCCGCCCGGAACGAGAGGTCCACTCCGGTGGTGGCCGTACTGGTCAACAACGAGGCGGCGGCATCCAGCGGGCTCCCCGACGACCCGCCCTCCGACCCCGAGGCGGTCGACGGCGACTGCCCCCCGGCGGTCGCGCCTGCCGGGTCCACCCGGGTCGCCGCAGTACCACCCGGACCGACGGCAGCGGGGTGGCTCCCGGCCAGCCCGGGGTCGAGTGCCAGTGGGTCGCCGGCGGCGTACGCGGTGAGCAGCCGGGGCGGCACCAGCGGGTTCCCGGCGACAGCAGCGTTGGTCAGCAGGAACGGGACCAGCGATGCTGCCAGCGCGACAGCCGCGGGCGCGAGCGCACGGAGGTCGTTTCGCGGGCTCGTCGCCAGGTCGACCGGGACGAGCGCGACGAGCAACAGGAACCCCTCGGGGGCGCTGACCCACGCCGTGAGCCCCACTGGCAGGTACGCCGCGGCCCGGTCGCGGACCCGACCGCTGTAGCGGCTCCGGGCGAAGAGATAGGCCGTGAGGACGACCAGAAACGCGGTGATGACGTGTCGTTTCGGGATCGTCGCCCAGAAGCCGACGGGTCCGAGCAGAAGCGTCCCGACCCCGGCGGCGACGCCGGTCCGGCGGTCGTACAGCAGGCTGACCAGGAGATACGAACCCGCGACGAGGCCCGCGGCGGCGAGCACGGTCACCGTCTGAAGCGCCACGAGCGGGAACAGCCGCGGCGCGAGCGCGGTGGCGAAGGCGACGTTGGCGACGAACGCGAGGGTGCCGACGACGATGCCGGCGGTGCGGAGCCGCGGCCGCCCGAAGTGGGTTGCGAGCCGACCGCCGAGGCCGGCGAGACAGAGGCTCCAGGCCCCGGCGAGCAGGAGCCGCGGCGCCGCGACCGTCGAGACGCCCTCCAGCAGGTAGAGGACGGGCAGCGCCGCGACCACCTGGCCGTAGTTGCGGCCGTAGAGCTGTCCGCCGGCGACGTAGACGCCGGGCGTCGCGGCGTCCGCGGGGCCGAAGTACACCTGCGTGAACGCCAGCGACCCGTCGGCGAGGTTGGCGAGCGCGTTCGCGACCGCCACCGTGTCAACGATGAACACGTCGACCCGCCAGGAGGCGCCGAAGAGGACGAGCGCGGCGAGAACCAGCGTCGCCGCGGGCGAGTCGGCCGCACGGCTCAGCGGCTCGCGGAGGCGGCGGCCCCGCAGCCACCCGCGGGAGGCGTCAGGCATCGCTCGTCACCTCGAGCGTCCCGTTATGGAGGGTGTAGGTTCGCCCGTCGACGGCGGCGGTGACCCGCAGCGTCGCGGTCGGGGTGGAACCGAATGCGTCGGTGTCAGGCGCGTCGACGGTGAGTGGTTCGGCGACTGTTCGCGTTTCGCCGGCCGGGACGACGACGGTCCGGTTCGTGGACCGGTCGCCGACCTGCAGCCGGTATCGAAGCGCGACGGGGTCGGTCCCCGCGGCGACGGTGACGGCCGTCGGCCCCGTAG
>Ga0207714_1002217_pt1 | contig 11938 bp, 10 predicted proteins | sample PonA232FremontCA_2_FD_187270 | JGI IMG/M metagenome (GOLD analysis project Ga0207714, IMG submission 187270) | Marine sediment microbial community from Fremont, CA, USA - Pond A23 Sediment 2 (SPAdes) | ecosystem: Environmental > Aquatic > Marine > Unclassified | place: USA: Fremont, California... | reverse complement strand
GTTGACGAAGTCGAAGACTACCCGCCGCTCGCAGCCCATCACGAGATCCAGGTTGCGCAGGCCGACGTCGAAATCAACCACCGCGACCTTGAACCCACCCCGCGCGAGCCCGGCTGCCAAGGAGGCCGCCGTCGTCGTCTTGCCGACCCCGCCCTTCCCTGATGTGATGACGACAATCCTCGACACACATGCCCCCTTAGCTGACGGTTACGGCTTGCCGAAGGCCTCGATGCGCAGCCCGGCCTCCTCGTCGAGGTGGACGCGCGCTGCCCGGCCGAGCAGGCCGGCATCGAAGCGCTCGTTGACCTGATACTCACCGGCGACCGAGACTAGCTCCGCTTCCAGCCCTAGGCAGAAGATACCCGCCTCGGTGTTGCCCTGCACCCCGGCCAAGGCGCGTCCACGCAGCGCCCCGTAGATGTGGATGTCGCCGTCGGCGAGGATCTCTGCCCCTAGGCCGACGGCCCCGAGCACGACTAGGCTACCGCCCCGCGCGTAGACCTGCTGCCCGGAGCGGACCGGGCTCTCTAGCACACGTGTCGCCGGCACGGAGACCTGTGGCGCCGCGGCGGCACCCCCTTGCTGCTGCGAGCCCGCTGCCTGCTGCGAGGCCTCTCGCTCCGCCTCGGCAGGCAGCACGCCTAGGCCCGCCGCCTGGGCCCGATCAGGCGAGACGCTGCCGCCCCGCACGGCTACGGGGACCACGCCCAGGGCCCGCATCCCTTCGGCTAAACGATGCAGATCCAGCGCATCCTCGTCAACCGCCTCCAGGTCGAGCGCCATGGGCGCCCCGTGCAGCAAGCGCGGGGCCTCTCGCAGCCTCTCGCCGAGCTGCTCGATCAGCGCGTCCACATCAGGTGTCAGGACCCGGACCACGGTCAGGGTCGCCATGCGGCCCTTGAGCTCGAAGGCTGCGGGGGTCGCTGGGGGTTTCCCGGCCATCGCACCCCTCCTAGCCGGCCAGGAGGCTATTGACCCGCTTGACGTAGGCCGCCGGGTCCTCGAGCTGGCCACCCTCGGCCAGCAGGGCCTGCTCGTGCAGCGTCAGGGCCCAGTCCTCGAAGCGGTCCTGCGGCTCAGACTGGAGGCGCTGGATGATGGCGTGATCCGGGTTGATCTCCAGCGTCGGCTTCCCGGTGGGGAGCTGATGGCCCGCTGCCTGCAGCAGGCGCTGCATCCCCATGCCGAAGTCGTACTCGCCCACCACCAGGCAGGCCGGGGAGTCGGTCAGGCGGTGGCTGACGCGCACCTCGTTGACCCGGTCGCCCAGCGCCTCCTTGAGGCGGCTGCAGAGCGCCTCATAGGCCTGCTCCTTCTGCTCGCGCTCCTCCTTCTCGCCCTCTCCCTCCTCACCGAGGGCATCCAGGTCGAGCTCACCCTTGGCCACGGAGACCAGCGACTTGCCGTCGTACTCCTGCAGGTGGGCGACCAGCCACTCGTCCACCGGATCCGGCAGGAGCAGGACCTCAACGCCGTAGCGGCGGAAGACCTCGAGGTGGGGGCTGTTGCGCGCGGCGTTGAAGCTCTCGGCGGTGACGTAGTAGATCTTGTCCTGCCCCTCCTTCATGCGCCCGACATAGTCGTCGAGGCTGACGTCCGGGGTCTCCTTCTCCTCGTAGGTCGAGGAGAAGCGCAGCAGCTTGGCGATGCGCTCGCGGTTGCTCGGATCCTCTGCGATCCCCTCCTTGAGCACGCGGCCGAAGGCCTGCCAGAACTCGGCGTAGGTCTCCGGCTCGTTCTCGGCCATGCGCTCGAGCCGGTCGAGGATCCGCTTGACCGAGGCCGAGCGGATGGAGGAGATCATCGGGTTATGCTGGAGCATCTCCCGGGAGATGTTCAGCGGCAGGTCATCGGAGTCGATGACGCCACGGACGAAGCGCAGGTAGCGCGGCAGCAGGTTCTCCGTGTCCTCGGTGATGAACACGCGCCGCACGTAGAGCTTGATCCCGTGGGCCGGCTTCTGCTCGTAGAGATCGAACGGCGGCCGCTTGGGGATGTAGAGCAGGGAGACATACGCCTGCCGCCCCTCGACGTGGTTGTGGACCCAGGTCAGCGGGTCCTCGAAGTCGTGGGCGACGTGCTTGTAGAGCTCCTTGTAGTCCGCCTCGGAGATCTCGCTCTTGGGGCGCATCCACAGCGCCGAGGCGCGATTGACGACCTCCCAGGCATCCGTCTCCTGCTCGTCGTCCTCATCGCCGGACTGGGCCTTGGGCATCTCGATGGGCACCGAGATGTGGTCCGAGTACTTGCGGATGATATTGCGCAGCCGCGTATCGTCGCAGAACTCCTGCTGCGACTCGGGCAGATGCAGGACCACCGCCGTGCCCCGCTCTGGGCGCTCCAGCGACTCCACGGTGTAGGCCCCCTGGCCGTCGGAGCGCCAGAGCACCCCCTCGCTCGCCGGCGCGCCGGCCTTGCGGGTAAAGACCTCGACACGCTCCGCAACGACGAAGGCGGAGTAGAAGCCAACGCCGAATTGCCCGATCAGCTGCGCGTCCTTGTCCTGATCGCCGGTGAGCTGCTCGAGGAAGCGGCGGGTCCCGGAGTGGGCGATGGTGCCCAGGTTCTCGTTCACCTCATCGCGGCTCATGCCGATGCCGTTGTCCGTGACGGTCACCGTACGGGCCTCGGGGTCGTGGGTGACGCGGATCTTGAGCTCCGGGTCCGCCTCAAAGAGGGACTCATCCTGGAGCGCCTCGAAGCGCAGCTTGTCGATGGCGTCCGAGGCATTGGAGATCAGCTCACGGAGGAAGACCTCACGGTTGGAGTAGACCGAGTGGATCATGAGGCTCAGGAGCTGCTGAACCTCCGCCTGGAACTCCCGGGTCTCGCTCTGGGTACCTGCTTCGCTCATGGATGGGAGCCCTCCTCCTCGTTGGATAGTGCCTCTCGCCGGCCTGGCGCGCCGACGCTGTGCCGATCCCCGTTGTGGGAGCGGGGGCGGGGTTTTTCAAGGGGCGCAGCGGCAGCCATCGGCCAGGCGACGCTCCTGCTCGAGGAGCCACGCCTTGAGCCGGGCCCGGGTACCCGCCCTCTCGCCGGCGTAGCCGCCGAGGCCGTTGGCGGCGACTACGCGGTGGCACGGCACGAGCAGGGGGAGTGGATTGGCCCGGCAGGCGGCGCCTACCGCCCGGGCCGAGCTGCCGAGCTGCCGGGCGAGCGCGCCGTAGGTACGCGTCTGCCCCGGCGGGATCGCGAGGAGCGCCTCGCGCACCCGGGCCTGGAAGGGCGTCGGGGCCGGCGCGCGGGGCAGGGCCGCCACGGCGAGCGGATCGCTAGGCCACTGCTCCAGGGCGGTCCGGACCCGCTGTGCAGCGCTACCCTCCGGCGGCACCACGAGCGGCCGCTCCTCGGAGAGCTCGATCCGGGCGATCCGGCCGTGCCCATCGAGCGTGACCGCCAGGTAGAGGCCGCCCAGCCGGGCGGCCCCATCGGCCGCCTCCCGCAAGGCCGCCCCTTAGAAGAGGTCCGTCGACTCGCCGTCCTCGTGCCTACCGCGCGGGCGCAGCGCTACGTCCCGGCTAGGGATGTGATCGCCGGTGACCATCTCCTTGTAGCTGGCGCCCGGCCCCACCATGGGGTAGACGCCGGCATCCGGATCGATCATCACCTCCAGGAAGGCGGGGCCCGGGTGGTCCAGGAAGGCCCGGAGGGCCGCATCGACCTCATCCCTGTGCGTTACGCGGCGGGCGAACTCGAACCCATCCGCCTCGGCCGCCTTGATGAAGTCCTTGCGGTGCAGGGACTTGTCCGATCCGGAGAAGCGATCGCCGAAGTAGAGCTTCTGCCACTGCCGGACCATGCCGTCGCCGACGTTGTTCAGCGACAGGATCTTCACCGGCAGGCCGTACGTGGTCGCTGTCTCCAGCTCACCGAGGTTCATACGCAGGGAGCCGTCACCATCGACGTCGATGACCTGCCGCTCGGGCCGACCCAGGCAGGCGCCGATGGCCGCCGGCAGGCCGAACCCCATGGTGCCGAGCCCGCCGGAGGTCAGCCACTGCCGCGGCCCGCGGAAGTCGCAGTACTGGGCCGCCCACATCTGGTGCTGCCCCACGCCGGTAGCGATGATCGCCTCGCCGCCGGTGAGCTCGCTGAGCCTCTCCATCACGTACTGAGGCTGGATCAGCTCGGCCTCGCGGTCGTAGTCCATGGGGTGGCGCTCGCGCAGCCCCCGCACGTGCTCGAGCCAGGGCTCGTAGCGGGGCTCGAAGCCCATGGACTCGGCGTAGCGCAGCAGCTGCCGCAGGCTGCGGGCGGCCTCGCCGGTATGGGCCCAGTCCACCCCCTTGACCTTGCCGATCTCGGCGGCGTCGATGTCGATGTGGGCGATCTGCTCGGCGAGCGGGGCGAACGCCTCCACCTTCCCGGCGACCCGGTCGTCGAAGCGTGCCCCCACGGCGATGAGGAAGTCGCAGTCCTCTACCGCGTAGTTGGCGTAGGCAGTGCCGTGCATGCCGAGCATGCCCAGGTAGAGGTCATCGGTGGTGTCCATGCCGCCGAGCCCCATCAGGGTGCTCACCACGGGGATGCGCAGGGCGTGCGCGAACTCACGCAGGGCCTGCCCGCCCTCCTCATGGGCGACGCCGCCGCCGACGTAGAGCAGCGGCCTCCGGGAGTGCCCGAGCATCTCGAAGAAGGAGCGGCACTTGCGGTCCGATAGCTTCGCGGCGCGCAGCGACTCCATACGCTGCCGATATCCCCGAATCGCCAGCGTACCCTCGCCACGGAACTCGCCGATCCAGTTCTGCACGTTCTTGGGAACATCCACCACCACCGGGCCTGGGCGGCCGGAGCGGGCCACCTCGAAGGCGGTCCGTATGGTGGCCTCCAGCTCCTCCGGATTGGTGACCAGGAAGACGTGCTTGGCGCAGCTGCCCATGATGTTGACGATGGGCGCCTCCTGGAAGGCGTCCGTGCCCATGGCGTGGGTCGGGACCTGCCCGGTGATGGCGACCACCGGCACGGAGTCAGCCATGCAGTCGCGGATAGGCGTGACCGTGTTGGTCGCCCCGGGACCGGAGGTCACCAAGAAGCAGCCGACCCTGCCCGTGGCCCGGGCGTAGCCGGCCGCCATGAAGCCGGCCCCCTGCTCGTTGGCGGGCACCACCAGCCGGATCGGATCCTCCCCGTCGGCCTGGCGATGGCGCTGATTGTACTTGAAGATCGCGTCGTAGGTTGGGAGGATCGCACCGCCGCTGTAGCCGAAGAGCGTATCGACCCCCTCCTGGGCGAGGACCTCGACGATGACCTCACCGCCGCTCATGGTCTGGCCGGCGAGCGGGTGTTGAGCGGCCTCGGTCTCGGCTTGGGGGTTGGCGATCGCAGTCTCCATCTGTTTCATGGCTCAACGGCCTCTCGGTTGCTCCACTGCCCTGCGGACGATCGGCACGGCGGCTATCTATAGAATCCTGCAGGATTTAAACATATTAACCCCTCACCCGCCGAGCCGCAAGAAGGGACAGGCCGGGATCAGGACTCGTGGCCGTCCGGCGGCGTCGCCTCATCCAGCCGCAGGGCCACAGAGTTGATGCAGTAGCGCAGATGGGTCGGTGGCGGCCCGTCCGGGAAGACGTGCCCGAGATGCGCGTCGCAGGCCGCGCAGAGGACCTCCTCGCGCCGCATGCCCAGGGAGCGGTCCTGGCGCACGGCGATCCGATCGGGGGCGGCCGGCGCCCAGAAGCTCGGCCATCCCGTGCCGGAGGCGAACTTCGCCTGGGAGGTGAACAGCGCTGTCCCGCAGCAGATACAGCGGTACACGCCAGGCCGCTCGCAGTCGTCGTACATCCCGCTGAACGGCGTCTCCGTGCTCCCCTGACGCGTAACCGCGAACTGCTCCGGCGTCAGCTGCTCGCGCCACTCGGCCTCGGTCTTCTCGACTCGCTGGATATCGCTCACGCCACCCTCCCCTAGGACGGCCATCTCGCAGCCCGGCGGGCCCCTTGCCTACCCCTTACCTTAGCCGGAAGCCGCCGAGCGGACCAGTGGCGGCAGCAGCTCGCCAGCGCTGCCGGGGAGGTGCCAGCTGGCCACCGGTGTCAAAGGGGTCGGCTCCGCATTGATCTCCACCACCGGGATATCCCGCTCCAGGGCCTCGAGCGGCAGCGACGCCGCCGGCTGGACCATGGCGGAGGTGCCCACGGACAGCATGAGGTCCGCGCTGCGCACCGCTGCCAAGGCCTGCTCTATGGCGCCCTCGGGCAGCTGCTCGCCGAACCAGACCACGTCCGGCCGCAGCACGGCCCCGGTCTCCGGGAAGCGGGGCAGCTCGAGGTCATCGACGTCCGCGGCCAGCTGGCCGTCGAACACCCGATCCCGGTGGATATTGCCGTGCAGCTCGACAACGTGCCCGCTGCCGGCACGCTGGTGCAGCCCGTCCACGTTCTGCGTCACCACCTGCAGCCAGTCCAGGGACCGACCCCATTCCGCCAGCGCCCGGTGGGCGGCATTAGGCGCAACCTGCTGCGCCAGCTGGCGCCGATGGGCGTACCACGCCCAGACACGGCGCGGATTGCGGCGGAAGGCCTCCGGTGTGGCCACCTCCTCGGGATCGACTTGGTCCCAGACCCCATCCTGGGCCTCGCGAAAGGTTGGCACCCCGCTCTCGGCGGAGATGCCCGCCCCGGTGAGCGCCACGACGCGCCGGGCCCCCTGCAGGACCCGCCTCAGCCCCTCGTCGATGACCATGGGCCTCCTCCTGCTTGCCGCTGCAGACGACCATGAGGGTACACCTAGTCTCAGCGCCGGCCACGCGCCCGGACAAGCCCTGCTGCCGCTCGCCGGATGCCGCTGCTGCCCTGGGCTGCACAGCGCCAGGACCGACGGCCAGCGAGGCCGTCTCTGACGCGGCCGGCCGGATCCCCTACAATGGCGCCTTGGACCGCTAATGGTAGAGGCTATGAGCGAAATCATCCTGATCAATGTCTCCGGCGAGGATCAGCCCGGGCTGACCTCCTCGCTGATGGGCATCCTGGCCGAGTACGACGTCGGCGTCCTGGACATCGGCCAGGCGATGATCCACGACACCCTCTCGCTCGGGATCCTCATCGACGTCCCCGAGCAGAAGGACGTCTCCCCGGTGCTCAAGGATGTGCTGTTCCACCTGCACGACGCCGGCATGCAGGTGCGGTTCACGCCGGTGAGCCAGGAGCAGTACGAGAACTGGGTCCGCGGCGCGGGCAAGCCTCGCCACATCATCACCCTGCTCGGGCGCAGCATCACCGCCGCGCAGATCGCCCGGATATCCAGGCTGATCACGGCGCAGGGGCTCAACATCGAGGATATCGTGCGCCTGTCCGGCCGCCGCCCGCTCCACCTGGAGGGCCGGCGCTCCCGGGCGTGCGTGGAGCTGACCGTACGCGGCCAGCCAGTGGATACCGACACCATGAAGCGCGAGTTCATGGAGATCTCCCAGGAGCTCGGGGTCGATATCAGCTTCCAGGAGGACAACCTCTACCGGCGCAACCGCCGCCTGGTGGCCTTCGACATGGACTCCACGCTGATCCAGCAGGAGGTCATCGACGAGATGGCCAAGGCCGCCGGCGTCGGCGATGAGTGCGCCCAGGTCACCGAGCAGGCCATGCGCGGCGAGATCGACTTCCGCGAGAGCCTGCGACGGCGTGTCCAGCTCCTCGAGGGGCTGCCGGAGGAGACCCTCGAGGAGGTGGCCCGGGGTCTGACCCTCACCGAGGGGGCTGAGCGGCTGATGCGCACCATCAAGGCCTTCGGCTACGTAACGGCGATCATCTCCGGCGGGTTCAGCTACTTCGGGCGCCACCTGCAGGAGCGCCTGGGGATCGACTACGTCTACGCCAACGACCTGGAGATCGCCGACGGACGGCTCACCGGCCGCGTCCAGGGCGAGATCGTCGACGGTCCGCGCAAGGCGGAGCTGCTGCGCCAGCTCGCCGAGGACCAAGGGCTGGCCCTGGAGCAGGTCATCGCCATCGGCGACGGCGCCAACGACCTGCCCATGCTGCGGCTAGCGGGCCTCGGCATCGCCTTCCACGCCAAGCCCGTGGTCCAGGAGAGCGCCCGGCAGGCGATCACCACCCTGGGGCTCGACGGGACGCTGTACCTGATGGGCATCAAGGATACCGAGATCCCCGCCTGACCGGGTTCAACGGCTATTCCGTGGAGCCGGGACGGCCCGCTCAGGCGCTGCGGCGCCGGGGCGTGGCTGTCTGCCACGGCCGCTTGACGCCCGACACGCCGCCTCCTTAGTGTACCGGCATGTCTGGGAGCGCCCTTCCTGATCAGGCGCATACGCGCCCGCCTCTGGCCGCGATGGTCGAGATCCTGCATCCGATCACCTGGTTCGCCCCTATGTGGGCCTTCGGCTGCGGGGTCGTCTCCGCCGGCATCGTCCCTAGCGGGGCCCACTGGCTGATGATCGCCGCCGGTGTGCTCCTCGCAGGGCCGCTCCTCTGCGGTACGAGCCAAGCCATCAACGACTGGTTCGATCGCCACGTGGACGCCCTCAACGAGCCCGACCGGGCCATCCCCTCGGGCCGGGTCCCCGGCCGCTGGGGCCTCTACATCGGCCTCGCGACCACGGCGCTAGCGCTGGCTACCGCTGCCGCGCTGGGGCCGGTCGTCCTAGCCGCCTCGTTCCTCGGCCTGGCCCTGGCCTGGGCCTACAGCGCGCCACCGCTGCGGCTCAAGCGCAACGGCTGGATCAGCAACGCCGCCGTCGGCCTGTCCTACGAGGGGCTGCCCTGGGTGACAGGGGCGGCCATCATGGCCGCCGGCCTGCCCGACTGGCGGATCCTGCTGGTGGCGCTGCTCTACAGCATCGGCGCCCACGGCATCATGACCCTCAACGACTTCAAGGCCATCGAGGGCGACCGGGAGATGGGCCTGAAGACCGTGCCGGTCCACCTCGGGGCGCAGAACGCGGCGCGCCTGGCCTGCGCCGTCATGGCCCTGCCGCAGGCCGCCGTTGTCGCCCTCCTGCTCGCCTGGGGGCAGCCCTGGCACGCGCTCCTTGTCTCCGCCCTGCTGCTGGTGCAGCTAGGGCTGATGGTCCGCCTGCTCGGTGACCCCAAGGGGTTCGCCCCCTGGTACAACGCGACGGGGACCACCCTCTACGTGCTCGGGATGCTTGCGACAGCCTTCGCGATCGGCGATTCCCTGGGAGGCGCCGCGTGACCGCACAATCCCCCGACCTAGGCTGGCTGGGCATAATACGCATAGGGCTGGTCAACATGTCGCTGGGCTCCATCGTGATCCAGCCCTTTACCACCTTTAACCAGGCCATGACGCAGGACCTGGCGCTGATGGCCATGCTGCCTGGCTTCCTGGGCGCGATCTACTACATCATCCAGCTCTCGCGGCCACGGATCGGCCATGCGCTCGACAGGGGCACCCGCAAGACGCCCTGGATGATCGGCGGCATCGGCGTGCTCGCCCTGGGCGGCATCATCGGCGCCGCCGCCATTGTCCTCATGGAGCGCCACACCCTCTCCGGCATCGCCGTCGCGGTGCTCGGCTACTTCCTCATCGGCGCAGGCAGCGCGACCACGGGCACCGCCCTGCTGGCCTTGCTGGCGAGCCGGGTCCAGCCCCATCTACGCTCCATCGCCGCCATGGTGGTGTGGCCGATGATGATCATCGGCTTCGCGGTGACGGGGGGCGTCGTCGGCGCCCTCTTGGACCCCTTCTCCACGGAGCGGCTCTTCGTCATCGTCACAGCTGTCGGCATCATCGCGTTCACCCTGACCAATATCGCCCTCTTCCGCCTGGAGGGCCCTGCCGCAGCGGCGACCGCGGCAGGCACAGCTACCGAGGAGCCCACCGGCTCCTTCCGTGCGGCCCTGCAGGAGGCTTGGCGGGACGAGAAGGCGAGGCGCTTCACGATCTTCGTCTTCGCCTCGATGCTCGCCTACAACGCCCACGAGGCCATCATCGAGCCGTTCGCCCGCGAGGCCTTCGAGCTGACCGCCGGCGAGGCGACGCAGCTCGGCGGCATGTACCTCTACATGGGGGTCCTGTGCGGGATGGGTATCGCCGGTGTCGCCGGCCGTGTGCTCAAGGGGCGCCTCGGATCGCTATGGACCTGGGCCATCGGCGGCTGCCTCGGCTCCGGCGGGGCGCTGGGCGCCCTCGGCATCGGCTCCTTCGTGAATGAGATGTGGCCGCTGGCGCCTTCGGTATTCTTGCTCGGGCTCGCGAACGGGGTCTTCACGGTCGCCGCGATCGGGCTCATGATGCGCCTGGCCAACGAGAGCGGCGAGGCGCGCTCCGGGATCCGCATCGGCCTCTGGGGCGCCGCCCAGGCGATCGCCTTCGGCCTGGGGATCTTCCTCGGCACCGCCGGCGTGGACGCCTTCCGCTACCTGCTCGGCATGCCCACGGCCGGCTACAATCTCGTCTTCACCCTGGCGGCAGGGCTGTTCCTGGTCGCCGGCTGGCTCGCCCTACGGGTCGCCCAGCTCGACCGTACCCAGGCCGGCGACACCCCCAGCCCCATCGCTGATACCGAGGCCTGGACAGGGGGCTCATCACCATGAGCGCACCAGACACTCCCGATCGTTTCGATGTCGCCGTCGTGGGCGGCGGCCCAGCAGGCGCCACGGCGGCGCGCCATCTGGCCCGGCAGGGCTACGACGTCCTGCTCCTCGACCGCCCCGGCAACATCAAGCCCTGCGGCGGCGCCATACCGCCGCGCGCGGTCCAGGACTTCGAGATCCCGGACGAGCTGCTCTGCACCAGCGTCAACGCCGCTCGCATGGTTTCCCCCAGCGATCGCCGCGTAGACATGCCGATCCAGGACGGCTACGTCGGCATGGTCGACCGGGCGCTCTTTGACGAGTGGCTGCGTGAGCGCGCCGCCAAGGACGGCGCCGAGTGGCGCCACGGCACCTTCCAGCAGCTCGTCGAGGCGGACGGCGGGGTGCAGCTGACCTACGCCGAGTGCCGGGGCGGTGGGGACGCAGCACGGCACCGGATCTGGGCCCGCACCGTGATCGGCGCTGACGGCGCCAGGTCCGCGGTGGGACGCCAAGCCGTACCCGGATCCACGGACATCCCCCACGTCGCCGCCTACCACGAGATCATCGAGGTCCCGGCAGGGACGGACGACCGCTTCCATCCCGAGCGCGCTGACGTCTACTACCGCGGCTCCATCTCGCCGGACTTCTACGGCTGGATCTTCCCCCACGGCGAGACCGCGAGCGTGGGCGCAGGTAGCGCCGTGAAGGGCTTCTCGCTGCGCGGCGCCGTCGATGAGCTGCGCCAAGAGGCGGGCCTCGCCGAGGCCCGGACCCTCCGCCGTGAGGGCGCCCCCATCCCCATGCACCCGCTCAAGCGCTGGGATAACGGCCGCAACGTCGTCCTGGCCGGCGATGCAGCCGGCACGGTGGCGCCAGCCTCCGGCGAGGGGATCTACTACGCCATGGTCGGGGGCCAGTACGCCGCCGAGGCCGTGGCCCAGGCGCAGCAAAGCGGTGACGGTGCCGCCCTCGCCGAGGCCGAGCGAGCATTCAGCCGGGAGCACGGCCAGGTCTTCCAGGTACTGGGCGTCATGCAGCGGTTCTGGTACACCAGCGACAAGCGGCGGGAGCGCTTCGTGCGGATCTGCGCCGACCCGGATGTCCAGTCCCTGACCTGGGACGCCTACATGAACAAGCGCCTGGTCCGGGCCCGCCCGCTGGCGCATATGCGGATCTTCTTCAAGAACATCGCGCACCTGACCGGGCTGGCCCCGGCCTGGGGCCGCTAGCCTCCCCTCCCTCCTCGGCGCTGGCCTGTGGGCCTACCTCCCCGCCCCTGCGGGCTCCTGCAGCCCGTAAGGGCCCGTGTGATGCACAGCGCCTCTCGAGGGGATCACCCCGAGATTCCGGCCCCAAGTCACTTCCCGGCTCGCTTTCGCTCACCGGTTGACAGCGCCGGGACACGGCGCTGCGCGCCGTGCCCGGCGCACATCGGGTAGCCGGGG
>Ga0207714_1002216_pt1 | contig 11945 bp, 11 predicted proteins | sample PonA232FremontCA_2_FD_187270 | JGI IMG/M metagenome (GOLD analysis project Ga0207714, IMG submission 187270) | Marine sediment microbial community from Fremont, CA, USA - Pond A23 Sediment 2 (SPAdes) | ecosystem: Environmental > Aquatic > Marine > Unclassified | place: USA: Fremont, California... | reverse complement strand
GCCCCGCCGCGAGCAACGCGTCGATCTTCTCGGTCCGCGAGGCTTCCCGGTCCGCCGCGATCTCGTGGAGGCGTTCGAGCGGGAACGCCGACTGTTCGACGTTCGTCCCGCCATCAGTCACCGGTGTCGGCCCACCGGCGACGGCCTCCCTGATCCGGGTCGCGAGCAGCCGTCCGCTGCCCTCGCTGTCCCGCCTGACCACGTCCGCGACGCCAGCCTCGAGTGCTGTCCCCGCGTCGACTGCCGAATCCGCGTACAGCACTGCTGGCTTCTCTGCGCTGGCGAGTCGCTCGGCGAACTGTTCGACTCCCTGGGGCTGTCGGGCAACCACGCCGACGAGACAGTCTGCCCGCTCTGAAACCGTGGTCGTCTCGATGCTGGCTGCCGCGAGCTCGGTCGCGAGCCGCTCCCGACTCCCCGCCGAGGATCCCCCGGCAACAACGCGAACTGTCACATTCATTGCTGTCGATTACTAACCTATTAGGTACTGACTGGTTTAAACGCTCCCCCACTGTTCAACTGAGGGACATACTACGAGGCAGACCCGTTGATGGGTACTTAAAACCACCCTCATATCTGTGGTGAGAACTGGTTGTAGCCGGGCACAGAAGATGATGTATGAGTCACCCACCGACCGCTGGCCGGGGGGTTAGGCCAGGTACCGAATCGGAGACAGAGTTGAGCGACGACGGAGACATCGAGCAGTTGCTCGGAACGCTCGAGGACCCCGACTGCCGGGCGATCATCGAGGAGACGAGTTCCGGGGCGTACTCGGCGGGCGAACTGTCGGAGCGCTGTGACCTCCCGCTCTCGACAGCCTACCGGAAGCTCGATACACTCACAGAGGTCGGACTCCTCCACGAGCGCGTTCGGCTCTCGCACAGTGGCCAACACACAAGCGAGTACACGCTCAAAGTCGAACAAATCGCCCTCTCTGTCGACGACGAATCCGGGATCGGTCTGACGATCACGGAGGAAACCGATCAGCAACGCACCGGCTCGGTCGCGGCCGGGGCTGACTGATACTGTTCGTTTAGTTTTCGTACCCACGTCAGGAATATCGGTGTGTCACGCCGTCTAACCGATATCTTGTTGTACCATGGCGTCGACGGTCGGTGGCCGTTTGCCAGGGGGACTGTGTCTCCCGCTGTCGACGGCTGCGCCGTCTGCTTGGGAGTGCGTTGCTCTCGGTCTGGGAAAGACACCCAACAGACACTATGCGTCTGTTTTTGCCGTCTTTCACTCCGGGCAGTCGCTCCCGCGGCCCCGACGAGTGTGGACCGCCGTGCTTGGAGCCGATGTGGATCAGCCACCGTCGTCCAGGGTATCGATCAGCCAGACGGCCGTCGGGGCGACGAACAGCCAGAACACAGCCAGTGCCAGAAAGACGGGATTGTCCGTCGCCACGGCCGTGGCGAACGCAGCGATACCGATACAGATGCCAACGGCGAGCAGGAGTTGCTGGGACTGGCCCAGGCCCGCAAACCAGCGGACATACTTCTCCATGGCATTGGTTCGTCCCCACCCAGCTAGTAGCTTTCGCCGCGGTCTAGGACTGCCCGGCTTCCAGCCTGGTCTTCAGGTTTTCGAGCGTGGTGGACAGTTCCAGGTCGTTGTACCGCCTGACGAACGGTTTCGCGACCTCCGCGACGACGCGCCCGGGTAGTTCGTACGTCGCGGTGTAATCCACCCGCGTGTGGCCGTCGATCGGTTCGAGAGTGATGTCGATTTCGCCGGAGAGAGTTCCGCGCATTTCGAACTGCAACCGGGCGTTTTCCTCGTGAATTTGTTCGACCAGTTCGCCGTCGACCGAGACGCCTGCCATCGTATAGGTGTGTTCGACGCGTTTCCCACCGTTCTCCAGCGGCTCGATGTTACGGACCTCGGCGAGGCTCGGCGTGATCTCGACGTGGTTGCGGGGGTCGTCGAGATACTCGAAGACGTCCGCGACCGGCCGTTCGATTCTGATTGTCTCGCTGACAGTAACCATATGTGATCGTTGGCTTGCAGGAGCAGTAAGTGTACGGGTCGCCAGCGATGGCGGATCACTCGGTCCACTTGGCGTCGACGAGCGTCCGCTGGACAGCCTGTTCGCCGACCGCCTCCGCGAGTGTCTCGTAGCCGGCTCGCTCACTTCGGTCGCTCGCGTCCGCAACGAGGCGCGACACAATAAACTCCGGCGTCGACCGACCGACAGTCTCGAACCGTGGCTGGTAGTCCACCTGCAGTTCCAGCTCCCGAGTCAGCCCCTCCGCGAAGATGCCGTCGACACGGGCCTGCTCGGGCAGCGGCTCCAGGTCGTCGGCGAGGTGTGTCACGAACACACCGAGTGCCTCCTTCTCGACGGTGAGTGTCACCAGTCCGTGCAGCAGGTCGGCAGCACTCCCCGGCTCGGTGATCGCCTCGAACTCGTCGACGAGCATCAGCGTCCGGCCCGGATCCGAAAGCGGCGGGACAACCGAGCGCAGCGTGGATTCGAGCACGCCGGCGTTGAAACTCGCGTGTCGGCGGTGGAAGACGATCGACTCGACAACCTGTATCTCGGCGCTGTCGGCGGGCACCGGGAGCCCCATCTGTGCCAGGAGCTGGACCTGGCACAACGTTTCGAGCAGTGTCGTCTTCCCGCCGCTGTTCGCACCGGTCAACACCGCGACGCGGTCTCCCTGTGGGGGGACGGTAGTGCCCGGAACCGACAGCGAGTGGTCGCCGACCGCGTAGGTGATCGGCTGGACGTCCTGCCCGCTGTCCTCGAGGAAGAGGTTCCGTGCGTTGACGACCGCGGCGACCTGACTCTCCCCGAACGTCGGCTCGACAAGGTCGAACCTTGTCGCAAATCTGGCCAGCGAAACGGAGAGCGCGATCTCGTCGACGGCAGCCACCGCCGCCTCGATGTCCTCGGTCGCCGCCGCCAGGGTCTGTTCGAACTCCTCGGCGACCTCGCGCTCCCGTGCATCGACGTCCTCCCTGAGCTTTGCTGCCAGTCCACGGAGTGTCTCACCGACGAACGCCCGCGCATCGACCGCCTCCGTGACCATCGCATCTCGGACCCGTGTACGGTCTACTCCGGTCCGGTCGGCGATTTCCCGAACGAGCGCCTCGCGGAGCTGGTCGGTGCCACGGGCGTCTTCCTGTACCGCTTCGACGACCGTTTCGGGGGTTGCACTCAGATCCTCGACACGGCCGAGCTGGGCACGGCGGTCGTCGAGACGGCTGTCGGCACCCTCGCTGACCCGGTTACTGTCGCCGCGGAGCCCGGTCAGCGCAGCGACGGCGTCGCGGAGCTGTGGGTCCTCCAGTTCGGCAAGCGGCGCGAACACACCCGAATCCAGCCCCGTCTCACGGAGGGCGAGGGCGGCCCGGACGGCCGCTCTGCGGTCGCCGGCCGAGTCGTCGTACGCCTCGAACGCATCGATAACCGCGGCCTGTTCGTCCGCGGTCAGTTCGCTCCAGCTATCGCGGGCAACGCGGACGTCTTCGAGTCGATCGGTCATCGCTGCCGGATCCGAAAGCGGCGTCAGTATCCGGATCCGGTCGGCCGCCTCGGCCGAGACGGCGTAGCTGCTCACGATATCCAGTAGCTGTTTGTACACCTGGCGGGCGTCCCGCGTGGCCAACACGTCCATCGCTTCGCCACCGTGGACGTGGCGCAAGATGCGCGTCGCCCGGCCCCGCGGGAGTCCGGCGTCTGTCAGCGTCCGGACGTCCGCCCGTTCGATCGCTTCGAGTGCGGCCTCGACCCCGAGATTCTCGGCCAGGAGGTCTCGGGTCTTGGGCCCGATTCCCCAGTACTCCTCCAGTCGCATCGACTGAGCAAGGCAGGGCCACGCTCTTAGGTATTTCTTCTCGCTACGCGTCGACCAGCACGACAGTTTCGCCGTCGAGTGCGACAGCACGAACGCGGAGCCGCCCATCCCCAACCCGCCAGTTCGTCCCTTCGCGGTCGAGTCGGGTCCGTGCGGTCGCGAACGCCTCGCGCAAGTCACGCTCGCTCGTGAACCCGTGCTGATCGATGACCGCCGACACGCGTGCGCCGTCGAGGAGTCCGGTTGCAGCCCGGTGCAGTCGTCCATCGGTCGCGTCTACAGGCGTCATCGAGGCGATGGCGACGCTCGCGTGAGCGGTGCCACCGTCGTTGCGCAGCGCGATCTGCCGGGTTCCGATCCGGACACTGTCGGCGTCGTGCTCGAAGGTGGCGCTCGCACCGTACTGGGTGGCTGCGACGCGGTCGACCGCGTTCGATGCCTCGGTCGCGTCCGGTGGCGGCTGTGACGGGAGTCCGATCGCCACGCCGGCGACCCCGACGCTTACGACCGCGACACCGACCCAGACGTACCACGCGTCGGCTGGTGACTCTAGCTCCATGGTTCACCGGCAATCGATCGTCCCGTCGGCAACGACACCGGCCACCGGCCACGTCGGGGAACACTCCGGCTCCTCGTCGTCACGGTCGCCGACGCCGATTCCCCCCGGCGGGACCACCACGACGAGCACCGACCGCCCGGAGAAGTCGATCGACTCGACGGAGCCAAGCGTTCGCGTCGCCCCAGCGATCTCCCTGGTAACTGTCAGATCCTCGCGGACGTAGGTTGTCGTCCCGCCCCGCTCCGGCGACCCCATGTTCGCTGTCGCCTCGAAGCGAGCATACTCCGCATTGACTTCGACGTCCCAGACGTTTACCGTCGCGTACCAGTAACCGGGCAGCGGTAGAATCGGCATCCCCGCGGGAACACGGACCGGTGATCTGACGCCGTTTACCCAGTTATCGTACTTTTGGATACTGAAATCCTGGCCGCCGAAATACTGCTCGACCCGCTCGGAGACGATGTCCTTCGAGACAGTCTCGAGTGCCTGTCGAATCTCCGTATCGAGATTTTCGACAGTTTCCGTGTCACCAACCGAAACGGTGGCACTGTTTGCGGCGCGCGTGACCGCCGGCTGGACCGCGGAGGTGAGATACGCCCGCCACTGGTCGTCTGTCGCGGAACCGGCGTACGCGGGGCGGTACCGCTCTGCATCGAGTGTATCGAACAGTTCGGCGACGATCGGGTCGGTAACCCGCCCCTCGTCGATCGCGATAGCCCTCCCGGCAGTATTCTCCCCCGACTGCCTGATTGCGGTCCGCACTGCAGTCGATATCTCCGGCTTGCTTCGTTCGGCTGTCGATCCCTGGGCTGCGTTACAGGAGACGGCTGCACAGACGGTCTGCAGGGTGACGTTGTACTCACAGCCAGACAGGGAGCAGCTGACGTCCTCCCCGAACTCCGCTTCCAATCTGTTTCGGGTTAGCCTGGAACAGACGCGTTCGTCAGTACAGGGCCGGTGGATGTCGCCAGGATACAGATGAAACAGGATCTGATCGGTGACATCGGTGTGGAACTGGTCGACCGCCGATCGAACGCTGGTCTCCAGCCGGTTGGTCTTCTGTTCGAGAGACTGCTGGTCGGCGTACTCCCCGCCGGTATCTGCGGCGTCTTCGGCCAGTTCACCAGCCTGGAGGGCTTCTCCTGCCATCCGGAGGGTGAGTTCGGCATCCGGCTCACCGAGCCCGAACAGGTCGGCGATCCTGGCGAGTAACCCGTCGATCACAGCTTCGTACGGAAGTTTGAGGTAGTTCCTGTTTCTCGCAGCCAGCGGTGCGAAGGCGTCGATGTCGTTGTCGACCGCCGGGACGTCGAGTGTGCTGACACGCTCGGCGACGAGGTACGTCGGTGACCCCGAGACGTCGTACGTGATATTCGATGTCAGTGAGGGAGAGTCGAGCGGGACAGGATCCGGCGGTGTTGCGGTCACGCCTTGCTGAAGGAAACTCAGTGCGGAACCGAGACCGAGGTCGCCGAGCTCCTCATCCAGGGACTGCATCGCTGCGTCGTTCGCGGATTCGAGCCGTTCCAGATCCGACTCGAGACGGTCGAAGTAGGCGTATCGTGCCTCGTAAACGACCTTCTGTCCGACGTTCTGATAGGGGTCGTCACGTTCGAGGTAGGAGGCCTTCGCCGCCCGGACCTCCTGGAGAAGTTTCCCGTACGGCCCCGTTCCGTTGCCGTCGTGCACGATCTCACGACGTTCGAACGTCACGTTGACGTCGCTGATCTCCTCCTGGACTCGCACGATATCCCTGGTTACGGTCGTTTTCAACAGGCTGTCGACAGCCGTCGACCGGTTGAGAGCGACTGTTCGTCGCTCGGTGCCGACCATCTCACTCGAACTGGTCGCGTTCGCCCACCGGTCTTCTAACCACTGCTCGACGTAGCTGGACCTGGTCCCACCGGCGAAAGCTGCTAGAATCCCCGACGGTGCACCCTCGTAGTTCCGGAACCCATCGGGCTGCCCGGCCGGGACCGTCGGACTCACCCGCGCAGTCGATCTCTCCGGTCCCGGTTGGTACCGGTTTTCAGGATCGATATCGACTGCGCCGCCGTTATTTGCCTGATAGTCGTCGATATTCGTGTTCGGTCCCGTGTCGTACTCGTCGAGCTGGATCTCGAACGCCACCGAGAGGGTTCCGGTATCCGCCGTCGTCGTCGAGTGGACACCGCTCTCGTCGCGGTAGGTGTGTTCTCGCCGTTCCTCGAGTGTGAGCTGCACATCGCCGACGATCGTGTAGTATCGCTCGGGAGCTGGATGCTTGGAGACGATCTCGACATTGACGCTCGTCTCTTGATTGGTCGTCGACAGGTGGCGATCCGTGCCCGACCGGTAACCCTCGGGCGGGTCGTGGTCGAACTCCGGCTCGGAAACGTCCGACACCGACACGGCGAGTTCCGACTCGATTTCGAAGACACGGTCGATCGCATCCTCGATCGAGTGTTCACCGGCCGGGGACGCGAGGATTCGGAGCGGGAGATAGGCCGTCTCGTTGACCCCCAGGGTCCGTTTCGCGTCCATCCCCGGCGCTTCGCCGATGAGATCGGTAACACCCGGCGACTCCGGGAGGTTCCCCGTGGCTTGCTCCCCGAAGAGCCACCTGCTCGCATCGCAGAGGTGCTCCGCATAGTTGGCCTGGCCAGTCCGGTTATACCCGTTGTACAGTGCCTCCGCGTCTTTCATCGCCATACAGAGCCACCCTCGCCGGATAGCGTTGTTGAGCTGTGGATCAGCTGCTCCGAAGACGTCCCGCTGTGTCCGGTACACCGCGTCGTTTGCCGACGGGATGACGTGGCGGTTTGCGATTACCTCCGTGACCGGCATGCCACTGTACTGGGCGTATCCTCTCGCCCATCCCAGCGCGTAGATTCTGGCGTTGAACCGCTGTGTGAAGCCGGGGTCGGTGATGCCCGCATCGAGCCGGTCCTGATACTCCTCGGTCCGCTCGTGGAGCTGGAAAACCGGCGTCGGAACCGTAACTGTTACAGACTTAACCCGGCGATAAATTTCCTCGCCGTCGCGTCTGAGGACGGTCGTAACGTTGTCGAGGGAGACCCGGACGGTCCCAGGTTCGAGTTCTGGGTCGGCAGTGCCAGCGGTGAGGCGGACGCGTTCGATTGCGGCTCCGAACGAGTCGGGGCCGGAAATCTCCGGGAGGAACACCTCCGTCTCGGCACCATCGATCCGCTGGCCGGCCGTATCGAATCGGTCTCTGGCTTCGAGATAAATCAGCGCCCGCAGGTAGGCGTCGAACGGCTCATCACTGCCGGAGAGCGCGCTCGACTCCGAGTAGTTGCGGAGCACAGAGCCGTACGCTGTCTCGGCAGTCGACGTCAAGGGCTGCTGTGCAGCCAGTTCACTCGCCCGACTGACGGCGTCACGTGTCACGGTCTGTATTGCTGCATCGGTCCGTTCCATCGCTCGATCAGGGTCGAGCGATTCCCTGGATGGGGACTGTGTCTCGGCGTGCAGTAACAACACGCCGGCAGACAGCAGGATGAGGATCCCAATGAGCGCGAACGGGATCCGGGCTCGCCGGTCCGTCAGCAACCGTCGGAGTCGACGCCTCCCGCTCATCGCTCCCACGTCCTCACTGCGATCCGTACCTCGCCGACGGTGACTGCCCGCGCCGCCGCTTCCGGCGAGTTGAAGCTGGCCGCCAGTTCGGACTCGAACTGATCTGCGAGCTCGTCGGCGAGGTAGTCGTTTACTGTCGCTGTATCGACGGCGTGGAGCCGCAGGTTGCTCACCACTTCGTCGTCGTCCGGTCCGACACCATCGATTCCCGTCGCCATGCGCTGGTACCTGCGACGGGTCAGCGCGCGGTCGGGCCCGCCACGTTCGAGCGCACGTTTCGACTTGAGAACCGGCACGTACCCGTCGAGGACAGCGTCGGCGAGAAGCGTCGCGACTGCTCTGTAACCGCCGCCACTTTCGACTGCTGTCGTTGCCTTCGGCCGGATACGTTCCATGCCACTGGGAACGCGAACACTGCTGGCGGAGACGTCATCGGTGGCTGGCGGGACCTGTCCGACAGACGCCCTCCCGCGGAGTGAGGCCCCCTCGAACGGTTCCCAGGTCGCGGTGACGTTGGTTCGGAAACGCGACTCGACGAGCGACGTCTGGACCCGTTCGTCGAGTTGTCGTTCGAAGATCTGCCCGGTACTCGTGAGCCGGAGGCCACCGTCGAACCGGCCGTTCGCGACGGCTGCGCCCCCGATCTGACTCGCGACCGATCCGTGTGACGCGCGCCCTAACTGGTCGCTTTCGTCGAAGTCGTCGGTGACTGTCGAGGCGACCTGTTCGAGCGAGTAGCTCACGTTGAGCGTGGAGCCGCCGACCGTGTCCGCCGTGTAATCCGACTGGTGGGGGTCGTACCCGTCCCCCTGCATCGGGAACGCAGCCAGCACGGTGACCGCGATGCCGACGAAAAGCAACGCAAGGGAGACATCGGCGACAGTGTTCACGGCGCGCTGGTCGTTCGATACCGGGTCAGAGCCGGCACTCATTTCCACACCTCCACAGTGAGCCGGCCCGGACGAACGTCGCCGCTCCGGAGCCGCACCGAGACGGGCCGTTCGACGGTCTGGACGCCACTGTCCGGTACCTCGACTGCGGTCAGTCGTCCGCGGTCGTCGAACCGGACACTCCCGACTGTCGAAAGCGATCCGTCGTCGGTGACGACAGTCAGTTCGACGGCAGTGTGGTACCCCTGTGGCAGCGACGACTCGGAGAGGGTTGCTGCGACATCGGTCTCCCGGTCGTAGATGCCGTCCGTGCTTATCTCCTGCCAGATGCGGTCCGTGGCTGGCTCCGCGACGCTGCGATCGCTCCCGACGTTCGGCACCACATCCGTCACGACGCCGGCGTACACGCTGACAGCAAGACAGACGGCCGCGACCGAGATCAGGGCCGCAAGCGGTTCGCTCTGCCCCCGGTACTGTCGGATCGGGATTCCGGACGGACGCTGACGATCGACCATGAGATGGGGGTACTGGTCCCGTCTCCGTACTTAAATGTCGGTATCACCGAAACCGGTGACTTCGACGTACCGTTCACCGTCTCCGTCGACACGGAGGGTCAACTGGAGGCGTTGTCTTCCCTGGTAGTGGCTCAAATCGAGCTTTTCGCTGCCCGGATGGCGGACGAGCGGGTCGAGAAGAACCGTTTCCTCGGCGCGGTGGCCGACACTGTACCGGACGCGCGTGACGCCGGCATCGGGGAGTGGCTCGAAAACGAGCCGTTCTGTCCCGGCACTCGTGTAACTCCGGGCCGGAAGATCGAGTTCGACGATCCGCCGCGGGCCCGGGGCGTTCGGTGTCGGTGACTCGTGTTCCAGCAGGTCGGACGCGGCCGCATCGACCGTCTCGATGTCGGCTTCGATCGACTGCTCGGCCCTGGCGGCCGCGGCGTGGTCGAGGGCCGTCGCTGTCATCCCGAGAACGACGACGACGAGCAACAGTGCCAACACGTACCGGATCACGATCAAGGGTGCTAGCTCGATCGTACATAAACGTCGGCGTCGAAGATTCAAGTAGCAAGGGGCGAGCAGAACCCACGTGCGTCGAATGTCGATCCTGGCCGACGACCGGGCCGTCGAGGGAATGCCGATCCGACTCGTCGTCGCCGTCGCCGTCGGTGCCGCGGCGATGGCTCTGCTCGTCCCGATGCTCGAAGGTGTCGAACAGCACGACCGTCCGACAGTGACGGTCGAACCGGCCCGCCACCAGATCGTACTCGGTTCGGAGACGGCTGTCCGGACGGTCGATATCGGCGTCGTCACCGACGACGGGCGGCCAATCAGGGATGCAACGGTGGTCCTCTCGAGCGGATCAGCGCCGCTTGTCGACGGGCCACATACGCTCGGGACTGGACCGGAGTCCTCGGAGGTGACGGTCAGTATCGGCGAGTCGCCGGCTGCCGACCTGACCGTGGCGTTTCGGGCGACACAGCAGCGGGGGACCATCGAGATCGACGTCATCCCGCCGGATCAAACCACGTACAGGCGGGGGACCGACCACCCCGAACTCACGGTCACAGCGCCGCAGTGAGCGCGGGGAGCGGCCCCGACCTGTCCACGGAAACGGGGAGCGAGGATTCGACTCACCGAAGGCTATTCATATTGCTCGCGTGTAACTCCGATAGATGAGAGACGAGGATGGGAGTGAGATCGAGCGTCGTCGGGATTCCGAGTATCCGGCGCCGTCGCGGACCGGGCGAACCGAGACGAAAACGGCGACGACGGTGGCCGAGATTGCCGAGTCGCTGTCCGGGCGGTCGATCACCGTCGATACGGAGTCGATCACCGCCACACTGATCGGTGTCCCGCGGGTCGGTATCCACGAGTTCGTCTACGATCACCAACTCGGCGTCGGACACGCCCCGGACGAGACGCGCCAGGTCGCGATGTTCGATCTCAGGAACACGGGCCAGTATCCCGTCAAGTGGCGCAGTTCACGGACCAGGTTCATCGGGACCGACGGCTACACCTACCAGCCCGCACAGCTCTCGCTCGATCCGTCCCGGCTCGGACCGGGCTGTCACACGCGGCAGGTCGAGATCGAACCACAGCGACGGGCGCGGGTCGTCACGCTGGTCGAACAGCTCCCGGACGACGTCGAAGTGGCCGAGGTCGTCCAGAAACTCACCACCTTCGGCGACAGCCAGCGGCTCACGTTCGCCGTCGAGTAACCGTGAGTGCTTTGAGACTGGCACCGAACGAACAGGTATGTACGATTTCGTCGTAGTTGGGGCTGGCCCAGCCGGTTCACGCTTCGCCCGCCGTGTCGCCGAACGGGGCGCCGACGTCGTCGTCTTCGAACAGGGGACGGTCGGGAAGCCACTGGCCTGTTCGGGCCACGTCAGCACGGATATCTGGGAGTTCGTCCCGGCTGACACACGCGAGCGGCTCTTTCAAAACGAGATCCGCGGGGCGCGGTTCCACACCGGCGGTCCCGGGAGCCAGTCACACCGGTTCTACAAGGAAGCCGTCGTCTCGAACGTCATCGACAGGGTCGAACTCGACCGGACGCTGGCGGCAGCCGCCGAGGACGCGGGCGCGGAGATCCGCCGGCACCACACCGTCGTCGGGCTCTCCGAGTCCCGTGATGGAGTGAGCGTCGAGGTCCGTGGGCCGGACGGCGTCGAGACACACCGCGGCCGGATCGTCGCCGGCTGTGACGGCCCCAACTCCCGGGTTCGCGGGGAGGTCGGGCTGCCGGCTCCCGACGAACTGCTCCACGGCGTCCTCGGCTTCGACGACGGAGTGGATCACCAGGATTTCGTCGACGTCCACCTCACGGTGCCGGAGTTTTTCGCCTGGCGGATCCCCCGCGGCGACGCTGGCGTCGAGTATGGCCTCGCGATGGCACCCAGCGACGACGTGAACGACCGGTTCGAATCATTCACTGCCGGCTACGGTGCCGAGACGGACCGGCGGTGTTCGGGACTCATCCCCATCGGACCGCCGGAGCGGACACAGACGGGCCGTGTCTTCCTCATCGGCGACGCGGCCGGACAGAACAAACCGTTCACTGGTGGCGGGATTATCTACGGGATGACGGCCGCGGACATCGCCGCGG
>Ga0207714_1002215_pt1 | contig 11951 bp, 13 predicted proteins | sample PonA232FremontCA_2_FD_187270 | JGI IMG/M metagenome (GOLD analysis project Ga0207714, IMG submission 187270) | Marine sediment microbial community from Fremont, CA, USA - Pond A23 Sediment 2 (SPAdes) | ecosystem: Environmental > Aquatic > Marine > Unclassified | place: USA: Fremont, California... | reverse complement strand
GGAAAAACTTTTGCCACATCCGGGCTGAGAAGCACGAGATTGGCTCCGGCTTGATAAGATTGGTAATGTTTCCCACGAACTGCCGAGCCGAGGTCTTCCCGCTGGTATTCCCCGCGGAGGTCATCGGAAAGAGCCTTCTTCATGATCCCCTGTATCCCGTCAATCCTGTCGAGCTCTGTTTTTGGGCTTCGTTGTTCCTTGTGTGGAAATATGCTATCCGGAACGGAAATCTCGGTCAATCCAAAGCGGGAGCGCAGGTCGCATGACCGAATCCCTGAGCATTCTGCTCATCGAGGACGACCCCGCCCTGGGAGACAGCCTCAATGAATACCTGGAGGACAAGGGGCACAGCGTGACCTGGCTGCGGGATGAACGCACCCTCGATGCCGTTTCCCTGTCCTCCTTTCAGGTGGTCGTCCTGGACCTCATTCTGCAGTACATCCCCGGTGAAGAGATCCTGGAGAAAATCCGGCACGAGGCTCCCCAGCTGCCGGTGCTGGTCCTGACTGCCAAAGCCGAGATCTGGGACAAGCAAGCCTGCTTCAGGGCAGGGGCGGACGACTACCTGACCAAGCCCTTCGACCCCCTTGAGCTCCTGCTCCGCATTCAGGCACTGGGCAAGCGCGATACGTCGAGTGAGGTCCACTGGTGCGGAGATGTGGAGATCGATCTCCATGCGCAGCTGGTGTACAAGAACGGGGAAGAGGTGCGGCTTTCGGGCAGGGCCTGGGATCTTTTGGTTATCCTGCTGCAAAACAGGGGCGGAATTGTGAGCAAGGAACAAATCATGGAGCAGGTTTGGTGCGACGCTTTAGTAACGGACAACGTGATCCGATACTATATCAAGGAGCTGAGAAGGGTGTTTCCCGATCAGAGCATCGAGACCTATAAGGGGAGGGGGTACAGGCTCTTATAGGGCTTCGGGTCTGGAGCCGTGATTGAGCCTGCTGCGGCAGGGCTTTTACTTGACATCGAACATTAGGAAGAACCCCAGGTCCGCATCCAGTCTCGGCTTGTTGACGAATTCACCGCCGATAATCTTGTTCGTGATGTGCTTGACCCGAAGGGTTCTCTGTATTTCGCTCGCTCTGCTGTTGTTCAGGGTGAAGGTCATGTACACTGTATCCCCTTTTTTGAAGTCCCAGTTATTGATTGGTGTGAATCCGGCACCGTCAAAGGAAAGGTCATTGATCAATATTTCATTCTTTTTGAGATTTCTTTTGTTGATCAGCTTTCCGTTTAAGCACACGTTTCTCCGAATCTGATTTCTTTTGTGTAAAATATTGTTCTGAGATTCTTGATCTTTTTCTTGGGTATTCTGTTTGTCCCGCACGATATCGGAATAAGGACAATAAGGCGCAAATCCTTTTTGATGGAAATATTTCAGAACATCCATTGCAGTTGAAAAAATATGTATTTTTTTCAACTGCTTGTCCGCATTCATTGGAGCATTGTGAGGCGATTCCAATATATGCCAATTCCCATCCCCCCTCAGCTCGGCTAGAGAATAGGGCTTTTTGTGGCGTATGCCGATGATCCGCCATATCTTCTTTATCTGTTCTTCATCCAGGGAATTGATATGCTTGAACTTCATGGGCCGCCCTCGTCAGCGGTAAGGAGAATTCTTGTGAGCGGGAGCTCGGGAAACCTTTACCCCGATGACTTTTCCTCGCCTCATGGTGGATGAATAGGGCATGCTTCCAGCCTGGGACCCGAGATGTCGGTTTTCCGCGGAATATATACCAATCCGGCACACCTATCAATCAAAGACTGTTGGCGTATACTCATTCCTCTCTGCCGGATTGGATAACCCCGCGGGAGGATTCCTCGGAGGACGCATCCTTCAGCCGGGCTCGTGAGCTCTAGGGTCGCAGCAAGTGAGCCCTTTGGAGAATCAGCTCTCAGGTGGTCCTGCGAGACCATGCAATAGAGTGGGTGCAGGGCGAGCTGTTCTTTTCCGTTCTGCCAAGTATGAACCTAACTCTTCGAGATAACTGAAGAGGTGCAGGAAAAAAACTGTTGGTGAATGCTGTCCACATTGACACAACGTACGTCTTAGCGTACTTTATGAAAAAACGGTTCCGCGAAATGAATTATGCCTACAATAACGGCAACTGAAGCAAGAGCAAGGCTTTATCGCCTAATCGACGAAGCGGCAGCTTCCCACGAGCCGATTGTGATTACTGGTAAGCGTGGAAGTGCCGTTCTCATTTCAGAGGAAGACTGGCGTTCCATCCAGGAAACCCTTTTTCTGCTGAATATCCCGGGCATGCGCGAATCAATCCGGGACGGTCTAGCCACGCCGATTGAAGAGTGTTTCGAGGACCTCAATTGGTGATGTGGCGGGTCGTATTCACGAAACAGGCCAAAAAGGATGCCAAAAAACTATCTGCTGCCGGATTGCGCTCAAATGCCGAGATATTGCTCGATATCCTCCGTGAAAATCCTTATCAAACGCCCCCTCCCTATGAAAAGCTTGAAGGCGATCTGAACGGAGCTTGTTCCCGCCGGATAACCATGCAACATCGTTTAGTATATCAAGTTCTTGATGAAGAGAAAACGGTCAAGGTTATTCGAATGTGGTCCCATTATGAATAACCCTTCAAGGACAATGCGGATAAGATGAAAACGATTTCCCGCAGCGGCGCGGCGACGCGGCGCGAAGAGGCCGGAGAGGGTTCTTGCGCTGCGGGCACCAGAGAGATTGGAACTGGACTTCGGTACCATTTGTTTAGTGAAGTCATGTCTTTGGGACACTCTGCTCGAGACAGTAGCCCAGGATTATTACAGCTTATACTTTTCTGGAAAATTTAAGAGCTGCGTGCTATTAGAAACAACTCTACATTGCAGGTTCGGTCCAACAGGAGTGAACCATGCCCGAGATAAGCCGATTTTATGGAATAATTGTAGCTATGTTTTTTGCTGATCATAATCCACCCCATTTTCATGCTCGATATGGTAGTGAAAAAGTAGCCATAGAAATCGAGACACTTCGTATACTGGAAGGACACCTTCCGCCTCGTGCTTTGGGTCTTGTTATTGAATGGGCCACTCAGCACCAAAAGGAGTTGTTGCAGAACTGGGAGCTGGCAAAAAATAACCAAGCACCCAAAAAAATAGAGCCTTTGAAATAAGGAGGCCTCAGTCATGTTCAAGGACGTGGTTTCCGCTGTTTATAAGGGCGGATATCAAATCGAAATAACATTTGAGGACGGAATCTCTGGAACAGTTGACTTCGCCAAGTTTTTGCACCATGGAGGTGTGTTTGAAAAATTCCAGGATATGGAATATTTCAAAAATTTCACTATAAATCGAGAGCTGGGTGTGTTGACTTGGGGAGATGATGAAATGGATATAGCCCCGGAAACGCTTTATGCCGAGGCTACGGGTTCCCCTTTGCCTGATTGGATGACCCGGCAAGGAGACACTCCGGAAAAAATATCCTCCTGATTTGTCTTGTGCACTTTGCGTCTGAGACAAGACGTGTGGAGTCCGTTGTGCTGCAGCGGAGCCCACGGTCAAGGATGCATTCCATGGCCGACATTCGTTCCTCCAAGAGGCCCCTCCTTCGTCCGCGCCTGAGCAGCGAAAGCAGGATGGTCCTGCAATACGCCCTGGTGTTCTTCCTGGGGCTTCTCCTGCTGGACATCGCCGTGGTGGGCCTGCACCACCTTTCCTCTCTCAAGGAGTGGGACTCCACATCCGACAAGCTCTCCTTCTTCGTGACCCAGCTCCTGCTCTGGGAGCTCGTGCTCGTCCTCGTGGTCTCCTATGTCTTCTTCCAGCTCCTGCGTCGCTATAAGCGGCACAAGGAAGAGGCCGCCGAGTTCCAGGGGCTGCTCCTGCAGGCTGTCTCGCACAAAATGGGCAACTTTCTCGCCGCGCAGCGGGTGGACCTGGAGCTGGTGCGGGACACCGGAAGCCGACGGGCCCTGAAAAGGCTGGAGAAGGGCTCCTCTTTCCTGGAGCGGGATTTCCGGCATATCATCAAGGTAATCCGTGACTACCGCTTTGAAGAGGCGGACCCGGAGGAGCTGGATCTTGCGGTGATTGCCCGCCGGGCTCTGGATCAGCTGCAGCCCGAGCTGGAGGGCAAGCTGCGGCTTCGCCTGCAATCGGCACCTGCGCGCGGGGCCAGGCAGGAGCTGGAGATCGCGGTGTTCCTCCTGGTGGAGAATGCTGCGCGATATTCCGAGTCGCGAGTCTCTCTTCGCTCAGGGCAGGTCAACAAAATTTCCTACCTTTTCATCCACAATGATATAGCCGGGGCAACGGCTAAGGGCACCGGCGCGGGGCTGGGGATCGTCGAGCGCCTGGGCAAGAGAAACGGTCTGGCCCTGCAGAGCAGGGAAAGAAAAGGGAGCTATTCATTGCTGCTGACCTGGAGTGGTGATTGATGGAATGTTTCACGTTTTTTTCACGATAAAAGGGTTGATTCTTTGTGTTTATCTGAGACATTGGCACTGCAATAATTGAAGCATTCAATGCGTTGAGTTTGGCTCGAACTCTGAAACGGATTGATGAGATGGGAGTTGGCATAGATTGAAAAGGGACTCAACTGAGATTCAGCTTATTCTCGCATTTGGGATCCATTCGAGCAGGTAAGGATGTATGGGAACACAACGGAAAGAAATGGGCGTAACAATGCTCGAGCTCCTCGTTGTCATAGCTATTATCGGGGTTATGACGTCTGTTGCGGTTGGGGTGGCTCGCAGCCTGGGCCCGGAGATGCGTCTCGATTCGGCAGCCCGGGATATCCGCAGTGCTTTTCAGAAGGCCAAGCTGGCAGCTGTCAAGAAAAACGCGGATTGTTTGGTGGTCTTCGATACGACCTCGCCAGGAAGCTATCAAGCCTGTATCGACGCGGATGCCTCAGATTCGTGTGATACCGGAGAAGAGGTTATCGCGGAGAAGGACTTTTCCGACTATCCGAATATCTCTCTCACTGGTGCGAGCTTCACAAGCGGTGATTATATTCAGTTCAATAGCCGAGGCTCAACAGGATCAATAATGGGATGGTCCGCAGGATCCGTGAATTGTACGAATGCTCGTGGGGAGATGAAAACAATAACTGTAACTCGTACTGGCGAGATAAATATCAATTGATCAGGATGATATATTCCGTTTGATCTGCCGCAAAGCTTTTTTTTGTTGTACAGTTTTAGTATATAATCTTGTATTATATTTCAGAATTCATTGTATCTGAGTGGTTATCAAAGACATTGAATGAAATACAGGAATGAATTGGTTATGTTCGAGCGAAATAGTGTTGGATTTACTCTGGTGGAGCTTTTAGTTACATTAGCTGTCTCTGGAGTACTGCTCACAGCTGTAACTCAATTGTTCATTTCATCAAATAAGATGTATACAGTCCAGGAGCAGGTGCTCCGTATTCAGCAGGAAGTTCGCTCTGGGTTAGACATGCTTGCCAGAGATATTCGGATGTCTGGATATGATCCTACAGACAGTGCTTCTAATGCAGGATTTACAACGGCGAATTCTACAAACTTACGAATACAGTACGATTTTGATGAAGACGGTGTATGTAATAAAGACAGGGAGTATCAATATAGCTCAGACGATCAAAACTTGGAGATACAAAGAGATGGTTCTGGAGGATATCAAACACTTGTGAATAATGTAAATTCAATGAATTTTCAATATACCCTTTCAAATGGAACATTAACGAACAACCCCGCTGATACGGAAGACATCCGACGCGTTACCGTCAATATATGCGGGCAGATCAGCGGCGGGTATTCGAATACATATGATAATTCATACTGCTTCAATTATGCGATAACCTGTCAAAATATGGGGATGTAGTCTGATATGTCAGAACAACGGGAAAACGGGTTCAGCCTGGTCGAGGTTTTGGTCGCCATGGTTATTTTGGCTGTGGGCCTGTTGGCCTTGAGCTCCATGCAGGGAACTTTTGCCACTGGAAGCGCGAGCTCCAGACAAATGATCCGGGCCACGGATCTGGCCATGAGCCGCATCAACGTCCTGAAAACCAGTGACTATGGGGCAGCCATTCTCGATGATACGGATGGCGATAATTTCAGTGGTCTGGGCCATACCGGGGCCGGAGCTGATCAAAATAATACCGTTACGAGCTATCCAAGCCAGTACATCGTCTATTGGAATATCGCCCAAAATGCAACAGCCAATGTCAAGCGGGTCAATGTCATCGTCGAATGGAACAATGGAGAGGATTCCTTTTCCCTTGACTGGATCAAGCCTCGTGGGATTTGAGCAATACAGACACTTTGAATTTTTTTTCAGGCACAAGCATAACACATAGAAAATATTGCCAGCATATAGCAATATTCTCTCTTTTTCACTAGCAGATAACTTTAACGGAGCAAAAAAAATGGTGCTAACAACAAACGTGACTCATATTCGACATATTGTTTTTCATCAAGATAGTCGGGATATGCAATCCGGATCAGTCTTGTTGATGACTATCCTCATTCTCTTGTTTTTAACAATTATTGGTATAAGTGCCATGAATATGACGAGCACTGAGTATCAGATCACACGTAATTATCGCATATACAAGACGAATTTATATAAAGCAGATGGTGCTGTTATGGAAGCAGCCCAACGATTTGAAAATGTACCAGAGGCAATTTCAGCTGGATCTTTCGGCTCTTCTACCATGGATGCCAGTACTGTTGATTCAAATGCCCAACAGGATACGACATGGACCTCGAATGCAGAATCTGCTTCAGTGCCGGATGCACAGTTTATGTGGAATCCTCGCGGTGTTCCAGGAGGAACGAGTCTCTCACTGTCCAAAAACACACCGCATGAATACTTCATCTATGGAAGAGGCGATGCCCGAGACGGAGAAGTTCTGATAAAGATCGGGTATCGCAAAGCATTCTAGATTTTATTAGATAATGAATTTTTTTACCAAGATCAATTTATTTCTTCTGAACCATCAACATAATCAATCGAGGCATGTATGAAACGCGTCTCTAGTTTCATTGTAGGCTCCTTTCTCGTTCTCTTTTTCTTGTTTAGCTTTGCCCCAAGAGCTTATGCTGATGAAGTTGATTTATCCGAGGTACCTCTCGCCACCATCCCCTCCAGCGGACCGGCCAATATCATGTTCGTCATCGATGACTCGGGGAGCATGGATTTTGAGTTCATGACGCCAAGCTCATTTGGTACCTGGAACAATGATGGAGAAAGTGAAGATGTATATGGAGGAGATCCCGACGAACAAGACGTCTATCTCTTTGATGATCCAGGTGATAACAATTATGGTCGTAATGATTTACACGATATGGGTGCAACCATGCGCTGGAAATCGCAGTGGTCCAATTACAACAAGATGTACTACAATCCGGATGTGACCTATGAGCCGTGGCCCTGGGCAAAGGAGATCGCGGACAGCGACTTTGACAGCCGAACTCAAGCCGATGCTTCGTGGGATGGGACGGAGACCCGGTCTCATCCTATGGATGATGACGATACCTTGGATTTAACTGCTCGTTTCCATTATTTTGATGCCGGGATCACTGTTGACGATGGGGACAGTGGTTACACAAGACTTCATACTAGTACAAATGCAAACACATGGATAGTTGAAGGTGTAGGAGATGAAGACTCTGGAGAGATCATTCAAGGAGATTTCGAGGAAGGACAAGTGACTAATGCTCCACATAATGCTACAGGTGCACGCTGGAGACCAGATCTCCCGCATGATGGAGAATACGATGTTTATATCAATTGGCCTGCTGAAGATGATAATGAAGTTGAAGTGAATTACATCGTACATCATCAAGGTTCTAATTCAATATTTGGTCCATTTGATCACACTGATCATTCCGAGGACAGCGATGGCAATGCAGGATGGAAAAAACTTGGTTCTTTTAACTTTCATAAGGGGAATTCAGGATATGTTGAATTAACAGTTCATGATATCTATGGATCCGGAAATAGTATCGAGTTCGCAGCAGACGCAGTCAAGTTTGTTCCAGCCGGCACAACGTCTGTTGATATTCCAAGATCCCATTATTACGTCTGGTCTGAATCGGAAGGCGCTCCCTATCTTGTGATTCTCGATCCGGACGACGATACCATCAAATATTACAAAGCAGATGGTGACTCCATTGATAGTTCAATGAATAATAACGATGACGAGATTCAATCACTCGTCCGGGACACGAATCCTCCATCGGATGTTACAACTTCCCGATCGTATACCCAGGCAATGCAGAATTTTGCCAATTGGTACTCTTATTATCGGCGTAGGGAGCTTACTTCAAATGCAGCTATGGCTCGGGTGATAAACGATTTTTCTGGCGTTCAGGTCGGTATCAAGTCCATCCATGACAGGATTGAACAGGAAGTCCTTCCTATACATATTAACGGCACAGATGAGACTCAATCCTTGCTAAAGGATCTTTATGGGAATGATGCCTCTGGAGGAACACCTCTACGCGAAGCTTTAGAGGATGTGGGACAGTATTATGACGATACTGATTCAGATACTGGAGGAATCGGCCCATCCCCATATGTAAGCCAATCCGATGGTGGGGCCTGTCAACAGTCATTCAGTATTCTTATGACTGACGGATATTGGAATGGTGGCTATTATGGTGTAGGGAATGCTGACGACACAAGCAATCTATCCTACTCTTTTCAGGACTCAGACGGAGATTCCCTTTACAGCGACAACTATTCCACCACTCTGGCCGACATCGCCATGTATTACTATAAAAATGATCTGTCCAGCCTGCCCAATGCCGTGCCTCGCAACCCCGAATCAGTCCCCACCCGCCACGATCCAGCGGATTGGCAGCACATGATTACCTATGGGGTGTCATTCGGGGTATCCGGTACTCTGGAACCAGCGAATTATAATTTGGATGTCAACGCCAGCAATCCCGATTATCCCAACTGGCCTGATCCAACGGATTGGGAAGACAAAGAGCGTGTTGACGACTTATGGCACGCCGCGGTGAACGGCAGGGGCAAGTTCTTGAGCGCAGCAAACCCCAAGGATTTGATCGATTCCCTTCAGAAGATCATGGGCAACATCGAGGAAAGACGGGGGAGCTCCTCGTCCGTATCCATTAACGGGGATGAGCTGTATCAGGAGATGGGCGGTGATATCCGCCTCTTTCAATCCAGCTACAACAGCGCGACCTGGACCGGAGATGTCCAGAGCTACGGCATCGACGCGACAACCGGACAAGTGAACTCCGATCCCGAATGGTCCGCGGCAAAGCAGCTGGACGAGAACTCCACCTGGAGCAACAGGATGATCGCCACCTATGACGGCTTCTCCGGAATCGAATTCGCCTGGGGTTCGCTCAACTCGACACAGAGGGCCCACTTGAACAACAACAGCACGCTCCTGGATTATCTTAAGGGGGATCAGACCAATGAAGGGAGCCCCTATCGGGCCCGAAACAGTATTCTGGGGGACATTGTGCACTCCTCCCCGGCCTTTCACGAGGACGTCCTCTATGCCGGTGGCAACGACGGCATGCTGCATGCCTTCAATGCTACCTCCGGCAGGGAGCTCTTTGCCTACGTGCCGGGCATGGTGTTCGATGATCTCGCGGCGTTGGCTCAAACGGACTATTCCCACCAATTCTATGTGGATCTGACTCCGGTGGTGAAGAAGTCGCAGGATATGATCGATTCTACGGATGGTGACGCGGAGTCGCTTTTGGTTGGCGGCCTGCGCAAGGGCGGCAAAGGGTATTACGCCCTGGATGTGACGGATGCCGGCTCCATTTCCACGGCAACCGACCTTGCGAATCGGGTGCTCTGGGAGTACACCAACGCCACCCATCTGGGATACACCTACAGCCGACCCTCAATTGTCCGCTCCAATGATTCGACGCACAAATGGATTATTCTCTTCGGCAATGGGTACAACAGCCAGCAGGGGCACGCGGAATTGTTCATTCTTGATACCGATGGCACTCTTGTCAGAAAGATCGATACGGGGTTGGGGTACGTGAGCGGAACGGAAAAGAATGGGCTTTCCTCCCCCACTCCCGTAGATGTCAACAACGACCAGAAGGTGGACTACGTCTATGCCGGCGATCTGAAGGGGAATATGTGGAAGTTCGACTTGACCAGTGATGATTATACGAACTGGGAGGTCGCTTATCGCAATAGCACGGCCCCAAAACCCTTGTTCCGGGCGAAAGACGGCGGCGGCAATGCCCAGCCCATTACCACCAGACCGGATGTCATGCAGCATTGCCAGGAGCACGGCTATATGGTCCTCTTTGGCACCGGAAAGCATCTGTCCAAGAGCGACAATACGGACTACTCACTGCAATCGGTGTACGGCATCTGGGACTACGGCGATGACAGCGACAATTCGGAATATCTGGGCACATTCAACCGTCCTGGTTTGAGCAATAATCCAGGTTCGGGCTATGCGGAGCTTCTGCAACAGGAGGTAAATGCCACTGTGAGTGCCTTTGGAAATGAGGTGAGAATAACAAGTGATAAGGCCGCAACATGGGCAACGACAAACGATCCGGATTCTGGAGAAATGGATAATCCTTCTGACAGCACGACCAATCATGTGGGATGGTATCTCGATCTTCCGGAATCAGGGGAAAAGGTCGTTACTCCGGTGATGATCCGCGACGGCAAACTCATTTTCGTGTCCTATGTCCCGGATGTGTCTCCCTGCTCCCTGGGCGGATATTCCTATGTGCACGAGGTGGACGCATGCGATGGGGATCGCTTGGCTTCACCCGCATTCGACATGAATAATGATCAAGAGATCGATCAGCAGGACAAGGTGAATTACAATGGCAACGATAGGGTGCCGTCCGCCAAGCGCTTTGCTGGAAAGCTCCAGCCTCCGGCTATCACACAAAAGCCTTCGGGAGACGAGGAAGTGAAGTATTTCAGCTCCTCGACGGGCACGATTGAGACAATGACGGAAGAGGCTGCTCAGATGGGGATGGTCTTCTGGAAGGAAATGGCGAATTAGAATAGCCCCAAGCTGAAAGGTCGCTTGAAAGTTTAACCTTTTTTCTACTGGCAAAAAAGAGGAAAAATGAGCTTCAAAGCGTCAAAATCCAATGAAATGGACAAGCATAGGAGAGATTGAATTATGTCCCCTGAGAGAAATTGTCTCTATAAGATGTTTTATTTGTTTTTCATTGTTCTTTTTATAGCAATGCTTTCTTTCCCCGTTCACTTGATGGCACAAGATATGCATGAAAAGTTCCCCGAGTATTACCCGCATTCCTTTGATGGCAAAGGAAAGATCAATCAAATCGTATCAGAAGGAGCAGTTATAGGTGACAGAGAGTTTCGTTTTCATATGAATGTCACCTTCAATACGCCTGATGTACGACGGTGCTCTCGATATATGTTCGAGAAGGGAGACTATGTAGGATTCATGTTGAGTGATAGCGGAGATATTGTTTCCTTGTGGCGTTTGAATGAATTTTATGAAGATAGAAGATGAATTTTTGCAAATCTCTTGTATAGATAACCGTTTTGCATAAATTCGAGCTACCATTCAATCAATGCGAAGCTAAGCTGATCATGTGTGCGCAAAATATAAGTGAATCTGTTCTTTTCGCTTTTAAAAGTTTAGAAGCCCCTGAATCCAGTCCTGATTCAGGGGCTTCTAAGCTCGTGGTCCCATTTGAGGCGGTGTGAAGCCCCTCGACCATCCGCGCCTCAAAAGATCCGGGATGCGAATGCTTATCCATACGCTGTTGGAGCAATTCCCTTCCTCCGGCGAGCTTCGAAAATCCTATCTGTTCCGGGTGCTAGTCGCGCACATCTTCTCCAAGCGAAGCAGGAACAGGGCCCGCAAGCTGGCCGAGCTGCAGAAGCGGAACGCTACCCGAGCGCTGGACGCCTTTGTGAGTCAAAGCGATCCGGATATTGATATCGAGGGTAAGGATTTTCCCAAGCTGGAGTACAATCTCCTGGTGTCCAGA
>Ga0207714_1002214_pt1 | contig 11954 bp, 10 predicted proteins | sample PonA232FremontCA_2_FD_187270 | JGI IMG/M metagenome (GOLD analysis project Ga0207714, IMG submission 187270) | Marine sediment microbial community from Fremont, CA, USA - Pond A23 Sediment 2 (SPAdes) | ecosystem: Environmental > Aquatic > Marine > Unclassified | place: USA: Fremont, California... | reverse complement strand
CGGGGGGCCCGCCGACACGCCGGGACGATCCCGCGGCAACGAGCCGGCCGAGGCCACCGAGGAGGAGCTGTCTATCGACGAACTCGGCAGCGATGTCGATATCGACGCACCGGTCGCAGACGACCCCGACGAGGACGATCTCCTCGGCGGGCTCCAGATCGACAGCACCGAGGACGTCTCGATCCCCGAGAAGCTCGTCGATCAGGTTATCGGGCAGGAACACGCCCGTGATGTGATCATCAAGGCCGCCAAACAGCGGCGACACGTCATGATGATCGGCTCGCCGGGAACCGGGAAATCGATGCTGGCGAAGGCGATGACCGAACTCCTCCCCAAAGAAGAACTACAGGACGTTCTCGTCTACCACAATCCCGACGATGGTAACAAGCCGAAGGTGCGGACCGTGCCGTCTGGGAAGGGCGATCAGATCGTCGATGCCCACAAGGAGGAGGCACGCAAGCGTGACCAGATGCGAACCTTCCTCATGTGGATCATCATCGCCGTCGTGCTCGGCTACGCGCTGATTATCGCCGGCCAGATCCTGCTCGGCATTCTCGCAGCCGGTGTGGTCTATCTCGCCTTCCGCTACGCCTCGCGTGGCGGCGACGCGATGATCCCGAACCTGCTGGTCAACAACGCCGACACCACCAGCGCGCCCTTCGAGGACGCCACCGGCAGCCACGCCGGTGCGCTGCTGGGCGACGTGCGCCACGACCCCTTCCAGTCCGGCGGGATGGAGACGCCGTCCCACGACCGCGTCGAGGCCGGCGCGATCCACAAGGCCAACAAGGGTGTGCTGTTCATCGACGAGATCAACACACTCGACGTGCGCAGCCAGCAGCACCTGATGACGGCGATTCAGGAGGGCGAGTTCTCGATCACCGGCCAGAGCGAGCGCTCCTCGGGGGCGATGGTCCAGACCGAACCCGTGCCGACGGACTTCATCATGATCGCCGCGGGCAACCTCGACGCCATGGAGAACATGCACCCCGCGCTCCGTTCGCGGATCAAGGGGTACGGCTACGAGGTCTACATGGACGACACCATCGACGACACCTTAGAGATGCGCCGGAAATACGTCCGGTTCGTGGCCCAAGAGGTCGTCAACGACGGCCGACTGCCACACTTCCGGACCGACGCTATCGAGGAGGTCATCCTCGAAGCCCGCCGCCGCGCCGGTCGCAAGGGCCAGCTCACGCTGCTGTTCCGCGACCTCGGTGGACTGGTCCGTGTTGCCGGCGACATCGCTCGCGCCGAGGACGCCGAGTACACGACCCGCGATCACGTCCTGCAGGCCAAGGAACGCTCCCGCTCGATCGAGCAGCAGCTCGCCGACGAGTTCATCGAGAAGCGGAAAGACTACGAGCTGCAGGTCTCCGATGGCTACGAGGTCGGCCGCGTCAACGGGCTCGCCGTCATGGGCGAGGACTCGGGCATCATGCTACCGGTGATGGCCGAGATTACGCCGACACAGGGTGGCGGTCAGGTGATCGCCACCGGCCAGCTACAGGAGATGGCCGAGGAAGCCGTCGAAAACGTCTCGGCGATCATCAAGAAGTTCTCCGACGAGGATATCTCCGAGAAAGACATTCACATTCAGTTCGTGCAGACCGGCCAGCAGGGCGTCGACGGCGACTCGGCGTCGATCACGGTCGCAACCGCGGTCATCTCGGCACTCGAGGACGTTGGCGTCAGTCAGAACCTCGCGATGACCGGCTCACTGTCGGTCCGGGGCGACGTGCTTCCGGTCGGTGGCGTCACCCACAAGATCGAGGCCGCCGCCAAGGCCGGCTGCAACCGTGTCATCATCCCGAAGGCCAACGAGCAGGACGTGATGATCGAAGACGAGTACAAGGAGATGATCGAGATCATCCCGGTTAGCCATATCAGCGAAGTACTCGACATCGCTCTCGAGGGCGAGGCCGAGAAGGATTCGCTCGTCTCCCGGCTCAAGAGCATCACCGGCTCGGCGCTGCAAGAGGGCAGCGCCGCCCCGAGCAGCCCGTCGAACCCGAGCCCGCAGTAGGCTCACCGGGAGTTTCAAGGAGCTGTTGTATCACTGTCTCATATGGACGTAGCCGGCATCGTCTCCGTCGACCGCGAGGATGCCCCGTTGCTGGCGGCGACGGCTGCGATCGGCGTTGGCAGCCTGCTCGTGATGATCGCCGACGCCGAGGGGCTGATCGCTGGCGGGCTGATGGTCGGTGGGACGGCGGCGTTTCTCTGGCTCACACTACAGGAGATCGAGGTGATCGACGGCCGGGTGATATTTTCGACGATAGCGATGATCCTCGGGAGCGTGTTTGTCGGCTTCGATATCACGATCCTCTTCGATTTCGACGGCCCACTCGGGGCGGCGCTGTTCCTGTTTGGTGCGGTTGGCGTTCGCTCGTCGGTGATCGAGTAACTATTCCTCCTGCTGGCGGAGCGCGGCGGCAACCCGCTCGGGTGTCGCCCCCTCCGCGTCCCGAACGCGGTGGTCGGGGATCACCAGCGGGATCGGGTTCTCGCGAAGCGCTGTTCGCACCGTCTCGCGGTCGGTCTCGCTGTCGGGATCGAGGCCGGCCAGTTTTGTGAGTCGCTCGACCGTGACCGTGTTGCCCGCGGAGACGTTCTGCAGGGCGTCGAGTACCTGCCGCTGATCGGTCGGCACGGTTAGTGCGATCTCCACGTCGGTCAGCGCAAGCCGGTCGCCATCGAGATAGGCTTCGACTGACTCGAAGACCTCGTGGTCGGTCTCGGCGTCGTCGGGAACTGATTCCGGAAACGAGACGTCGATCACCTGCCCGCTGGCGATCCCGAGCTGGATCACGGTGTCGAGCGCGTCGAATCGACGGGCGTAGATTCCGGGCGTCATTACCCGAGCAAAGCCGCTGCCGCCATTCAACGGTTCCGCCTCACGACGCAAGCCTTATGTACAGATGCGTACATTGATGTACACACATGAACGAGACAACAGGCGAGCTGGCGCCGCCGGTTCGGTCGATCCTCGACGCAGCGGCCGACCGCGCGGGTGGCGACGAACGGCTGTCGGTCACGCCGCGGTTGTTACCGGGGGCCTTCGATGCGGCCGAACGCGACGGTCGCGTGCCGGTGATCGCGGAGGTCAAACCGACGAGTCCGACGACCGATGGCGAACACACGGCCGATCCCGTCGAGCTGGCGGTAGCGATGGTCGACGGCGGTGCGGCCGCGCTGTCGGTGCTGACCGAGCCGGCGCATTTCGGCGGCTCCGTCGAGAACCTCCGGCGCATCCGCGAGGCTGTCGACGTGCCGGTGTTGCGGAAGGATTTCATCCTGAACGAGGCCCAGCTCGACACCGTCGCCAGTGACGTGATCCTGCTGATCGCGCGGTTTCTCGGCGACGATCTCGAACCGATGCTCGCGGCCGCCCGCGACCGCGGCTTTCAGGTCCTCGTCGAGGTTCACACCGCGGGGGAACTCGATGCGGCGCTCGACGCCGGTGCCGACATCGTCGGGATCAACAACCGCGATCTCGCCCAACTCGAGGTCGATCTCTCGACTGTCGAGAAACTGGCTGAGGCGGTCCCGGACGACGTGACGCTCATCGCCGAGAGCGGGATCTCGACGGCCGACGACGTGAGACGGATGCGTGCGGCCGGTGCCGACGGCCTGTTGATCGGGAGTGCGATCATGGACGGCGATCCACAGACGAACACCGAGCGACTCACGAATGCGGAGTAACTGCAACCGACAGACCGAGAACGAGGGTTACATGACAATGCCACACGATAGGAGTACACAATGAGTACAGACCAGCCATCGGATGGGGAGGAGACAGCCAGCGAGGCGGGGGGCGACGGCAAGTTTGGCGATTACGGCGGCCAGTACGTCCCGGAAGCCCTGATGCCGGCGATTCAGGAGCTACGCGACGCCTACGAGCGGTACGTCGTCAACAACGCCGAGGGGTTCATGGACGAGTTCCGCCAGCGGCTGGCGGAGTTCGGCGGCCGGCCGACGCCGCTCCAGCGGGCCGACCGGCTCTCGGAGCGCTACGACTGCGAGGTGTATCTCAAACGCGAGGATCTGCTGCACGGCGGCGCACACAAGCTGAACAACGCATTGGGGCAGGTCTTGCTGGCGAAATACATGGGCAAAGACCGGATCATCGCCGAAACCGGCGCGGGTCAGCACGGGACGGCGACGGCGATGGCGGCGGCCCATCTCGATATGCCCTGCACGATCTACATGGGCGAACGCGATATCAACCGCCAGCGACCCAACGTCTTCCGGATGAAGCTCAACGGCTCCGACGTAAAACCGGTGACGGCGGGTCGCGGCACGCTGAAGGAGGCCATCTCGGAGACGATGCGGGACTGGGCGGCCAGCGTCGAGACGACCCACTACGTGATCGGCAGTATCGTCGGTCCCCATCCCTTCCCGGTGATGGTCCGGGATTTCCACGCGGTGATCTCCGAGGAGATCCGCTCACAGAGCCGCGACCAGATCGGCGAGCTGCCGGATGCGGTCGTCGCCTGTGCCGGCGGCGGCTCGAACACCATGGGCGCGTTCGCCCACTTTATCGACGACGAGAGCGTCGATCTCGTTGCCGTCGAGGCCGGTGGCTCCTCGCTGTCGGTCGACGAGGAGGCGGGTGTCGCGCCCAACTCCGCGTCGCTGTCGACCGGCGACGAGGGCGTGCTTCACGGCGCGCGCACGAAACTCCTGCAGGACAGTTCCGGCCAGATCATGGAGTCACACTCGATCTCCTCGGGGCTGGATTACGCCGGTGTCGGCCCCGAGCTCGCCCATCTCGTCGACGAGGATCGCGTGACGCCGGTCGCCGTCGACGACGACGCAGCGCTCGAAGGGTTCCATCGGCTCTCGAACACCGAGGGGATCATTCCGGCGCTCGAAACCGCCCACGCCTTCGGCTATCTCGAGGAGTATCAGGACGACCTCTCGGGGACCGTCGTCGTCAACGTCTCCGGCCGCGGCGACAAGGATCTCCAGGCGGCAATCGAGGAAACCGAGGCCCGCGACGTGCCGAACGCACCGGATATGTCGATGTTCTCGGGAGGCATCTGAATGGCCGACAGCACCGGGTCGGCCGAGACACGACCGGGCGGCGACGCGACCCGCCGCAGCGACGGCGCGACGGCCAACAGCGAGATCGCTGCCGCCTTCGCCGACGGCCCCGCGTTCATCCCGTATCTCGCTGTCGGCGATCCGAGCGACGAGGCCTCGAAGGCCTACGTCGAAGCCCTCGCCCGCGGCGGCGCGGACGTGATCGAACTCGGTCTCCCGTTTTCGGAGCCGATTGCCGAGGGGCCGACGATTCAGGGCGCGATCGTCCGCGCGCTCGAAGGTGGGATGACACCGGAGCTGTACTTCGAGTTCGTCGAAGACCTCGCGGTCGACGTGCCGCTGGTGTGTATGACCTACTACAACCTGATCTACCAGTACAGCCCACCTGACGGCGATGATCGGGGTCCCGAACAGTTCGTCGCTCGCGCGGCTGAAGCCGGCATCTCGGGGCTCGTCGTGCCTGATCTCCCGGCCGAGGAGGCCGACCCACTGCGAGCGGCCTGTGACGAACACGGACTCGACCTCGTGTTCATCGTCGCGCCGACGACGGAGGGCGAGCGCCTGCAGTCGATGATGGAGCGCGTCTCGGGATACGTCTACGTGCAGGCTCGCCTCGGCACGACCGGCGCGAAAAGCGACGTGTCGGATCAGACCGACCAGAGCCTCCAGCGGCTCTCGGAGTGGGACGTGCCCAAGGCGGTCGGCTTCGGCATCTCGACGGGCGAGCAGGCCGAACGAATCGTCGAAAGCGGCGCGGACGGGGTTATCGTCGGCAGCGCCTTGGTCGATATCGTCGCCGACGGCGTCGACAACGACTGGTCGACCGAAAAGACGGCCGAGAAGCTGGAATCGAAAGCCACGGAGCTTGCCGGTGGTGCGGCCCGCGGGCGGTAGGCGTCGGCACCCGGTGACACCGAACAGGTCCGGAGTCGCAAGCTACATACCCTCCTACTGACAGAGATTCACACAACGACCATGTCCGCAGGACTCAGCGCACGACTCGACCGCATCTCGACGGACGGCCGGTACCTCATCGTCCCGATGGACCACGGGATCACGATGGGGGCCGTCAGCGGGCTCAAGAATCTGGAGACCACCGTCGATGGCGTGACAGACGGCGGCGCCGATGCCGTGCTGACCCAGAAAGGTGTCGCCGACCGGGTTCACGGCAACACCAACGGCAGCGGCTATATCGTCCACGTCAACGGTTCGACGACCATCGGCCCAGACGAGAACGACAAACGACTCACCTGCAGCGTCGAGGAGGCCATCTGTGCCGGCGCCGACGCCGTCTCCTTCCACATCAACGTCGGCTCGGATCACGAACCCGACCAGATCGAGGAACTCGCCGAGCTCACCGACGAGGCCACCCGGTTCGGCCTGCCTGTGCTGGCGATGGCCTACGCCCGCGGCCCGGGTGTCGACGGCGACGATCCCGAGGCGCTCGGTCACGCCGTCCGGCTCGCCGAGGAGCTGGGCGCGGATATCGTCAAAACCGGCTACAGCGGCGACAGCGACAGCTTCGAGCACGTCTGTGAGTCGACCAGCCTGCCGGTGGTTATCGCCGGCGGCTCGAAGGGTACCGACCGCGAGACTGCCGAGATGGTCCGTGGCGCGATGGACGCCGGCGCGGCGGGCGTCTCGATGGGCCGGTCGATCTTCCAGCACGACGATCCCGAGGCGATCACCCGCGCCGTTGCGGCGGTCGTGCATGACGACCACGATCCAGAGGACGCGCTGAGTGCGGCCGGGCTGACGCTGGAAGCCTGAGTTTAGCGGTTGTGGCGACGGTACCCCAGTGCGGTGCCCCGTTTATTGTGGCGAGTGGATACCTATTTTAATCGGATGACTGAATTTAAGTATTCTACGCCACACCCTCACACAGAGCGATGGTCTATCGCTGGCAAGCGCGGAACTCCAGCTTTACCGTGTGGTCCGCCAGCCAGGCCGAAACCGTCGAGAAGGCGAAGACGTACGTCGCCAAACAGAACCGTGATCAACTTGTCGAATCCGGCGTTCGACTCCAGTGGTCCTGTCCGTACTGTGAAAAAGCCAGTCAGAGCCACGATAAGACAAAGGGATTCGAGGATTTCAAGGATCACCTGTTTTCGCACAAGAAGCCGTTGCTGGAATCTGGCGTCCACGTTGCCGACGACATCGATGGCACCGGCTCTGTTGCCGTCATGTCGAAGGTTCAGAGCCAGGGTGCCGACAACGCTCGCATTCACTTTCTCTCGCCGGGCAATATCGTCATTATCGTCACCACACATCCGGCCGACAGGATCCAACTTCTGAAAGATACATTCGACGAGTGGCCCGAGTGGACCGTGGTTATGACGACGAAATCCGATCCGCTGAGCGGGCTCAGCGGGGTCGAACTGATGAACATTCCTGTCGAGGTGGTCGAGCTTGACAAGAAAATGGGGCTTGGCAACCTGACCGAAACCGTTTCGCGGGTGATTCAGGAACAGGAACCCAAGGGTGGCAAGATCACCTTCGAGTTCGACGTGTTGACCGAGCTGATCACCAAGGGGCAACTCCAGCGGGTTTTCAAGTTCCTCCACCTGCTTAACGGCCGACTGGAGAAAGCGAACGTCCTCTCGCACTATTTCGTCGACCAAGAGCGGATGACATCGAGCATGAACGTCCTTGATTCGGTCTTCGATATGCGGATCAAGGCCGACGGCAAACTGTTTCTCAGGAAGTAACTATCCCGACTCCGTCTCGGCGGTTGCTGTCTCGGTTTCCTCGGCTGCTGTCTCCGGTTCCTCGGTTTCCTCGGCTGCTGTCTCCGGTTCCTCGGTTGCCCCCTCCCCTGTCGTGTCCGCTGACCCTATCTCGTCGACCGCCGGGTCCGTCTCCGCCCGTTTCTGTCGGGTGTAGTCATCCGGCTCGCTGACGTGGATATACTCCACAGTTCGCTCCAGAACCAGCCCTCCTTCACCCTCGGTTATCTGGGTCAACACGAACTCCGCGCGTGTTCGTGGTCCCGATCCCTCCGGGTGATTCTCGATGAACTTTTCGAGTCGGTCCTTGATATCCCGGCCGCCGATCCGGGCGAGGCTGGAGGCGGCGATCTGGGACGTCGTGAAGTCGTCGTCCGACAGCGCATCCAGCAGGTGGTCGACGACTTCCTCTTGGCTATCGCCGATCCGGCCCAGCAGCCACGCGGTGTTTCGACGGATCGTTGTCCGATGCGTGTCGGTGAACAGCGTGACGAAGGCGGGAATCACGTCCGCATCGAGTGCTTCGACCTCCTCGGCAACCTCCTCACGGATCGTGTGGCTCTCCTCGAAGGACGCCGACGAGATCAGCTCCATCAGCGACGAGGCCGCTGCGTGCTGAATCTCGGGATTCTCGTCGGTGACCCCGTCGCTGAGCGTATTGATCACGTCACTGGAGGGGAACGCCCCGAGCTGGTCGAGGGCGATCCGCCGGAGTTCGTCGTCCTCATCGCGTCTGGCGGCCGGTCTGAGACGATCAATGGCACCCCGTGTGTTGATCTCACCCAGCGTTTTGGCTGCCTCGTGGCGGATCGATGCGATGTCGCTGTCGAGACAGTCCGCAACCTCCTCGACACACCGGGGGTTACCGATCCGACCGAGCTCTTTCAGTGCGCGTTCGCGGACGCGTCTGTCCGTATCGGAACACGCCGACGAGAGCTTCGGGATCATCGACGGCGTCCCGACATCGCCGAGCCCTGCGACGGCCAGCAGGCGCAGTTCCACGGAATCGCTTCCCAGCCACTCGACCAGAAGAAGTGGATGTGGGGAGTCCGTCGGCGTCGGCTCTCTGTCCGCGGCGATCTTGGTGACGAGCGTATCGAGGATCGATTCGTCGATGTAGAGCAGGGCCTCGACGACCCGCGCCCGGACTCTGTCGTCGGGTTCTTCGAGGACGGCGTTGATCAGCTTCTTTCGCAGTTCGGTTGTCGCCGCCGTCTTGAGATCACCGGCAAACTCCGTGAGGATGCCGGCCGCACCGTATCGAACCGCGAGTGCCTCGTTGCTCGCCACGTAATCTGCGATCCGATCGAATCGCCCGTTGCTGGCGAGCGTGTAGAGAAAATCGGTCTCGCTGGACTGCCCATTGGTACTCATTGATTGTGGTGAGACTGATCAGCGATCAGACGTGTTGTTCGGTACGGACGATTGTTACCGCCCTCTCTTAATTCCTCTGCTACCATTGCGTCTACATCGATAGAACGGCCTGTTTTACGGCTAATTATGAAATAATTAACTCACATATTGAGGAATCTTTGATCCAAAACTGCTGGTCTGAACAGGCCATTTACTCGTGGCGGTTATGCTGCTCGATAGCCGAGGTCACCGGATCGGTGAGCCGCCGGACGAGCGTGTATGGGTCGGTCTGTCGGTCGGCGACAGCAGCGGCCAGTGCGTCGAGGCCGCCGTTGGCCGCGAGCAACTGCTCGCTGATCGCACCGATATCCCGCTGGAGTAACCGCTGGAGTGTGGCCGCAGCACGTTGCTGCTGTCGCGTCTCACCACCGCCTGACCGGTCGAGATACCGGTCGTGATCGGCGATTGCTGCGGTGAACTCGTCGATCCCGTTGCCGGTCGTGGCGACCGTCTCGACGACCGGCGGTGTCCACTCGGTGTCGTCACTCTCGCTCGCCTCGTCGTTGTGATCGATTTCCTCATTCCCGTCGCGCTCGCTGGCTCGGTCCTGGCCTGCCTCGTCATCATTACCGGTCGGTGGATGGCTCGCGTCGGGCGTGTGGTGGCCGGCGACCCCGCCGGTCGGTTGCTGGCCGTGGACCATCGCCTCCAGATCCGCGGCGGTCTGGGCGGCACCGTCCATGTCGGCCTTGTTGACGACGAAGATATCGCCGATCTCGAGGATTCCGGCTTTCAGCAGTTGCACGTCGTCGCCCGAGCCGGGCTGGACGACGACGACGACGGTGTCGGCGGTCTCGACGATGTCGACCTCGTTTTGGCCCGCGCCGACGGTCTCGATGATGATTCGGTCCATCCCGAAGGCGTCCAGTGCGGTGACCGCGTCGCTCGTCGCCATCGAGAGCCCGCCGAGGCGGCCGCGCGCGCTCATCGACCGGATGAACACGCCCTCGTCGCCCGCGGTCGAACCCATCCGGATGCGGTCGCCCAGCACCGAGCCGCCGGTGTACGGCGAGGAGGGGTCGACCGCGAGCACCCCGAGCTGCTCGTCCTGCTCGCGGTAGTGGTCGGTAAGCTCGTCGACGAGGGTCGATTTCCCTGCGCCCGGGCTGCCGGTGACCCCGAGTACGGGCGTGGTTCCGGCGTGGTCGTGCAGTGCGGCCAGCAGATCCCGGGCCCCGTCGTCGCGGTTTTCGATCTTCGTCAGTACGCGGGCCAGCGCGCGCTGGTCGCCGTCGAGTACCTCCGCGAGCAGCGTTTCGTCCGCCGTCGACAGCGCGGTCTCAGGGTCCTCGGACCGCGTTGCCAGCAGCTCGTCGGGGATCGCTTCCGTGGCGTCGCGCCCGGTGTGGTCGGTCATTCTGCCCCCGTGCCGGCATGCTCTCGGACGAACTCGACGGTCTCCGCCATCGGTGTGCCGGGGCCGAATATCTCGGCGACGCCGAGCTCTTTGAGGTCTGGTTCGTCCTCCTCGGGAATGATGCCGCCGACGAGGATCAGGGTATCGTCGAGCGCGCCGTACGATTCCAGCCCGTCGATAACCTTTGGGATGAGCGTGTTGTGCGCCCCCGAGAGGATCGAGATGCCGAGCACGTCGACGTCCTCCTGGACGGTCGCCTGGACGATCTCCTCTGGCGCACGGTGGAGCCCGGAGTAGACGACCTCGAAGCCGGCATCCCGAAAGGCGCGAGCGATGACCTGCGCGCCACGGTCGTGACCGTCGAGCCCGACCTTGGCGATCAGACACCGGATCGCCCGCTGTGTCGAGTCCGCGCTCATGGGTGTGGGTTCGGCAGAGAGCGGTTTGATTCTACCGGCCACCGCGCTGTTTCAGACGTACTCTTCGAGAAAGTCGATGACCTCCTGATAGGCTTCGATCCGATTCTCCAGTTTGCTGAAGCCGTGACCTTCGTCTTCGAAAATTAGTTTCCGAACCGGCACGTCTTGCTCGCGGGCGGCCTCCACGATCCCTTCGGCCTCGCCAACGGGAACTCGCGGGTCGTTCTCACCGTGCAGCACGAACAGCGGCGCGTCGATAGCGTCGATCCGGTTGATCGGCGAGATCGACTCCAGCAGTTCGCGGTCCTCGTCGAGCGAGCCGTACTCGGCCTCCCGGAGTTCGCGCCGCCACTCGCCGGTGTTTTCGAGGAACGTGACGAAATCCGCGATGCCGACGATATCGACCCCGGCCGCCCACAGGTCGGGATACTCCGTCATCGCCGCCAGCACCATGAACCCGCCGTAGGAGCCGCCCATGGCGACGACGCGGTCGGTGTCGACAGCCGGGTGGTCGGCCAGCCACTCGACGGCGGCCTCGATGTCGGCGACCGCGTCCATTCGCTTCTCCACGTCGTCGAGGCTGGCGTACGCTTTGCCGTAGCCCGCCGAGCCGCGGACGTTCGGCTCGAAGACGGCGTAGCCGTTGGCCAGCAGGTACTGTTTGACGCCGCTGAACGACGGTCGCCGCTGTGATTCGGGGCCGCCGTGAATGTCGACGATGACCGGCAGGTCGCTCTCGGCTCCCGCTGTATCGTCGTCCGCTGTTTCCCACCGCTCACCCTCGGGCAGCGAGAACAGTCCCGGAATCGACCGGTCGTCGAAGGTCGGATACCGGACGATTTCGGGGGCGACGAAGCTCTCGCGCGGCACGCCTGCGGTCCCGGCGTGGGTCCACCGCTCGGCGCGACCCGAATCGAGGTCGACGACGTGGACGTTCGGGTTCCGAGTACGGCTGTTGACGGTGAGGGCGATCCGCTCGCCGTCGGGACC
>Ga0207714_1002212_pt1 | contig 11967 bp, 11 predicted proteins | sample PonA232FremontCA_2_FD_187270 | JGI IMG/M metagenome (GOLD analysis project Ga0207714, IMG submission 187270) | Marine sediment microbial community from Fremont, CA, USA - Pond A23 Sediment 2 (SPAdes) | ecosystem: Environmental > Aquatic > Marine > Unclassified | place: USA: Fremont, California... | reverse complement strand
GCCCATGGCCTTGATCTGGTACAGGATCTTGTCCCCGTATTCCTCGCGCCACTGCCAGACCCGGCGCACGAACTCCTCGCGGCCCAGCTCCTGGCGGGAGACACCCTCCTGGGCCAGGGCCTTCTCCACCACGTTCTGGGTGGCGATGCCGGCGTGGTCCGTGCCCGGGACCCAGAGGACGTTGTATCCTCTCTGCCGCTTAAAGCGGCAGAGAACGTCCTGAAGGGTGATATTCAGGGCGTGGCCCATGTGCAGGCTGCCCGTCACGTTGGGCGGCGGGATGACCATGGAAAAGGCCGGATTCTCGCTGTCCGGGTCCGCGGTGAATGTGCCCTCCCGGTCCCAGAAGTCGCGCCAGCGCTCCTCGACCTGTCCGGATTCGTACCCCTTGCTCAGCTCGACGTGACCGCCCATAATCCGCTTCTCTCCTATGCTTATGGCTTTACGGCTCCTGTTCCGCACGGGGGTTTTGCTGGCATACGGGGCAGAACACGGAGCTCCTGCCGGTTACCGTAATGCGCTCCAATCCGCCCCCGCAGCTCGTGCACGGCTGCCCAGCCCGGCGATAGACCAGGAAGTTGTTTTGAAAACCGCCGGAGGTGCCGCTCGCATCGACAAAATCGCTGAAGGTGCTGCCCCCGGCCTCGATGGCTTGCTGCAGGACCCGGATCAATCCGGTGTGGAGCCCGACGTATCCCTCGTATCCAATCGCGTCAGCCGGGGTTTCCGGATGGATGCCCGCCAAATGCAAGGATTCGTCCGCATAAATGTTGCCGATCCCTGCGAGCAGGGTCTGATCCAGCAGAAGGGGCTTGATTCGGCCCCTACGTCCCCGGAAGAGACCCACGAAGTCGGTGACGTCCAGATCCAGCGGCTCCGGCCCCAGACCGGCATAAAACGGCCAGGCCCTTAGCTCCGCCCTGGTGGCGAAAAGGCGGCAATAGCCGAATTTCCGCACATCTCGGAACAAGAATACACGATCGTCGGGTAGGCTAAAAACAAGGTGTGTGTGTTTGTCAAGCTCGACGTCCTCCTGCCGGGTCACGAGGAGACGTCCGGTCATCTTCAGGTGGAAGGCGAGCAGCGTCCCGTCCTCCAGCTCCAGCAGCACGAGCTTGGCCCGACGCCGCACGCGGCTTACGCGCTTGCCCAGCGCAGCGGTGCCCAGCTCCCGGTCCGAACAGCGCAGGCAACCGGAATGCCGCACCCTGACATCCTGCAGCCTGGACCCGGCCAGGGCCCGATCCAGGCAACGAGCCACGATTTCCACTTCCGGAAGCTCCGGCACTGAAACATCCTTTCCTGCACGAGCTCTCAGGGAGCGACGTGGGCTTGTATTGCAAACGGTTTCGGGATAGATTGTCAGAGGAAATTTGAGGGATAAAGGATATTCACTGGAGGGTCAAGCCCGCATGATCATCGACGCCCACGTGCACATCTGCCCCCCGCAGGTGCGGCTGGACCGGCAGCCTTTTCTCGAGGACGAGCCCGAGTTCTCGGGGATCTACTCCGACCCCCGGGCCGAGCTCGTCGGCGCGGAGGATCTCGTGGCGACCATGGACGAACAGGGAGTGGACCGGGCCGTGGTCTTCGGCTTCCCCTGGCGCAAGGAGGCCAACTTCAGGCTGAACAACGACTACGTCCTCCAGGCGGCCCAGCGCTATCCGGAGCGCCTCATCCCCTTCTGCTGCCTCCATCCCGGCCACAGGGACGCGGAGGCAGAAATCCGCCGCTGCTTCGACCGGGGCGCTCGGGGCGTCGGGGAGCTCGCCTTCTATAGCCGCGGCCTGGACCAGACCGCCCGCGACGAGGTGGGCCGTGCCGCTGCGATATGCGAGGAGGCGGACCGCTTTCTCCTGCTGCACACCAACGAGCCCGTGGGACACAATTATCCTGGCAAGAGCCCCATGCACCTGGGCCAACTCTACGCATTGCTCAAGGAGCGGCCCCGCACACGGTGGATCCTGGCCCATGCCGGAGGGGGACTGCCCTTCTACGGCCTGATGAAGAAGGAGGTGGAGGAGGTGCTTGCGAGCTGCCTCTTCGACATCGCGGCCCTGCCCTTTCTGTTCAAGCCGGAGGGCCTCATGGCCATGTGCCGGGCAGCGGGAACGGAAAAGTTCGTCCTGGGCACGGACTATCCCCTGCTCCCGCCGCGCCGCTACTACAAGCTCCTGGAGGCGTCCGGGCTGAGCGAGGAGGAACAGGCCATGATCCTGGGGAGAAACATGGAGCGGGAGTTATCGTGACGCGTTATCCGTTGTTCGTGCCTGCCCTTTATCCACAAACAATCCGGCACTCACGGCGCTGTGAGTGTCGGACCATTATCCATAATCCGAGAAGATGAAACCTTCGTTCGTGTATTCTGCTTTACGGCTTTTTTCACCACGAAGACCACAGAGAAATGAGAGCTTGAAATGCTGGATGCCATTGGCGAGCCGATCGTTGAAACTGATCAGTAGTTCCGTTCCTCTGTGCTCTCTGTGGTGAGTATCTGACATAAATTCGAAACGATTGTTTTTCCTCTGTTCTTTATTTGTGGGTAAAGGACAGGGCTTGCCCGGATCCGAGGAGCCAAAGATCTTGAAACCGGAGTGTATTCAAAACACATGAGGATTTCAAAGTCTTGCGGCGACGAATAAGATGGGCGAGCTTTCGTCCAAACACACCCCTTACAGGATATAGCGGGTGAGGTCCCGATCCTCCTGAATGCCCTTGAGCTTGTCCCGCACGTACTCCGCGTCCACGGACACCTTGCCCTGCTCCATGTCCGGGGCCTCGAAGGAGAGCTCGTGCAGGACCCGCTCCATGAGGGTATACAAACGCCTGGCCCCGATATTCTCCGTCTCCTCGTTGATCTTCTGGGTGAACCTGGCCATCTCCTGGAGCCCGTCCTCGGTGAATTCGAGCTCCACGCCCTCTGTGGCGAGCATGGCCTCGTACTGCTTGGTCAAGGCGTTTTGGGGCTCGGTGAGGATACGGTAGAACTCCTGCTGGCTCAGGGCGGAGAGCTCCACGCGGAGGGGGAAGCGCCCCTGGAGCTCGGGCACAAGGTCCGAGGGCTTGCTGTAGTGAAAAGCGCCTGAGGCGATGAACAGGATGTGATCCGTGCGGATCATGCCGTACTTGGTGTTCACCACGCACCCCTCCACCACGGGCAGGAGGTCGCGCTGCACACCCTCGCGGGAGACATCGGACTGCTGGCCTCCGTCCTGCTTGCTGCAGACCTTGTCCAGCTCGTCGATGAACACGATCCCGCTCTGCTCCACTCGCTCCTTGGCCATCTCCATCACCTTGTCCTGGTCGATGAGCCGATCGCTCTCCTGCTGCACCAGGTACTCGAAGGCCTCGGGAACGCGCATCTTGCGGGTTTTCTTCTTCTTGGGGAACATCTTGCTGAACATGTCCTGCATCTGCATTTCCATGTCCCCCATGCCCGGCATGGACATGACCCCGACCTGCGGGCCGGAGCCCTCAACCTCAAGCTCCACGTAGCGCTCGTTCAGCTTGCCGTCGCGCCACATCTGCCGGAACTTCTCCCGGGTGGTCATGTACTCTCCCCGGGAGACCTCGCCGCCGGATCCTTCCGCTGACGTTGTTCCCGACGTTGCCTCGGTTTCCTGCTGCTGGCCGCTCTCCTTCCGCTTGGACTTGGAGCTGGGAAGCAACAGGTCCAGAAGGGATTCCTCCGCCATCTCCCGGGCCTTGTCCTGGACGTTCTCCCGCTCCTCCTGGGTGACCAGGTTCACCCCGATCTCCATGAGATCGCGGATCATGGACTCCACGTCCCGGCCCACATAGCCGATCTCGGTGAATTTGGAGGCCTCCACCTTGGAGAAGGGGGATCCGGCCAGCTTGGCCAGCCGACGGGCCACCTCCGTCTTCCCCACGCCCGTGGGGCCGATCATGATGATATTCTTGGGCGCCACCTCATCGCGGAGCTCCTCATCGAGCTGCCTGCGCCGCCAGCGGTTGCGCAAGGCCACGGCCACCATCCGCTTGGCGTCCTCCTGACCGATGATGAACTTGTCCAGCTCCTGCACGATTGCGCGCGGGGTAAGTGCGGCATCCATCGTATGCTTCCTCCTCTTGAGGGAAATATCCCTTGATTGCCTAAAACGGAAGGGCGCCGCAAGGGAGCGGCCCTACCCGGAATCGCTTTCCTCGGACTCCAGGGTCTCCACCACGATATTGCCGTTGGTGAAGACGCAGATCTCCCCGGCGATCTCCATGGCCCGAGTAGCGATCTCCCTGGCGGACAGATCGCTGTGCCTGGCCAAAGCCTTTGCCGCGGACTGGGCATAGGGGCCGCCGGATCCGATGCCCAGGATCCCGTCGTCCGGCTCGATCACGTCCCCGGTGCCCCCTATGAGAAGCATGGTGCGAGAGTCGGCGACCAGGAGCATGGCCTCCAGGCGTCGCAGATATTTGTCCGTGCGCCAATCCTTGGCCAAATCCACACTGGCTCGCAAAAGATTTCCGCTGAATTCCTCGAGCTTGGCCTCAAAACGCTCGAACAGGGTAAAGGCGTCCGCGGTTGCCCCGGCGAAGCCGGTGAGCACCCGGTCCCTGTACGTCCGCTTCACTTTTCTGGCCCCGTGTTTCAGGGCCACAGCCTGGCCCATGCTCACCTGGCCGTCCCCGGCCATGGCGATCCCCTGGGCGTCCTTGACCGCGAGAATGGTCGTTCCCCGTATCTCCGCTGTCACTGAAAACCTCCGCCTCGTTTGCTTGTCCCGGCCGGAGACAACAAACAGCCTCCCTTCAGCTGAATGGGTCAAGCCATCATTCCACGGACCTTGCCTTATCCGGCCAAACACTCTCGACGCCGCAGGCCATGGCAGGAAAGCCGGGTTGCGTCAAGTCGCGCTCCTGTCGCCCGCTTCCCCTATGCCAATCCAAGCCTCGAAAGATACTTACCATTTTCCGGAAAATGTCAACTCGCCTTTTTTTCCGACCCTGCCGACCGCATTGACCCTTTGGACGTACTCCTCTATTTTTCTTCCCACCGCTTCGCTCGCTCCGGGCTGAGCCTCCCGGAAGCCAAACGAGAATCCGGAGAACGCCATGGGGGATGTCTTCGCCACAAGACGAGAGGCCCTGCGCCGCAAGCTGAAGGAGAACGGCCTCGAGGCCTACCTTGTCCTGCACCCGGCAAACCGCTACTACCTGAGCGGATTCGAGCTGCACGATCCGCAGTGCAACGAGAGCGCCGGATGCCTTCTGATCACCGTCCAGGGACGGGACTGGCTCTGCACGGACGGCCGATTCCTGGAAGCCGCCAGGCAGTGCTGGCCGGAGGAGACCATTTTCGGGTACACCGGCAACAGGGCGGGACAACTCGCGGAATTCCTTGCGGACAAGACGAAGAGCCTCGGCTTCGAGAGCCGGATCATGAGCCACCAGCTCTTCGACTGGCTGAGCTCCGAGCTTGAGCTCGTGCCCTCGCGGGGATTGGTGGAGGAAATGCGGATGATAAAGGACGAATCCGAAATCGAGGCCCTGCGCCACTCCTGTCGCCTGAATCACGATGTCCTGACCGAACTAAAGTCACAGCGGATAGCCGGTCGGAGCGAAGCGGCCATCGCCTGGGAGCTGGAGAAATCCTTCCGGGAAGGCGGGGCATCGGAGCTGGCCTTTCCTCCCATCGTGGCCTCGGGAGTCAATGCGGCCCGGCCTCATCACCTGCCCGGCACCACCGAAATCCAGGAGCAGGCCCCACTCCTCCTGGACACCGGAGCCAGACTGGGGAACTACTGCTCGGACCAGTCCCGCACCCTGTGGATCGGTTCCCGCCCCACATCGGAGTTTCAAGCCACGCTGGACCTCGTGCGGCAGGCCCAGAAGCTGGCCATAGACAGCATCCGGCCCGATCTGGCAGTTCGGGACCTCTACGCCCGGGTCTCGGAATTCTTCCGAAAGCACGGGGTTGCGGACTCCTTCCCCCACGCCCTGGGGCACGGCATCGGGCTGGAGACCCATGAGCCCCCCGGACTGGGATCCACATCCAGGGATGTCCTGCAGCCGGGAATGGTCATCACCATCGAGCCCGGGCTATACTATCCCGGATGGGGAGGCGTTCGATGGGAACACATGGTGGTGGTTCGGGAACACGGGGCGGAAGTGCTCTGATCGGCGCATTGGGCCAAAATCGAGAACAGGAAGAGCTCCCATGCGGAACTGTCCGTCCCGCAACATGCCACCCTGCTGGTCAAAACGCCTTTACCTGCGTGTTCCGCGCCCTGAAATCGCCTATGTCAAGTTCGTGCTGGAAAGCTACGACAATCTGGCCTTCATGAGCGTTCTGGACCGTTTCGAGGCCCTGCTCTGCCTCACCTTCTCCCCGGATCAGGAGACCGAGGTTCGGGAGCTAGTTCGTGGCCTGACGCTGGAAGTGGATATCGAGGAAATATCTGTTCCGGTCTCCTCTATCCACAGGCCAGCTTGCGATCATGACTGATGGATCGCGATCATGAGCCGTACCCCGTGACCGGTTGGTTCCGGAGACCGGGTGCCGGCCCCAGAATACACTGACTCACCGAGTTACCGATTCACTGACAAACTGACTCACTGACTTACCGACTGCGTGTCTCCCAGCCGGCAACGCCCTCCGACTCAGGCACCTCTTCCCATCCGGTAATCATGGCCTTGGTGTGCGCGCCCACGGTATGTCCCGTGGTCACCATGTAGACATGGATGATGGTGAAAATGATGAAGGCGAAGCCCCCTGCGGTGTGCAACAGGGCCATGGTTTGCAGGGACCAGTCCCATCCCATGGCGGGCCAGGAGTTGTAGGTATAGGCCAGGAATCCGGTGATCAGCTGGAAGGGAACCAGAAAGGAGACCACCCCTAGATAGGTCAGGCGCTGCAGGGGATTGTGCTTAGCCCCCTTGGTTTTGGGGACGGGATGCGGCTTGCCCGCAAAGATGCCATAGGCGTAGAACCACATCACTTCCAGGAGCTTCTTGTATGTAGGGGAGAATTGCTTCCATTCCCCAGTGGTCAGCAGCCAGAAGACGATAAAGGCGTAGAGGATGAGCCAGGCCCACCCGGAATAGATGTGCACCGTATGGGCCTGTTCGAACCCGAAAAGGCTCAGGGAGCCGTGGAGCTCGAATCCGGTGAGCCCCAGAAGGACCACCAGCAGGGTCTGGGCCCAGTGCCAGAATCGCTCGAAGCGTGTGTAGAGATACGTTGCTCGCCCATATGCCATAATGTATTCCCTTCCCGGCAATTACCTTGGTTTCCGCGCGGCCACCAGCCTTTTATCGAGCGCGCCTTCTTGCCGCAACAATGCGTCCGGCTGCGTGCAGGCAGACTCCGAGGAGGGCCAGGACCGCAAGGGTCCATCCGATGCCGTCCAGAACAGAGCTGTGATCGCGCGCGGGCATATAGAATCCGTCCAGTCCGGCGAGACGCCCTGTTTCCGCATGACAGGCCGAGCACTGCAGAGCGTCCTCGGCTGGGGCCACCATGTGGGTGATGGGAAAGTGGTATTCGGTTTTCACGAATCCCATCTCCCCGCTCCAGGAGAGACCCATATACTCCATGCCCGTGTCGATGGCCTTCTGCCAGTCGTAGTTCTTCCAGTAGGCGCCGGATTCCTTGGACCCAAAGAGGTTCAAATTGACCATTTTGTTGTTCTGGGCGTCGTAGGGCTGAACACCCCGATGCACCTTGAAGGGGTAGATAAGCGAGTCCGAATCCTTCCTGCTCCCCTCGGGGCTGTTCAGCTCCAACGGCTGATCCGAGGGGTCGAACCTGTCCGTGAGCAGATAGTACTCCATGGTCCCGTTGAACCAGTAGTAGTCCGGCACAACGTTCTTGGCCCACCGGAAACGGCCCTTTTTGGTGTGGTACACCGCCTTGCCCAGGTCCCCCTTCTTGACGATCTTTGACCCGTCGTCGGCATGCCTGCCCGCCTCGGACCAGTCCCAGGACATCTTGGTCGGATTCTCCCGGGCGAATCGCGGGATGTGGCAGCTCTGGCAGGCCACCTTGTCCGTATGGTCGTTGGCCTTGTGGCCTTCCTCGTGCGGCGTCTTGGAGTGGCAGGAGACGCAGGTGATCCGGGAGACCTTGTCGTCCTCGAGCAGGCTCTCCCTCTCCTTCGCCGCAGGAACCTTGTAGCAGCGGCCGGCGATGCGGTGCTTCGTGGTGGTGTGGCAGCGGACGCAGGCGAAGTCCGGACCGCCGTCCTCGGCGGTCATGTGCACGTCCAGATCCCGGGAGGGATCCAGCAGGGAGGAGTCCAGATCCCCGTGCTTCACCCCGTCGCCACCGCCGCCGTAGAAGTGGCACGTCCCGCAGTTTTTCCGCGTGGGACGCCCCACGGACTGGGACACCTTGTTCCAGTCCGGCGGACGAAAGAGCTTGCCCCCGAACTTCTTCGGCTCGTTTACGGGCCTGCCCGCGCCCGTGGGAAACTTCTTGTAGGTCCCTGTCTGCTCGTGGCAAACGAGGCAGTCCACACGACTCTGATCGCTGAAGTTGAAGCTCTTGTCCTCCCAGCCGTATCCCGCATGACAGGATGTGCAACGAGCCTCGTTGCTCTGGATGGACACTCAGAAGTTATTTATGGTGAGCCCGTTCTTGCCCATGACCCCCTGGGGATCTGCCGGGCAGATCCAGGTCCAGTGGATGGTTTCCTGGACCTGCTTGGCGGCCTCGTTGTGGCAGGAGAGGCAGGCCTCGGTCACCTCCGGCCCGGAATCGAAATCCTGCTGCAGGGCCTCGATCTTGCTGTGATCCACTGTGGTCCAGGGCCCAGCGCTGGGAGCCAGGACCTGACCTCCGAGATTTGCCGGTCGGTTCGTCCCGTTCAGCGAGGCTGACGCGGATGCCGCCGCAAGAGCGACAGCACACAAAGTCCAGATCCAGATGAGGAAGAGAGCGCGGATAGTGGGCATAACTCCGCTCCCAGGGACAGGGTTAAAGAATAGAGAAAGGATTATAACGAGAGATATACTAACAAAGGACATCCGACAAAGCAATCTCCCCTCTGGTCGAAAACTTCATTGTTGGGAGCTTGACCAGGACACCGCTAATTGAAAGCGTTTCCAAGTTGGGGTAAGGTAATCCCATGCCCATTCAGGAGGGAAAAAGCAGCGACAAGTACATCAAGGCCCTCACGGATATCAGTCGGGCCATCACCTCGGATCTCTTCCTCGAGGACCTGCTCAAGCTCATCGTCATGGTCACGGCCAAGGGAATGGACGTGGATATCTGTTCCCTGTGGCTCGTGGACGAGGAGGAGAGTCCGCCCAAGATCAGGCTCAAGGCCACCCAGGCCATTGCTCCGGAATATCTGGAGAACCGCGTCCTGGAGCTGAACGAGGGCGTGGTGGGCCATGTGGTGACCCAAAAAAAGGCCTTGAGCATCAAGAATGTCCTGCGCAGCCGCCGCTTCAAGGAGAAGGCCATGGCCAGGAAGCTCGGCCTGGCCTCCTTGCTTGGCGTCCCCCTCCAGCTGCAGAACGACAAGGTCATCGGCGCCCTGAACTGCTTCACCTCCGTACCCTACGATTTCACGGAGACGGAATTCAACCTCATGAACGCAGTGGCCAATCAGGCCGCTGTCGCCATCCGAAACACGGAGCTCATGGTCCAGACCCGGGTCATCGAGCAGGAGCTGGAGACCCGGAAAATGGTGGAGCGAGCCAAGGAGACCCTCATGCAAAGAGGGTCCATGAACGGGGAACAGGCCCACCGCTGGATGCAGAAACGGAGCATGGACTCGCGCAAGTCCATGCGCCAGATAGCGGAGGCCATTCTCCTTTCCGAGGACCTGGAGCGCGAATAGCACGGACAGCCGAGTCTCCCCCTTTCGGGAACGACCCTGTCGCCTTGACCTGTCCCCGAGAGCCATTCGGCCACGCCTGTCCTTGAAAAGCCCCTTCCCTGTGACCCATTCATTCCGGCCCCATCTTGGGGCCCTTCTTTTCCTTGACATGAAACAAGGATTTCATATAAATAAATTTTTTTCGCAGAAAATAAGTGTGCCTGATTGAGCGACCGCACAATGGCGTGCGGACGCGAGCCAACGAGGCGGACAAAGGCGTCCCCAATCCGCTCCTGCCGCGGAAACGGGACGCCTTTATTTTTTCGACCCGTATGAACAAGGGGCATCGCTCCAGGAACTCCCCGCGACAGCGGCAGGCATTGGGCTCTTTCATCTCCCGGACAACCCCAAGCAAACCTCAAGGAGACGGTAATGCAGACCTCCAAGAGCAACGACGTCCTGGGCACCGCCAACCGCGGCGACCCAACCGAATCGAGCCTGTGCACCCTCTGCCGGTCCGACTGCAAGGGCAAGTGCGAGACCTTCCTCTCCAGCCTGGTGGGCCGCAAGCTTCTCTACCCGCGCGATTTCGGCACGGTGACCGCTGGAGCGGACAACATCACTCATCTCGGCGTTTCCTACAACTCGCTGCGTATCCAGGGGTACGCTTACGGGGCTCAGGGAATCCACTCCCAAATGACGAGTGATCCGGACGACTGCATCTTCACCAACGCGGACATCAGCTCCGAGTTCGGGTCGGAGATCACCACCAAGACCCGCATGCCCTTGATGACCGGGGCCCTGGGCTCGACCTTCATCGCCTCCAACTACTGGGACTCCTTCGCCATCGGCGGCGCTTTGTGCGGCATCCCCATCGTGGTCGGGGAAAATGTTGTTGGCGTGGACAAGGAAGCCGAAATCGAGAACGGACGGGTCAAGAAGGCCCCGGAGCTGGACCGCCGCCTCTCCACCTACCTGGACTATTTCGACGGATACGGCGGCATTTTCGTCCAGCTCAACGTGGAGGACACGCGCAACGGGGTTGCCGAGTACATCGCAGAGAAGTACGGCAACCGGGTCATCGTGGAGATCAAGTGGGGCCAGGGCGCCAAGGACATCGGCGGCGAGATCCAGGTCACCAGCCTGGAGTACGCCTTGTTCCTCAAGCGCCGGGGCTACCTGGTCGACCCCGATCCGGAGCTGCCCGAAGTGCAGAACGCCTTCAACCACGGCTCCATCACGTCCTTCGCCCGGCACAGCCGTCTGGGCGCCACACAGCACAACAAGGTGGAGCTGGTGCGCGAGGATTTCCACCAGGCGGTGGACTATCTTCGCAGCCTGGGATTCAAGCGCATTTCCCTCAAGACCGGGGCCTACGGCATGGAGGAGCTGGCCATGGCCATCAAGTTCGCCTCCGAGGCGAACCTGGACCTTCTGACCATTGACGGCTCCGGCGGCGGCACCGGGATGAGCCCCTGGAACATGATGCAGAGCTGGGGCGTTCCCTCGGTCCATCTGCATGCCAAGGCACGGGAATACGCAGCTGAGCTCGCCGCCCGCGGGGAGAACGTGGTGGACATTTCCCTCGCAGGCGGGTTCGCCCTGGAGGACAGCATCTTCAAGGGCCTGGCTCTGGGCGCGCCGTACACCAAGATGATCTGCATGGGCCGCTCCCTGATGATCCCCGGATTTCTGGGCGCCAACATCGAAGGGGTCCTCTATCCGGAGCGGAAGGACAAGGTCAACGGCAACTGGGACGAGCTGCCCAAGACGGTGAGCTCCCTGGGCGCAAGCGAAGAGGAGATCTTCGCCAACTACTACGACGTGGAGCACAAGGTGGGCAAGGAGGAGATGAAGAACATCCCCCTGGGCGCCATCGCCTTGTGGACCCTGACGGACAAGCTGGGCTGCGGCCTGCAGCAGCTCATGGCCGGAGCCCGCAAATTCCGGCTGGACACCGTTGACCGGGACGACCTCTTCTCCGGAAACGAGGAGACGGCCCGTGTGACCGGAATCCCCCACATGATCCAGGCCCGCGACGAAAGCGCCCGCAGGATCCTTAAATCTTAAAAATAATGGAACTATTCACCACTCCACTAATCATAGTAAGCCGACACGGGGCATTTTGAATCATTTCAGCGGAGACTATGCTAGATTTTCTTCGCTCGCCACGTGGGGGAAACCC
>Ga0207714_1002210_pt1 | contig 11972 bp, 16 predicted proteins | sample PonA232FremontCA_2_FD_187270 | JGI IMG/M metagenome (GOLD analysis project Ga0207714, IMG submission 187270) | Marine sediment microbial community from Fremont, CA, USA - Pond A23 Sediment 2 (SPAdes) | ecosystem: Environmental > Aquatic > Marine > Unclassified | place: USA: Fremont, California... | reverse complement strand
TTCCTACACCAACAGATTCAACTCTTTCATCATAATCTTCAATTTCTTTTTTTATAATCGAACTAATTTCTTCTGGTCTAAGATCCATTATTACACCCCTATCTCCTGTAATGGAATTTTCTTGATTTTATCTTCAAGGGATTCTAATTTGCTTTTAATACTGCCATCTATTAGATAGTCGCCTATTTTAATGACCATCCCTCCGATTATATCGGAATCACAGTATTCTTTCATTTCAATTTTCTTATCTACAAATTTATCCAATCTTTCTTTAAGTTTTTCCCTTAATTCTGAATTCATTTCTACAGCAGTTGTTACTTCTACTGTAATAATATTTTCATGTTTATGCATAAGTTTTCTAAATGATTCAAGAATGTTTTCAATAAAATATATTCTGCGTTTTTCAATTAAAAGCATCAAAAATTTATACATGTGATTAGATAGTTTATCTTTAAATCCTTTTTGCAAAACAGCTTGCTTTTCCTCCACGAGTACTCTTTGGTGAAAAAGTGCTTCTTTTAACTGTTCATTTTCCTGTAAAGTGTTCCAGAACTCTTCAAGCTCTTCAAACAGCTCACCCATATTACCATTTTCTTCACCTATTTCATAAAGGGCTTTGCTGTATTGACGGGCAATTTCATTCTTTTTCACTGAACATCACCCAATTTCTCTTCATCAAGATTTTCTATATACTGGGCCATTAATTCTTCGTGCTTTTCGCGGTCTAATTCTTTTCCAATCATTTGAGCAGCAGCCTTTAAAGTGACATCAGTAAACTCATTCCTGATTTCTTTGCGGGCTTCTACTTTGGCTTGCTCAATTTCTGCTAATTTATCCTCTTCAATTTTTTCAGCCTGTTTCTTGGCTTTACTGATAATCTCTTTAGCACGTTCACGTGCTCTTCTTTCAGCTTTATCAATTATATCAGAAGATTTATCTCTGGCCCTTTTAAGTTCGGCTTTATATTCTTTTTTTAATTCCATAGCCTCTTCATGTTTTTGTTCGGCTTCTTCAATTTCGTTTTTTATTGTTTTTTCTCTTTTATCTAAAATCTCCTTGATGGGCCCGTATAAGTATCTTTTTAGTAGCCATAAAAGTACTAAAAAGTTAAATACTTGCCATAACAAGGTCGAATTAATTTCAACCAAAGTCCTTCACCTCCCGTAAAATGAAAAATATCAAAATGGGAAAAATATTATAAAAATTAATGAATGCTAAAAAGAGAGGGAGTTAATCCCTCTCATCTGTTTCATTATATTGTAAAGATTAAAACAATCGCAATAACTAGGGAATATATACCAGTTGACTCTGCAACAGCCTGACCTAAAAGCATTGTAGTAATAATATTACCTCTTGCTTCAGGATCACGTGCAACAGACTCAACAGCTTTACCAGCAGCATAACCCTGACCAATACCAGGACCTATACCAGCAATCATTGCAAAACCAGCTCCTAGTAAGGCAGATGCTCTAATGATAGTATCAATAACTTCTGGTGCAAATTCTACCATCTTAATTTCCCCCTTTCTCAGATTTGTCTTCTTTTAAATCTTTATATTCTTGTAATTTATTTTTTAATCCTCCTTTGGCCATATCAAAAATTACCCACATTATCACTGTAAATTTCATCATAAATAAACCTACAGCTGCGGCCAAAAAGTTCAAAGAAGGATTTGTTCTAGCAACCACAAGTACTACAAGATAAATCGCATACTCAATAAAGTATCTGTTTCTTATAAAGGTTTCTGCTTTTTCTTCTTCCATATCAAGTGATCTTTCAATATTTATAACTCTTAATCTTAATATTAGAGTACTTATTACCAGACCGAAGACAAAACCTAACAAGGTTTCGAATTCTCCTGATATCAGAGAATATGCAATAGGTAAACTAGAAACAAGATATGTTCTCTTAATTATTTCAATCTGCATTCGATCCGGATTATTAATATACTTCATAAATTAAACCCCAAGTCTTTTTAAGCGAAAACTAAATAAATAGCAATCACTAGAGAGTAAATACCGGTTGAACCAGAAATGATCTGGCCTAAGAGCATAGTTGTAACTATTGCTCCTCGTGCTTCCGGCTGTCTTCTAACACCTGAAGTAGCTTTACCGGCAGCATAACCCATTCCTATACCGGGGCCGACTCCTGCTATTAAAGCTAGACCGGCAGCAATTACAGAAACACTTCGTATAATCATTTCAATAGTTCCAGGTGAAAATTCAATCATAAAGTGTCCTCCCTTCTGCCAAAAACATAATACTTAAATTTAAGATTCTGCTACTGCTTGGCTACTGCAATATAAGCAATAGCAACCATACCAAATATTAAAGCCTGAATTAAGCCGATAAATAAATCAAACCAGGCATGTAAAGGAACAGGTATTAAACCTGGTGCAGCCTGATAAATTAATGTAATAATAATACCTCCACCGACTATATTACCAAAAAGACGGAAAGAGTGTGAAATTGGTTTTGCAAGTTCACCAACTACATTTAAAGGCAGCAAAAAGATTACAGGCTGTCCAAAACTTTTGATATATCCCCAAATCCCTTTGTCTCTCATACCTTCAAAGTGACTTACTAAAAAGACAACAAGGGCTAAACCTAAAGTAGTATTCAAATCTGCAGTTGGGCTGGGTAACCCAGGCACTAAACCGATCAAATTGCTAAAACCAATATAGATAAATATTGTAGCTATAAAGGGTAAAAACTTCCACCCTTCTCCTTCTATCATTGGTTCAATTTGATCATATACTGCAGTTATAAAAAGCTCAGCAATATTCTGCTTGCCTTCCGGTCTTAATTTTAAATCACTGGTTAAATATTTGGCTAATATAATAATTAAAATAACAGATACCCAACCAATAATCAGGGTGTCTGTAACCGGTAAATATGATTTACCAAATAAATGAGTTATCGTCTGTGGACCGGGATTCATAGCAAAATCTCCTTTCTTAAATTAATCTTTATTATAATCCTCATCATCTTCCATGGATCCTTTAATTAACTGATAATCAGAAAAAAATCCAGATCCTATTCCGATGAGAATTCCTATAATTTTAAATAAAAAATTAAAACCTAACCATTGATCTAACTTAAGACCAAGGTAAAAGCCTACACCAATATTAACAATGATGACAATTCCAAGTTGTGTTAATAGTCCCAACGTTCTCATGATTCTACGCCAGTCATCTTTTTTCATTATAATAACCTCTGGCTTACTATATTTTTTTACAACTCTACAAATAAACATTATATCACAGGATAATTTTAATTTCCAATAGATCTGTAGCTTTTTGATATTTCTAAAAATTTAGTTGATATAAATAAAAAACCATGATTATCATTTTTCAATAATAATCCTGGCCCGTTTTCTTTTATTGACATTGTTAAATATATCACAAAGAAGTATAGATGTAAAGTATTATTTCCCTTCTTCCCAAACCTTACTTTCATGGGTAAGTTCAGTAGAAAATATTCCGAGTCTCCATGCTCCGTATATAACTCCTACTATTGATAAACCAAATAGGATCATACCATTTTTGATATCTAATCCATTTATTATTAATGCAGTAAAACCTAATAAAATGCTACTTCCATAAACTATGATAACAGCCTGTCTATGACTCCATCCAAGAGCCATTAACCGATGATGAATGTGTCCACGATCTGCTTTACCAATCGGTTTATTATGATAAAGTCTCCTTATAATAGCAAAAACAGTATCAAAAATTGGGATCCCGAGTGCTAAAATTGGAACAACTATTGTAACAGCAGCAGCGCTTTTAAGGGCACCAGTTACAGAAATAGCTGCTAAAATATAACCGGTAAACATCGAACCAGAATCACCCATGAAAATCTCGGCAGGGTGAAAATTGTATTTTAAAAACCCACTTAAACTTCCAGCCAAAGTAATCGCTAAGACAGCTGGTATTAAACGTATTTCCTGCATTGCAACAGAGAATAATGTGATTGAAGCTACGATAGAAATACCTGCAGCTAAACCATCAAGACCATCAATTAAATTAATGGTGTTTGTAATACCTACAACCCATAATATAGTAATAGGGACACTAAAGTATCCTAAATAAATCATCCCACCTAAAGGATTAGTAATAAAATTAATCTGGACTCCATAATATATTAATATCAAAGCCCCACCAATTTGTCCTAATAACTTTATAATAGGTGCGATCTCAAATATATCATCAATTAATCCCAAGATAAATATAAATGTTGCTCCAAACATTACCCCATAAGTAGACAAGGAGTGATCATTAAAGATAAAATAGCTAATTATAAAAGCTAAAAATATAGCTAATCCTCCTGTGTTAGGAACAGGTTTATTATTTATCCTACGCTTTGAAGGTAAATCAAAACCATTGTAATAATTAGCTAATTTTTTTACAAGTGGTGTTAGGACAAAGCTTATTATTAAACTGGTTATAAAAATCAAGGCAAATTTAGTAATCACTTTAGGTCCCTTCTTTAAATAGGATTATTTTGTACCGTATAACCTATCTCCTGCATCACCTAGGCCAGGCACTATATATGCATGATCATTAAGTTTTTCATCTATAGCTGCTGTATATATATCTACATCTGGATGAGCTTTTTGCACACGTTCAATTCCTTCTGGAGCTGCAATTAATATTACAAGTTTAATATTACGGGGATTTCTTTCCTTAATATAGTTAACCGCTGCAGTAGCTGTGCCGCCAGTGGCTAACATCGGATCAATAACAATTAAATCGCGTTCTGTTACATCAGTAGGTAATTTACAATAATATTCTACAGGTTCCAGTGTTTCAGGATCTCTATATAAGCCAACATGACCCACTTTTGCTGTAGGAATTAAATCTAATACTCCATCTAACATTCCCAAACCAGCTCTTAAAATTGGAACAATACCAAGGTTTTTACCTCTTATCATTTTAGATTTAGTTTTACAAATAGGAGTTTCAATTTCCACATCTTCTAAGGGAAGATCTCGAGTCACCTCATAAACCATTAAAGTAGAAACTTCATCAACTAATTCCCTGAATTCTTTAGGGCCTGTATCCTTTTTACGAATCATAGTTAACTTATGCTGAATTAAAGGATGTTCAATAAGAATAGTCTCGCTCATTTTATAAATATTCCCCTTTCAATTCTTTTTAGTCTTTGTCATCATCAGCATTCCAATTTTAACAGATAAAATTTACCGTTTTTTTGAATAAATTATCTTCTTTTCAAAATATACCAAAATCCGAGTTATCCTAAGTTTTTATATTCTAGATTAGTCTACTTTTTCCTGCCTTTTTTACTTATCATTCAATTTTTCTAATAGTTTTTTTACGGCATCTTCTATTTCATCTCGGGTCTCCCTATATTTGTCTACCCCGAACCCATAAGGATCTAATATATCACAATCTTCACAGGTATTAACAAAGTGTTTGAGTGTATAAACATTATCATAATCATACATATCTTGAATTACTTCTTTATGGCTATTTGTCATAGTTAAAACTTTATCATTTTCCTTTAAATCTTCTTCCATTAACATCTTGCTTTTATGCATTGTAATATCTATACCTTTTTCTTCCATAACTTCAATAGCTTCTTCAGAGGCATTTTCACCTGTAGCTGCATTTATACCTGCAGAAGTCACTTTAAAATTTTCTAAATTATTTTCTTCAATATATCTTCTAGCAAAATATTCTGCCATTGGACTACGGCAAGTATTCCCTGTACACACAAATAAAATATTCATATATACTCTCCTTTTCAAATTGTTTTTATAGCTGCTTTCTTTAACCTGTTCATCACAGCTTCACCTATATCTGTATTAGGAACTTCTTCTATTAAAACAAGTTCATAATCCTTTTGATCCGCTTCTCTCAAAAGGTTAAATAAATTCTTTGCTATATATTCTAGATTATTTATTGTACCCATGTTTTTTATATTTGTCTTCACAAAGCCTTTATCAATCTCATTTAATGTTTCACTAGATAAAATTAATAATGTCTCCTTGTTATTAATATTATACTTACTCAAAAGTTCTTCTAAATTATTTTCATTTTTTAAAATCCATAAAGGAGTGTTGGGAGCATAATGTTTGTATTTCATCCCTGGGGATTTTGGTCTATTTACTTCAGCTGAATTTTCCAACTTCACCTGATAAGAATCTCCAATAACTTCACTAATCATTTTTCTAGTAATTCCACCTGGCCTTAAAATGTTTACAGTGTTTCCTTCAATTTCTATTACGGTAGATTCAACCCCAATATTACAAATTCCCCCATCAACGATAAGGGGGATTTTTCCATTTAAATCATTATAAACATGTTGGGCTCTTGTAGGAGAAGGAAAGCCAGAAGAATTAGCGCTAGGAGCTGCTAAGGGTAAATTTACTTTAGAAATTAATGCTAAGGCAACAGGATGAGATGGCATTCTGACCGCTACTGTATTAAGTCCAGCAGTAGTAACTTGAGGCATCCTCAAGCTTTTATTGAAGATTAATGTCAATGGGCCCGGCCAAAATTTATTAATTAATTTTTTCGCTATCTCGGGTACATCACCTTCAATTATAACGGGTAGTTGATTCTTATCAGAAATATGAGCAATTAAGGGATTATCAGTAGGACGTCCTTTTGCTTCAAAAATTTTCGAAACTGCTTGTTTTTCTAAAGCATTAGCTCCTAATCCATAAACTGTTTCTGTCGGAAAAGCAACCACTTCATTATTTAATAGAAGTTGAGCCGCTTTTTCTATAGCAGTTGTTTTAGCTATTTTATTGATAGAATGTTCTTTTATCAGACCATCATCGATTTTTATAACCTCTGTATTATACATCTTTTTACCCCTTATAAGCTATTATAAAACGATCTTTATCTGCATAATCTTGTCTAACTTCAATATCTCTGAAATTATTGTGAAATAATATTTTTTTAACATCCTCTGCCTGCTTGTATCCTATCTCTAAAGCAATCATCCCATTCGTTTTAAGAACATCAAGTGACTGTGGAATTAGTTTTTTATATATTTCCAAACCTTTTCTTCCTCCATAAAGAGCTTTATGTGGTTCTTTTTGAACTTCAGGTGGAAGGGTATGCATCTCTTCTTCACTAATATAAGGTGGATTAGATACAAGGAGATCTACATTGCTTATTCCCCTATTAATAAGCGGTTTTAAAAGATCACCTTTTGTTACCTTAAGTCTATCACTTAGAGAAAATTTTTCAACATTTTTTTTGGTAACTTCTAAGGCATCTTGATCTATTTCTACACCTAAAATCCTCGAATTTTCTAAATAATGGCCCATACTAACCATTATAGCTCCACTACCAGTCCCAACTTCCACAATATTAATCCTATCCATATTTTTCTCTTCAAAATGATCAATTAAATATTCAACAATAATCTCTGTTTCTGGTCGAGGAAGAAGTACATCTTCATTTACATAAAAGTCAAGTGACATAAATTCCTTATGACCTGTAATATATGCAACCGGTATATGTTGAGCTCTTTTTTTGATCATCGCTCGGTACTTAGCAATTTCTTCATCTTTTAAAGGATAATCAAAGTTAACATATAACTTTATTCTTTCCATATCAAGAAGCTCGGCAAGGAGTACTTCCGCATCTAATCTTGGATTATCAATATTATTTTTTTCGAAATATTCTTCTGTATTGACTAAAACTTCTTTGATATTCAACTCTTACACCTTCTCTAGTTTTTTCAGTGTATCTTCTTCAATTAAAGGTTCAATTACTATATCTAATTCTCCATCTAGGATTTTTTCTAGCTGGTGAACTGTTAAATTAATTCTATGGTCATTAACTCTACCTTGAGGAAAATTGTATGTTCTTATTTTTTCACTTCTTTGACCAGTCCCGATTTGGCTTTTCCTAGCTTCTGCGCGCTCCGCTTGTTTTTCTTTTTCTCTTTTTTCCTTTAAACGTGCTCTTAAAACCCGCATTGCTTTAGCCTTGTTTTTATGCTGAGACTTTTCATCTTGACAGGATACTTTCAAACCAGAAGGCTCATGGGTAATTCTTACAGCAGAATCTGTAGTATTTACACTTTGTCCTCCCGGGCCACTAGAACGGAAATAATCAATTTTTAAATCATTGGTTTCAATTTCTACATCTACTTCTTCCGCTTCAGGTAAAACTGCAACTGTAGCGGTTGAAGTATGGATTCTACCACTTGACTCAGTAGAAGGAACTCTTTGAACACGGTGAACTCCACTTTCATACTTAAGTCGTTTGTATACCTCTTTTCCTTCTACAGAAAAGATTACTTCTTTAAATCCACCGACTCCAGATTCATTGGCATTCATTAATTCCCATTTCCAGTTATTGTTTTCTGCATAATGGGTATACATTCTAAAGAGATCTGCTGCAAATAAACCAGCTTCATCTCCACCAGCTCCAGCTCTGATTTCGACTATTACGTTTTTCTCATCATCAGGGTTGTCTGGCAAGAGCATTATGGGAAGTTGCTCTTCCAATTCTTCCATGCGAGGTTTAAGATCTTCTAATTCTGCTTCAGCTAAACCTTTCATCTCGGAATCTTCTTCAATTAGTTCCTCTGCTTCTTCAATATCTTCTTTAATTTCTTTATATTCATGATAATACTCAATAAGCTTTTTTAACTTAGCATGTCTCTTTAAAAGCTTTTGATATTTATCAGAATCATTCATTACTTCTGGGTCACTGATCTTTTTATTTAATTTTTGATACTCTTCATACTTTTCTTCAAGTTTAGATTCTAAATCAAACATCTTCTTCACCTCTTTCTTCTCCAGGCAAAACATTTTCAAGTGCAGTAATTGCAACTTCTAACATATCATCATCAGGTTCACGTGTTGTCAATTTTTGTAACCAAAGTCCTGGAGTGGATAATACTTTAATAATAGGATTAACCTCTTTACCTCCGGCCAGTTTAATCACTTCATAAGAAGTACCGGCAATAACCGGTAAAAGCATTAAATGGTATAAGATTCTATAAAGAACAGGAGGTCTCCCGAAAAAGGAGAAAAATAATATACTTAATATAATAACTATAAATAAGAAATTAGTTCCACATCTTGCATGCAGGGTAGTAAATTCCCTAGCATTCTCTACAGATAAATCTTTATTGGACTCATAGTTATGAATAACTTTGTGTTCAGCCCCATGGTACATAAAGACTCTTTTTATATCATCTAATCTTGAAATAGCTACTATATATAATAAGAAGGCTGAAACTTTAATTAACCCTTCAATAAGGTTTAAAACTAAATTATAACTTATATATTCTTGAATTAAAGCAATAATCCCAGCAGGTAATGCTACAAATAATAAAATGGCCAATCCTAATGATACTAGGATAGTTAAACCCATTTCTAGAGGAGTAAGTTCTTCATCTTCTTCAGTAGCCTGATTAGCAGCAAAACTTAAGGATTGCATACCAAGTATCAGAGAACTAAAAAGAGCTACAACTCCCCTGATAAAGGGCCATCCCAAAAATTTAAACTTTTCACTTAAGGGAGTTAAGTTTCTTTTTTTGACAACTATTGAATTATCCGGTTTTCTAACGGCTATCGCCAGACGGTTTAGGCCTTTCATCATTACACCTTCGATAACAGCCTGTCCGCCGTAATCAACTTCTTTACTCATTTATATCTCCTTTAGGTTTGTCTTTTACTTCGTGGCAGCTTCTACATCTTGCCTCATAATTTTCAGTTGCTCCAACTAAAATAACGTCATCATCATAAGGAGCAGGTTCTCCATCAATTAACCTTTGTGTTCTAGTGGCAGGATCTCCACATTGTAAACATATCGCATGCAGTTTTTCGATATATTCTGCTCTGGATAATAATTCAGGTACCGGTACAAACGGTTCATTCCTGAAATCTCTATCTAATCCAGCTACAATAACTCTCATCCCTTGATCTGCAAGTTCTTCAATAATCTCTATAATATCTTTTGAAAAGAACTGGATTTCATCGATAGCAACAACCTCAGTATCTTCTTCTAACCTGTCAAATAACTCTTCTGGATAATCTACAGGAATTGCTTCAATACTATCTCCACTATGAGAAACCACATTATCATTACTATATCTATCATCAATAATAGGTTTAAAAACCTTAACGTCTTTTTTCGCGATTTTTACCCTTCTAATTCTTCTGATAAGTTCTTCACTTTTACCAGAATACATTGGGCCAGTAATCACTTCAATCCAGCCGCTATTATTAATCTTATACATGCAAGATTACCCCTCTCTTCTTATCTTTTTTATACATAAGAAAAAAGCAGAGCTAAAGCCCTGCGTTATTGTTAATGAAATAATTATTCTTCTTCAGTTTCTTCTTCGTCACTTGTTAAGCCATATTTTTCATTAAATCTTTCAACCCTACCACCTTTAGCTGCTCTACGTTTCTTACCAGTATAGAATGGATGACAGCTAGAACAAACCTCAACACGGATCTCATCTCGGGTGGATTTAGTCTTATATTCTTCACCACAAGCACAGGTTATAGTAGTTTCCTTAAATTCAGGATGTAATTCTTTCTGCATATATTTCACCTCTTTCTTAGCAGTCTTATCATTTTATATATGTTTTATATTTTAGTTTTCTTCTTTACAGCTAGAATTATTATAACATAGTAAATTTTAGGATGCAACCATCATCCTAACCATCCTATATTATACAGAAAAGTTACCTATTTATCAAGATTTTTTTATGATTTGCCTTAAGGCAGTAAGCAATTCTTGGTTGTCTGTAGTGTTTTTAATCTGCTTGATAAAGGTATTCATAATATCATAAGGTCTAGACTGTGCAATTTGTTTACGTAGACTCCACATCACATCTAATTCTTCCTCATCAAGGATTAGTTCTTCTTTTCTAGTACCAGATTTTTGAATATCTATGGCAGGGAAAATTCTTCTCTCGGCAAGTTCTCTACTTAAATGTAGTTCCATGTTACCAGTTCCTTTAAACTCCTCATAAATTACGTCATCCATCCTACTCCCAGTCTCTATTAAGGAAGTAGCTAATATACTTAAACTTCCACCTTCTTCGATATTTCTTCCCGCACCAAAGAAGCTTTTAGGAAAGTACATTGCAGATGGGTCTAAACCACCCGAAAGTGTTCTACCACTAGGTGGAACTGTAATATTAGAAGCCCTTGCTAATCTTGTTATACTATCTAATAATACTACTACATCATATTTATGTTCTACAAGTCTTTTGGCTTTTTTTAGTAGCAATTTTGCTACCTGGATATGCTGTTCAGGCGCTTCATCAAAAGTAGAGCTAATTACTTCTGCATCAACAGACCTCTTCATATCAGTTACTTCTTCAGGACGTTCATCTATAAGCAAAATCATTAATTTAACACTGGGATAATTATGTCGGATGCTGTTTGCAATCTTTTTTAATAATACTGTTTTACCCGCTTTAGGTGGCGAAACTATCAAACCACGCTGACCTTTACCGATCGGTGAAATAAGGTCCATAAGACGAGTAGAGACATCCTGTTGTTTATATTCAAGCCTAAGCCTTTCCTGAGGGTATAACGGGGTTAAATCTTCGAAATATGCTCGTTCTGTAGCCTTTTCGGGATCTTGATAGTTCACTGCTTCTATCCTTAATAAAGCAAAATATTTCTCATTATCTTTCGGTTCCCTAACCTGACCTGATACTACATCACCCGATCTCAAATCAAACCGTTTAATTTGAGAAGCAGAAATATAGATATCATCACTAGAAGGAACATATTTAGAAGGCCTTAAAAACCCGTAACCTTCATTTGGTATAATATCTAAAACACCTTCCGCAAAAATATTGCCTCCCTTTTCTGTTTCGTTTTCAAGGATGGCAAATATTAAATCCTTTTTCCGCATTGTTGTATAACCTGATATATCTAAATCTTTCGCCAGGTCATGTAACTCTGTAATTGTTTTTTTCTCTAATTCACTAATATTTAACAAATATAAG
>Ga0207714_1002209_pt1 | contig 11972 bp, 10 predicted proteins | sample PonA232FremontCA_2_FD_187270 | JGI IMG/M metagenome (GOLD analysis project Ga0207714, IMG submission 187270) | Marine sediment microbial community from Fremont, CA, USA - Pond A23 Sediment 2 (SPAdes) | ecosystem: Environmental > Aquatic > Marine > Unclassified | place: USA: Fremont, California... | reverse complement strand
AGCGGGAAGGTCGAGGCCGACCCCCAGCCCACGCTCCTGCGCCCGTTCCTCGACGAGCAGCTCGGCCTGATGCAGGCGCAGGCCGCGGAGCAGGGGCTGGCCCTGGAGGGGTACGTCGATCCCAGCCTGCCGACGTGCGTCGAGGTCGACCCCAACCGCCTCGCCCAGGTGCTGTTCAACCTCGTCGGCAACGCCATCGCCTACACCGAGGCAGGCGGCATCGAGGTCGCCATCGAGCCCGACGGCCCGGAGCGGGGGCGCCTCAGCGTCCGGGATACGGGCCCCGGCATCCCGCCGGAGCGCCAGCAGCAGGTCTTCGAGCCCTTCGAGCGCGGCGGCCACGAGGCGCGGCAGGCGCACACCGGGCTGGGGCTGGCCGTCGCCCGGGAGCTGGCCCGGCTGCTCGGCGGCACGATCGAGCTCGACAGCGAGCCCGGCCAGGGCTCGACGTTCACCGTCACGCTGGATCTGCCCGCGGCGAGCACGGCAGAGGCCGCAGCCCCGGGAAACGAGGCAGCGAGCGCCGAGGCAGCAAGCACCGACGCCGCAGATCGGCCCGGCGCGGGGCTCCGCGTGCTCGCCGCCGAGGACGACGCCACCAACGCCCTGCTGATCCAGCGCCTGCTGGAGCAGGCCGGATGCACGATAGAGGTCGTCGCCGACGGCGAGGCGGCCCTCGCGGCCTGGGCGCGCACGGGGCCCGATCTCGTGGTCCTGGATCTGGAGATGCCACGCATGGACGGCTACCAGACGGTGGCGGCCCTCCGCGAGCGGGAGGCGGCACAGCGAGCGCCCCGTACTCCCGTAGCGGCGCTGACCGCGCACGCGCTCGAGGAGACGCGGCAGGCCTGCGATGCGGCCGGGTTCGATACCTACCTCAGCAAGCCCATCGGCTGGCCGGCGATCGCGGGACTCGTCGCCTGGGCGCGCCGCTGAGACCAGCCTGTGCCGCGCCCGACACCACCGCCCTGGCGGCCGGCCAGGCTGGTTACCAGACAGTGGCTGCACCGCCACGTCCTGGAGAGGATATCGGTATCCTGTACAGAGGGGCAGGGGGATGGCGTCCCCAACGGGATTCGAACCCGTGTCGCCACCTTGAAAGGGTGGTGTCCTAGGCCTGCTAGACGATGGGGACGTTGTCTGCGTCGAGACGAGCGCAATAATAAGTAGGGGTAATCCGGGTGTCAAGACAGCCATCCACCCGTCGAGCCGCCGGGGGCGCGCCATCGCCCCCGCCCCCGCTCAGCGCGCCCGGCGCCACTTGGTGCCGTCCGGGGTATCCTCCAGCTCGATGCCGCGGGCCTGGAGCTCATCGCGGATGCGGTCCGCCTCGGCGAAGTCCCTCGCCTTGCGCGCCTCGGCGCGCCGCGCCACCAGGGCCTCGATCTCCTCGGCCTCGGCATCGGCCACGTCGCCGCGCAGGTACGCCTCCGGATCCTGCTGCAGCAGCCCGAGGACGCCGCCGAGCTCGCGCAGCTCGGCCGCGGCGGCAGCGGCCTCGCCCTCGTCGCCGGCCTCGCGCAGGCGGTTCACCTCGCGGGCACGCTCGAAGCACACCGCCAGCGCCTCGCGGGTGTTGAAGTCGTCGTTCATGGCCTCCTCGAAGCGCGCCCGGGCCTCGCTGTGCGCTGGCTGGGCTGCCGGCAGCCCGCGCAGGGCGTTGTAGAGCCGCTCCAGGCCGCCGCGCGCCTCGTCGAGCGCCTCCAGGGTGTAGTTCAGGGGCCCGCGGTAGTGGCTGGCGAGCAGGAACAGCCGCACCGCCTCGGCCGGGTGCTCGGCGAGGACATCGCGCACCGTGAAGAAGTTGCCCAGCGACTTGGCCATCTTCTCGTCGTCGATGCGCACATGGCCGTTGTGCATCCAGTAGTTGACGAAGCGGTGGCCGTTGGCACACTCGCTCTGGGCGATCTCGTTCTCGTGGTGGGGGAACTGCAGGTCCAGCCCGCCGCCGTGGATGTCGAAGCGCTCGCCGAGCAGGTCACGCGACATGGCCGAGCACTCGATGTGCCAGCCCGGCCGGCCGTCGCCCCACGGCGACGGCCAGGACGGCTCGCCGGGCTTGGCCGCCTTCCACAGGACGAAGTCCACCGCGTCGCGCTTGGCCTCGTCGGGCTCGATGCGGCTGCCCGCACGCAGCTCCGCCACGCGCCGGCCGGAGAGCTTGCCGTACGCCGGGAAGCTCGCCACCGAGAAGTAGACATCGCCGTTGTCGCCGACGTAGGCGCACCCGGCGTCGATGAGCTCCTGGATCAAGCCGATCATCGACGCCAGGCGCTCGGTGGCCCGCGGCTCGTAGTCCGGCGGCGCCACGCCCAGGGCCTCGCAGTCCTCGTGCATGGCCTGGATGAAGCGCTCCGTCAGCGCGCTCATCGGCTCGCCGTTCTCGGCGGCGCGGCGGATGATCTTGTCGTCGATGTCGGTGATGTTGCGGACGTAGGTGACCTCGTAGCCGAGCCACCGCAGATAGCGGACCACCGCGTCGAAGACCACCATCGCCCGGGCGTGGCCGAGGTGGCAGTAGTCGTAGACCGTCATGCCGCAGACGTAGATCCGCGCCCGGCCCGGCTCGATGGGCTCGAACGGTTCCTTCTGCCCGGTCAGGCTGTTGTGGATCTTGAGCATCACCCCTCCTGCGCGCTCCGCTCTGCGGCGAGCGCCGCGGCGCGGTGCAGCCGCGCCTTCACCCGCTCGCCGCCCATCAGGTCGACCACCGGCTGCAGCTCGGGTCCGCTACATCGACCGGTCAGCGCCGCGCGCAGCGGCATAAACAGCCTCTTACCCTTGACGCCGGTGCGCTCCCGGAGCGCCTCCGTCAGCCCGCGGAAGCGGTTGTAGCCTTCCTCGGCCACCGCCACGGCGGTCTCGAAGAATGCGGCGCCGGCCCCCTCGATGGCCGCCTCGGCGTCGGCGTCGAGCGCCGGCGGCGGGCCGAAGACCCGCTTGGCCCACTCGCGCCCGTCCGCCGGGAAGCGGATATTGCCGCGCACCGCGTTGATCAGCTCCGGGACGTAGCCCGGCGGGACCAGCGCGTCCATGGCCAGCCACAGGCGCAGGCGCTCGGCCGTGGCGGCCTGGACAGCCTCGTCCTGCCAGTGGCGCAGGTGGTCCGGGTCGAAGCGCGACGGCGACGGGCTGATCCGCGCCGGGTCGAACCCCTGGGCCAGGCCGTCGAGATCCAGCGGCGCGTCGGTATCGTAGGTGTGGCCGACACGTGCCAGGTAGTTGAGGATGGCCTCCGGCAGGTAGCCGGCCTCTTCCAGATCGTCCACCGAGCGGCTGCCGTTGCGCTTGGACAGCGGCGCACCGTCGTCACCGGTGATCAGGCCCATATGCCCGTAGCGCGGCGCCGGCAACCCCAGGGCGCGCAGGATCAGCAGCTGCCGTGGGGTGTTGGTCAGGTGATCGTCGCCGCGCAGCACGTCGGTGATCCCCATCAGGGCGTCGTCGACGGCGTTGGTGAACAGATACGCGGCCGTGCCGTCGGCGCGCCGGATGATGAAATCGCCGAGGTCGTCGGTGCGGAAGCGCTGCTCGCCGTGGACCCGGTCGTGGAAACGGATCTCCTCCCCCGGCGGGACACGGAAGCGCAGCGCCGGCTGCAGCCCCTCGGCGCGCTTGCGCGCCACCTCCTCGGCGCTCAGGCGGGCGCAGGTACCCGGATAGCGCGGCGGCTGCCCGGCGGCGCGCTGCGCCCGGCGGGCCATCTCCAGCTCGCGCTCGCTGCAGAAGCACGGGTAGGCGTAGCCCTCCGCCTCCAGGCGGGCGTAGTAGGCGTCGTAGATGGCGCTCCGCTCGTACTGGTGGTACGGCGGCGCCGGCCCGCCGGCCTCCGGGCCCTCGTCCCAGTCCAGGCCCAGCCAGCGCAGGTTGCCCATCAGGGCCTGGGTGGCCTCGGGGCTGCAGCGCTCGCGATCGGTGTCCTCGATGCGCAGCACGAATCGCCCCCCGTGCCCGCGGGCGAGCAGCGCGTTGAACAGCGCCGTGCGCAGGTTACCGATATGGAGCGCCCCGGTGGGGCTCGGCGCGAAACGGGTCTTGACGGTCACATCGCTCATAGACGGCGATTCTAACAGCGTCACCCCGGCGCAGGGGGCCCGCGCCTTGCTGCGCGCGCGCGCTCGGGCGAGACTAGGCGGCCTTTGCCACGCAACCTGAGCGGAGCGCCATGACCCGCCCTGTGCTCGTCATCGCCGATCTCCACCTCGACCCGTCCCGCCCGGCAGCGACGCGCACCTTCCTGCGCTTCCTCCAGGAGGAGGCGCCGCAGGGGGAGGCCCTCTACATCCTCGGCGACCTGTTCGAGGCGTGGCTCGGCGACGACGCCGTGGCCGCGGACGAGCCGGCGCTGCAGGCGCTACGCACCGCCGCCGAGGCCACCGAGCTCTACATCATGCGCGGCAACCGCGATTTCCTCCTCGGCGACGGCTTCGCCGAGGCCACCGGCGCCACGCTCCTGCCCGATCCCAGCGTCGCCACCATCCACGGCGAGCGGGTGCTGATGATGCACGGCGACAGCCTGTGCACCGACGATCCCGAGTACATGGCCTTCCGCGCCCAGGTCCGCGATCCGGCCTGGCAGGCGCACTTCCTGGCATTGCCCCTCGAGGAGCGCCTCGAGCAGGCGCGGCAGGCCCGCCGCGCCAGCACCGAGCGCAACCAGCAGCTCGACGACGCGACCATGGACGTCGCCGCGGACGCCGTAGCCGGCGCCGTGCACGAGCACGACGTACGCTGGCTCATCCACGGCCACACCCACCGGCCTGCCGTCCACGAGCTGGCCACGCCCCACGGGCCCGGCAAGCGGTTCGTGCTCGGGGACTGGTTCGAGCACGGCAGCGTCCTGCGCTGCCGCCCCGAGGCCTGGACCCTCGAGACCCTGCCCCACGAGGGCTGAGGCGGGGCCGCCTCAGGCGGCGGCCTGGGGGGCGACCTGCGCCAGGGCCCCCTCGATGGCCGCCGGTCCGGCATCCCGGCGCTGGCTCTCCTCGGTGAGCACCCGGCGCCAGGCGCGGGCGCCGCGGCAGCCGTTGAACAGCCCCATGAGGACCTTGACCAGCTGGGTCATGGGCACGCCCTCGCTGCGGCGCGCCTCCACGAAGGGCAGATACGCCTCGACCGCCGCACGACGGTCCAGCACCTCGGTGCCGAAGAGCTCGTGCTCCCAGCAGGCCAGGACGTAGGGGTTGGCGAAGGCCTCACGGCCGACCATGACGCCGTCGACCTGGCGCAGCTGCTCGTGGAGCGTCGCCGAGTCGGCGATGCCGCCGTTGATGGCGATCTCCAGCTCCGGGCGGCGAGCCTTGAGCCGGTGGACGCGGCCGTAGTCCAGCGGCGGTACCTCGCGGTTCTCCTTGGGGCTCAGCCCGGAGAGCCACGCCTTGCGCGCGTGGACGATGAAGCTCCGGCAGCCGGCGGCGGCCACCGTGTCGATAAAGGTATCGAGGAAGGCCTCGGTGTCGTGGTGGTCCACGCCGATGCGCGTCTTCACCGTTACCGGCAGCGCGGTCGCCTCCCGCATGGCGGCGACGCACTCGGCGACCCGCTCCGCCTCGAGCATCAGGCAGGCGCCGAATCGGCCCGACTGCACCCGGTCACTGGGGCAGCCGACGTTGAGATCCACCTCGTCGTAGCCCCACTGCTCGGCGATCCAGGCCCCGTGGGCGAGCTCCGCGGGATCGCTCCCGCCGAGCTGCACCGCCACCGGGTGCTCGGCGGCATGGAACGGCATGAAGCGCTCCGCGGCGCCGTGCCAGAGGGCCACCGCCGGCACCATCTCGGTGTAGAGGCGCACGTGCGGCGCCAGCAGGCGCAGGAAGTAGCGCGCCGACGGCGTCGTCCAGTCCATCATCGGCGCCACGCTCAGCGGGCCGTGGATGCGGGGATGCTCGCTCATGGCCACCTCGGGTACCGTGCAGGGTCCGTTATCCTTGCCCACGCCAAGGGATTATACGGTAATCTCTGGGCTTTCGACGCGGCGCGCCTGCGCCAGTGGCATCCCGTGCGAGTCCCCTCATGATCCGAGCCACGATCGCGGCGCTGCTGGTAGCGCTGAGCCTGGGCGTAGCCCGGGCGGAGCTACCGCCGGAGCTGCCCTTCGATCCGGGCGCGCAGGAGCGCTGGGTGCTCGTCGATACCGAGGCCTACCGCGTTACCGTCTACCGGGGCGAGCGGCCCATCACCCGGCTCGACAATCCGGCCGTCGGCCGCTACGGCACCGCCGAGACGCGCCGCCGCGGCGATCGCACCACCCCCCTGGGGTCCTTCCGGATCAACCGCATCGACCGCGATAGCGATTACCGCCTCTTCCTCGGGCTCGACTACCCCACCATGCGCCACGCCCGGCAAGCGCGGGACGACGGCACCATCAGCCGTGCCGAGTACCACGCCTACGTGGATGCCTACGCCGAGCGCGGCCGGCACCCCCAGGATACCGCCCTGGGCGGCCACATCGGTATCCACGGCGTCGGCGATCTCGATGTCGAGATCCACCGCCGCGTCAACTGGACCAACGGCTGCATCGCCCTCGAGAACGAGCAGATCGAGACCCTGGCCGAGCTGGTGGACGTTGGCACCCGCGTCTACATCCGCTAGGCTTTGAGGCGCCTGAAAGAAAAACCCACCGAAAAGGAGACCACCTATGGTTAACCGTTTCGCTTCCGTCGCCAAGGTAGCTGCTGCGGGCACGGCCTTCGGCCTACTGAGCGCCTGCGCCACGGTGGACGAGCAGCAGGTCGGCGAGATGATCGACCGCGAGATGCAGGACGTCAACGCCGAGATGGAAGAGACGCGCACCATGGCCCAGGAGGCCAAGATGACGGCGGAGAGCGCCGAGAGCACGGCCAACGAGGCCCATAGCACCGCCGAGGAGGCGCTGAGCAAGACGGAAGACAACGAGGAGAAGATCGACCGCATGTTCGAGCGGACGATGCAGAAGTAGCACCCGATCCAGCGCCGGGAGCGCTACGGATCGCTTCCAGGCCCGGCGCCTCGCGCCGGGCCTCTATCTGTCCCGCCGCTGCCCCTGGGGCACCAGCCTACCGCGCCCGCTCCGCCACCTGCACGGGCTCGGCCCCCGGCCGCGAGATCCGCCGGACCCGGCCGTCCTGCTGCTCCGCCGCGGCGCGCAGGCGGGAGCCATCGATCCGGTGGAGAACGTCGCCGAGCGCCGCAGAGACCGCCTCCACGGCCATGGCCACGCGCTCGCGCCGGGCCGGCCTCTCCCCCCCGAAGGCAGGGAAGGCCTGTAGGTAGAGCAGGCCGTCCTCGGACCACCCCGCCTTGAAGGGCTGATCGACGATCACCACCTGGGTGCCGGCCTCTACCTCCTTGTAGAGGTGAGCGATATCGTGGGGATGGAGGCGGATGCAGCCGTGGGTCGAGCGCATCCCGATCCCCCAGGGCCGATTGGTACCGTGGATCAGGTAGCCGCTGATCTCGAGCGGGAGGGCGTAGCGGCCTAGGGGATTGTCCGGCCCGGGGGGCACCCGCCGCGGCAGCGGCTCACCACGCTCCGCGGCCTCCTCCCGGATCGACTCCGGCGGATACCAGGCGGGCCCCTCGACCTTGCCGGTGATCCGGGTCTTGCCCAGCGGCGTGGACCAGTCCCGGCGCCCGATGCTGACGGGGAAGACCTCTACCACCGCCTCGTCCTCCGGGTAGTGGTAGAGCCGCATCTCGGCCAGGTTGATGACCACCCCCTCGCGCGGGGCCTGGGGGAGGATGTAGCGCGACGGGATCCGCACCTCGGTCCCGACGCCGGGGAGCCAGGTATCCACGTCGCGGTTGGCCATGCGGATCTGCTCGTAGCCGACGGCGTGCCGGGCGGCCACGTCCAGGAGGGTATCCTCGGCCGAGGCGCGGGCGGTCTGCACCTCACCGACGAGGTCGACGCCCGCCTGCAAGGGGTAGCGATGGATACGCCGGCCCCGCATACCCCCGGCTTCCGTCCCGCCCGCTCCGGGCTCGGCCGCATCCGCATCGCCGCCCTGCCCCGGTTGCGCCGCCACCGGCGCGGCGCCTGCGAGCAGCAGCACCACCGCCGCGGCGAACGCCAGCCAGCACCCGGGCAGACGGGATCCTGCCGGCCACCCTGCCGTGCTGCCCGCGGCCATCACGCGCCGCTCCCGGAGGCGCTCAGCCTGCCTCGGAGCCGGCATTGGCGAGGCCGACATTGTTGCCCTCGAAGACCCGATCGGCCCGGTAGCTGGAGCGCACCAGGGGACCGGCCACCACCTCGCGGAAGCCGCGCTCGAGCCCGGCCTCGCGTAGCGCCTCGAACGCCTGGGGCGTCACGTAGCGGTCCACCGGCATGTGGTTGCGGGTCGGCTGCAAATACTGCCCCAGGGTGACGATATCCACGTCGGCGTGGCGCAGATCGTCGAAGGCGGCGAGCAGCTCGTCGTCGGTCTCCCCGACGCCGACCATCAGGCTCGACTTGGTCATCACGCCGGGGCGCATCGGCTTGGCCGCGGCCAGGACCTCGAGGCTCTGCTGATACCCGGCGCGCGGGTCCCGGACCTGCGGCGAGATCCGCGGGACCACCTCGACGTTGTGGGCGAAGACCTCCAGGCCGGTATCCACCACCGTGCGCACGGCCTCCAGGTCGCCCTGGAAATCCGGCGTCAGGACCTCCACCGCGGTCTCCGGGCTCTCCGCCTTGATCGCCCGGACGCACTCGGCGTAGTGGCCCGCCCCGCCATCCGGGAGGTCGTCGCGGTCCACGGAGGTGAGCACCACGTAGCGCAGCCCCATCAGCCGCACCGACTCGGCGCAGTGCCTCGGCTCCTCGGCGTCGAGGCGGCCGTGGGGGTTGCCGGTGTCCACGGAGCAGAAGCGGCAGGTCCGCGTGCAGACGGAGCCGAGGACCATGAAGGTCGCCGTGCCGTGGCTCCAGCACTCCCCAAGGTTCGGGCAGTGGGACTCCTCGCAGACCGTGCTGAGCCGGTGCTCGTGCACGATGTTGCGCACCCGCCGGTAGGCCTCGCCCCCCGGCGCCCGCGCCTTCAGCCACTCCGGCTTACGGCCGCGCGGGGCGCTGCTCGTCTCCTTACCCTGCTTGACGCCGTCCTTGATGGCCCGCACCCCGTCCTGCTCGAAGACGGTGCCGCTGCTAACCGGATAACCCTTGAAATCGGACATAGTCCTACCCTTGAGCCACGAACGGGAGAGGCCGATGGTCGGCCTCGGATCTCGGTGCGTATTGTACGCCCTCGAGCGCTCCCCTGCCGAGCGGCCGTAGCGGCGGCGAGGCCTCGCCGACCGCCGGGCGCACCACCGCAGCGGCTCGCGCGCGGCGGCCTGGCAGCCTAAGATACGGGGGCACGGACGGTCGCCACACGAGGGAGCCCCCATGCGCCACAACCCACGTAGCCGCCTCGGCGCCGCGGCCTTGGCCGCCGGGCTGCTGCTCGCCGGCGGCGGCACTGCCGCGGCAGAGCCCTGCCCCGAGCCCGGCCAGTGGCTCGACCCGGAGCGCGGCGAGCGCCTGGAGATGGACCAGGTACTCGACGCCCTCGCGGAGACGGATTTCATCCTCCTCGGCGAGCAGCACGACCGGCCCGATCACCACCGCTGGCAGCTGCACACCCTCGCCGCGCTCCACGGGCGAGGCGAGCTCGCCGCCGTGGGCCTCGAGATGCTGCCCCGAGGCAAGCAGCCCGTGCTCGAGGCGTGGCGCGCTGGCGAGCTCGACCGCGAGGCCTTCCTGGCGAAGAGCGAGTGGCAGCGGGTCTGGGGCCACGACGCCGAGCTCTACACGCCTCTGCTCGAGTTCGCCCGCATCCAGCGCGTACCGGTCCGCGCCCTCAACGTCGAGCGCGACGCCGTGCGGACCGTCCGCCGCGAGGGCTGGGCAGCGCTGGACGCGGAGCAGCGCAAGGGTATCGGGCGGCCGGCGGAGGCCAGCGAGGCCTACCGCGAGCGCCTGCAGGAGACCCTGGCGGCGCATCCGGGCGTGAGCGCGGACGGGGACGGCGACGCCCTGGCCGGCTTCATAGCGGCGCAGACCTTCTGGGACCGCGCCATGGCCGAGGCGCTGGCCGCGGCCCACGAGCGCCACGGCGGCCCGGTCGTGGCCATCGTCGGCCGCGGCCACGTGGCGCACGGCCACGGCATCCCGCACCAGCTCGCGGATCTCGGCTACGAGGCCGTCCAGGTGCTCCTGCCCGTGGACGCCGACGAGGCCTGTCCCGACCCCGGCACGGCCGACTACCTCTTCACCCTGGCGCCGCAGGAGGCAACCGCGGCATCCGAGCCGCCGCGCCTGGGCATCGCCATGGCCGTCGAGGACGAGGGGCAGGTCGTCATCCAGGAGGTCTTCGAGGATACGCCCGCTGCCGCCGCGGGCCTGGAGGCGGGCGACCGGCTCGTGGAGGCGGCCGGCCAGGCCGTGGCCCGCCCGGCGGCCATGCAGCGTATCGTGGCGCGCCAGCCACCGGGGACGTGGCTGCCGCTGACCGTGGAGCGCGACGGCGAGCGCATGGATCTCGTGGCGCGCTTCCCCGCCGAGTAGCCGCCCCCACGGCGGCGCCGGCGCCGTGTACCGCTGCGCAGCCGCCAGGGATGGAGCAGGCGCAGCGCCGAGGCCCGGCCTAGAGCCCCAGATCCCCGAGGGCCTCGGCTACGGCCTCGGCGCCGGGCTGCCACCCGGGCTCGAGCATGGCCGCATGCCCGGTGTCCGGGATCCAGCGTGGCCGCACGCCGTAGAGCCAGGCGGCGCTCTCGATCAGCCATGCCGGGATGATGGCGTCCGCCGCGGCGCCGATGACGCCTACGGGGCAGCCGAGGCTGCCCCAGTGCGGCCAGCGCGGGAAGCCCATCTCGAACAGCGCCAGCTGGGATTCCGGCTGCATGCGGCTGGTGTAGTCCAGCAGGGTGTCGGTATCCAGCTCCTGGGCGAGGAGGGCCCGCTGCGCCTGCTCCGGGCTCACCCAGGCTGCCCCCGCCCCCTGGAGCATCCCCAGCTGCCAGAACGCCCGCGGCTCGGTCAGCGCCACCTGCACCCCCGACGGGACCAGGCCCATCGGCGGCACGGCGGCGAGGAAGACGGCCCCGGCGGCCGGCATCCCGCGGCGGAGGGCGATATCCAGGACCAGCCCGCCCATGGAGTGGCCGATGAGCACCGGCGGGCGCCCCAGCGTAGCGACGGCGGCGCTCAGGTCCGCCGCGTAGTCCCCGAGCGAGGCGGCGTTCAGGGTCTCCCGGCCCGCGCTGCCACCGTGGCCGCGGAAGCTCAGGGCGTGGGCGTCGTAGCCCAGGCCGGCGAAGTGCGACAGGTAGTGCTGCTCCCAGCACCAGGCCCCCATGAAGGCGCCGTGGACGAACAGCAGCGGCGGGGCCTCAGCGTGCCCGTCGTGCTCAGCCGGACAGTGGAGCAGCTCCAGGCCGGCGGCCGTCGTCCCTGCGGCCGCGGCGGCATCCCCGACATAGGCGTACATGCAACCTCCAGCGCGGGCCCAGGACCGGTGTGCCCGAGGCCTGTGATCAGGTAAGCTACTTATTCCACAATCTAGGCAGCGCAACATTCAACACGGGCCATCCCCATGAGCGCATCCCGGCCGCAGACCATCCGCCTGCGCGACTACCGCCCCCCCGCCTACCTCGTCGACGACGTGCAGCTACACGTCGACCTCACCGGGGGCAGCGCCCGCGTCGAGGCCACCCTGGAGGTGCGGCGCAACCCGGCCGCCAGCGGGGACGAGCCGCTGCGGCTGGACGCCGAGTTCCTGGAGCTAGAGTCCTTGCACCTCGACGGCGCGGCCCTCGATCCGGGTAGCCGGCGCGATCCGGACGGCGCCCTGCTGATCCCGGAGGCGCCAGCGCACTGCCGGGTCCAGACCGTCAGCCGCTTCCAGCCGGCGGAGAACACCGCCCTCTCCGGGCTCTACCGCTCCGGCGGGATGTACTGCACCCAGTGCGAGGCGGAGGGCTTCCGCCGCATCACGCCCTACCCGGACCGGCCCGACGTGCTGGCG
>Ga0207714_1002208_pt1 | contig 11973 bp, 7 predicted proteins | sample PonA232FremontCA_2_FD_187270 | JGI IMG/M metagenome (GOLD analysis project Ga0207714, IMG submission 187270) | Marine sediment microbial community from Fremont, CA, USA - Pond A23 Sediment 2 (SPAdes) | ecosystem: Environmental > Aquatic > Marine > Unclassified | place: USA: Fremont, California... | reverse complement strand
GGGGCCGGCCACGATGCCCACGGCGATGAAGCTGACGATCAATGGCTGGCGCAGCATCACGCCGATGGCCCCGCCCGCCGCGGCCAGCGCGAGCAGCGCCGCGATCTCGTAGAAAATATAGCCGTCGATCGCCGCACCCATCAGCGGATCCATCTAAGCTGCGGATAGAGCCGCAAAGCACCGATTTTAACGATACCGTGGAACCACGATTGTCGTCCACGCGGGAGGTGCGCGCGAAGGGGTATCAGGATAATGCAGCAAACGTCGGTGTGCGCGTCCTGAGATCCACGCGTGCCTCGCCCGCAGCCGATACAAAAACGGACCGCGATCCCGTGAGGACCGCGGCCCGCGTGGCTTCTGTTTCGTCGGTTGGAAGGCGCGTGCGCTTACTCTTGGCCCTTCATCTTCACGTAGCGCCCGGGCGCGTCCTCGATGGGCGTGTAGACGCCGCCGCCGGGTGTGCGCGGCGCGACGGTCTCGGTACCCGAGGTCTTCTGCATCCAGGCGTGCCATTCCGGCCACCAGGAGCCCGGATGCTCTTTGGCATTCTCCAGCCACTTCTCCGGGTCCTTGGGGTTCCGGCTGTTGGTCCAGTAGTTATACTTGTTCGCCCGCGGCGGATTCACCACGCCGGCAATGTGTCCGGAGGCGGCGAGGACGAATTTCACCGGCCCGCCCGTTAGGTGCGTCAGGGCGTAACCCGACTTCCAGGGCGCGATATGGTCCTCCTTCGTCGCGATGGCGAAGGCGGGCTGGGTGATCTTGCCCAGGTCCATGGGCACGCCCTTCAGCGTGATCCCGCCCGGCTCCATCAGCTTGTTCTCCTGGTACATCTTGCGCAGGTAGAAGCTGTGCATCTTCGCCGGCATGCGGGTCGAATCGGAGTTCCAGTACAGAAGGTCGAAGGGGAAGGGCTCCTTGCCCAGGAGGTAGTTGTTGATGACGAAGGACCAGATCAGGTCGTTGGCGCGCAGCATGTTGAAGGTGTTCGCCATCGACTTGCCCTCGAGGTAGCCCTTCTGCTGCATCTTCTGTTCGAGGGCCTCGATCTGTTCCTCGTCGATGAACACCTCCAGCTCGCCGGCTTCGGAGAAGTCGGCCATGGTGGTGAAGAAGGTCGCCGCCTTCACCCGCGACGCCTGGCCGGTCTGATTGAGGTAGGACAGCGTGCACGAGAGCAGCGTCCCGCCCAGGCAATAACCGATGAAGTTGGTCTCCTTCTCGCCCGTAATCTCCTCGACCACGTCCAGGGCCGTCAGCGGGCCCTCGGTCATGTAGTCCTCGAAGGTCTTCTGGGCGAGCTTCTCATCGGGATTGACCCAGGAGATCATGAAGACCGTGTAGCCCTGGTCGACCGCCCACTTAACGAAGGAGTTCTTCTCCCGCAGGTCGAGGATGTAGTACTTGTTGATCCACGGCGGGATGATGATCAGCGGCGTCTTGTACACGCTCTCCGTTGTCGGCTCGTACTGGATGAGCTGCATCAGGTCGTTCTCGTAGACGACCTTGCCCGGTGTGACCGCGATGTTCTTACCGACCTCAAAGGCCTCGTAGTCGGTCTGGCTGATCTTGCCCCGCTCCATGTCGTCGAGCAGGTTCTCCAGTCCACGAACGAGGTTTTCACCCCCGCTCTCCACGGTGGTGCGCAGCACCTCCGGGTTGGTCACCACGAAGTTCGACGGTGCCATCGCGTCGACGAATTGACGCGTGTAGAAGTCCACTTTCTTCGCCGTGTGCTCATCCAGGCCCTCGACCTCGTTGACCGTCGAGCGCAACCAGCGCGCGGTCACGAGGTAGGACTGTTTGATGAAATCGAAAAACTCGTTCTGTTCCCACGCCGGGTCCTTGAAGCGCCGATCGCCGTGCTCCGGCTGGGCGACCTGCTGGCCGTCGCCCATGCCGAACATGCGGTTCGTCGTGGCCTGCCAGATGCGGAAATAGTCCTGCCACAGGTTCATCTGCGCCTGGACCATCTTCGCGGGGTCGGCCATCATGCGTGTCGTCATTTCGAGGAACGCGTTGCCGACATTGAGCGGGTCCATTTGCGCGTCCGCGGGCGCGAGCTGCTGGCGCTCCATGAAATCGGTGACCAGCTTGTGACTCTTCTCCGCGATCTTGGACATCGTTTGCGACAGCTCGACCGGATCGGGCAGTTTCACGTCCGGCATGCCCGGACCCGACCCGTCGTCCTGCTGCTTGTGCTGCTGTCGCTGGTGTTGCTCCGCCATAGTCCCTTCCTTATGATATCGCCAAGTCAGCGCGTTGAAGGCCGCTCGGCAGGGCGTTCGCGTGACCCGATCTATTGTGCAGTGCACACAATAGCCATTCCGGCCAATCTTGCAACAGCTATCCGTGCCGTGAAAGGTTTGCTTAACGCGCCCGCCGCTATCAGGCCATCACAGGCGGCTGCCAGACGAGACAGCGAGTTTGATGTCCGACGCTGACCGCGCCACACCCCGACCACGCGCTCGCCCGGTTTGGTTCGCCATTGCCGCGGCCGTGCTCCTCGCCGGCTGTTCCAGCATGGATCCGACGGGTCTGCTGGACAGCGAGACGGCGGAGCCTCAGCGGGTCGACGGCGGCAAGGACCAAGCCGAGGCCGATTTCCCCAGGCTCAGCGAGGTGCCCGAAGAACCCGGGCGACGGCCGAGCACCCGGAGCGAGCGCAAGGCGATGCAGGAATCGCTGGCCGCCGACCGGGCGAATGCGCGCTACAGCGATGAGGCCCTGCGTGCGCCCGAGGCTGCGCCGGAGCAACCGGAGGCGCTTGGCCGGCAACGGGTCGAAGGCGAGCCGGACGGCGCGACGGCGGAAACGCGCCCGCAGCCGGACCCGGCCCGCGCGTCGGACGGCCCGGAACAGGCGGCGGCGCAGCGGCAAACCGAAACCGGCGCCGTGCCGTCGCGCAAAACCGAGGCGCAGGCCGGCGGTGACGCCGGCAGGGCGCCCGGGAGCGCGCGGGACACGGCGGCGGAAGCGGCGCGCGACGCGAGCGGCACACCGGACACAGGTGGTGTTGATGCCATGCCTGAGGTGCCCCCGGCGCCCTCGGAGATGGCACAAAGCGAGGGCGGTGCCGGCGCGGCGGCGGGGCCGCGCGAGGCTGGCCGGGGCGATGCCCCGGACGAATCGGCCGGCGACGGCATGCAGGCAGCCGGCGCCCCGGATTCCGGGACCGGCCGATCGCCCGACACGGCCCAACGTGAGACCGAAAAGCGGGGCACGGCGCAAGGCGAAACAGGCCGGCGCGACGCGGAACCGGGCGCGGCGCAAACCGCCCGCGCGCCCGCCAATGGTTCGGCCGAACGGGGGCCGGCCGTGCAGGTCAACCGTTCTCAGATCCCGCAGATTCGACCCAGCCGGCAGGGCGAACCGGTGCAGCTCCCGACCCAGGTGCGCCAGCGCGTGAGTTCCGGCACGGCGGGATCCGCCGACGCGATGCCGCAACGCCGGCAGCGTGCGCGCCTGCAAACACCCCCGGCGCGCGCGTCCGAAGTTGGTCCACGCGCCGACACCGATGCCGATGGGGCGGGCGAGCAGCTCGCGGTTATCTACTTCGGCCACGCCAGTGCGGCGCTGAACGGCGAGGACCGGCAGGTGCTGCAGAAGGTCGCCGAGCTGTACGACAAGCACGGCGGCGGCCTGCGTGTGGTTGGCCACGCGAGCAGCCGCACCGCGACCATGGACATGATCCAGCACCGCATGGCGAACCTCGACATTTCCATGCGGCGGGCGGAGAATGTTGCCGACGCGCTGGTCAAGGACGGTGTGCCCCGCGGCAAAATCATGGTCGAGGCGCGCGCGGATCGCGATCCAGCGTATCACGAGTTCATGCCGACCGGCGAAGCGGGCAATCGCCGGGCGGAGATCTTCCTGACGAACTGAAGCGAACCGGCATGCCCGCCGCAATGGGCGTGCGGTGCGAGGGGTGGCCGTGTCGGTTGTTCCCAGGCAGCCGCAGATGCCACAGTCGCGCGAAATCGAGGACGGACAACGCGGCGACCGAGGCCATGGAGCAGGAATTCCACAAAATCAAGCGCTTGCCGCCCTATGTTTTCGCCGAGGTGAACGCCCTCAAGGCGCAGGCGCGCAAGGCCGGCCGCGACATCGTCGATTTCGGCATGGGCAACCCGGACCAGCCGCCGCCCCAGCACGTCGTTGACAAGCTTACCGAGGCCGCGCAGAACCCGCGCGCCCACCGGTATTCCACGTCGCGCGGCATCCCGGGGCTGCGCAAGGCGCTGGCGGCGTATTACAGCCGCCGCTTCGGGGTCGACCTCGACCCGGAGGAAGAGGCCATTGTCACCCTGGGCTCCAAGGAGGGCCTGGCGAACCTGGCGCAGGCGATCACCAGCCCGGGCGACGTGCTGTTGGTCCCCAATCCCAGCTACCCCATCCACGCGTTCGGTTTCATCATCGCCGGCGCGGCGCTGCGCAGCTTGCCGCTCGCCGGGTTCGACGATACGGAGACCGAGTTCCGCCGCGCGTTCATGCAGGAGATGGAGCGTGCTGTGCGGCACTCCGTACCCAAGCCGCTGGCCGTTGTGCTGAACTACCCGGCGAACCCGACGACGCGCACGGTGGACCTCGACTTTTACGGCGAGGTCGTCGAGTTCTGCCGCCGCCACGGCGTCTACATCATCTCCGATATCGCCTATTCGGAAGTTTACTTCGAGGACAATCCGCCGCCCTCGGTGCTTCAGGTGCCGGGCGCGCGCGAGGTCGCCGTGGAATTTTCCTCGCTGTCCAAGACCTATTCCATGCCCGGCTGGCGCCTGGGCTTCTGCGCCGGCAACCCCAAGCTCATCGCGGCGCTGGCGCGGGTGAAATCCTACCTGGATTACGGCGCGTTCACCCCGGTGCAGGTGGCGGGCACAGCCGCGCTGAACGGACCGCAGGACTGTGTCACCGAGATGCGCGCGCGCTACCGGGGCCGGCGCGACGTCCTGGTGCGCGGCCTGAATGCCGCCGGCTGGCCCGTCGAAGCGCCCACGGCGAGCATGTTCGCCTGGGCGCCCATCCCGCCCGCGTACCGGCATCTGGGTTCGCTTGCGTTCTCGAAGCTCTTGCTTGAAAAGGCCGATGTCGCCGTCAGTCCGGGTGTCGGATTCGGGGAGTACGGCGATTCCTACGTCCGTCTGGCGCTGGTGGAGAACGAGCACCGCACGCGCCAGGCGATCCGCAACCTCAAGGCCTTCTTCCGCAGGGCGCCGATTCCCGAATCGCCTGCGGAGATGGCGGCTGACGAGCAGAAGGTGGCGCTTTGAGCGAGACCCTGCGCATCGGCGTCGCCGGCCTCGGCACGGTCGGGGCGGGGACGCTGCAACTCCTGCAGACGCACTACGAGATGGTCGCCCAGCGCGGCGGCCGGCCGGTGCTGGTCACGGCCGTGGCCGCGCGCGATCGGCGCAAGGATCGGGGCGTGGATCTCTCCGGCGTGCGCTGGTTCGAGGATCCGGTGGCGCTGGCGCGCGATCCGGAGATCGACGTGCTGATCGAACTCATCGGCGGCGCGGAGGGACCGGCCAAGGACGCCGTGGAGGCCGCGCTGGCCAGCGGTACCCACGTTATCACCGCCAACAAGGCGATGATTGCCCATCACGGCACCGAGCTGGCGCGCGCGGCCGAGGCCGGGGGCGTCGTGCTCGCCTGCGAGGCCGCGGTTTGCGGCGGCATCCCGGTGATCAAGTCGATCCGCGAGGGCCTTGCGGGCAACGCCATCGAGGGCGTGCACGGCATCCTCAACGGCACCTCCAACTTCATCCTCTCCGATATGCGCACCAGCGGGCGCGAGTTCGGCGAGGTGCTGGCAGAGGCGCAGGCGCTGGGCTACGCCGAGGCCGACCCGGCGTTCGACGTGGACGGCATCGACGCGGCGCACAAGCTCGCCATCATCACCGCGCTGGCGTACAACTGCCAGGTCGACTTCGATGGCGTTTACATGGAGGGGATCCGCGAGGTCTCGGGCGTGGATATCGATTTCGCCGAGGAGCTGGGCTACCGCATCAAGCTCCTGGGCATCGCCCGGCGCACCAACGGCGGCGTGGAGCAGCGCGTGCACCCCTGTATGGTGCCCCGGAACGCGCCCATTGCCAATGTCGAGGGTGTGGACAACGCTGTCGTGGCCACGGGGGACTTCGTGGGCACCACGCTGTTCGAGGGGCAGGGCGCCGGCGCCGGTCCAACCGCCTCGGCCGTGGTGGCGGACCTGATCGACATTGCCCGCGGCGCGCGCCTGCCCACGTTCGCGGTCGCGGCCTCGGCGCTGGAAACCCTGCCGTCGCGCCCTATGAGCGAGCGCCACGGGTCATACTATCTGCGTCTGATGTGCCGCGACCAGCCCGGGGTGATCGCCGGGATCACCGCGATTCTGCGCGACGACGACATCTCCGTGGAATCCATGGTCCAGCGCGGGCGCGGCCCGCAGGGCGAGGCGGTGCCCGTGGTGATCACCACGCACGAGACCGACGAGGCGGCGATGCGCCGGGCGCTGGCGCGCATCGGCGAACTGCCGGTGGTGCTGGAAGCGCCGCGGATGATTCGGATCGAGCACCTGTAACACCGGCACGGGCGAGCCGCCGCTTCGCACGCGCCCTTGTCGGCGCGCGGCGGATTAGGGCACACACGACCTCGGGGCATTCGCCGCGGCGCGCGCCGCGGCGGCGTCGAGCGGCACGAAAGGAGCAACCGGCCATGGCCGAGTCCGTCTCGCTGGATCGCAATCTCGCGCTGGAAGCCGTGCGCGTCACCGAGCTGACCGCGCTGGCCGCCTCGCGCCTGATGGGCCGGGGCGATGAGAAAGCCGCCGACCAGGCGGCGGTGAACGCGATGCGCGGCGCGCTCAACGACCTCGCCGTGGACGGCACGGTCGTCATCGGGGAGGGTGAGCGCGACAAGGCGCCCATGCTCTACATCGGCGAGAACGTGGGCGCGGGCGGTCCGCCCATCGACATCGCGCTGGATCCGCTGGAGGGGACGACCATCACCGCCAAGGGCGGGCAGAACGCGCTCGCCGTCATTGCCATGGCCGAATCCGGCGGGTTCCTCAATGCGCCCGACGTGTACATGGACAAGATCGCCGTGGGCGGCGGTTTGCCGGAAGGCGTGGTCGACCTGGACGCCGAGCCGCAGGACAACCTGCGCGCGCTGGCCGAGGCCAAGGGCGTGGAGATTTCCGATCTGGTGGTGTGCATCCTGGATCGGCCGCGGCACAGCGAGATCATCCGGAAGGTCCGCGACGCGGGCGCGCGGATCATGCTCATCTCCGACGGCGACGTCTCCGGCGTCATCTCGACCACGCGCTACAACGCCGGCGTGGATCTCTACATGGGCATCGGCGGCGCGCCCGAGGGCGTGCTCGCGGCCGCGGCGCTGCGCTGCATCGGCGGGCAGATGCAGGGCCGGCTGGCGTTTCGCAAGGACGGCGAGCGCGAGCGTGCCGAGCGCTGGGGGATCCGCGACGTCGACCGCAAGTACAACCTGGAGGAGCTTGCCGGGGGCGACGTCATGTTCGCCGCCACGGGCGTGACCGACGGCACGATGCTCAAGGGCGTGCGCCGCTTCGGCGGCGGGGCCAAGACGCACTCCATCGTCATGCGCTCCAAGACCGGCACGATCCGCTTCATCGAGGCGGACCACTACTTTGACCGCAAGACCTGGGCGGCCGATCCCGGCGGCCAGGGCTGAGTCCGTAGCGCGGTCATGGCCACCGCCGAGGCGGACGCGGACGCGCCGGAACGCCCCTGCTTCCTGGGCGTGGAACGCTCGCTTACGGGCAAGCGCTGGGAAGTGCGGGCGGCGGACGACCGGCTGGCGCGCGCCCTGGCACAGCAACACGACCTGCCCGATATCGTGGCGCGCGTCATGGTGGGCCGCGGTGTGGGACTGGCGGAGGCCGAGGCCTACCTGAACCCCTCGCTGCGCAGCGATCTGCCCGACCCGTCGCGTTTCCGGGACATGGATGCCGCGGCCCAGCGGCTCGCCGACGCCGTGCAGGCGGGCGAGGCGGTCGCGGTGTTCGGCGACTACGACGTCGACGGCGGCAGTTCGGCGGCGCTGCTCGCCCGGATGTTGCGCGAGCTGGGCCCCGAGCCGCGCATCTACATCCCCGATCGGAGTAGCGAGGGCTACGGCCCCAAGCCCGAGGCGCTGCGCATGCTGCGCGACGAGGGCTACCGGCTGGTGGTCTGCGTGGACTGCGGCACCACCGCCTTTGATCCCCTGGACGCGGCGGCGCAGATGGGCCTCGAGGTCATCGTCGTGGACCACCACACCGCCGAGCCGCGCCTGCCCGCCGCGCACGCCGTGGTGAATCCCAACCGCCTCGACGAGATCGGCACATACGGCCAGCTCGCGGCCGTGGGCGTGACCTTTCTTGTGGCCGTGGCGCTCAACCGTACGCTGCGCCAGCGCGGCGCGTTCACCGGCGATCGGCGCGAGCCCGACCTGCGGCGCTGGCTCGACCTGGTAGCGCTGGGAACGGTTTGCGACGTGGTCCCGCTGACGGGGGTGAACCGGGCGCTGGTGGCGCGCGGCCTGGATGTGCTGGGACGCCGGCGCAATCCCGGCATCGCCGCGCTGTGCGACGTCGCGCGGTTGGACAGCGCGCCTGGGCCGTTCCACCTGGGCTTCCTCCTGGGCCCGCGCATCAACGCGGGGGGCCGCATCGGCCGGAGCGACATGGGTGCCCGGCTGCTGACCACGGACATGCCGGGGGAGGCGGCGCAGCTCGCGCGCGAGCTTGACCGGCTGAACACCGAACGCAAGGAAATGGAAGCCGCCGTGCTCGCCGAGGCGGAGGCACAGGTCGCCGCCCAGGGTGCCGCGGCGGGCCTCGTGTTCGCCGCCGGATCGGGCTGGCATCCGGGCGTCATCGGCATCGTGGCGAGCCGCTTGGTGGAGAAGTACGATCGGCCGGCGTTCGTGGTCGGGCTGGACGCGGACGGCACGGGCAAGGGCTCGGGGCGCTCGGTGCGCGGGGTCGACCTGGGCAGCGCCGTGATCGCGGGGCGCCAGGCGGGTGTGCTGCGCGAGGGCGGCGGGCACGCCATGGCCGCCGGACTCACCGTGGACGCGAACAAGCTGGATGCCGCGCGGGCGTTCCTGGAGACGCGCCTGGGCGATGCCCTGGAACGCAGCGGCTATGTGCCCAGCTTCGGCTTCGACGGTGCGGTCCAGCCCGCGGCGGCGACGCTGGATCTTGTGCGCACGCTCGAGCGGCTGGGACCGTACGGCACGGGCAACCCCGAACCGCGCTTCGCCGTGTCCAACGTCCGCGTGCGCTGGCCGCAGGTCGTGGGCGGCGATGGCAAGCACGTGCGCTGCACGCTGCAGGGTGCCGACGGCACGCGGCTCAAGGCCATCGCGTTCCGCGCGGCGGAGACCGAGCTGGGCCGGGCGCTCCTGCAGGCGGACGGCGTGACGCGTCATGTGGCGGGTAAGCTGCGCGTGGACGCGTGGTCGGGGCGTGCCGGTGTGCAGCTCATCGTTGAGGACGCGGCGGCTGCTGGGTGATGCGCCGCGATTCGCACGTTGACGCGTGGTTACCCATGATTTGCGTTCGGCGCGGCGGGGTTTTGCCCTAGAGTCCGATGCGATCCGGATGGATCGCTGAATCGCACTCTAACCTTTGAAGATAGGGCAGGATTCAGCGATCAGGTGACCCAACCTGATCGCGTCTTGCCCTAGGCTTTCGGGCAATGCTGCATGTCGCGCTTTGGGTCCTCGGCCGGGTCGGCGGCCGCACGGCTGCCGCTGCGCTCACCGCGGGCGCGGTTCTGGCGGGTCCGCCGGATGTTGCCGCGCAGGATCGGCCGGTCGAGCTGGAGCTGGTGCTCGCCGTGGACGCATCGGCCAGCGTGCAGCGGGACGAGTTTGACCTTCAGGTGCGCGGGCTCGCCCAGGCGTTCCGGCATCCGGCGGTACTGGCGGCGCTGGATGCGCTGGACGGGCGAGAGGTCGCGGTGACGGTGGTGCAATGGTCCAGCCCCGGGCGCCAGCACGTCGCCATCCCGTGGATGCGCATCGGCGACCGGGCGGGCGCGGCGGCACTTTCGGCGAAGCTGGCGCGCATGCCGCGTTACGTTACCAGTGGCGGCACCGCGACCGGGCAGGCCATCGCGTTCGCCCGCGGCCTTTTCGGGGCGAACGGTTATCGGGGTGCGCGCCGGGTCATTGACGTCTCGGGCGACGGCCGGGCGAACATGGGCCGGCATCCGAGCGCCGCGCGGGACGACGCCGCGGCGGCGGGCGTGACCATCAATGGGCTGGCGATCCTGAACGAGGAGAAAAACGTGGACCGTTATTACGCCGAGCACGTCATTGGCGGGCCGGGTGCGTTCCTGATGACGGCGGCGGACTACGGTGCCTTCGCCCGGGCGATTCGGCGCAAGCTGGTGCGCGAGATCACCGGCTCGGGCATCGCCGCGCTGCCCGGCGGCCCGGAACCGCGATCGCGGATTGTGGGGCGGTCGGGGCGGGAGGCCGCGGCCGTGCCGTGAACTGGCCCGGGCGCGCCGCCGCGGCGTCTCGCACGCGGCTCCACCCCTTGCGTCGCCGAGCCATTTTGGCTATGTCCGGCGCCACAACGCGTTGCCGTGTCCCCATGGTCTAGCGGTCTAGGACTCCGCTCTTTCAAGGCGGCAGCCCGGGTTCGAATCCCGGTGGGGACACCAGTTTTGCCATCTTCCTGAAAAACCTGAAACGTCATCCGCGCCCGACGGCGCGCGCCGCCGCCCTGTGGATCATCTGTGTGGTACAGGAGGCGGTATGGCGGCCGGTCCCTACCTCCGTCGTCGCGGTTCAAGGCACTTCTTCCGCATGTGGATCCCATATCCCCTTCGCGCCGCGTTGGGGCGCCAGGAGGTCACGCGGGCGCTGGGCACCAGCGACCCGCAGACCGCTCGACGGCGCTGCGCGCGGACGCTTGTGGCAATCCAGGCAGGATTGGGGATCATGGAGGATCTTCATCGAACCCGAACGACAAGCGACGCGGAACAGCAAGCGCTGTTCGAGCGGCTGGTGGACCAGGCCATCGCGGATCCGAATACGGTGATCGCACACGAGCCGGCCCTGCGCGAGATCGACGATCCCCAGACGCTGCGCGCGCGCTTTGTGGACATCCTCGACGGTGTCCGGGAACGCCTTGAGGCCCGCCGGGCGGAACATGCCCGGGCCGAGGCGGCGGAACGCGAGGCGCGCGCCAGGGCCGAGCGGCAGGCGACGGCGGCCAGCGACCAGGCGGAGGCGTTGCGCCAGTCCATGGTGCAGCTGACCAGCGCGGGCGTGGGGCAGCCGATCGAGCTTTACGCGGGTCACGACCAGCCCGTCGCCGCCCTGAAGGACGCCTTCCTCAAGCGCAAGGCGCTGAAACCGAAGACCGAAAAGTCCTACCGCAAGGCGTTCGCGCGCTTCGAAGCCGTCGTCGGGGACAAGCCGATCAGCGAGATCACGCGCAACGACGTCGTCCGCTTCGTCGAGGACCTCGAAGCCACGCACTCGGACAAGCGCGAGCGCGCACCGCTCGATCCGCAGACGACGCAGAAGTATCTCTCGCACATCCAGACGTTCTTCGCCGAGCAACTCGGCAAGAACCGGCTTCGCGCCAACCCCGCCGAGCAGGTCACCGTAACGCGCAAGGGCGGCGGCGCGTCCGAGGCGGAGCAGCGGGCGCCCTTCACGCCCCGGGAACTCCAGGCGATCCTCAATACGCCGCTCTACCGCGGCTGCAAGAGCCTGGCCCGGATCCACGCGCCCGGTTCGACGAAATGCCGCGACGGCCGGTTCTGGTACGGCCTCGTCATGATGTTCACCGGTGCGCGCAACGGCGAGGTTGAAGCGCTCAGCGTCGACGACGTCGTCGAGCACTATGGGATCTGGCATCTCGACATTCACCAGCGCACCAAGACCCGGGCCGGCCACCGCCTCGTCCCGGTTCACGCCGAGCTGATCCGGATGGGGTTCCTGGACTGGGTG
>Ga0207714_1002206_pt1 | contig 11986 bp, 13 predicted proteins | sample PonA232FremontCA_2_FD_187270 | JGI IMG/M metagenome (GOLD analysis project Ga0207714, IMG submission 187270) | Marine sediment microbial community from Fremont, CA, USA - Pond A23 Sediment 2 (SPAdes) | ecosystem: Environmental > Aquatic > Marine > Unclassified | place: USA: Fremont, California... | reverse complement strand
ATTTGTCGGCATGGCGTATCGGCCGCTGGGCCGGACCGGCCTGAACGTGAGCGCGATCTGCCTGGGCACCATGACCTGGGGGACGCAGAACACCGAGGCGCAGGCCCACGAGCAGATGGACTACGCCCTGGATCAGGGCGTCAATTTCTTCGACACGGCAGAGATGTATCCGACGCCGTACAGCGAGGCGACGCACGGCGAGACCGAGCGCATCATGGGCACCTGGTTCGCCAGCCGCGGCACGCGCGACCGGGTGGTGCTCGCCACCAAGGCCCTGGGCCCCGGCAATGTGGTCAAGAACGTTCGCGGCGGCCCGCGATTCACGCGCCAGCAGCTCGAGGAAGCGGTGAACGCCAGCCTGCGCCGCCTGCAGACGGATTACATCGACCTGTATCAGCTCCACTGGCCGGAGCGCCCCGCGAACTACTTCGGCAAGCTGGGCTTCGACTTCCACGACGAAGGCGGCTGGACCGCGTTCGAGGACACCATGGCGGCGCTCGACGCATTGGTGGATGCGGGCAAGATCCGCCACGCCGGGGTGTCCAACGAAACGCCCTGGGGGGCAATGCGCTTCCTGAACCTGGCCGAGCAGGGCAAGGGGCCGCGCATCGCGTCGATCCAGAACCCGTACAGCCTGCTCAACCGGAGTTTCGAGACGGGCAACGCGGAGATCGCCATCCGCGAGGACTGCGGCCTGCTCGCCTATGCGCCCCTGGCGGCGGGCACGCTCACGGGCAAGTACCTGGACGGCGCCGAACCGCCCGACGCGCGGCTGACGCTGTATCCGCAGAACACACGCTACCGCAAGGAACAGGGCTACAAGGCTGTTGCCGCGTACGTGGACTTGGCCCGGCGCCACGGCCTGGACCCGGCGCAGATGGCGATCGCCTACGTGCTCTCGCGGCCCTTCACCACGGCCGCCATCATCGGCGCGACCAAGATGGAACAGCTCAAGACCAACATCGCCGCCAAGGACCTGACCCTTCCCGACGCGGTGCTGGAGGAGATCGAGGCGATCCATTCCGTCTACACCTATCCCTGTCCGTGAGGCCGGAAGGGCAAGCTTTCGATAAATTCGGTCCTGAAACCGCCTCATCTTTCGACACGGCCCTTACGGGCCTACTCAAGATGAGGCATAGAAAGGAAGCCTCGTGCCGAGTAGCGCCGCGCGAGCGGCGCGTGTCGAGGCATGAGGCCCGACGCCTCATATAGCCAAAACTACTCGGCAATCCTGATCCCACACCCCGTCGCTGCCGCCAGCGGCACGGCGACGGAAATGCGCTGCCAGCGCGCCACCAGGAGGCCCAGCACGCGCGGCGGGCGCGTGGGCGTGAGCAGCGGCGCACCCGAGACACCCGGCACGGCGAAGCAGGTGGTGGGCCAGAGCCCCGCAGGCGCCGCCCGGTCGGAACGGGTGCAGCCGTACTGCTTGCGCTGATAGCCGGGCGCGTAACCCGGATAGCCCACCGCGTCGAAGCTTGCGTCCGGGTCGGGGTCGGCGCGGATCGCCAGCGGCGTCACCTCGAGCCGGCGCGTCAGCCGAAGCCGCGCCAGATCGCAGCGCAGGTGGCGCAGCCGCGACGGCTCGGGCCGGTAGGCGAAGGCGCTGGCGACCGAAACGCCGGCCACGGGTGCCGCCGCCCGTTCGCGCGCGCCCGCCGCCCCCGCCCGGAAGCGCAGTTTCGCCGGGGGAAGCGGCTTCCCCGTCTCATCGTCGAGCACGCAATGCGCCGCCGTAAGCACCCGGTCCGGCGCCACGAGCGTGCCCGTGCAGCCGCCACCGTCCGCGCGCACCACCCGGCCGATCGCCGGCTCCAGGGCCGCGGCCGGGGCGGCGGCGAGGAGCAGACACGCGACCACACACCGGGCGGCTGCGGTCATGTCAGGCCCATGCGGTGTGCGTAGGCATCGACATAGGCCTTGGCCCGATCCGCGAGGCGATCCACCGCGGCAAGGGCCTCGGCGCGCCCCGGCGGCGGATGCCGCGGCGGCTGTGCCCGCGCTTCGGCCACGCGGGTGACGAGGTCGTCGAAGCGCGCCCGATTGGCCCGAAGCACCTGCGCCTCCGCTGCGAGCACGGCGTCCCGGCGGGCCGCCTGCCCCTGGTTGGGCCGGATCGTGGCGATCAGGAACCCCAGGACCCGGCGCAGCGCCCGCGGCGCCTCCGGACCGGGCAACACCAGGCGCGCCACCGAAAGATGGCCGGCACCACGACTGTCCAGGATGGGCGGCACGAAGAAGCGCGCGTCCTCCAGAAATTCGGGCAGCTTGCCCTGGAACGCCTGGCCGCCGCGTGCGCCCACTTCGATCCGCGTCCCGTCGGGCAGCGCCAGCTCGACAGGAACGCTCCGGAACATGGCCACACTCTCGTCGACAAAGCCGTAGTTCAGGTAGGCATCCAGCATGTCCATGGGCGAATAGCGGACGAAGCATTCCCGGCTCCCCGCCACCGGCCGGTCGCCGTAGGTCCAAAGGCGCCGGACGTCGTCGTCGTCCACGGTGATCTGATACGATCGGGCGCGGAAGTCGTGGTTGAGAAAGTCGATGACGGGCATCAGGACGTGTCGGCCGTCGGCCCGGTCGGAGATTTCCGGCTCTTGTTCCGCATCGGCCTGCGTCGCGGCACGGGGCCGAAGGTTGAAGACGCGCGCGCCCAGGAAGCTTGCCACGAGCAATTCCCCGTCGTCTCCGGCTTCGGCGAGCTTGCGGTGCTTCGCCACCTTGGGCACGTCCGGGCGCAGATCCAACAGTGCGTCGAGAACGGCCGGATCGGCGCGCAGGGCGAACCACGGAGACGCCTTCCGCCACGCGGCCGCCTTGCCGCACGCGTTATAGACATCGAGCATGCGGTAAAAGCTCGTCCGCGCCGGCTCGGGCACCGTCTCGGTCTCCCGGACCACCGCGAATTCCCCGTCCACGACGGTAACCTCGAACGCCTCACTCGGCGGCAGACAGGACACGGGGACCTGCATCAATCGCCCCTCGGTGTCCGCATCCGGATCGGCTTCGACAGTCAGTTCGCCACCGCGCGCCACAATCCGCAACTGCGGGCTGAAGGCACCGCCGTCGTCCAGGACCGTACGGCGCAACGCGGCCAGCGCGTCGGTTACGGCGGGGTCGTCGCTGTCAATGCGCATGACACAGATCCGGTCCCGTCCAAGGATTAGAGCAGGCTCAGGCCGAGCCGCTCGCAGTAGGCATCAAGGCGCGCCCGCTGCCGCGCCAGCGCGTGCGCGACGGCATCCAGCGCGGCCGAACGGCCCGCCGGCGGATCCGCGGGCGACGCCGTGCGCGCCGCGGCCAGCGCGTCCCCGGCGCGGTCGAGGGCCGCGCGGTTGCCCTGTAACACCTGCTCCTCCGCCGAAGCGACGGCCGCGCGCCGCGCCGTTTCGGTCATCTCCGGGCACAGGGCATAGATCAGCGCGCGCAGGACCCGGCGCAGCGCCCAGGGGCTGCCCGGCCCCGGCAGGAGCAGCCAGGGCAGCGTCAGGTGCGCGCCCTCGCACGCCTGCGCGGGCGGGACGAACAGCCGGACGTCCTCGAGCGTCGCGGGAAGCTCGCCGCGGAAGGCGCTGCTCGCACCGGCATTCACCGTGATCCGCACGTCCTCGGGCAGCGCGATCTCGACCGGCGCACTGCGCATCACGGGGGCGGTCTCGTCCACAAAGCCGTAGAAGAGCAGGCTGTCCAGCGGATCGAGCACGGTATACAGGACCCGGCACTCGCGCCCGTCCGGCGTCGGCCGGTCGTCCTGACTCCACAGCCGGCGCACGCCGTCGGCGTCCGCGGTGACGCCGTACGGCCGGGCCCGGAAGTCGTGGTTCAAGAAGTCGATGAAGGGCATGAGCACCGGCTCGCCCGAGGCCGGATCGCCCTGGCCGTCCGCGCTCGCCGGCGGCAGCCGGAACAGCCGCGTGCCCAGAAAGCTGTCCACGAGCAGCCGGTCCCAGGCGCCGCGCTCGGCCAGCGCGCGATAGCCGTCCGTCTTCGGGTTGCCCGCGCGCAGATCCGCAAGGGCGGCCAGCAGGGCCGGATCGCGCGCGAGGGTCAGCCAGGGCGAGGTGACGCGCCATGCCGCCGCCTTGCCGCAGGCGTTGTACAGGGTGCGCATGGCGTCCAGCGCCGTCCGCGCCGTGTCCGGCTCGTTGGGGCGTTCCCCGGCGAGCACGAAGGATTCGCCGTCCACCCCGAGCCCGTCCGGCGCCAGCGCGGGCAGGCACGCCGTGGGCACCTGGAGCAGACGGCCGGCATCCCCGCCGCCTTCCGGCGCACCCTCGGCGGTCACCCGGATCGCGCCGTCGCGCACCACGACCGTCGCGTCCGGGCGGAACGCCCCGCCGGCGGCGCGCACGAGCTGGTACAGCTCGGTGAGTGCCGTCTCGGCGGCGGCCGTGTCGGCGTCGATGCGCATGCGCGCCCTTGCCTCCGAACCAGGATTCGGTCGGGCAGTGCGCCCCGATCGACGCGCCCGCCCGGTTCAAACGGGTTCCCTCGGGCGCCGGCGAACCCTGCCGGATCGCACCGCATTCCCGGGAACTTGAAGCATGTCACCCTGACACCCCATGGTTAACGAGGGGTGCAGGCCGGCCCGCCCGGACCAGCTTGACCGGGGTGATGCCCGCCTGTTAGCGATGAACAAAAGGGGGTTGAACGCATGCGCCTCTTCGTCGCCATTCCCCTTCCCGAGCTGCTCTGCGATCAACTCGCGCAGATGCGCGGCGGGCTGGAAAACGCCCGCTGGGTCGACCCCGAGAACATGCACCTCACCCTGCGCTTTCTGGGCGAGCTGGACGGGCGCGAGGCAGCGGACGTCGACGCCGAGCTGAACGCCATCTCGGCGCCCAGCTTCGAGATGGAGCTGGCGGGGCTGCACACCTTCGGCAACGGCAAGAAGATCAATTCCCTTTACGTCCACGTGGAGGCGCCCGAGCCGCTGACGCGCCTTCAGACCAAGGTGGAGAAGAGCGTGCAACGCGCCGGGCAGCCGCCCGAGGGCCGGAAGTTTCGGCCGCACGTCACGCTCGCGCGCTTCAAGGGACCGCCCGGGCCCAAATTCGGCAACTTCCTCCACCAGCACAGCCTTTTCCGCAGCGGCCCGGTGCCCGTGGACCGCTTCGCGCTGTACTCCAGCAAGCTCACCCAGAAGGGGCCCATCTACCGAACCGAAGCGGAGTATCCGCTGGAGCCGGCGACCGTCGGATCGTGAGGCTGCGCCGATCAATGCGCCTCGGGCGGCCGCCGGGGCTGGCGCGCCTCGCGCTGGCCGACGTAGATGCCCGCGCCCACGATCAGCGCCGTCCCCGCCCAGGTCGCCGCATCGGGCCAGTCGCGCCAGATCAGCCAACCCCAGAGCACGGCCCAGATCATCGCCGAATAATCGAACGGCGCCACCACGGGCGCCGGCGCGATCCGGAACGCCTGGGTCAGGAAGATCATGGCGGCGCCGCCCAGCAGGCCCATGAGCGGAAACAGGCCCCAGGCGAGCCCCTGCGGCGTCTGCCACTGCCCGGGCAGGAGCGCCGCCGAGATCGCCAGCGGCACCAGCATGATGGCGAGCACGCTTACGGCCGTCCCCTCGTCCGCGGCGTAGCGCCGGGCGAGCAGGAAATTGAGCGCGTAGCCCAGCGCGGCCAGCAGAATGTAGCCCGAGGCCGGCTGGAACGCCCCGAGGCCGGGCCGGACCACGAGGAGCACCCCGGCGAAGCCGGTCAGCACCGCCGTCCAGCGCCGCCAGCCCACGGACTCTGCCAGCAGAATCGGCGACAGCGCGGTGATGATGAGCGGCGCGGTGAACACGACGGCCCACGCGTCCGCCAGGGGCATGTGACGCAAACCGGCGAAGAAGGCGTAGACACTCAGCGCCATGACCAGGCCGCGGAACAGCTGGACGCCCGGCCGGCGCGTGCGCAGCGCGGCCCAGCCGCCGGTCAGCCAGGCCAGGAGGAACACCGGCGGCAGGGCGAAGAGCGAGCGCCCGGCCACGATCTGCGCCAGCGCATAATCCGTCCCCAGCCACTTCGCCACGGCGTCCATGGCGGACAGGCAGAACGCCCCGGCGAGCATGGAGGCGATCCCGGCGCCGACGCGCGTGCCCCCGTTTCCGCTGGCTGCGTCCGGCGTGCTCACAGATAAGTCTCCAGGGTCCGCTCGACACTGGCGGCGTAGGCGCCGCCGAAGAGCACCGTGTGCACCAGCAGCGGATAGAGATTGTAGAGATCGCGCCTGGTCTCGAAGAAGCCCGGGCGCAGCGGTGCCAGCTCGGCGTAGCGGGTGAAGAACGCCTCGCCGAAGGTGCCAAAGAGCGTGGAAAACGCCAGCTCGATCTCCGGATCGGCGAAATAGATGGCCGGATCGACGAAGCCCGCGATCCGGTCGCCCGCAACGAGCACGTTGCCCGTCCAGAGATCGCCGTGAATCAGCGCCGGCTGCGGCGGCTCGGTGAGATAGCTCTCCAGCTTGTCCGCCAGGCCCTTGACCATCATGAAGGTGCGCCGGGAAAGCTGGCCGCGCTCGCGCGCCATGCGCGCCATGTACATCAGGCGCTGCTCGCGGAAGAAATCCACCCAGTTCGCGTACTGCGGGTTGGGCTGGACCAGCGGGCCGATCAGGGTGTCGCGGTCGAAGCCGAACCTGGGCGCGGTAACCTGGTGCAGCGCCGCGATGTGTTCGGCGGCGTCGCGCTCGCTTGCCGCCGTCAGGCGGCCGCCGCCACCCAGGTCGGAAAGGATGAGCAGATCGTCCTCGGCGACGATCAGCCCGGGCACCGGCAACGGCGAATGGCCGGCGAGGTAGCCCAGCATGTCCGCCTCGGTCGCCAGCCCGCCACCGCGCGCAAGCTTGATAACCACCGTGCTGTCGTCGTCCAGGAAGACACGGTAGACCTCGGCGATGCAGCCACCCGGCAGCGGGCGCGCGCTCTCCACGCCGCGGCCCGTGGCCCCCGTGATGCGCCGCTCGACGTCGCCGCGCAGCCAGCTCATCCCAGCTCCCCGCGCCGGATGGCGGCGATCAGGGCGTCCGCGCCCGCCTCGATCAGGTCCATCATGGTGGTAAAGCCCTCGGCCGCGCCGTAATAGGGATCGGGCACCTCGTCGCCCCAATCGGGGGCGAACTGCATGAACAGGCGCAGGCGCTCGGTCCGCCTGCGCCCGAACAGGCGCTCCATCTGGCGCAGGTGGCCGCGATCCATGGCAAGCAGCAGGTCCCAGCGCTCGGCGTCGCCGCTGCGCAATTGCCGGGCGTGCAGGCCGGACAGATCGTAGCCGCGCGCCTCCGCGGCGAGCCGCGCGCGCGGGTCCGGCGGCTCGCCCACGTGGTGGCCCGTGGTGCCCACGGAATCCAGCGTGAGATCGGTCAGTCCGGCGGCGTCGGCCTTGGCGCGTACCACCGCCTCGGCCGTGGGCGAACGACAGATGTTCCCCGTGCAGACGAAAAGCAGACGCATCTCGGGTTTCCCCCTTTTCGGCGTCTGTCTATCAGCCGGGCCGGGATGCGCAAAGGTGTGGCGGTGCGGCCGGCATCGCGTTACACGGCCGGTGGTGTTGCCCGCCTTCGTTCCCCATCGAGTCTCGACGGTATGCGCGGATTCCATGCTCGCCCTGCTTGCGGCCCACGGCGGTCTCTTCCTGAGCGCGTTCCTTGCCGCGACGATCCTGCCCTTCCAGTCCGAGATCGTGCTCGTCGGGCTGCTTCTGGACGGCTGGGCGTGGGCGCCGCTCGTGGTGACGGCGACCGTGGGCAACGTCCTGGGCGCCGTGGTGAACTGGGGCATGGGGCTGGTCATCGAGCGGGTGAAGACGCGCCGCTGGTTTCCCGTGGACGCGCGGACCTACGCCCGCGCCGAGGCGTGGTACCGGCGCTACGGCATCTGGTCGCTGCTGCTCGCCTGGACGCCCTGGCTGGGCGATCCGCTGACCATCGTTGCGGGCGCCCTGCGCGCGCCGCTCGGCCCGTTCCTGCTGCTCGTCACCATCGGCAAGGCGGCGCGCTACCTCGTCCTGGCGCTGGCCGTGGTCGAATTCGGCTGGACACCGGGCGCGGGCTGAGCCACCCGTGTCACCATGGGATCACCTCGCCGGCATAGTCGTAAAAGCCGCCGCTGTCCGCGGGTATGAGCCGGTCGATCACGGCCAGCAGCCGGGCGACGGCGTCGTCCGGCGCGCGCACCGTCAGGCCCGACTTGCCAAACGGCGCGGTCAGCGGCGTGTCCACCGTCCCCGGGTGCAGCGCGGCGCACACCGCGTCGGGCCGCTTCCGGGCCAGCTCCACCGCAGCCGTGCGCACGATCTGATTCAGCGCCGCCTTCGACGCACGGTAGGCGTACCAGCCGCCGTACCGGTTGTCGCCGATACTCCCGACGCGCGCGGACAAGGTGACGAAGACGGCGCGCCCCTCGCGCGGAAACAGCGGCAACAGATGCTTGATGAGCAGCGCCGGGCCGGTGGCGTTCACGGCGAAGGCGCGCGCCATGCCCTCGGGGGTGATCTGGCGCCAGGACTTTTCGGGCTGCACCCCCTCGCCGTGCAGCACCCCCGTGGCATCGACGACCAGCCGGGGCGGCGCGTGCGCCGCAGCGAGATGCCGCGCGGCCGCTTCGATGGACGCCTCGTCGAGCAGATCCAGCGGTGGCTGCGTCGCCCGGCCCAGGGCCACGCAGGCGCGAAAGGCCGGGTCGGCATCGAGGGCGCGCGCGAACCCCGCGCCGATGCCGCCACCCGCGCCGATCACGACGGCCGTGCCGCCGCTGGGGAAGCTCGTCAGCGCCATGCCGAAATCTCCCACTGTCGCCGCCCCCGGTACATGGCGGCGCCGCCGCAGGAAGCAAGGTTACACCTGCCGGGGCACACGCGACTTTCGTGCGATGTTTCGAATACGTTGCTATCTTTAGACAATGTTAAGCAGGGATGCCTAGCGTCGCGATGAGTGAACGTGCGGCGCCGGTCCAGCGACGTGCGTGCGATTTGACGTTGGGGCGGCAAAACGAGACAACCCCGTCCGGCACGGTCCCGCGCCCGCGGCGAGCAAGCCGGGCGCGGAACCCGCGAGCGGGAGACGGAAGAACGCGCGCGACGCGCGAGGCGACAGGACAGCCGGAGGCCGATCGATGGAATACGACATCCAGCAGGCAAGCGACCGGATCAACGTGACGATCACCGGGCGCCTGACGTTCAAAGAACACGGAAAGTGCCGGGATCTGATCCGCGATCTGGGCAACATGAACGGCAGCAGCGAAACCATCGACCTGACCAACCTGGAGTTCATCGACTCCGCCGGCTTGGGGCTCCTGCTGCGCCTGAAGGAGGCTGCGGAGCAGGCCAGCCGCAGCCTGTCGCTGCGCATTCCGAGCGAGGGGCAGGTGTACAAGATGCTCACCGTCGCCGAGTTCGATAAGATGATCCCCTTCGAGAGCTAAAAGGCTCTTCGCGCCATGGAGCCCAGGCCCGTCGAGAGCCCGCCGGCGGCCGCCGACGACGCGGTCGACCCCGGCCTTATCGACGACGCCCGCATCCTCGTCGTCGATGACGACGAGTTCATCAGCGCCATGGCGCAGGCCTATCTCGAACACGCGGGCTTCTCCCGCATCGAAACCGCCACCGACGGGCAGACCTGCCTCGACCGCCTGCACGCCAGCCCGCCCGACATCGTCATTCTCGACCTGCAGATGCCGGTGGTGGGCGGGCTGGATGTCCTGCGCCGGATGCGCGAGACCCCGGCGCTGGCCGACGTGCCGGTGCTGGTGACCACAGGCATCGACGAATCGCAGGAACGCAACGAGGCGATTCGCGCCGGGGCGAACAGCCTTATTTCCAAGCCGTTCGACGCTCCGCTGCTCATCGAAAAGACGCGCAGCCTGATCGAGCGCCAGATCCTGGTGCAGCAGCTCAACCTGTACCGCGAGCGCGTGTCGCGCGAGCTGGAGATGGCCAAGGAACTCCAGCTCGCGCTGCTCCCCTCGGACGAGATGATCGCCTACGTCCGCGAGCGCTACGGCTGCCGGGTCTCCTCGCGCTTTCGCAGTTCCTCCGAACTGGCCGGCGACTTCTGGGGCCTCCAGCCGCTCAACAACAGCCAGCTCGCCGTCTACAGCGTGGACATATCGGGCCACGGCGTAGCCGCCGCGGCCAACACCTTCCGGCTGCACGAAATCATCCAGTCCGAGGACATGCACGCCCTGCCGCCGGCCGATTTCCTGGCCCGGGTGAACCAGCGCTTTCATGCGCGCATCCCGGCGGGCCAGTTCGCCACCATTCTCTACGGCGTGATCGATGTTGCCGCGGACAGCTTCACCTATGCCTCGGCCGCCGCGCCGCCACCGATTATCGGCCGGCCCGGCGCGGGGGCGCCGCGTTACCTGGAAAACCGTGGAATCCTCGCCGGCGCCACCAGCCGGGCACGCTTCAGCACCTACCAGGCAACGCTGCGCACGGGCGATTACCTCTTCCTGTACAGCGATGCGCTGCCCGAGGCGAGCACGTCCACGGGCGAGCTTCTGGGCGACGACGCGCCGGCGCGCTTTCTCACCGACGCCCTGTCCCGCGACCCGGACGATCCGCTGCCCACGCTGATGGACGCGTTCTATGCCCGGACCACCGCCACACCACAGGACGATCTCACCCTGATCTACGTGCGGCGCGGCCCGCAGGAGACCGGCGGATGACGGGAACACCGCGCCAACACGTCGCGCTCGTGCCGAGTCCGCTGCCCGCCATTGCGGCCGCGCGCGAGCGCGTGCTCGCGGACTTGCGCGCCGCCGCCGTGCAGGTCCGCGAGGACAGCCTGGCCGGCGGTGCGGATGATCGCGCGCGCGCCGCGGCGGACAGCCCGGCGCGGCGGTTGATGTTCCTCGACCCCGGCCCGTCGCCCGAGCCGATCGCGGATACCCTGAGCGATCCGCCGGCCGTGGACGTGATGCTGGAACTGGGCGCCGATACGCCGGCGGAGCGCATCGCGGGCTGGGCGCGCCGGATCGCCGAGACGGACGTGTTCTGGTCGCTGTCCACCATGACCGCTATGCGGATGGCCACACCCTCGCGCGCAGTCGCACAGACCGTGATGCACGCGCTGGGCCCGCGCGGCAGCGATGAACTGCTCATGCGCGTGGAGACGGCCCTCCACGAAACCCTCGCCAACGCCCTGGTTCACGGCAATCTCGAGCTGCCCTCGCTGTGCACGCTGGAGGGCGACGATCCGGCCGTCGACTACGACGATGCCGTGGCGGCAAGCCTCGGCGACCCCGCCCTGGCGGGCCGGCGCGTGGAGGTAAGCGCGCGCTGTGAGCCGGATCTTTTGCGCATCTGCGTCAGCGACGAGGGCGACGGCGTCCCCGACACGCTCTGGCACCAGTCCCTGGCGGGGGGTCAGGACGCCCTCGCCCACTCGGACAAGTCCGGCCGCGGCCTCTATCTTACGGCGATGTTCTGCGAGGACCTCAACCGCTACGACGCGGGCCGAACCGTCGAGCTGTGCTTCCAGCCGGACGGGGCCGGATAACGCCCGCGCGGCGCGTCACCCGGAGGCGGATCCGGCAGCTTCGGCGGCGCGTTCGACCTCGGCATAGGCGCGCCGGATCGCCGCCAGATCGGGGGTTGCACCGCCCTTCCCGGCCGCGCGTTCGACGGCACGGTGCGCCTCGGCAAGCTCGGTCAGGCCGTAGGTCGCCGCCGTGCCGGCGGTGCGGTGCGCCTGCTGGCGCACGGCGGCGAGCCGTTCGTCCCAGGTCGCGGTGTCGGCGGCCTCCAGGGCCTCGACCGCGGCGCGCAGCTCGCCGACCATGGCCGGCACTCTATCCAGAAACGCCCGGCGCAGGGCATCAAGGCGCGCCTGCAGGACGGCATCCGAGCCGGCGCCGCCCGAGCCCGCGCCGTCACGATCCGCCGGCATGCTGCTCCCAGATCCGCTCCAGCCGTTCGCCCAGCGTCATGGGATCGAACGGCTTGCTCACCACGTCCGCCGCCCCGGCATCCCGGAGCGGCGCGGTCTCGGCGGG
>Ga0207714_1002205_pt1 | contig 11987 bp, 12 predicted proteins | sample PonA232FremontCA_2_FD_187270 | JGI IMG/M metagenome (GOLD analysis project Ga0207714, IMG submission 187270) | Marine sediment microbial community from Fremont, CA, USA - Pond A23 Sediment 2 (SPAdes) | ecosystem: Environmental > Aquatic > Marine > Unclassified | place: USA: Fremont, California... | reverse complement strand
GGGGTCGAGGGTGACACACACCCCCTCGACGACCGTCGCCACCCGCATGATGAGCGCGAAGTTCCGCGGCAGACGAAGGGGGAACTCGTAGATGGTGTCCTCGACCTGTTGGAGGACCTGCTGGACGCGGTACTGTTCGAGGTCCTCGCCGCGCACGTCCGCGATGGCGAGTTCCATCACGTTCCCCATCACGTCGCGGTCGGCGGTGGGGCTGAGCGTCCCCATCTCGACCATCGCGTCGAGGATGCCGTCGATGTCCTGATTCGCCACCGCGATGTAGAACTCGATGATCTTGTCCTGGAAGAAGGCGTCCACGCGCCCGCTCATGCCGAAGTCGTAGAAGATGATCGATCCGTCGTCCATGACCGAGAGGTTGCCGGGGTGGGGGTCGGCGTGGAAGACGCCGTCCTCGATGATCATCTGGAGGTAGATGCGCTGGAGACTCTCGGCCAACTCGCCGCGGTCGATCCCCCGTTCGTCCAGGGCGTCTACGTCGTTGATCTTCACGCCGCCGAGATACTCCATCGTCAACACCCGCGAATCGGAGAGCTCCTCCACCGACTCGGGGATGTGGATGCGCTCGTTATCGGCGAAGTTCTCCCCGATCTCGCCGAGCATCCGTCGTTCCCGCGCGTAATCCATCTCCTGTCGGATCGTCGTGTCGAACTCCTCGGCGACGTTTTCGAGCGAGAACCGTCGGGCTTCGTCGATAAACCGCAGGAGGACGGGCAAGAGCCACTTGAGCGCCCGGAGGTCCGCCTCGACGAGGGCCTCGACGCCCGGCCGGCGGACCTTGACCGCCACGTCTTCGCCCTCGTAGGTGGCGCGGTACACCTGGCCGAGGCTGGCGCCGCTGATGGCCTCGCGGTCGAACTCGTCGAACACGTCGTCGACCGGCCCGAGTTCGGCTTCGAGCACCGGTTTGGTCTCCTCCCACGGCGCCGGCGGTACGTCGTCTTGGAGACTGCTCAACACCTCGATGTACGCGGGCGGAAGAACGTCCGGTCGAGTCGAGAGTAGCTGCCCGAGTTTGATGAACGTCGGTCCGAGGGTGAGCAGGGAGGTGAGCAGGTGGTCCGCTCGCTTCCGCTGTCGCTCGGGGGAGACGCTCCGTCGCCCGCCGAAGAGGAGGTACTTTCGGCGGTCACGGGCGTAGGTGACGATAAGGGGCAGGAACTGGTGGAGGACACGGACGAACCGCCAGTAGGCACGGAGATTGACCAGCGTGACCACCCGGGCTTACGCGTCCTCGATCGGGACGGATTGCTCCGGCGCGGCCTCGTACTTCGGGAGGTGGAGTTCGAGGACGCCCCGCTCTATCGACCCCTCCGCGCCCGCTCCCGTCGCGTCCGGCGGCAGGGGGAGTTCGGCGTCGAGAAAGAGCGGTCGGTCCTCGCGCACGTACTCGAACGACCCCGGAAGCGCCTTCTCGCGGCGTGCCTCGATGAGGAGCCGCCCCTTCTCCACCCGAACGTCGACCGTCTCGGAAGTCGCGCCGGGCAGGTCGATGACCAGCAGATACGCGTCGTCGCTCTCGAGTAGGTCGGCGAACACCGCCTCGGGGAGGTCCCGAAGCGCGTCCCGCAGTGCGGACATGCCTGCGAGTAAGGAACGGGGATCGAAAAAGGCCGCGGTGTCTTCGCCGGACGGGTTTTTGTATCCCCGAACGCAAGAACCGATATGAGTCACGACAATCTCGAACGCGCGGGGTTCAAGGACCGCACCCGCGTCGCCGAGGCTTTGGCGACCGTTCTCGACGCTGTCACCGGTCACGACCGAACCGAGCGGGTGGCGCTCGGCCGCGCCGACGGCCGCGTCCTCGCCGAAACGGTGACCGCCCCCACGCCCGTTCCGGGGTACGACCGCGCCGCCATGGACGGCTACGCCGTCCGCGCCGAGGACACCTTCGGCGCCTCCGGCCGCTCGCCCGCTATCCTCCGTGAGGGTGCCGACGCCGTCGCCCCCGGCGAGGCGGTCCGCGTTCACACCGGGAGCGACCTGCCCGACGGCGCCGACGCCGTCGTCATGATCGAGGAGACCGAGGAAGTGGGATCGGAAGTCGAGGTGTTCGACGCCGTCGCGGAGGGCGAGAACGTCGGCGACGTGGGCGAAGACGTGGCCGAGGGCGAGGAACTCTACCGGCCGGGCCATCGCATTCGCCCGTCCGACCTCGGCCTCCTGAAGTCCGTCGGGGTCGATCAGGTCACCGTCTACGAACCGCCGACGGTCGGCGTCATCCCGACTGGCGAGGAACTCGTCCAGCACGACCCGGACCCCGGCGAAGTCATCGAGACCAACGGGCTCACCGTCTCCCGTCTCGCCGGCCGCTGGGGCGCCGTTCCCACGTACCGGAACGTCGTCGACGACGACCCCAACGCCATCCGCGCCGCCATCCAGCGTGACCTCGCGAAGGACGTGGTCGTCACCACCGGCGGCTCCTCCGTCGGCGAACGCGACTACACGCCCGAAGTCGTCGACGAGTTGGGCGAGGTGCTGGTCCACGGCGTCGCCCTCAAGCCCGGCCATCCCATCGCACTCGGCGTCGTCGAGGGGACGCCGGTCGTGATGCTCCCCGGCTACCCCGTCGCCTGCATCGTCAACGCCGTCCAGTTCCTCCGCCCGATACTCAAACGCGCCGGTAACATGCCCGTGCCCGACCATCCGAGCGTCGAGGCGCGCCTGGAGCGGAAGATTTCGAGCGAGCCCGGGACGCGGACGTTCGCCCGGGTCCGACTCTCCGAAGAAGATGGAGCGCGCGTCGCCGAACCCACCCGCGCCAGCGGGGCGGGCGTCCTCTCCAGCGTCGCCCTCGCGGACGGCTGGGTCGTCGTCCCCGAGGAACGGGAGGGGTACGACGCCGGCGAGTCCGTCGCCGTCGAGGACTGGGAGTGGTCGGCGTGAGCAGTCGAAAGCAGTTCCGCGACCTCCGCCCGCCCGCGGAGGCCCGCGAGGCCATCGCGAGCCTCGACCTCGACCCCGATCCGGAGACGGTCCCGCTCGACGAGGCGCGAGGCCGCGTCCTCGCCGAACGGATCGACGCCGACCTCGACGTGCCCGGCTTCGACCGTGCGAGCGTCGACGGCTACGCCGTCCGCGCCCGCGACACCTTCGGCGCCGACGAGGCCGACCCCGCCGTCCTCGATCAGGTCGGGACGGTCCACGCCGGCGCCGAACCGGACGTGTTCGTCGACAACGGCACCTGCGCCGAAATCTCGACCGGCGCCGTGATGCCCGACGGCGCCGACGCCGTGGTGATGGTGGAGCGGACCGACGAGCAGGCAGATGGCATCGCGATCCGTACCTCCGTCGCCCCCGGCGACCGCGTGATGGTCGCCGGCGCGGACGTGGCCGCGGGGGCCCGCGCGCTCGGTCCAGGCACCCTGCTCACGCCCCGCGAGATCGGCCTGCTGTCGGCGCTCGGCGTCGACGCGGTGCCCGTCCGGGGGACGCCGACGGTCGGCATCGTCTCCACCGGCGACGAACTCGTCCGCCCCGGCGAGGACCTGCACAGCGCCGCGGGGCAGATCTACGACGTGAACTCCTACACCATCGCCGCGGGCGTCGAGGAGGCCGGCGGCGAGGCGGTCCTCTACCCCCACGCCGGCGACGACTACGACGAGATGGAACGCCTCCTCGTCGAGGCGTCCGAGGAGTGCGACCTCGTCCTCTCCTCCGGCTCGACCTCCGCCAGCGCCGTCGACGTGATCTACCGGGTCATCGAGGAGACGGGGGAGCTCCTGCTCCACGGCGTCTCGGTCAAGCCGGGCAAGCCCATGCTGATCGGCCGCCTCGACGACTCCGCGTACGTCGGCCTCCCGGGCTACCCCGTCTCCGCGCTCACCATCTTCCGCACCTTCGTCGCGCCGGCCATCCGCTCGGCTGCCGGCTTGCCCGAGCCGCGGACCGCGACGGTCGAGGGACGGATGGCCGTCCAGGAACGGTACAGCGAGGGTCGGACCCGCCTGATGCCCGTGGGACTCGTCGAGGACGGCGCCGGCGACACCCTCGTCTACCCCGTCGACAAGGGCAGCGGCGCGACGACGAGCCTCGTCGAGGCCGACGGCGTCGTCGAAGTGGACGCCGACACCGAGTATCTCGCGGCGGACGAGACGGTGACGGTCCAGCTCTTCTCGCCGGACGTCCGCGCCCCCGCGCTCCTCGGCGTCGGCGAGGACGACCCCGCGCTCTCGCGGCTGCTAGATCACGTCGAGCGGCCCCGCTATCTCGACGTGGGGAGCCGCGAGGGTCGGCGCCGCCTGCGCGACGGCGTGCCCGACGTGGCAGTCGTTTCCGGTCCGTCGGATCGCGACGTCGAGACCGTTGACCTCGGGGGCTGGACCCGTGAGTGGGGGTTGGTCGTCCCCGCCGGCAACCCCGAGGGGATCGGCGGCCTGGCGGATCTGGTCGACCGCGACCTGCGCTTCAGCAACCGCGCCCGCGATGCCGGCCTGCGCGCGAGTCTCGACGCCGAACTCGGCCGACTGGCCGACGAACGCGGGGTCGACCGCCGCGACCTGACTGACGCCATCGACGGCTACGGACTGACCGTCAAGGGGTTCGAGAGCCCGGCGCGGAAGGTGCTCGCCGGCGGGGCGGCCGCCGGCCTCGGCCTTCGGACGACTGCGGAGCGCCTCGACTGCGGATTCGTCCCGCTCGGGACCGAGTCGGTCCGCGTCCTCGCCAACCCCGACCGGACCGACAAGCCGGGCGTCGAGGCGCTACGAGCCGTCCTCGACGCCGAACTCGACGGCGTGGTGGCGTCGCTCCCCGGCGTCGACGGCTGAGCGGCTCGGCCGTCGCCAGAGGGTATTTGTGATTCCGGACGTGTACCATACTCGTGTCTTCCCAGAGTACCGTCCTCCACGTGGACGACGACCCGGCCGTGCTCGACCTGTCGAGCGACGTGGCCGGCGCCCACGACGAGATCAACTGGCTGACCGCGTCCGATCCGGCCACCGGACTGGAGCACCTGTCGACCCGCGACGTCGACTGTCTCGTCAGCGACACGTTCCGCGCCGCCGACGGCGATCCCTTCGTCACGCGCGCAGCGACCACTTTCCCCGACCTCCCGGTCGTCCTCTTCACCTCGATGAACCGTAACGCACTCCAGCCCACCGTTCTCGAATCGGGCGCCGAGTACGTGAAGAAAGCAGCCGACGACGCGTTCGACTCCCTGTTCGAACGCGTACTGGCCGCCACCGACGACATCGACCCCTCGCCGTCGACGACCGACCCGGCGCCTCGAGCGGCGACCCGCGCCGCCGGCGACGGCTCCGGGTCGACCGACCAGTGGGTTCCGATCGGCCGCTACTGCCCGGCCGAGGGCGACGACCTGGCGACGGCCATCGTCACCGCCGTCGCGGCGTACACCGACCGCGACGCGGTCGAGTTCCCACCGCTGTACGACGCCATCGACGCCGAGGCGCTGGCGGCGCTTCTCCACCGGGGGAACGGCCAGCCACGCGACCACGTGCAGGTCCGGTTCGTCTACGCCGGTCAAGAACTCGCCGTAACCGGCGACGGCCTCGTTCTCGTCCGTTCGGAGTAGCTCATACGGTTTATTGTAAGTCAGTACCGGTGGATCGCCGAGACGGGTTGGCGATCCACCGGTGAACAGTTACAATACTCCGTATCAGTCGCTCGCCGCCGTCCGTGCGGCTCGGAGTTCGTCGAACGAGCGCACGCGGTAGTCGCCGAGCACACAGCGCCCTCGACGGCCCGGGTCGTGGCGTTCGACGTGTATCCCGTCGAGGCCGGCGTTCCACGCCGCGCCGATGTCGTTGGGGCCGTCGCCGGCGAGGACGCCGTCGGTGTCCGCCCCGACGCCGAGGTCCGACATCGCCAGATACACTGGAGACGGGTCGGGCTTCCAGCCCACGTCGTGGGTACAGGAGACGACCGTGTCGAACCAGTCGCGGATATCTAGCTGGTCGAGGACCGGGTCCATCAGATACTCCTGACAGTGGGTGACCAGCCCGACCGGCCGGTCGAGTTCGGCCACGAAGTCCGCGTCGTCGTGGAGGTAGGTTGCGTCCGCGCGGGCCTCGGGGGCCTCGGCCTCGTGGAGGGCGGTCCAGAACGTCTCGGGGTCGATCCCCCACTCCCGGAGCTGGGGGGTTCGCTCCCCCGACAGCCCGTGCCAGAGGACCTCGACTTCCCGATCCGAGAACGACCGACCGAGCCGGTCGCCGACGCGGTCGAACACCGCGTCGGCGTAGTCGGGGTCCACGTCCACGAGCGTGCCGTCGAGGTCGAACAGCCAGAAATCGTAGGCGTGTGCGACCATTCGATATCGGGTACGCGGGGCGCGGACAAGTGCTTTCCGCCCGTCACTCCACCCGGATCGAACTCCCGAGATGCGCGTGCAGGACCGACCGCGGCGGGTCGTCGAACTCCGGCGACGCCGCAATCGCCTCCCGGAGCGCGTCGAGGGACGCCTCGTCGATCCGCAGTTCGCTGAACGTCGCCGACTCGATCGGCACGCCGAGCCAGTCCGCCGCCAGCGACCGCAGGTGTCGCTCGTCGTTCACCTCGCCGCGCCACAGTTCGTCCCGGAAGAACAGCCACCCCTCCGTCCCCGGGTCGGCGGCGGGCTTCGTCACCACGGTCTCGAACCGCTCCGGATCGACGTCGACGCCCGCCGTGTCGAGGCCGAACGTCACCCGGAAGACGTACGCGGTGGTCATCGACGTTCGTCGTCGAACAGGTTCGCGAGGCGGAGGTCCGTACCGGTGATTCCCCCTGTCTCGTGGCTCGTCAGTCGCACCTCGACCTCGTCGTAGCGGATCCGAATCTCGGGGTGGTGGAACTCCTCGTCCGCGACTTCGCCGACGCGGGTGGCGAAGGTGACGCCGTCGAGGTAGTCGTCGAACGGGTAGACGCGGACGATTTCGTCGCCGTCACGCTCCCAACCGTCGGGGAGTTGTCGGTCGATTTCGTCGTCGTCGAGGCGCTCGGGCATGGCTGAATGGTCGGCCGCGCGGCGAATAACGGTTGGGGCCGGTCACTCCTCGCCGAACTTGTCGAGAACGTGCTGTGGGATACCGTCGGCGTCCGCGTCGAGCGACTCCCGTGGGCGCTCGGTCGTCGGCGGTTTCGCCTCCTCGCCGCCGAACTCGGGGTCGAAGAGGCCGAGAGCGGTCTGGATCGTGTTCCAGTCGTCCTCGGCGGCGGCGTCGCGGAGGCTCTTGGTCGGCGCGGCGAGCAACTGGCCGACGAGCGCGTCGGCCAGCGATGCCACCGTCTCCCGCTGCTCGTCGGTCAGTTCGCCCTGGGACTCCAGGCGCGAGATGGCCGTCCGGAGCTCCCGCTCTTTGACCATCTCGGCGCTCTCGTACATCGCCCCGATGGCTGCGTCGGCCTGCCGGCGCTTGAACGAGTCGAGCAGGCGGTCGAACTCCTCGTCGATCATCCGTTCGACCGTGTCGGCGGCGTCGCGCCGTTGGGACCGTGTCCGGTCCGTGATGGCCTCTAGCGAGTCGATGTCGTAGGTGTCGACCTCGTCGAGGTCACCGGCGGCCGGATCCACGTCCCGGGGTTGAGCGAGGTCGATGACGAGCGTCCGCCCGGCGTCCGCGAGCGCCGACCGGTCGAGGATGGGGTCGGGGCTGTCGGTGGCCGTGACGAGGACGTCCGCCCGCGCGGCGGCGGCGGCGGTCACGTCGAGCGGAACGGCACGGGCCGTCGTCGTCACTTCGTCGGCGAGGTGGGCGGCGTGGGGGACGGTTCGGTTGGCGACGACGATGGTCGAGACGCCGGTGTCGTCGAACACCTGGGCGGCGATGCGGCCCATCTCGCCCGCGCCGACCACGAGTGCCGTCGCGCCGTCGAGGTCGCACTTCCGGTCGGCGAGTTCGACCGCGGCGCTCCCCAGCGACACGACGCCCTCGTTGATCTCCGTCTCCGTCCGCGCACGTTCGCCGACGTGTATCGCCTTCGTGAGCGCGGGATCGAGGATGGAGCCGATGCCGCCGACACCCCGCGCCGTCTCGAACGCCCGGCGGAGTTGGCCGATGATCTGGTCCTCGCCGAGGACGAGCGATTCGAGGCCCGCGGCGACACGCATCAGGTGCCGGAGGCTGGTCTCGTGGTCCATCTCACGGACTGCGCCGTCCCGAACGTCGGGGGCGAACTCGGCGAGTGCGGCCCGTCCGTCGGCGGCCGACTCCGTGACGACGTACGCCTCCGCGCGGTTACAGGTCTGGAGGGCGAACGCCTCGTCGACGCTGTCGCGGGCCAACAGGTCGCGGACTGTCGTCTCCTCGTCCACCGCGGCGGCCGACTCGATTTCGTCGACGGTCGCCTGCCCGTGGGCGACCGTTACGCCTTGAATTACACCCGTCGTCACCGTCGATCACTCCGAGACACGCCGGTCATGCGATCCGTTTCGTACCGCGCTTTGTCCCCGCTGTATCTAAACTCTTCCAATGTCGCCGCGGCGTCGGCCCCGACCCCGGCGGATGGGGCCGCGCCGCCGCCACGGGGGTGGACGGCCCGCGGCGCCCGCAGGTCCCGTACATACACGTCCTTCTTGGTCCCGGGGGCTTAAACGTCCCGTCGTCTCCCGGCGGGTGAAACTCCCCCGACCCGGATGGTCCGTGGGCGTCGACGGCCACCGCCTTATCCCTCGACTTCCATCCGGTCGTCCTCGTCGAGGACGACGCTCGTCACCTCGTAGCCACGGTCACGGATCGCCTCGACCAGCGCCTCCTGATCCAGGTCGGCCTCGTAGTAGAACACGATGTCGAACGTCCCGTTCCGGAGGAGCTGTTGGCACTCCCAGACGAAGGCGTCGTCCTCGACGGAGAGTCCCTGGAACTGGTTCGAGGAGAAGTTCGGGTCGTCGTTGCCGGCGTAGATGTACGTCTCCCCGGTCCCGGCGTGGGCGGCGATCACCTCGTTCAACTCGACCGTCAGTTCGTGCATTTCCAGATCCTCCTGTCCCGAGAGGTCGGTGTGGACGATGGCGCCCGCGAGGTCGATGTCACCAGGTTCGAGTAGTGCCTTCGTCCGCCGGTAGAGGTCGGCGTCGAGTACGTCGGAGTCGCTCATATCTCCCTGTCGGTGGAGCGCCGGTTTACGAATGACGGTTTTGCCCGTCCCACCGAAACCGTTGAGCGGGTCGGGGCAGATGTATGATTAGAGTAACATGTGTCCCGAGATGAACGTTCGAGAGGAGATGGCTGACAGCATCGTGAGTGCCGCCCGAACCAGCCTCGGGGACACGCTCCGGAGCGTGGTTCATTTCACCCCGTCCGGGTTCGACGTGCTCTACACCCGCCAGGACCTCTACGATACCGCCGAGCGCACGACCGAGGCCAAATCGCAGCTGGTCGAGTTCGAGCGCACCGGTTTCGCCGAGGGCCCGATTCGGACGGCCCTCGGCGGCGTGGCGGGCGGGCCGGACATCGGCCCCTACGAGTTCACCGTTCGCGTCCACGGCGACGGGTTCGTCGTCCGGGTCATCCGAGGCGACGCCGGCGTCCTCTTCACCACCGACGACATGGACGTCGCCGCCTTCGAGGACGCGGCGACTGCTATCAGGCACCTACTGGCCGGGGCGTGACCCGCCGCTCATCCCAGCCGTTCGTCCAGAATCAGCCGCGTCTTCGTGTTCTGGACCTCGTCCAAATCCCGTGCTTTCGTGATGAGGTCGTTCACCGCGCCGGTGTCGGCGGCGTCGACGACCATGACGATGTCCGCCTCGCCGGACACCTGCCAGACGAAGTCCACCTCGTTCCACTCGGCCATGCGGGCGGAGACGTCGGTGGTGTCGACGTCGACGGCGACGGAGACTTCGATCATCGCCTTCACGTTCCCGGTGCGCGTGGCCACGGTAAAGCGCTCGATGATCCCTTCGTCGACCAGCCGCTCCACGCGGTTGCGGACCGTCCCCTCGGACGTACCGACCCGATCCGCAATCTCGGTGTAGGGCGTGCGCGAATCCCGTCGAAGGATGCTCAGAATCCGCCGATCCAGGTCGTCCATACCCCGCGTACCGGCGGCAGCGACTTACCCATTACGAAATTCGTAACTTCACTTCGAAAGAAAGGCTTAATGACCGCGGCTGACTGTGCTTCTCGTAATGTCGGACGCCTACCTTGCCCTGGAAGACGGCCGCGTCGTCGAGGCGCGTGGCCGTGTTCCGGGTCGGACACGCGGCGAACTGGTCTTTACGACCGCATACACCGGATACGAAGAGAGTCTGACCGACCCCTCTTACGAGGAACAGGTCCTCACGTTCTCCTACCCACTCATCGGCAACTACGGCGTCCGAGCGGAGCGGTTCGAATCGGATCGGGTTCACCCCCGCGCGGCCATCGCCCGCGAGTTCACCGAGGACGTCGTCGAGTGGCTGGACGAGGAAGGGGTTCCCGCCATCGACCACCTCGATACGCGTGACCTCGTCACCGCCATCCGCGAGGAGGGGGCGATGAAGTGTGGCATTGCCGTCGGCCCCGACGCCACCCCCGAGGACGCGAAGGCGGAACTCGCGGACTGCAAGGGCATGAGCGAACATACGGACATCGGCGCGCAGGTGAGCGTCGACGAACCGACCGTCTACGAGGGCGGCTCGGCCGCGACCATTGCCCTCATCGACTGCGGCGCCAAGGGCTCCATCGTCGAGTCGCTGCTGGAGCGTGACGCCACGGTCTACGTCCTGCCGTACGACGCCACGCCCGAGGACGTGGCGGCCGTCGACCCCGACGTGCTCTTCATCTCGAACGGTCCCGGCGACCCCGAGAACTTCGAGGCCGCGGAGGCGCTGGTCGACGCGTGCGTCGGCGACCTGCCCGTCGCCGGCATCTGCCTCGGCCAACAGGTCGTCGCCAACGCCCTCGGTGGGAGCACGGAGAAGATGGCCTTCGGCCACCGCGGCGTCAACCAGCCCGTCCGCGACTTGGAGTCCGGGCGCGTCGTCATGACGACCCAGAACCACGGCTACACCGTCGGCGAACCCGGCGACGAGCTGGAGGTGACGCAAGTGAACGTCAACGACGGCACCGCGGAGGGCCTCGAGAACGACGAACTCGATATTCTCACCCGGCAGTACCACCCCGAGGCCAACCCCGGCCCGAACGACTCGCTCGACTTCTTCGACGACGTGCTCGATTTGGTGTCGACCGACACCGCCGTCGCCCCGTCGGATTAACCGCGCTCCCCGCTCGTTCTTCGACCGCGCGCCACCCCGACCAGCAACGCGACCACCGGCAGGACGACGAGCGCGCCGGCGACGAACGGCGACCAGTAGACGGCCGTGTACAGCGCCGCCGCGGCCGGCGGGCCGACGGTCCGGCCGAGGCTCCCCGCACCCTGCGTGACGCCGAAGGCGGTTCCCTGTCGGTCCGCGTCCGAACTCGCCGACACCAGCGCCGCCAGCGACGGGGTCAGGAGGCCGTTACCGAACGACAGCAGCCCCAGCACCGCCAGCAACGCCACCAGTTCGCGGGTGAGCCACGCCGGCCCCGTCGGCGACGGCAGCGCTCCCCCCGAGCACCGGCGCGAACGGGAGCGCTGCGAGCGCGACACACAGAATCGACGCACCGACGACGGCGAGGCGGCCGGAGCCGAACCGTTCGGCCAGCCGCCCGACGAGCAGCCCCTGATTCACCGCCCCGAGGACGCCAACGTAGGTGAGCAGGAGGGCGGCCGCCGAGGCGTCGAAGCGGTACGCGCTCGCGTCAGCGACGAAGGGGATGAACATGACCTGGACGCCCGCAAAGGCGACGGAGACGAGGAAGAAGGCGAGGACGAGGCCGCGGAGCGCGGGGTCGCCGAGCGCGGCCCGGAAGTCACCGACGAGCGTCGACCGCGCCCCGACAGCCCGGTGGCGCGGGGGCTCTTCGAGGACGGCGAGGGCGACGACGAGGGCGACGAGGCTCATCGCCGCCGCGCCGAACGCGGGGAGCGAGACGGGCGTCGCGGAGAGAGGGATCGGCAGGCCATCGGCGACGCGCACGGCCGTCTCGCTCGCCAGCGCACCGCCG
>Ga0207714_1002204_pt1 | contig 11988 bp, 13 predicted proteins | sample PonA232FremontCA_2_FD_187270 | JGI IMG/M metagenome (GOLD analysis project Ga0207714, IMG submission 187270) | Marine sediment microbial community from Fremont, CA, USA - Pond A23 Sediment 2 (SPAdes) | ecosystem: Environmental > Aquatic > Marine > Unclassified | place: USA: Fremont, California... | reverse complement strand
CGCAACGCGTTTACAGCGCGCCGACACCAGCGGGATCGGGAGCCCGCTCTCAGTTCGCGGCACGTGTGCCGTTCGGTCGGTGGCCGCCAGATCGTCACCGTCGAGCTCGCTTCGCCCGCGGGTGACGACGACCAGCGGTTTCCGTGGATACGCATCGCGAACCGTCTCGTACATCGTGGCCGCCTGTGTTCCCGGGCCAGAACAGTCGACAAGCAGGCAATCGACGGCGTGAACCTCAAGTGGGTTCGAGTCCTCGCTGACCACCGCGAGTTCGGCCTCGGGGAGGCCATCCCGGAGTTCCGCTTCGATCTCTGTTGGTCCGGGGTTCCAGAGGCCGATCCGGAGCGGCCGCTCGTCGGTATCAGTAGTTGATGTTTCTGTGTCGGGCGCCGGCTCAGATGACGGTGCCATCTACAGCGATCTCGCGACCGGCTGTGGTGTCTCTGTGTGTGTCGAATGCATGCGTACCCCGTGGTATCCGGTAATGTGGGTCCGGCTGATAGAAGTAGTGGTCATACTCAAACTGTCCATCACCGCCTCAGGATTCAACAAATGAACCCAAATATTGCTATCTTGAAGCGGCTTAGACAACGCCACGCTTCTTTTCGCCTGTTATCGAACTGCCGTTGTGTATAACATCGGATGAATCAAAACTACCTTCTGAAATATCTATATTATCGATGTATCTCAATTTCTGGTCGCTGTTCGTTAGATACACCACCTCTTGTTCCCCGTCCCGGTCGATATCGGCAACGGTGATTCGACTCTTCGCGGCATCAACACCTTTGAATACTGCCCGTTTTTTAACCGTCCCTGAACCACTCTGTGGCGGACCGAGGAACTTGATATTGTTTGAGCCATTTACGGTCGGCATCAGTGTCCGACCGTCGATAGTCGCCACCGGTCCGACTCCGATGTTGTTGCTTGAACCGACACCACCGCCCGCCACTTTCGTAATGTTGAGATTCTTATCAACATACCGTATATGTTGTGAGCCATCTGCGAACACGAGTTCGTCGATCCCATCGTTGTCGATGTCGGCCGGTGGCAGAATGCCGTTGACCCCATTCTCCGGAGCAACAATCTCCTCTGGATTCGCCCATCCTGAACCGGTCTGAGCTATGCCGTATATTTTGTCGTGATTTTTTGACGGATAGAATACATCATATCCGTTCCACGATCCGGTCGCGAGTGTTGTTTTCTGCGTATCTGCCTTGGCGGAGTTCAGACTGACAAAATCGTCGTCTGTGTTCAATTTTAATTTGCCATCCTCATCGACAAACATAATCTTGTTTTGATTCTTGATCGCAACGAGGTCCGGCTTCCCGTCGGCATCAATATCTGAGCCGATCGTTCCGATTGCTTTCACAGCTCCCCCAGCGTTTTTGAATCCGTTTGTCGGGAAGACCTTCGTCACTGTATCGCTCCCGGAGTTTGCGGCCTGATACAGTTCAACCTTCTTTTTATTCGTAATACCGATAACAAACTTCCCGCTCCCGGATGCAATGTTAATCGGTATCGTCCGGGTCGCTTGAATACTGACTGTGGGTTCATCACTGGTGTTCGTGATTTCGGTGGCAGTGATCCGAACAGTTGCGGCACCACTCCCGCCAGCACTCACTGTTCCAGAAATGGATATAGATCCACCTGTATCGACTGTCTCACTGTTAGGCGGACGAACAGAGGCCTCAATATCCAACCAGGTTTGGAGACTTTCGACCTGCACGCTCAGCTGACCACCGGCTTGATTTTCCAGCGTAAGTAATTCTTTAGATGATCCCACGGGCATAGTTACCTCAGCGGGGATATCGATTCCGAGAAGCGCGTCTTCGTCGGTGGTTGTACTGACGCCAAATCGGCGACCGGTGTTGACTTGGCTGAACGCACCAACGCCACTAAGCCCGGCCAGCCCGCCCCCGGCGATCAGCGCGATTGCTGAACGACGGCTCACCTTTCCACTTTGGCCACGCTCTTTTACCATTAGGTGCTCACCCTTTCTGCCGAGAACCGGATCGTATCAACGCTCTCGATCTCGTTGCTTCCACCGTTCGTATCAAATACGACGGCCACCGCAATAACCGCACCGACGGAAAGCTCAACCGACGAGTCGAACAAGTCCGTTCCGCGGCTGGTGGTGCTGCCGTCCGTTCCCACAACTCGATACGGAAATCGGAGTTGATCAGTGTTGACCGTCGTGTCACCGTCCAACAGCGTTGTACTCACCGCAACTGGAACAGCCGGGGTTCCGCCGCCTTCGGGACCAACGTTTGCGATGATGAACGCTGCTGAATCGTCCAGATACCCACTGTTAGTCACGCTCCCAGCAGTCACCGTTGTTGCATTCGAATTGAGATTTGGGTCGGTGATACCCCCAAAGAACCCATCGGGGGTCGTAACGATTTCACCATCGCTGTTGATAGTTCCATTCCACGTTACCCGCCCACCTGCGTTGACCGCGTTGCCCGGATTGCTGGGCTCAGTAACGACCTGCACACGTGTACTGGTGGGTTCGCCGCCGCCACCGCCGCCACCGCCGCCACCGCCGCCACCGCCGCCACCGCCGCCACCGCCGCCACCGCCGTCAGTGCCACCACCTGTGGACCCGTCGCCGTCGGTGGTGTCGACATCGCCACCAACTGAGCCGGTGGTATCACCGCCCTCGCTGGACTGCTCGTTGGTGCCGGTCTGAACTTGCCCCAGCTCAATGGCTTGATTCATACCTTCGACCTGTACCCAGTTATCACCGAGACTTCCCTCGGATCCGAGTGTGACTGCACCGCTGGCGACGAAGCCACTGGCTCCAAAGACGATGGTCCCGAGCCCGATGAGCGTCCGTCGCCGATTCATTCGTGCCATTGGTATATCAGTCAGCCGGAGCTTCAGTCTTGCTCGTTTCTGTTCGTGACCCAGCGGTTCGTCTGTCGTTCGGGATGCCCGGAGCGTCGCTACTTCCTCAGCGTTGATTGCTACGTACCCAACCAAAGAACGGGGGTCTCAGTGGTTACTGAGTCGTGTCGTCGACGGTAATCGTGATGGTTCCGTCTTCGTCTAGCGTCCCGTCGCTCACCGCGGAGCTGTCGATGGTGAAGTTAACGTAGCCGGTCGTTCCAGAACCTACGTCGGTGTCTGGTGCATCAACGCTGACACCAGTGACACCGCTGCTGGCAGAGATCGCGTAGCTACCAGATCCGGAACTCTGCGGCGTTATCGCCAGTGTCTCGTTGAACACCGTCGTCGCGTTTCGGTTGAGGTTCTCGAAGCTCAGCCCGACAGTCGTCGCGTCGCTTCCGGTTTCAGAGACGCCCAGTTCCTCGTTCACATCGATCTGGACGTTCGCGGAGCCATCGCCCGTTGTCTGTACGGAGAGGTCTCGGTCAGCAGTTACTTGCCCGAACGCGCCCGTGCCAACAATGCCACCTGCGCCCACGATCAGTACGAGGACGACCAGTGTGTTGCGTCGTGTGATTCGCATGGTACACTCGTACTGTAGGGAGGTACCTACTTTGTATTGGGCCGCCATACACACCTTCAGGGAGTGCCTGAGGCTGCCATCACCACTGTTATACGGTTCAGGGAGTGCCTGAAGCCGCTGCGGTCGGGTGATATTCTCTTGTACATTCAAATGGTTAACTGCGGATACTGTGAAGCCATTAGCCCAACTTCAAAGAAATTCACGCAGCAAGTAGGTGGTGCATAGCCGACAATCAATTCGTGGTTTCTGCTGAGAATGTGATCGTCGAATCCAACTGTGAGGGGATCGAATACTCCTCAATAGTGCTGTTGCGTGTATCAACCACAGCACCGATATGGAGTCGGTCCCCCGCTCCGATCGTTCTATCAGCTTGATCGATTACCTCACCTCGAATCGTATTACCATTAACGAGCGTACTCCCACCCCCAAATCCAGTCGTGACCAGATCCGGCCGCACCTCCTCAAACGTATTATCCATGTCTGCGAGCAGAGGACTCGCCCAGACGACGACTACAGCAGTTTCGGTGTCATTGACAGCGTACCCCCAGCCACCTGGGAGTGAACTAAAGAGTCCATCAGGGCTATTCGTTTCGTATCTATTGTCGAAGCCAACTGTAACATTCTGTGAGCCATTGTACGTTACCTGAAGCAATCGATCAATAACGGTTACTGCGTTCTCGTTCACATCGTCAATATCGATTGCAATCGTGCCACCGTCCGGTGCATTCACGTATTTATCGTTTGGACTCCCATCAAACGGCTCGATTCCAAGATTCGCGGCGGCATCGCCTGTCGTGTCAACGGTAACGCTCCGTTGAGCCTCTACTTGGGTGAATGCTCCCGTTCCAACCAGTGCCCCACTCCCAACCACTAACCCACCTAATCCGATAAGTGCACTCCGTCGATTCATAGTATGACAAGAAACACTCCACATTCACTTTGTATTGGGCTGCCTGAGGTTAATTCAGGGACTGCCTGAATACTGTTACCATAGGTTCCGATTTCAGTGAAATTGTTGCTCACCTGCGATTTGATCTATCTATCAAATACTTACTCGAGTTGTTACTGAGAATTGATATTTCATGTGTTTACGATGCGAGTGAGATACTCCTCGCTGTCGATATCACCGTCATTTAGCTGGCTTGCCCACTTCCGCCGGATCACAAACGTCGACTGACTGAGCCCTCGGTCCTCGACTCTGGCGCGAAGGTCGACATCCAGCGCAGCCGCGAAGTTCAGATACACCTCGGCTACCCTGCGGAGATCGTCACCCGCGGTGCCGGTCGTCTGGACCGTGACCGTGAGTTCGTCCGCCCCGGCTGTTGCCGACGTGACCTCGATATCCCTGTCGAGTCGCCTGACGAACGAGCGCTGCGTCTCCGAGAGGTCGGGATATCGATCCTCATCGGAGCTGTTGCCTTCGTCCGTCTCGCTACTCCCGTCGAACCCGTCGCCGCTGTCGCCGCCGAGACAGCCTGCGAGGCCGACAGTGCTCAGTGAGACCGCTGACAGCAGGGTGCGGCGGCGCATGAAGAATACACTCCGTAGGCGTCACCGTATCAAAGCCCTATCGGTCGACCGACAGCGCGACGGCCGCCTCCAGCGTGATCGTGATCGCGCGCTCGACGTTGTTCTTCGCCTTCGGTGGCAGTTCCTCGTCGCCGTCGGCTCCCTTCTGGGTACCCTCGACGAGATTGCCGTCGACCGTACAGATCGCGCCGGCCTGCAACCCCTTGCGGCGCGCCAGCGAGAAGATGGCGGCTGCCTCCATCTCGACGGCCAGCAGGTTGGCGGCCTCCCAGTCCTCGACGTAGGTCTCGCTCTCGGCGTAGAAGGCGTCGTCGGAGACAATCGGCCCGACGTGAACGTCCTCGTCGTTGTCCTCGGCGGCATCGACGAGCGCGCTGACGGCCGCGTGATCCGGCGCGGCGGGATAGACAGCCGACTCGTAGCGCTTGGTGGTGCCCTCCTCCTTGGCGGCTGCGGTGGCGACCACCATATCGCCGATCTCGATCTCCGACTGGAGCGCGCCGGTCGTCCCACAGCGAAGCACCGTCTCGACGCCAACCGCCTCCAGTTCCTCGACGGCGATCGCGGCCGACGGACAGCCGATCCCCGTCGAGCAGATCGTCAGCGGCGTGCCCCTGTACTCGGCGTTGACGACGGTATACTCGCGGTTCTCCGCAACGTGTTCGACCGACCCACACTGACCGGCGATGCGCTCGACGCGACCCGGATCGCCGGGGATGATCGCCGTCTCGTGGACATCGTCCGATTCGACCAGCAGATGCGGCTGTGTCGCCATATCCGGTCTCTCTCGGCACCGGGCAAAGAGTTGTTCGTCCGACTGTCGGCTCCGCCCCGTCGTTAGATTAAGAACCCCAGCGCGCCACCTAAGGAGTATGTACAGCGCGCGGGACCGGGTCGAACACGCGGCGTGGCTCGACCGGATCGACGAGGCCGCCGCCGCGATCGATGTTGGGCCGGACGCCCGCTCGACCGCAGCGGATCTGTTTCTCTCGCATATCCCCGATGAGGAGCGCTCGAAACGCGCGGTTGCGGCCGCCAGCCTCTACGCTGGCGCGCTCATCGCGGGCGAGGAACGCTCACAGCAGGCGGTCGCCGACGCGATGGATGTCTCGCGGCTCAGCGTCCAGTCGCGGTGGAAACCGTTGCTGGAGGATGCCGGGTTCGAGCCGCCGACGTGGTAGTCGCGCCCAGTGGCCACTCAGTCGCGCGACCGTCCCGCCGCCTCGGGCGTCAGGGTGCCGTGGCGGTCGATCTCGCCCTGTAGAATCCGGGTCGAGGAGATGCGCTCGCCGTCGTCGGCCATGACGTGGTCGACAACTTCGATATCGAGCGGCTCGCGGCCCCACTCGACGCGAATCTCGTTGATGCGCTCGGCGCCATCGACGGTTTCGGGCGAGACGACCAGCGCGTCAAACTCCGGCTCGACGGCGATCCCGGTCGGCTCCTCCAGCGTCCGGATCTCGAACTCGCGGTCGTACTCGTCGGCGAGCGGCTGTATCTCCGCGAGCAAATCGGCCTTCCGGTCGGCAAACGGCCGAACGGGCCGGTCGATCTGTCTGGTCTTCGGAGCGAGCGATTCCGAGGTGAGACCAACGGTCAGATCGCCGAGCGCCAACGCCCGCCGAAAGAGGGCGAGATGGCCGTCGTGGACGGGATCGAAGGTCCCGCCCAGCGCGACGTTCATGTGCGCCGATACGGCGTCGCAGGGTTAAACATCTCTCCTCTCGGCGCCCTCACGCGTCGTCCTCACTCTCGGCATCGTCGATCTCGATGTCGACGGCGTCATCGCCGTCATCCGCGTCGCTGCCTGTGTCGTCGGGCTCGTCGTCACCGTCGACCGTAATCGTCACCGGCCCATCGTCGCCCTCGCCGTCGCCGAGTGCGCCCTCGAGGGTGAACACGGTGTTGAGTTCGCGCTGGACCTCGCCGACGACGCCGCGAACGAGGTTGCTCGGCGCGATCGCCTCGTACTCGTATGGGTTGTTGCCCGCGCTGTCGCTATCGCGTTTCTCGCGGCGGACGGTATCCTCGTCGTGGAGATCGGCGAGTGCCTCTCTGACCGTACTCGGGTACAGCCCCGTCCCCTCGGCGATCTCGTCGCTGGTGCTGTGGGGGTGTTGACGGAGGTAGACGTAGATCCGCGCCCGGGTCTCGGTGTCCAGCAGCCACGCCAGCAGGTCGACGATCCCCTCGTCGAACTCCGAGACGGCGCGGCCGGCCTCGGCCTCCAGCCGCTCCTTCGTCCTCTCGAGTTCGGCACGCGGGCCCTCACCGGTACGACCCGCCACCTCGCTATCAGTCACGGTCGAATCGGGTGTCTCGTCGTCTGTCTGCTCGCTCATGGTCAACCCGAACATCGGGGGTGAACCCGCAAAAGAGTTTCTGTCGGCTCGAAAAGAACGGATTGCGGTTTTCGGTGTGTGCCTACAGCATGAGCGAGTCACACAGGGCGTCCATCCCCTCGTCGTCCATCAGTCGGCGCTGTTTCTCGCTGCCGCTCTCGCGCTCGAAGACATCGCGCAGGCCGTCGACGCCGAGGCGGTCGCATTCGCGGTCGACGAACGCGGCCAGATCGATGGTGTCCTCCCCGTCCCGCGTGATGAAACTCGCCTCGTGGCCGTGGCGCATCGCTCGCCACTTGTTCTCGTCGAGGAGCTCTCGGCGGCGGTCGTTGGCGGGTTGGTTGTCAGCATACCGGTCGGCCAGTTCCTCGACGAGCGCGTGGACGTACTCGACGAACGCGAGGACAACGTCCGTATCCGACTGGGCGTCCGGCGTTCGAATCTCGACGGTACCGAGGCCCGTATGTGGCCGCACGTCGAACCAGAGCTCGCCCCGATCGTTGATCGACCCATGGTCGACCATCCGTTCCTCGTACTGCTCGTAGGCCGCAAAATCCGCGAAGAAGCCCGGAATTCCGGTGTTCGGCAGATTCTCGAAGATCTTCGCCCGCGCCGACTGCAGCCCGGTGTCGAACCCACACCAGTACGGCGAGTTCGCCGACAGCGCGAGCAGCGGCGGAAGATACCACCGCAGTTCGTTGGCGATCCAGACCGCCTTGTCGGCATCGTCGACGCCGATGTGGATGTGGAGCCCCGAGGTCGTATTCCGGTGTTGGGGGTACTGAATCCGATCCAGCTGGGCCTCGTACCGCGGCTTGGTCGCGTGATCGAGGTCCTGCCAGTTCGCGGCCGGGTGCAACCCCGCGGCGGCAATCCGGAAGCCGTGGGCTTCGGCGTGATCGGTCAGGGCCTCGCGAACCGTGGTCAGCGTCGACGCCGCCTCGCCCGGCTCGTCGATGATCGGCGTCTGTGTCTCGATAGTACACTGAAACAGCTCGTGGTCGAGGCGGTCCTGCAGGATCTCCGGCGGCTCGCTGTCGTAAACCAGTTCTTGGATGCCCGAGACGGGACGGCCGGCCTCGTTGACGATGAAAAACTCCTCCTCGATGCCGATGGTGCCCTGCTGACTGAAGGCGTCCGCCGAGCCTGTCTCCATCAGCCCGCCGTACGGAACGGACTCGTAAATACCTCCTGAAGCCGGCGGTATGAGCGAGGCCAGCGGCGATCCGGTCCGCGGTTTTGTTGCTACTCCGAGACGGTAGCCGTGTTGGTACCGCCGAACTGCGTGCGAAGGTGCGAGCCGACCAGCACCACCGTGGCGAGGCCGAGCAGCCCGGCGAAGGCCAGGACGCTGCCCGAAAGCAGCGTGAGGCCCTTGTCGAGCTGGCCGACGACGAAGTTACCGGCGAGGACGCTTGCCACGCCGAAGACGAGCACGCCGCCGAAGTTGAGGACGGCACTCGGTGCCTCGCCGGCTGTCTCGGAGTCGTTTAGCAGGACGAGCACGAGCGCGAGCGCGAACGGCGTGCCGACCGTTCCGACCGCTAACACGAGCACGAGCTGGCCGAGGAACGCGCCGCCGATGAAGACGCCGCCGCCGCTTACCAGCGCAGTCCCGGCGAGCAACGTCCGGTATCGGCTGTCGCTTACGTCGGTCGCCCAGCCGAGCTTGTCGGCGACGACGTACGGGGCGACGAGCGTGTTCCCGCCGAGTGTCGACACCGCCGCCCCGAGCAGGCCGACGAGGAAGAGCTGTTTGCCGAACTGCCCCGCAATGGGTTCGAGCGCGCTGGCGGCCGCAATCGCCCGCAGGCCCTGTCCGTCGACGGTGCCGAACAGCGCGCCGGCAGCGACGAGGAAGGTGGCGATACTGAAGATACCGAAGGCCAGTAGCATCGAGACGCTGATGTCGAACTGTGCGAGGTCGATATCTTCGCGCGTCCAGCCGCGGGCCTTCACCGTGTAGGTCTGCATCGTGATGATCGTGATGTGGACTGCACCGCCGAGGATGCCGGCGGCGGCGATAGCACCGCCGCTTGGGATGGTCGGCACGAGTCCGCCCGCGGCGGTCGCCGGGTCGACTGGCACGACGAACAGCGAGGCGACGAACGCGAGGACGACCGCGCTAACGACGACCTTCGCGCCGAGCTCGGCGATCCGGTAGCCGCCGCCGGCAAGTCCGACTGCGAGGATAATCGCCCAGACGATCCCCCAGACTGTAGTGCTGAATGGCGTCAGAATCCCCGAGACGCTGGCGACTGTCTTCATGATGATGAGCTGTGCGAACCCGGAGACGAGCACGACATCCGCGACAAGCAGCCACGCCCATTTCTCGCCGAACCGGCGTTCGACCGTCTCGACGAGCCCCTCCTCCGTTGCGACCGCGAGTTTCGTTGCGAGATACTGTGCGAGCGCGCCGAAGAGCGCCGAGATAACGACGACCCACAGCAACGCGTAGCCGAAGCTCGCCCCACCAGTGAGCAGGGCGCCCATCGAGGCCGGGCCCGCGGCAATCGCCCCGGCCAGCCACGTTGGCCCCAGCTGTGATATCTTTTCGCCGAGTGATCGGTTCCTCGTCCGTGCTGTCTGACTCATACCCGTCGCTTCGTCGCTGTCGGGGAAAACGTTATTACTTGGTGTTACCACTCAGCGTCGCCAGCGCCCAGGCTTATCGACAGCGGAGTGCCACGCTTACCGTTTCCGAGCGACGACGCCGAGGTGGTCGTCGTGATACGGTTCGAGTCGCTCGCGGTCGAGAATCTCGTAGCCCTCCCGTAGTTCCGCACAAACCTCGTCGAACACGGCTGCCGGCTCGGCGGTCACGTCCTCGCTGCGGGCCTTGATCGCCAGCAACAGCCGGCCGTCCGCAGCGAGAAACCGGGCGTTGTCGACGGCGACGCGAGCCTGTCCGCGGGTGGCGACATCCTGCACGAGTACGTCCAATTCGTTCTCGACGACGTGGCTGTAGGTTTCGGGCTTGCGGGCATCTTTCAGCAACGGAAAGAGATCGCTGCGGGCCGCCGCTATCTCGATCAGGTCCCGCATCGGCCGTGGGGCGAACTCGACGGCGTATGTCGGTCCCGCGAAGTCGGCAACGTGGCTGACGGTGGTCCCGCTGGCCGCGCCGAGATAGAGTACGCTGTCGCTCTCGGAGAGTTCGATATCCATGCCGCCTTCGATCATCGCGCCGAGCTTCGACCGACCGGCGTCCCAGCACCGCCACTCGCCGTCTGTCGGTTCGCCGTAGACCGGGTCGCCGCGTGTCGCCAGTCGCCTCCGGCCGTCGAACTCCCGTCGGTCGATCCCGGCTGGCAGGTCGGTCATTGGTCACCCTCCTCGTCGCCGCTGTCTCCGTTGCCCTCCTCAGCGCGAGCGCGGATCGTCGCCATCCGTTCGTCGAGTTCGTCGTGGATTTCCGGCCGGAACTCACCGCTGTAGTGGTCGATCCGGGCGGCGATGGTGAGCTTGCCCGCGAGTGCGCGTGCCGCCGACCCGCGGTCCTCGGGGCGTGTGCCGTTGACGTACTCGTGGGTGTAGATCACGCCGTGTTTCGGCGAACCCCCGTGGCCCGCGAGGTGGGCGAACAGGGCGTCTTCCGCGCCGAGGACCTGTACCGTCCCGCTGGGTTTTTTCGCCAGCGACCCCAGTCCGCCGGCCAGTGCGATCAGGCGTGCGGCCAACACAGGACCGGCCATCTCGGCGAGATTCGGGGCGACCTCCGGCGCGAGCCGCTCGATGAACCGGCGGAGTTCGTCGGCCTCGCTCGCGAGATCGTCGATGCGGGTTGCCAGTGAGACGACACGCTTCTCGACCGGATTCGACGGCTCGTGGTCGGTGACTGTCCGGGCTCCGTCGATACCCGGTTTGGCATCGTCGAACTGCGTGCCGGCCCACTCGTGGCAGCGTTCGGCGAGTTCGTTCGCGGTCCGGGTTGCGTCGTCCATCGCCCGAACTGCGTGGAGCAGCTGGTTGTCGTCGGCACCCTCACGTTCGGCGACGGCCTCCCGGGCGGCATCGATGGTCGCCGCTCGCAACGTTTCGTAGTAGTCGTCGGTGTCGGCGGCGAACCCCTGCTCGACGGCTGCGGTCGGCCAGTCGGCGGGTGCGTCGGCGCGGCCGGTTCTGATCGCCGCCCGAAGGTCGGCGTCGGCCTCCGGAGAGAGTTCGGTGAACCACCCAGCACCGGTGGACTGATCGCTCATACAGGGTCTCTGTACCCTGGCGGCCTATATCCATCCCCTTCGTCTCGCGTTCGTCGGGCTGTGAGACGGATAGGAGTCCTTTTTCCTGCGGCTCACGAAGCGTGGCTATGCCCCGAGTTCCGTTTCACTATATCGATCTGCGGACGTTCTGTTATGCGACCGAGGATCAAAAACGGGTTGCCGAGGCCCTGCGACACTTTTTGCCGGAGGAGTTCGATCTCGACCGCGCTGAAAACACCGGGCACCACGGCGACCGGATTATCATCCTCTCGACCCGTGTCGAGAACGCCGACGAGATGCGGGTCGTCCTCGATCGGCTTGCGGAACTGGAATCGATCGACCGCGTGATCGACGAACTCGACGAACGCGTCGACGACAACTGCTCGTTTTTCCTCCGGCTCGACAAACAGGCCGCGTTCAACGGACAGGTACGGCTCGGCGA
>Ga0207714_1002203_pt1 | contig 11990 bp, 16 predicted proteins | sample PonA232FremontCA_2_FD_187270 | JGI IMG/M metagenome (GOLD analysis project Ga0207714, IMG submission 187270) | Marine sediment microbial community from Fremont, CA, USA - Pond A23 Sediment 2 (SPAdes) | ecosystem: Environmental > Aquatic > Marine > Unclassified | place: USA: Fremont, California... | reverse complement strand
GCTTATGCGGCAGAAAGAGAGGCCCACCGCGGAGGCGCCTCAGTGAAACACCCCAAAAAGGCCCCGGTTTAACCGGGCAAGCGGAGAGCGCGGAGGAGGACGCGGAGGCTTTTTTGTGATCCTTTGCCCCGAAACGGGGCAAAGGATCACAGTGCTCCGTCTTGCTGGAATATTGAACGACTGTTCTTGCGTTTGGGACCTCAACGCAACGATAGGACAAGTCAGCTCTTCAAGCACCGGGCTGATTTTTTGTTTTGCGGCACCTCACCGCAAAGCGAACAATCAGCCTCTGCGAGCCCTCAGCGACCTCTGCCTGCCCGGTTAAATGGCGGCAAAGCCGGCCCTGCCGCGAAGCAGGATTGAACCGGGGCTTGTCTGCGGATCACCATGTCCGCCCTCTGAATGGTTACAAGCGCACAATGGGTGCGGGGCTGTATTTGCGCGTCCCCGGCTATTTCCCGCGTGGTTCAGCCCGGCTACCCGGACAGTGCCGATACTGCACCGCCCCCATATGGCCCCCGAACCAAGCCCAATCTGGGGATCCCGCTATTTGTAACGGGCATGGCAGTCCTTTTCGGCCTGACGCATATCACGGATCAATGTGCTGGCTCGCTCCTGATCGCCCTCCTCGACCGCCTGAACGAGTCCGGCGGTCTGCTCCAGGAATTCGGAGTAGCCCTCCTGATTTCGGCCTGCTTTCTGCCGCATCTCCTCTGCCTGGCTGTGCAGCTCCCGAGCCTCTTGCGGGGAAGGTGAGCCACGCTGCTGCACGCTGGACCGGATGCCCTTGAAGGTCTTCTCCATCTCCTTTTTCAGGGCCTTGAAAGGCCTGCCCTTCTCTCCCGCCTTGCGGTCCGGGGCAGAATCTTTCTTTTTCCCGGACTTCTGGACCCAGGGCTCTATCTTCGTTTTGAGGCCCACATCTCCGTCCCTGTTTACCAGCTTGAGCTCCAGCTTGTGGATCTGCTGCCAGTCCAGATCAAGGTCCTCCAGACCCACATGGCCCTCCTCCAGGGCCCGAGCCACGCTGCGAAGATACTCCCCGGCCTGTCCGGGGGTCAACTCGTGGATGGACTCCTTCTTGTGCTTATCCATAAATCCTCCTTTTTGCGCATGAACTCATAATAAAAATTATCATTATCATCCACTCATGTAAAAAAACGCATCCAAGCAAGGGAAGACAGGTTGGAAAGGCCTTATCCGGAATGCCAATCCTAGGTTTGCCCCATAGAGTCTCCGATGCGGATATTCTTCTTGGCTCATTTGCGGGACAGCACTCAACACATCTGCTTCATGCGTCGAAGAAAACAGTGTGTTCCATTCAAACCACCCCCGGATTCGCATAAAGGCCGTCTCCGTCAAAGACTCTGTGGTCTTTGGAGCTTCCTGAGCTTCTCCTCTGCCTCCCCACGACAGGATTCGGCTTGCACCTTGATCCATGCGTGCCCGGGCATAAAAGACCCTTATTCGTAACGCCTTGTTTTTCTGGCATTAAAAAGGGTTTGACACCCTTATTAAATGCTGCAACAAATGTTTCTCTTCCGCCTTCACCGTAAAAAAAGTCTTTTAGCCTGTATTTCCGGAATATCAAAGGGTTAATCGATTCACACCCTGCATGAATTTAATCAGAATGCAGACAATAACACATCTCTATGCATATGGGATTCTTTCAAGCGCAACTTGATATAGTTTATTTCATCTACGGTGGAGCATTCTTCTTTACCGGTCTTTCCATTCTTGTACAGTCCCACACTTCCAGTGAAACGAAACTTTCCCGACACATACCTTGGCTCGGATTCTTTGGAGTTCTCCATGGATTCAACGAATGGCTGGACATGTGGGAAATCATCAAGGAATTTCCCACTGGAGGTGAGCTATTCAAAACTGTTTTCCTGCTTGTCTCCTACATCCCGCTTTTTGAATTCGGGCGTTTGACCCTAAAAAAACACTTCCGGTACACAAAACCGGATTCCCGTATTTCTTTCTTGTTCAGCCTCTGGATATATCCCTTTCTCGGGGCCGCGATCATCCTGGGGAGCTTGGCAAACGCCGATCATCTTCTCGGAATGGCCAATTATACGCGCTACACTTTCGGCTTGCTCGGAGCCCTTTTCACGGGTCTCGGTTTCCTCTGGTCACGCTCCGTATACCGGGAGATCATCCGGAGATGCGGTTCGAACGCCCCCTTTTTCACGACAAGCATCGCCTTTTTGGTGTACGCTTTTCTGGGCGGTCTTGTGGGCCACAAATCAAGCCTCTTTCCCGCCTCGCTCATCAATTATGAATCCTTCCAGAGCACGTTTGCCATGCCGGTACAGTTATTGAGAGCGGCGTGCGCTGTCGCCGCCCTTGTCGGCATTAGTTTCATCCTGCGCATGTTCCGGGTCGAGACATATACGAAGCTCAAGAGCGAAGAGGAACATGTCAAACAGCTCAATGCGGACCTGGAGCGGCGAGTCAGGGATAGGACGAGCCAACTGGAGGCTGCCAAGGAAAAGCTCGAGGCCGAGGTGGCCGAGCGGAAACAGATGGAAGAAAAGCTCAGGGATTTGAGCCTGTACGACTCCTTAACCCAGGTCTACAACCGCACTTTCTTCGAGGAGGAAATGCAGCGCCTTGCGGAGAACCGGTTCCTCCCCTTGAGCATCATCATTTGCGACATCAACGGCCTCAAGCTCATGAACGACGCCATGGGTCACAGCACAGGCGACGAATTGCTCCGGGTTACTGCCCGGATCTTGAAACAGAGTTTCCGCTCGAGCGACATTATCGCCCGCATTGGAGGGGACGAATTCGCCATTCTGCTCCCCCGCTACGACGAGGAACATGTCGAAGCCTGCAGCAACCGGATCCGGCGCGAACTCGAGGATTACAACCTGGAGGAGACAACACTCAGGCTTTCCCTCTCCATCGGTTACGCCATTGCCAAAAGTCCGCCAGTGGACCCCAGGGATCTTTTCAAACGGGCGGATGACGCCATGTTCAAGGAAAAGCTCCAGCAAAGATACAGCTATCGCAGCGAAACGGTTCAGGCCCTGATCAAGACCCTGGAAGCGCGGGACCACATTACGGACGGCCACGCCGAGCGGCTGAAGGATTATGCCCTGAGACTGGGAAAATTGCTCGGCCTCTCCGAAGAACGACTGAACGATCTCATGCTCCTGGCCCGTTTCCACGATCTGGGCAAGGTCGGAGTGCCGGATCGAGTTCTGTTCAAGCCCGGTCCCCTAACGGAAGAGGAATTCGAGGAAATGAAGAGCCATTGCGAAATCGGGCACCGCATTGCCCTGTCCCTCGCCGATTTGGCTCCCATTGCGGACTTCATTCTCAAGCATCACGAGCGATGGGACGGTCGGGGCTATCCGCTGGGCCTGCAAAAGAAGACCATCCCCCTGGAAGACCGCATCCTGACCATTGTCGATGCCTATGACGCCATCACCAACGAAAGGCCGTACAAACCGGCTTACTCACACAGCGAAGCCGTGCGGGAGTTGCGGCGCTGCGCCGGAACCCAGTTCGATCCCGCTCTGGTGGAACAATTCATCCGGCTCTTAGGGGATCCCCAAAAGGAAGGGGAAGCCGTGACTGAGAATGCTGAGATTCGGTAAGATCAATGCAGTGAACGCAACAGGCTGTGTACCACCGAGCCCAAGGAGAACAACTGAGCGTGTTTCACAGTCCGGTCCCACAAGCATTCCCTGCGAGGAATCGCCCCGGAATACACCTCTGCCGATCCTCTTTCACGTAAAGCTCGCGGCCCGCATCCGTCTGGAAAAGCACCCTTACTGCGCGCCCGCGCAAGCTCGAGGTATTGCTGAGGGGTTGCCATCAGTCGGGAGATCAGGATAAGCTTTCCCGTCGGCGACAGCGCCCCGATTGGGTCGCAAGGCAACAGCGCGCGAGAAATACCGCACAAGGAGCAGGAAATATGCAAGGCAATCCCATTTCCGTGGAAGGATTCCAGCAACTCAAGAAAGAGCTTGAGGAGCTCAAGAAGGAACGCCCCGAGGTGATCCAAGCCATCAAGGATGCGCGTGAGGAGGGCGATATTCGCGAAAACGCCGGGTACGAGGCGGCCAAGGAGCGGCAGGGCATGCTGGAGGCCCGGATCCGTGACCTGGAATCCCGGCTCCCACGCTGCAACGTAATCGATATCAACTCCATGAGCGGGGACACCGTGGCCTTCGGAGCCACGGTGGAGATCATGGACCTGGAGACGGAGGAAACCAAGAAATTCACTCTGCTCGGCCCAGACGAGGCTGATTACAAGAACGGGAGCATATCGGTCCTCTCACCCATGGCCCAGGCCCTGCTCGGAAAAGAGGAGGGAGACGAGGCTACTGTCCACGCACCGCGGGGGCAGGTGGAATACGAGATCGTTTCCGTGCGCTACAACGGAACAGAGCAATAGAATAGCCCGCCTTCCGGTGGGGTGCGCCCTACTCACTTTTTTGCTTCCGCATTCGGCACACGGTGACAGGCCTCTGCCATTCAGGTGCTTGTCACCGTGTATTCAATGCGCTTCTTCCCTGTCGAAAACCAATCCGTCCGAGCTCGTTCCCCCCGTGCTGCTTGGCCAATTTCTCGAATTCCCGAGCACGGGACCCCTTACCCTCGGTGGGAACAAGCTGCTATCGTCCATTTTGTTGCGATCGGCGAAAATCGCCTGTTGCAGCTCGGCGGCAGCCATCCGGGAATGGTTCTGCAACTGGTTTTCCACGCTGATCCAGGATCGCCACAGAAAATCGATGGCTCTTTTCACCTCTTCACCGACAAGGGGCCTGTGCTCGAGGAACAGGGATTGCTCCGGATACCACCCTTCCTCGACGGGGAAGGACGGACAGCTGGCGCATGTTTTGGCGAGCCATTCCTCTGCTGCGGCATATTCCTGTCGGAACAGGCAATCCCGGATCAGGTCCAGTCCGTAGAGCCAGCGGGATTCCAGGTTGTCCCTGCAGGTGGCGAGATAGTCCCCCGGGCTGAACCTCCTGTCCAGGGCATCGCGGATGAAGGGCCAGGGAGTGTGGCAATTGTCCCTCTTGGCAAGCTTCCTGAACTCGACGAAATGATGCTGGATCTGTTCGGCTTGTTCAGGGGACAGGTTGGAGATGAACCTCTCGCATTCAAGGCCATGCAGCTTGACCTTCTCCAGGTTTCCGATCAGGCTGCTCAGGGAATCTAGAAATGCCTCGCCATGGTCCCGTTCGGATCGCGACTCCAGCCAGATCGAACCGAGAACGCAGTGGGTGGCACATCGGCCGAGGATAATCGGCTCATCGTATTCCACCCCCCATCCATTCCGGATACAGGCCCAAGGATTCCTCGATGTCGAGAAGGGCCCCGGAAAACAGCTCCTGCTCCTGGAATGCCTCAAAAGCCCGGTCCAGGTAGGGCAGCATCTGTTCGGCAATCTCTTCCAGATCCTCCGAAAATCCGACCGCATCGAAATAGGGCGGCTCCCGGGGAGCTTCCCGCACGGCGTATTTGCCCCCTTCATCCCCGAGCTGGGCCACCGTCTCTCTCCACTTCCTCCACAAACCCTCCCGTATCTCCCGGAGTCTTTCCCGGCTCACCGGCATTGCCGGAACGGCCTCTTCGGAATCCCCGCGCTGAGGGCTCAGGATGTGCTCCACCGCCCGGGCGGTTTCCCCATCCAGTTGCTGAAGCGTGGGGCGCAACGTCTCGGAGTCCGTGTCCAACAGCGCGTCCAAAAAGCTCACGAACTCTTCCTCGGTCAAGGCTGCAAGAATCTTCTGGCCCGGCGTAAAAGCCTGATCCATAGCATTCGCTCCATGTACAAGTGTATGTATGAGTTCAGCAAGCGCCGCTTACATATCATTCTCTGTACATGGCATCCAGGAGTCCACTCCCCGTTCCCGGTTATGCATGGGCGATTGAGCCGCTCCAAATTGCCGTAATGAACCTGTCTCACATACTCACACAAATGAGCCGGAGAAACGAAAAAGTCACGCGATTGTTATACGACTGTAATATACTCGAGCGATAAAGGAGGCGTTCCAAGCGGGGACTTTCAATAAAAAAAACAAGGAGACGGTTATGAAGAGGTTGATTGGGGCCCTTGTGGCCGTGGCTGCGCTCCTGGCCATTGGAGCGGGCAACGTCCAGGCCAGGGATCAGATCCGCATCGTGGGCTCAAGCACAGTGTATCCCTTTGCCAGCTATGTCTGCGAGGAGTTCGGCGCGACCACGCAGCACCCCACTCCCGTTATCGAGTCCACCGGTTCCGGCGGGGGGTTGAAGCTCTTTTCCGAGGGGCTCGGCATGGGAACGCCGGACATCTCCAATGCATCCAGGCAAATGAAGCTGAGCGAGTACGAGCGCAACATGCAGAACGGTGTGGAAAAGATCCACGAGGTGATTATCGGGTACGACGGGATCTCCCTGTGCGAGAACACCGCCAATTCAGGGCTGAACCTGACCCGGGAAGAACTCACCCTGGGGGTGGCGGCCAAGGTCCCCCGGGACGGCGAGCTGGTCCAGAACCCCTACGAATACTGGGATCAAATCGACTCCGACCTCCCTCACAGGGAAATCCTCATTTACGGTCCCCCCACCACCTCCGGGACACGGGACGCCTTCGAGGAGCTTGTCATGGAAGCGGCCACAGAAGAGATGGCCGAATATGACGGCGCTTACACCAATATCCGGCAGGACGGGGCCTATGTGGCTTCCGGGGAGAATGACAACCTCATCGTGCAGCGTCTGGACAAGAACAAGGCGGCAATGGGCATCTTCGGATACAGTTATCTGGACAATAACCGGGGCAAGATCCAGTCCGTGAGCATCGACGGGGTGAAACCGACCGCGCAAGCCATCTCAGAGGGCGAGTATCCCGTGGCCCGAAGCCTGTTCTTCTACGTCAAGCTGGACCATCTGGATAAGGTCACCGGGATGCAGGAATATGTAGACCTTTTTCTCAGCGAGAAAATGATCGGCAGCCGAGGCTATCTCAAAAGGCAGGGCCTGATCCCCATGCCTGAAAAAATGCGCGAGCGGGAGCGCAAGGAATGGAAGAATCGTGAGCTGCTCCAAAAGTCCGACCTGAAATAGGCTACCGCATTGTCAAACCTCAAGGACCCGCCGGTTTCTCGCGGAAGCCGGCGGGTCCTCGAATTATACGCCTGATACAGCGAAGAGGCCTTTCAGGATTCTTGATCCGAACGGCCGGAATTGGGGTTTCCTTCAGAAACAACGCTTTCCGGGAGCCCTTGAACCATCAAACAAGAGCATGGCCCATGACCAACAAGAACGTACTGTTTCTATGCACCGGAAACGCCTGCCGCAGCCAAATGGCCGAGGGCTGGGCGCGGCACTCGCTGAACGGCGTGGTCCGCCCCTATTCAGCCGGAGTGGTCGCTCACGGCCTGGACAAAAGAGCTGTGCAGGTCATGCGCGAGGCGGGAGTGGATATAACCGGACAGGAATCGAAGACCCTGGACGATCTGCCTACAGTGGAATTCCAGGTTGTTGTCACCCTTTGCGACCGGGCAAAAGAAAGCTGTCCCTTCTTCCCGGGAGGAACAACGCAGCTGCACGGGGCATTCGAGGATCCGGCCGCCCTGGCCCGAGACGCAGCTGACGAGGCAAGCGCCCTGCCGCCCTATCGACGCGTCAGGGATCGAATCGAGAAGTTTGTGCTGAGTCTCCCGGATCTGCTCGGATAAACGCCATGATAGTAGCTTGCGGCTAACAACCGCAGCATAATGATGAACTTCATCCCATAGGCTCGGTGCCGGCGATCTCACGGAACGGCTGATCCAAAAGCTTCGTGGATGAAACGCGTCCCGGGGAATTTGCGGACCTTATGATTACGACCACGGGTACGGGGGTATCCATTCAGACTACTCCCCTTGAGGAGCAGGCAGCTCATTCCTTTCGCGTGGACACTGTTTTGACCCGCACCCTGGCGGTGCCCTTGTCGTAAAAGCCGAGCCTGCGGGCCGCACCGGCGCTCAGGTCGATGATCCGGCCTTTCTTGAAGGGGCCGCGGTCATTCACCCGAACGATAATGGACCGTCCGTTCTCCAGGTTGCTGACCTTGACATAGACGGGCAGGGGCAGATGCTTGTGGGCGGCGGTCAACTCATCCGGATCGAAGACCTCGCCGTTGGCGGTCATGTGGCCTCCGGCCTGACGCCGGGTCTTTTCCCCGTACCAAGAGGCGATGCCCCGCTCCCGGTACCCTTTCGACTGGGCCACGGACATGGGCTCGTAGCGCTTGCCGCGGACAACATAGGGAGAGTTCTTGACCCTGTCCTGCTCAATGGCCTTTTTGGGGGGCATGTCGTCGATACTTTCAATGTCCTCGCGCATCAGGGGCCATTCGAGTGGGGCCTTGGCCACCTTGAACGTGAACCTGCCCACGTGATAGACGACTGTTCCCGCTCCCACCCCACCTTTCACCGCATACTTGGTGACCAAATAGGTTCCTTTCAGCGCGCTCGTGGTCACGTCGTACGGCACTCTGGCGACGGAACAGGCGAGAAGGCCGCAGACAAGGACTGCGAGAAGACTCAGGGACGGAAGGAATGATCTGGGACTTGGCGTGTTCATGGGCTATCGCGGGAGGCCTTGTGTGCCTTGGGGGACGTATCCTCCGTGGTCTCCTGAGGGGGCCGGATACGGTGATTGCCCGCCTTCCGGCAAAGCCGGGCTGATCTGTGCCCGTACCCGATCCTGGCGCTTACGGCAATATATTCTCCAGAGAAAAAAATTGCAAGATCTGAAGGAGTTGATCCGATCGAAAGCCTGTTGCCGTTTGCGCAATCATGGTGCTCTCATCTTCTACACCCCTCGATCCGGAAGGAGATCGCAAGCTCCTCCCAAACAGCGCAAAAGGCTTTCTCGGATCAGGCATCCTCCCCACCCTTGCCCATCCTCTCCAGGAAGTTCCTTGCGTCCTCCGGACAGGTGATCCATAGGATCTCCAGCCCCGCAAAGGAGCCGGTGTCCGCACATGCGCCGGGGCAGCCCGCAAGCACCACTCCCAGCGAGCCCCCTTCGGAGACTGTAGCCACTTATTCCGCTTTGCCCGCAAGGCCCTCCCGCAACTGACCGGCCAGGGCCGCCCTATTGTAGCCGGGGTTGCATCCGCCGCAGTATTTGACCCCGATCCGCATCACCATGATTCCCCGGACTCATCCACTCCGCAGAGGTTCTTGGCGCTTCTCTTCTTCTCCTCCATGTTCACTGGCGGGAGATCATGCTCAACTGCGCCTGCGACGATCCGGCGCCGTGCATGGATTTGGTGAGATATCCCACCTCCCGGGAGCCCAGGGTCGAGTTCTCGATAAGGCGCAGGATGCGCATGCGGTTCATGGTGGAGACACCCGGATTGGTCCCCAAGTTCTTCTCCAGCCATTTCGCGGTGTCAACGGAGTTAAAGTCCGCCTCCGAGGGCATGGTGACCATGAGCCCGCCGGCGACGTCCTGGGCCAGGCGAGCCGATCTCGTAGGGATAGCGGGTAACGTTGTGCTTATGCACATTCGCCAGCAGGGGCCAAAGCGCCCCGGTCTGGTGCGCTTTGGCCCCGCGGACAACGATACCGTCCTCCCGCTCCTCCACCACGCGCAGGTAGCGATCGGGATCGTGCTGCTGGTGGGGAGGCCGGGACCGGTCTCCCTTGGGGTCGGTCATGGCCCCGTCGCAGGTGAGCCCCCCTCCTGCACGTAGTGCAGGGAGTCCAGGAACCGCTGATAGTATCCGGTGTCGTGCTTTTGGTCGATGTTGTAGGTCACAATGGAGAGCGTGTTCAGGGAATCCATCCCACGCAGCGCTGAAAGCAGCATCCTGTCTCCCTGCCCAGGAGCCGGGCCATCTTGCTCTTCTTGATCAGATCCTCCACGCTCTGGTGGATATGGGTGAAGCGATTGATCCTTTTGCCGGTGAGATGGGAGGCCGCTGTCATTAGATCCTCGTGCTCCGGCAGGTGGGCAAGCTCATAGGTCTTGGCCACCGCGTTCATGGAAGGCCGGATTACGGGATCATCCACCGGGTTTTCCATCAGCCTAAGGAAGCGGGCGGTTCAAAACTCTTCACCGCGCGCGGCCGAAGGCCGCCCGCCTGTCCCGTGAAACAGACGTAGTCTCAGCGTAGCTGGTTTCACTGGGATGTGCGACGAAGTCGGCAGCGCCGAATAAAAGGGAATCGCAGATTGAGGCAGATGACGGATAGTTACTTGTACTCGATCTTGTTCAACCCCGGGAATCATCACAAGCATCGTCCGCATCATCAAAACGGGCACTTTCGGGATCGGACTGAGGCTATGAACAGAAATCCAAAGGGACCTCTGTCATGGGGTTCCCGCAACACTCGGGGACTGAGCCATCCTTTATCACCTGAGTTTGTTGACATTCTCCGCATTGATACCCTTTTTCGCCCGTCATGGCTTACTCTCTCCCTCATGAGCGGTTTTCCATCGTCGCAAATAATACGCCTCTCCCCCATTATGCGCGATCTGGTGGGTTGTGTGTCAACTCCGGCTCCCTATGAGCGGACCATCTTCATCACATCCCGCAGCCATTGGTAAAGCAGGGGGGTCCACTCCGGGTCCCGCCGGGAACCCTGATCCGAGACACCTCCTGAAAGTCATACGGAGCGATAAGGACCCGCGTATCCGAGAGATCGGCGTCGTGCACCAGGACAAAGAGCTCTTCGATATTCGCGTTCCCAATGGCCAGACATCCGGCGGATACATCGAATCCGTGGATGTATATGTCTCCGCCCAGATTCTCCCTCCCCGACTTCCTGGCCATCCTCCGCTCAAAGCCATTCGGATAGTTGAGCTTCATGGACAGATGGTAATCGCTGTTCGGATTCAGAGAGGTCACGGAATAGACACCTTCAGGGACCTGCCTGTCCCCCTGGCGAAGCTTCGGTCCGGGCCCTCCGCTACCGCCCTTCACCGGGTATGTGGTGATGAGCTTCCACTGCGCGTCGCGATCACTGCCCCACACCTCGAGCTCCTCCTCCTTTTTCATGGCTATGAGCCACAACTGATCCGGAGGATAATCCAGGCCGGAGGCCTCGCACTGCTCCCTGAGCTTTGTCCGGGCCTTGGGCCCGACTTCTCGGACGACTTCTCTAGTTGAGGACGGTCCAAGGAAACTGAGATTGGTCGAACCACTTTCGCCGGAGAGGCAGGGCTTGACGGACACGAGAAGGACGAGGCCAATAAGCGCCGCGACAAAAAGATAGGGTCCTGGACGCATCAGTAAGCTCACCGGAGTTGAATCAGCCAAGTATTTGCGCTACCCCAAAAAAAATGGAACTGCAAAGAATGATCCTTTCCCTCTGTGCTACACTCACTATTCCCTGTCATCCAGGAAGCGAGTGAGGAGCGGATCGGTATATTCCGCAAGAGGATTCACCACGATCACCCCGCGCCAGACAAAGCCTTGCTGGAAATCCTCACTCAGCAGCAGACGGCAATGATTTTCCGCTGCCACGAAAAGGATCAGCGCATCCCGGATCTGCAGTTGATGGTCTGTGGCCAGATCGATGGCCGACTGGAAAGCGGTCCAGGTGAAGTCCGCCACGTCAAAGCTGTCGGACCAGCCGAGGATCGCCTCGCGAGCCCTTGAGGCAACCAGACCCGCCCTTCCCGTGAGCACGCGATGCAACTCTCCCGTGGCCCGGGCAGGGAGCACGACACGTTCTACAGGCAGCTCGGCGACCAATTTCCGGGCTCATCCGCAACGCTCCCTGTCGCCCATGCCTTCGGGGAAGGCTATGATGTTTGTGTCCAGCGCGGCTCGCCTCCTATTCCCCTTACAAGTCGTCCCGAGTCCAATCCCTGTCACCAGGGTGGATTTATCCTGTTCCATATCTTCAATTGTTTCATAGAGATAAGTCGACAACTGGTACAAGGGAAAAATAGGCCTACGAAACAGCGCAAGATAAAGATCAATGGAATTATGTTTCTGTCTCTTGGGCCTTTTTGAACCGGCATGGCACCAGGAACGCCAAG
>Ga0207714_1002202_pt1 | contig 11991 bp, 17 predicted proteins | sample PonA232FremontCA_2_FD_187270 | JGI IMG/M metagenome (GOLD analysis project Ga0207714, IMG submission 187270) | Marine sediment microbial community from Fremont, CA, USA - Pond A23 Sediment 2 (SPAdes) | ecosystem: Environmental > Aquatic > Marine > Unclassified | place: USA: Fremont, California... | reverse complement strand
CCCTTGAAAACGAACTTGACGACCCAAGGTTCGACACGGACTACTGGCGAGAGCAGATAGAGCTTCAGTTGGACATCGACAAGAAGGCGGAACAGCAGTCGCTCGCATCGCGCGGTCTTGACTTCGTTACCGACTCGTATCTGCCGGAACGTCTTGAGGAGATGGGCGTGGTATAGTACGAAATGTAAGCGGGCATAAATTCGACGGTAGTAGCTCAGATTCGATTTCCCACATGGTCGGCAGAACTATACATACCGAAGACTGTTTAAAAACTGAACATGGTAGAACTCAAAACCGGCGGAATGGGAATAAGCCAAAATCCATTACCTGTTTTGGTTTTCTCGGTTTTCTTTTCGTTAGGAGCTATTGCGTTAATCAATTCATCTTCGTCGTTTTCATTTACGTCCGTGTTATTTATTCAAGTACACCAGTTGGCGGTTCTCCTCCTACTCGTGTACTACGTTTGTTTGGATGCAGAAAGCCGTGACTCGACCAACCCAGTCTTCTGGGGAGCGTTAATGGTTTTTTTGGTATTTTTGGTACCTCATATCGGCTCTATACTCGTACGTCAGGTCATCCAATTCATTGGTCAGGTTGACGGGTCTCTCTTATTCATTCTTTTTACGATACCGACCATCCTGGATGTGATACCGCCCGCGCTGTACGTCGTTTTCAGGGGAGAGAAAAAGTCCAACAGGCATGACCACGAACTACCTGCGTTAAAGTTGTTGATTGCCTTAGCTTCTACTTCCATACTCGCCAACGTGATACTTAGATACGAAGTAATTGGAATGGTGTGGACGACAACGAACTACGTGATCATAATGTTGGTATTGCTATTACTGACATACGCGCTGTCCTACTGGCTGGTGAATACGTACGTAGAGAAGAGGGCGGGTGCTGGTTGAAGTCTCCTCCGCCGAAGTACCCACGCCGCGAACCCCGACGCAAAAGGGTTCGGAGAGACCGATTCGTGCCGTTCGTCGTCCCTGAGAGCCTCTCGCGCGGTCTTGACTTCGTTACCGACTCGTATCTGCCGGAACGCTTAGAAGAGATGGATGTAGTCTGACGGAAAGTCTACAGAGTAAGCCGGCTGATTACGCCGCCTCCTGTATCCTCTCCATTATCCTGACCTGCATCTCGGCGTCGGTGGCGTCGATGTAGTCCTCGTGGAACTCTTCGCTGAACTTCTCCTTGCCTATCGTCTCGTAGAACGACTCTATGTAGTTCAACGACTCGTCAACGACGGTGGGCAGGTCGATTTCGAGCGGGTTAGGAACGTAGATGTTCTGTGTCGCGTTCGGTGCGACGACCTCCTCATAATGGCGTACATGCGGCTCGTAGGTTTCGGGAACTATCTCGGGTTCCTCCTCGGCAAGACGTTTCATCAGCCATCTGCCGTTGTTGATGTGACGCGCCTCGTCCTGCTGTGTCTTTTCCATGCCCTTCTGAAAGCCGGGTAACGCGCCTTTCTTCTCGAGCATCTGACCGAGTGCGTTGTAGCCCGTTTCCGCAAGCTGTGACTCCACGATACCCATGTAATGCATAGTCGCGTCGCCGAGTTTGAAACGCAGTTCGCGCTGTGTTCTCTCGACATCGGCTTCGGTACCGTCGCGTTTCGCTGCTTCGGCACGTCCGACAGCATCACGGAGTTCGCCCGAAACTTCGTCGAGGTCATCTATGAGGTACTCCCTGAGTTCGGGGTTCCAGAAGCTCTCGTCGAATCCACCCGTCTTGGTGTCCTGCGTACCAAAGACTTCGTCGAAGTACCTGCTGAAGAGATCGACGTGTTTCGACTCTTCCCAGAGATGCGTCGTGAGGTACATCTCCTCTTGAAGCGTGTCGAACGACGCGTCTTCGAGCGCGCCGACAGCCATCGGGTACGGCGCGAGCGTCTTTGTGACCGACTCCTCGCCTTCGTAGAACAACGAGCACAGTTTCATGAACTGCTCGCGCTCGGCGTCGTCGAACTCGGTCTGCCAGTCTTCTCTATCCTGCGTGAAGTCTATCTCCTCCGGGTCCCAGATACCGTGTTTCTTCGCCGCACGGTACCATTCGAAGGGCGATTCGAGTTTGGAGTAATCGAGTGCCATACCGCATAGTAGGATGGGGTTCGTCTAAAGCCTAACCCCGGTTTCTCGTCGTCGTAACACAGCTTGTTTGTTCACCGACGGTGTATCTCAGATATGACAGTACGCGAGGAGTTCGACGAATGGGCGCGCGAAGGGCGCGACAAAGGAATGGAAGAGAGGCACTGGCATACAGCAAAACATGCACTCGCACGGATGCCTGTCGAAGAGGACGACTTTGTTCTCGACTTAGGCACTGGTTCGGGATACGCTCTGCGCGCCCTCCGCGAAACGAAGGAAGCGGGACGGTGCTACGGTATAGACGCCTCGCCCGAGATGCTAACGAATGCGCGCTCTTACACCGACGACACGAACGTCGCGTACGTACGCGGCAGGTTCGGTGCGTTACCTTTCGGAGACAGAACCATCGACCATATCTTCTCTATGGAGGCTTTCTACTACGCCGACACCCACGAAGCACTCCGTGAGATACGGCGTGTCCTGCGTCCCGGTGGCACGTTTTACTGCGCTGTAAACTTCTTTGAGGAGAGCAAAGAGACACACGTCTGGCAAGAAAAGGTAGACGTGGAAATGACTCTCTGGAACCGTGCAGACTACCGCAAGGCTTTCCGAGAAGCCGGACTCTACGTCGCCGAACAGGACTGTATCCCCGACCGTGAGGTTGAGATACCGCCCCAAGAGGAGTTTCCAACGGAAGACTGGGAGACACGTGAAGAGATGTACGACAGATACCGCCGGTGGGGTACGCTTCTTACCGTAGGCGTCGCACCCTGACCGACTGTGTCATCACTTCTCTTTACCATCTTCGTGTTCGTATTCGAAAATATCCTCTATCTGGCAGTCGAACTCTTCTGCGAGCTTGAAAGCGAGTTCAAGAGAAGGGTCGTACTTACCGGTTTCGATGGAGTTTATCGCCTGTCTGCTCACCCCGACACGTTCTGCTAGCTCTCCCTGCGTCAAGTCCTCCATCGCCCTATAGACCTTCAGGTCGTTTTCCATTCTGTATGAATACTACGGTTGCTGGCGTAAACTATACTTTACGAATTATTTAATTCTACCGACACCACATATCACCTCCCCCTCCTCGGGGTGGTGAAGCGTCGAACCTTTCCATCTGACAGGAACTTCGTCGCCGTCTTTCGTAACCATCTCTACCTCAAGCGACGTGTCGCCCGTCTCCATCACTTCGTCCATCGACTCCTCGACGGTCTCGACGTCTTCGCCCTCGACGAAATCGACCGTCCTCATCGACTCTATCTCGTCGTCTGTGTAGCCGACGGTTTCGGTGAAGGTTCTGTTCCAGTCAACCATGCTACCGTCGGAGCCGAAGACCGCAAAGATGTCCTGTATGGCATCAAGGGCGTCCTCGGTAAACTCCTTCTGCGCTCTCAGCCTCTCCTCGCGTTCTACGTCCTCGGTGACATCGACGATACATCCGGCGACTGCGGGTCCATCGATGAGTTCGATGCTTATCCCGTGGGACTCGAAGATTCTCTCTTCGCCTTCGAGCGTCTCGACCCTGAAAAGGTAACGGAGGCTCTCTGCGTCGCCTTCGCGTCTCTTTCTCAGGTTCTCGCGCATCTTGTCCTCGTCGTCCTCGTGGACGTAATCGAGCGGAGCGGAGCCTACCATCTCTCCGGGTTCCGCATCCATCATCTCACGAACCTCGGGATTGACGTACTCGAAGACTCCGTCCTTTATGACGTAGATTCCGACAAGACTCTGTTCGACGAGTGCGCTGTACCTCTCTTCGGACTCCTTGCGCTCCGATATGTCGCGAACCACGGCAAGGATACGTTCTTTGCCACCTATGTTCGCGCTTTTGAGGCTGACTTCAACCCAGAACAGTTCGCCTTCCTTCGTCACGTTTTTCCACTCGAAGACCTGCGAACCTTCCTGTCTCACGTTTCTCACCTTCTCCATCGCCTTCTCTTGTGTGTAACCTTCTTCATCGGGGAGTATGTCTTCGACGCTGAGTTCGAGTGCCTCTTCGCGTGTGTATCCATGCATCTCACACATCCTCTCGTTCACGTCGAGTATCTCCCCTGTCTCAGGGTCGTGGACGAAGATAGCGTCGTTCGCCTTGTCGAATATCTCACGGTAGTTGGTTCTCATCCGTTCCCTGTCCACGATGTTCCTGATACGGCTTGCGAGGATATCCTGTTGCTCTCGTCCGGGGTCTTCCGCCGCGGCGACGAACTCACGCATCGTCGTTCTCAGATAGTCGGTCGCGCCCGCGTCCACCGCTTCCTTTACCGTCTCGGACGACCCCGTGCCGACGAAAAGAACGAACGGTGTGTCAGGGTCAGTTTCGACCACCTTTCTGAGGAGTTCTATCCCGCTGATGTCCCCGATTTCCTTTCCGCTTACGACACAGTCAATCTCGTTCTGCTCAACCTTCTCAACCACCTCTTCGGGGTTCGCTGTGGCTTCGACGCGTATTCTTTCGTCCCTCTCCATCAGAAACTCGGCGACAGAGTCAAGTATAGCTTCGTCACCATGTGTCAAAAGAACATGGTATCCGCGGTCCGACAGACCTCTCATTGGTCATTACTATTCGTAACTCTCAGATAGGGCTTTTGATGCAGTACCCTCCGAATCGAAACTCTTTTTACAGTAAGGTTTCTCTGACTAACTGTAAAGAAGAGCTTACAAAAGGTGATGTAACCATGACAAGAGCAAACCTGCACGACACCCCGAAGATAGGTGGCAAAAAGTCGAGGTTCACCGGTCGAGGCTCCAAGCCGAGAGCAGGAATCAGAGAGGAAACGCCGGCGAAAAAGGTACTGAGAGAACCCTGCCCCAAGAGCAGAGCGAAGCAGCGGTACGAGGAGTGTGAAACAGAATGACACGTCCACCCGCCATGCCCGTTTTCACCGACCGCGCGGTCTTCGTCGTAATCGTCTTCGTCGGGCTCACGGCTGTCATTGAGTACGCGACCACCGGTATGGTAGGAGCGGGGACACTCGTCGTCGCCATCGCCGTGACGTTAGTCGGGAACGCGATCCACAGGGGTAACCGAGTGTTCGCGGGCGAACCCGAACGCGGGACTGAGGAACGCGAGAAAGCGGTGTCCCCGGCACTAAAGGTGAAAGAACACAGAAACGAACGCGGCATGAAGAGGGGCGAAAAGACATGAGAACGCACGGTGAGGTCATCGGCGAACTCCGGGTTTTCGACGACTATATGAGGAGCCTACAGTAGAGACCGATGAAGACTAACAAAGAAAAACGGTTACCTGACGTAAAAACGGATACCGTCGTAAGGTTCGTCGGCGACATAGCCGTCTCCGTAGCCATCGTGCTGGGAGCTGCAGCCCTCGTATACGCCGTCTTAGGAGCCTGGCCTCCTGTGGTCATGCCAGAAGGCGGCAGCATGGAGCCGGGGATAGAGACGGGTTCAGTGATATTCGTTTCGGGTCCGTCGGGTCTAGTTACCGACGCATCCAAAGGTCATCGTGGTGTGATAACCCATGAACAAGGTAAAAACATGGGGTACAGAACCTTCGGAGACTACGGCGACGTGGTTATCTATAGACCAAATGGTGACAACGGACGTAGCATAATACACAGAGCGATGTTCTACGTCAACGAAGGGGAGACATACGAGATAGGTGGTCTGACAAAGGTCGCGCCACACGACGGCTTCGTAACCAAAGGAGACTCCAACAGCTACTACGATCAAGAGCGCGGTATCAGCGTCGTGAAGCCCGAGTGGGTAGAGGGCAAAGCCGAGTATGAGATCCCGGGAGATGTTGGCACGAAGTTAACGTCGGTGCTTTCTTCCTCGGGCGGTTCCGGGGCTTGGCTCCGTATCGGAGAAGGGGTGGTATAATAAAATAGAAACAATCACACCGTGTCCGTTTCTTCTGCTTCCGATTCCGTTTCTATCTCACGGATTATCGAGAAAAGCAACGTCCCTCTCTCGGTTTCGATCGGTACTGAGTTGACTTCGACGCTTTTGACCTCGCCGCTTTTGACCCTGTGAGGGAAGACAAACGTGTCGCGCTCTTCGTTCTCAGCCTCGGCGCGGCGTCGTTCGACCTCCTTCTCGGAGAGGGTGTTTATCTCGTCTATCTCCATCGAGGTTAGTTCGTCGTGCGTGTAACCATACAGGTCCGATGCTGCTTCGTTGGCGTTGACTATCCCGCCCGAATCAGGCTCTATCAGAAGCATCGGCGCGCTGTGTTTCTCAAAGACGCGTCTGTAACGCTCCTCGCGTTCCTCAAGCAACTCCTCGTACTCCTTACGCTCCGATATGTCGCGCACGATTGCGAGTATACGTTCCTCGCCACCTATCGTGGCGCGTTTGAGACTGACCTCAACCCAGAACAGCTCGCCGTTTTTCTTTCTGTTCTTCCACTCGAAGACGTGAGAACCTTCTTTCATCGCCTTTTCGAGGTTCTCCAAAGCCTTCTCGGGGGGGAAAGGCTCTTGATTCGCCGACACATCGCTGACGTGCAGGTCGCGTGCCTCCTCGCGTGTATAGCCGTGCATCTCGCACATCTTTTGGTTGACATCAAGTATATCGCCGGTTTCGGGATCCTCGACGAAGATGGCGTCGTTCGCTTTGTCGAAAAGTTCGCGGTAGTTCGTCCGCATCCGCTCCCTGTCTACTATCTTTTTTACACGGTTTGCGAGTATGTCCTGCTGTTCCCTTCCGGGGTCTTCCACAGCAGCAACAAACTCACGCATCGTCGTCCTTATGTAATCGGTCGCACCTTCCTCTATCGCCTCTTTCACAGTAGAAGAGGAAGCGTCCCCAAGAAACAGAACGAAAGGAACCGAGTTACCGTCTTTCACATCACGGAGGAGTTCGACGCAGTCGGTGTCTTCGAGACTCCTGCCGCTGACCACACAGTCTATGTCTTTCTCTCTTACTTCCTCCGAAACCTCCTGTTTCTCCGTCGAAGTAATCACAAAGAAGTCGTCCCCTTCCGTGTCGCCCTGTTCTTCAAGGAACCCCTCGACTGAGTCAAGCACCTCCTCGCTCTCGTGCGCCAACAAAACCTGGTACCCGTGGTCGGAAAGAGCAGCCATGGAGTACTTTTCTTCCAACACCGCTTATTAGTTTTGGTGTGTGAACCCAGTGACACCAAAGGGAAAACGCCGTTCTGTTTCTTTGCTGACCTGAAAAAGCGACAGATACCGAAAAGCTTTTTATAGTAAGGTTTCTCTTCCTAAATGTAATAGATGATTGACAAAAGGTGATGTAAGCATGACACAAACGAAGCGAGGAAAACATGTTGTCACGGTCGACAGCGAAGGGCGTCTTGTCCGAGTACGGCGTTCCTCCGGAAGAGCAAGAGGCAGAAGGATGGACACGCACCGGAGGAAAACAAGAACGAGAGGCGGCAACACCGAAGAGGAGTCGGACACAGAACAAGAGTAACTGCCCTGGTAGGACGCGTCGGAGTGGTGCTGCGTAGTGTTACCCTTTTCCTCCACCCCATCCCACCCCCACATTCCCACTCAGGCACCACACAGGCGGGCGGTTCGACTCCGCTCCGGGGCATTGCTGTAAGCGGAGAGAACCAGTGAACGGAGACAACGCGGAGCGACCGAGGTTCGACTCCGCTCCGGGGCATTGCTGTAAGCGGAGAGAACCGGGAGGCAGAGATTTATATCCCCGGAAGCCGAAAGTCGGCTCATGTCAAGGATTCCTTTCGGCATTCCCGGTCTCGATCAGGACTTCGACGGTATACCACAGGGGAGCTTTGTCCTTCTTACGGGCGAGGTGGACTCCGGGGTAGATGAGTTCGCGTATACGAGCACGGCGATGATACAGATGGCACGTGACGAACCCGCAGTTTTCCGGAGCTACAACGACCTTGAGGTGAAAGGCAAAGAGATACCTGAGAAGGTACATTACATAAGCCTCGAACGCCACAAAGACCTGATACTCGAAAAGCTACGTTCGGTTCTCAACGAACACCAGTACAACGCGCTAGTTAACAACATGAACTTTGTGGACCTCACGGACGAGTACTTCGACAGCATGCCACTCTCTTTACCCGCGGAGGAAGTAGAGGAAGAACTCGGCTACCACGAGATAGTCGAAAAGATAGGCGAGTACCTCGAAGAGAACGCTTCGGGCGACATCGTTCTCATAGACTCGGTTACCTCGCTTTTCAAGATGGCTGAGTTCGGTCTCGGAAGGAAGAGGGTGTTAGCCTTCCTGACGTGGCTCGCGGATGCGTCACGTCAGTGGGGCGGTATGATATACGCGGTCAACCACACGAGACCGACGGGTGTTCGTGACGACCCTGTTCTCGCTGCGACGCCCGACGGAATCATGTACTTCAGCGTCAGCGACATAGGCGGCGGCTTCCACAGAAAGATGTACATGGGTTCTTTCCGCGGAACGTTGAGCAAGTCACAGGAAAGGATAAAGATCTACGACGCAAGCATCTCCGGAAGAGGTTTTCAGGTAAGTACGGTCAACGAAGTTATATGAAAAGTCTGTCGGCGTCCTTCAGTACGACGTGTTTATGAGTCTACGAAGTCACTCTTAGGTATGCCGGAAGAAGTGCTTTTCAAGTCCGAGACGGACCAGAGCAGAGAGGAGATAGCGAAGTACCTACGCGCTGTCGCGGACAGTCTGGAAGACGGCGGACCGATAACGCTTAGAGCAGGCGACGACGAGGTAAGCCTTGACCCGCCCGCACGTCCGACCTTCGAGGTAAAGGCTGAGAAGGAAGGTCCCGAAGGCGCGATGGACGAACGCAGCGTCGAGTTCGAGATAGAGTGGTACATCGGCGACGAGGGTAACGGAAGCGGCGGCGCGCTCGAAATAGAGTAAACGTAAGTCGCGGCGGCGGAAGGCTTATCATACTGACACGTATCTTGGGAACATGATAGTCGTACACGCAACCGTTCCTGTGGAGTCAGAAAGCCGCGAGGAAGCCGTCGAGGCAGCCGTTTCGGTCGCAGAGGAGTCGCGCAAGGAGGACGGCGTCGTAGGTTACAACGTCACCGTCGATGCGGAGGATGAGAACCTCCTACGTTTCTTCGAACAGTACGAGGACGAAGCGGCTTTCGGTGAGCATGCTTCGTCGGAGCATTTCGCCGAGTTCGTTTCGAAGCTACCCGGTTTCTTGGACGGCGAACCGACGCTCACACGTTTCGAGGTTTCGGAGGCGTCCGAAATCAGCATGTAGGCGGTCGGGTTTGCTCCGACCGCACATACCCGCGCCGGGTATTTGTTCCGACGTAACGACTTTCGTGTATGGAGAAACAGGCTATACTGATACTCGCAGGCACCGAATCGACATCCGACCTAGGACGCACCGTAAACGGTCTCGAAGCCGCAAAGGAGTTCTCCGAGAACGGCGACGACGTGAAGGTTATCTTCGACGGTGCGGCGACACAGTGGATAGACGAGTTAGAGGACGAAGACCACGACTACCACGAACTCTACAGCGCGGTACGAGAACACGTCGGTGTCTGTGACTACTGCGCGGGTGCGTTTCAGGTTGACGAAGCCGTTGACGAGTCGGGACTGACGCGACTCTCGGAGTACGACGGACATCCGAGCGTCAGGTCGCTGAGGCAGGACGGCTACGACGTTATCAGCTTCTGAGGTCAGGCTTCGAGGGTCTCCGTTATCGCCTCTGCCGTACCTTCCGCGACCCAACGTTCGACCACCTTGCCGTCCTCGAACCTGTACCACGTCAGACCGGTTTCGAGCGAAACCTCATCGCCTGTAACGGCGTGCGTACCCTTCCACGAGTAACGCAAAGCGACCTCCTCGCCGTCGGCGATAGCAGCCTCCACGGTTATTTCGAGGTCCGGAACGGTACACCAGACGAAGTCGTAGAACGCGTGTAACTCATCGAGACCCTCTGCTTCCGCGCCGTGTACCGTAACGTCTTCGCTGTACGGTTCGAGGTACCTTTCGTGTCCCTCGGTGTCGCCTCTGTTGTGATGCTCGACGGATTCGAGCAGTTTTTCGAGGTTCCGTCTCTCGGACATGGGCTGCAGTAGAAGGCGCGACTTAAAAGTCTCGCGGCGGTGTTCGCGTCGTTACTCGTCCGACTCGGCGTCCACCAAGGTACGGTCACGGGGTTGGTCGGGTAGCATCCCGTTGAGTTCCTGCGGCGCGCCGAGACGTGCCTCCACCTCTTCGCCGTCACGTAGCTGTGTCCTACCTCTGTGTACGGCTATCCTGTCTTTGAGATGCAGGTCTATCGCTTCCAAGAGCGCGTCGGCTTCAAGAGGCTGTCCCATCCGCTGTAACTCCTCCACCTCGGCGTCGGGCGGGACGTTGAAAACCCTCTGGGTGATTATAGGACCTTGGTCTAAGTCGGTAGTGACGTAGTGCGCCGTCACGCCCGCGACACGCACACCTTCCTCGAGAGCCTGCATGTACGCCTCCGCACCGGGAAAAGACGGCAGAAGCGACGGATGTACGTTTATTATACGTCTCTCGTAACGGAAGACGACATCCGGGCTAAGTATACGCATATACCGCGCAAGGACGACCAGATCCACCTCGTACTCCTCAAGAAGTTCGAGTATACGTCCTTCGTCGGGGGTTCCTTTCTCGTCGCCTACATCGTGGAAAGGAACGTCGTGTTCCTCCGCAAGAGGTTCGAGGTCGGAGTGGTTTCCTATGATGACGCTAACCTCCGCGTCGAGTTCGTCTTTCTCCTCCGCGTCGAAGATTGCTTCGAGACAGTGAGACTCCTTCGTTACGAGAACAGCCATACGACGCGCCTCGCGGTCCGAAGGGAAACGGACACGTACATCGACACCGAGTTCGTCGCCGAGTTCGTCGAGATCTTTCCTTAGCTTCTCGCGCGTACAGACCATCTCCGACGTATCGACGCTCGTCGTCATCCTGAAAACGTCGTCGCGTACGGCTTGGTCGAGGTCCTCTATGTTGATTCCGCGTTCGAAAAGGAGGTTCGTCACACCGGCGATGAGTCCCGTGTCGTCCTCGCCGACGACGGTTATCTCGGTGTATTCGCGCGTCATGCGCACCGCCTCCGCGTATCGGTTCGCGGCTCTCGGAAATGTGTCATCGGTTCACGTACACGTCGGTTCCTTTCGGACAAAAGCCTTCGTTTCTCGGCGTGTCGAACCGACCTGTTCTGTATGAGTGACGACGGAGGGCGTTTCCGTACCGACTTGCCTGCCGACCTCGAACTACCCATTCTCCGCCTTCTTTTCGCCGTCACCCGAAAGAAGGTCACCGAGTATCTCGTTTATGTCCTCTCCGCCGCTCTCGCCGGGGAGTATGTCACCGAGCGCGCCGCCGAAACAGCCGACAGTCCAGACGACGCTGATACGTGAGACTGCGGCGAGAGGCTCCGACCATTCGACACGTCCCCAGAGTGTCATCGTGAAGGTCGATGTGACGAAAGCTATGACTAAAACACCAAGGAGTCTTCTTGGTATGAATCCGAAGATGGGTTTGAAGACACGCACGTCGCGTATGTCCGCCCAGTAAATCAAAGAGCCTGTCATGAAGACGGCGAAAAAGAGGTTACCCAAAAAGAAGACAGGCAGACCGCCGGGTGTCGATCCGAGGAAATGTGCGGCTATGTCCGCGACACCGCCTTCGACGAGGAGCGGAACAGAAAAAAGGATGCTACCGACGAACGCCTGTGCCATGTCGCGCGTCGTGTACTTCTCTATGCTTCCTGCAATCGGGAGGTTCTCGACGAGCCTTATCGTCTGACGCACCTCCTTACGTTCGTCGGGGTCGTCAACGGTACTCTCAAGCTCTTCGAGCTGCTCCAGAATGTCGTTTATCTTCGGGTCGCCATCGGACGGTAGGGTAGGAGGCGGGTCTTTTTCTGCCATGCCACAAGGTCTCAGCGTCGTGTAAAAAAACTACCTACGGTAACTAAACGAGGTACGCATAGTAAACAAGGTACGGTAACCAAACAAGGCTA
>Ga0207714_1002201_pt1 | contig 11993 bp, 11 predicted proteins | sample PonA232FremontCA_2_FD_187270 | JGI IMG/M metagenome (GOLD analysis project Ga0207714, IMG submission 187270) | Marine sediment microbial community from Fremont, CA, USA - Pond A23 Sediment 2 (SPAdes) | ecosystem: Environmental > Aquatic > Marine > Unclassified | place: USA: Fremont, California... | reverse complement strand
GCGGGGCGAGCCCGTCACCCGGTTGCGAATTGTATTGTGGGGAGAATGAGTGGTGCCGCGGGACGGACTCGAACCGCCGACCTACGCATTACGAATGCGTTGCTCTACCGACTGAGCTACCGCGGCATCCGCACGCCTGAGTGCGAGCGGAACCTAATGTGCGCCCGCCGTGGCGTCAACGCTCACTCGCGCGCGTCCGCGGCCGTCTCTGCCTCGCCGCCGCTGTCGCCGCCGGCCGGAACGGCGAGCCGCGCGCGCTCGTCGGGGCTGGTGGTCTCGATCTCCCCCGCCGCGCCGACGCGGATCTCGGGCGGGCTCTGCCAGGCAAAGCTGTCGAAGCTGTCGCAGGACGGGCACTGGCCGTACCAATCGCGCGAAACGGCGCCGCAGTGGGTGCAGGTCCACGCCGGATCGGCCGGGGCGTCGGCGGCGCGGCGCAGCCACTGCCGGGCGGCTTCACGGTCGTCGTGCTGGCGCTCTTCCAGCTCCGCCATGAGGCGGCAGATGCCCTCGCTGGCGCGTTCGCCGGCGGCGCGGTCCAGGTGCGTGCGCGCACGCTCCCAGAACCCGGCTTCCAGCGCCATGCGGCCCAGGGCCAGTTCGCTTTCGCCGTGCCCGGCGTTGCGGCCGGCCAGCCGGCGCACGGTCTGGTAGCGCTGCTCGGCGTCCTGGCTCGGCTTCGCCTCCAGATACAGCCTGACCAGATCGGGGTGGGGATGTTCGGCCCAGGTGCGTTCGATCGTCTTGGCCGCGCCGCGCGGATCGCCATTGTCCAGCAGGACGCGGGCCCGGATGGCGGCGGCGGGCGGCAGCTCGGGCGCTTCCTTCACGGCTTCGCGCGAATCCTGGTCGGCGGCGTCCTGCTTGCCGGCCTCGTGGTGGCGGCGCGCGCGCTCGGTCAGCACCACCCCGCGCCGGCGGGAGGCTTCGCCCCGCGTGAGCTGGTCGTGGCGCTGCAGGTCGCGCAGCGCGTCCAGCGCGGTGTCGGACTCGCCCAGCTTGAACGCCAGATCGAAGAGCGCCCACAGCACCCAGGGCGTGTCGGGGCGGATGTCGTAGGCCTGGCGCGCGTACTGCAGCGCAGCCTGCCAGGTACCCTCGTGCTGTGCCTGCCGCAACAGCCCGCGCAGGCCCAGGAAGCGCGTCTCCGGGTCCTCCAGCATGGCGGTGAAGTAGCGCGCCGCCGCGGCCTCGTCGCCGTTGAGCTGCGCCGCCTGAGCGGACAGCAGCATCGTCAGCGGCGGATCGTCGAGCAGGTCGTCGGCCTTGCGCGCGAAACGCCGCGCCTCCTGCGGCTCCCCCGCGGCGACGGCGACCATGCCCTGGGTGAGCGCGCGGTAGCCGTGCTGGCGGCGCCGGTCGCGCCAGAACTGGGCGATGCCGCCGGGCACCCCCAGCAGCCCGCCCCAGAAGCGGTAGGTCAGCGCGGCGATCACCGCCACGGCGGCCACGATCAGGAGCAGGATGCCGACCGAGGTTTCCACACGGTAGCCCTGCCAGGTGATGACCGCCTCACCCGGCTGGTCGGCCAGCCATACCGCGACGGCGACGAGAACGGCGAGTTTGAGAAAGAAGACGAGCCCGCGGATCATGGTCAGCCACCGTTCCCGTCGTCAGCCGCCGCCGAGCTGTTGGTGGCCTTTTGCAGCGCGCGGGCGTTGTGCTGCAGCCACGCGCCCAGCGCGGCCACGGCACGGTTGGCGGTGACACGCCGCCGGGCATCGTCCAGCCAGGGCTGCATGGCCTCCGCCGGCGCGCCGGGAAGCTTCTCCAGCTCGGTCACCGCGCCGGGCAGATCGCCGCCGTCAAGCTGCGCCTGCGCCCGCGCCAGGACGCCGGTCGGGCCGGTGCCGCCCGTGTCGGGATCGACGGGGCGGACGCTGATGACGGTGTTCAGCCGCCGCAGCACGCCGCCGAAGAGGCCGTCGCGCTGGCTCTCCGCCGCGGCGCCGACGGCATTTCGGGCGGCGTCGTTGAAGCGCGCGGCGAGCTGTTCGCGGGTGGGAATGCCCTCGCCGGCCGCGTCGGCGAGCTTGCCCAGGTGCGCCTGCGCCGCCGCGTCGGACGGCAGGACGTCGCGCGCGGCCTGCAACTCGGCCTCGAAGGGGCCGTCGAAGCGCAGGGCGTCGCGCAGCTCCGTCACCACCATGATCCGGGCCACCTGCGAGGCGGCGGCGGTGCGCGCGATGTCCTCGACGTTGGCGCGGTTCTCCATGCGCTTGCGCAGCGCCGCCATGTCGGCGAGCTGCTGATCGAGCCCTTCGACGCGGCTGCTCAGCTTGGCCACGGAGTCGCTGTCGGCGGCCCGGTTTTCCACCGTCTTCACGCGGCCCGAAAGCGAATCCACCCGCTCCGCCAGCGAATCGATGCGGCCGATGGCCGTTTCCAGGCGTGTCGCGGCGTTGTCCAGCCGCCCGGCCACCTCGCCGACCTCGCTGGTTGCCGCCTCGACGCGCTCGCTGAGCTCCGCCACGCGCTCCGGGTCGGCCACATCGCGCCCGGCGAGGCTTTCCACCTGCTGGCGCAGCTCGCCGAACTCCCCGCGCAGCCCTTCGGCACGGTCGATGACCGTGTCGATGCGGTCGACGCGCTGCTCCAGCTCGGCGAGCTGCTTGGCCGCGCCCGTGGGCGACGTGTCATCGCCGGTGATGAGCGGCAGCCAGGTGTCGCGCAGCACGATCGTTCCGCCGGCGACCACGATCACGATGGCGGCGCCCAGGAGCATGCCCGGCACCCAGCCGACGGGGCGCGGCTCGGGCGGCGGCGCGGGCGCGGGCGTCGCCGGGCCGGCCTCCTCGCTGTCCGGGATTTCGGCGGCGCTGGCGGCCGCCGCCGCTGCCGCGGAGCGCACCGCCTGCAGCTCCTCTTCCGTCTCCGGCTCGCCGGTTTCCGGATCGACGAAGTCGCTCACCCGAACATGGCCGGGCTCACCGTCCGGTTCCTCGCCGCCCGGTTCGACCGGCCCGAGGGCCGGATCGGCCGGCTCCACGCCCTCGTCGGCGTCCGCGCCGGTCTCGCCGCTGGCTTCCAGCAGCTCCGGGTCCAGCTCGATGCCGTGGTGCGCCGCCGCGTCGAGGATTTCGTCGTGACGCGACAGCGGGATGGCGCCGCGGTTCTTCCAGCCCTGCACGGTGGAGACGGCGACGCCCAGCTTGGTGGCCATGGGCCGGATGCCGCCGAAGCGCGCGATGACCGTCTGGGCGGCGTTGGCGCCGTCCTGGCCGTCGCCGTCGCTGTGCGGCGGGTCGTGGTTGTGATCCCGGTCCTCGGTCATGCGTGTCGGTCCGCCTCCCTGGGTGGGGCTGGTTCCCCGCCGCCGGACACGGCGGCCAGGGCGCCCAGCAGTGCGGTACGGTCCGGGCGGGCGGCGACCTGGACGCCCGCCCAGGACACGGCGGTCGCGCGCTCGGCCACAGCGGGCGACAAGCACACGGCGTGCAGGCGTTCGCAGGCCGCGTCGAGGCTCGCAGCGCGCACGACGCTAACAAAGGTGTCCGCCGAACGGGGAGAGAAAAACAGCACAGCGTCCAGTGTGTCGCGAGCGAGCGCGGCGTGGGCGCCCGCCGGAAGCTCGTCCACGGGCACGGCCTCGTAAAGCGCTTCCCGGTGAACGGTGAAGCCGGCCGCCGTGAGCGTCTCGGCCAGGCCGCCGCGCGTAACCGTGCCCGCGGCATGGCACAGGGCGCCATGCTCCGGGGACAGCTGCTCGCGTACACTCGCGGCCAGCGTGTGTGCGTCGCCGCCGCCCACGAGGACGCGGGCGAAGCCGTGCGCACGCGCGGTTTCCGCCGTGGCCTCGCCGACGGCGAACGCCGGGAGGTCGCGGCGCGCCGCGAGCGCGGCGAAGGCGCGTACACCGTTCGCGGAGGTGAACAGCAGCGCCTGAACGCCCGTCAGATCGGGTGCGGTGTGCGTACGCTGGCGGATGGTGAACATCGGCGCCAGCACGGGCGTATGGCCGCGCGCGTGCAGCTCGCGTACGAGCTGCTCGGCATCGGCCTCGGGGCGCGTGACGAGCACGTTCATGGTTAGAGCATCTCCGCCAGCCGGGCGAAGAAGTCCTCGCCCGCGCGCCGGCGCAGCTCGTGGCCGGCGTCGCGCGCCAGGGCTTCAGCATCGGCGGCCGGTCCCGTGCGCTCGGCGGACCAGGAGTCGCTGCCGTCCGGCCACGCGACCATGGCGCGGACACGCGTGCGCCCGTCCTCCGCCGGCTCGGCCAGGACGCCGATGGGCGTGCGGCAGGAGCCGTCGAGCACGTCCAGGCAGGCGCGTTCCGCGTGCACGCACGCCGCCACGTCCGGGGCGTCGATCGGGGCGAGGGTTTCGCGCGTGGCCGTGTCCGCCGCGCGGGTTTCCAGCGCCAGCGCGCCCTGGCCGACACCCGGCAACATCTCCGCGGGGTCCAGCACCGCGGTCGCCTCGTGGGCGCGTTCCATGCGCGCCAGGCCCGCGTGCGCGAGCAGCGTGGCATCCGCCGCGCCGTCGTGGAGCTTGCGCAGCCGCGTCTGCAGGTTGCCGCGGAAGGTGACCACGCGCACGTCGGGCCGCCGCGCCCGGATCTGCGCCTGCCGGCGCAGGCTCGCGGTGCCCACGGTGGCGCCCGCCGGCAGGCCGGCGATCGACGCGCTCACCGGGGAAAACCAGGCGTCGCGCGGATCGGCGCGCTCGGGCACGGCGGCGAGCGTCAGTCCCTCCGGCAGCCAGGTGGGCACGTCCTTGAGGGAGTGTACGGCGGCGTCGATGCGCCCGTCCAGCAGGGCGTCCTCCAGCTCCTTGGTGAACAGCCCCTTGCCGCCGATCTCGGCGAGGCGGCGCTTGGTCTCGACGTCGCCCGTGGTCTTGACGGGCACGATCTCGACCGCCTCCGGCGCCGCGAGAGCCGGATGGGCGGCGGCGAGGTATGCGCGCACGATCTCCGCCTGCCGCAGCGCCAGCGGGCTGCCGCGGCTGCCCAGCCGGAGGGATGGTGTGGCCGCCATCATGCGCGTGGTGTAGAACCGGCGGCGGTCCGGCACAAGCCGGTCTGTTGGCACACGACGGAATGCCCCGATGCGCGTCCTGGGGATCGAAACCTCCTGCGACGAGACGGCGGCGGCGGTGGTCGACGGCGAGCGCCGGCTGCTGAGCGCCCTCGTGCTCTCGCAGCTCGACGAGCACCGCCCCTTCGGCGGGGTGGTGCCCGAGGTCGCGGCGCGCGCGCACCTGGACCACCTGGATTCGCTGGTCGCGCGCGCCATGGACGAGGCCGGCATCGGCTTCGATGAGCTGGACGGCGTGGCCGCGACGGCCGGCCCCGGCCTGATCGGCGGGCTGTTCGTGGGGCTGATGACGGGCAAGGCCATCGCCTCGGCGCGCGGCCTGCCGCTCGTGGCGGCGAACCACCTGGAAGCGCACGCGCTGACGGCGCGGCTCACCGACGGGCTGCGCTTTCCCTACCTGCTCCTGCTGGTGTCCGGCGGGCACTGCCAGCTCGTCGCCATCTCGGGCGTGGGTGACTACACCATCTACGGCGCGGCGGCGGACGACGCCGTGGGCGAAGCCTTCGACAAGACGGCCAAGCTGCTGGGCCTGGGCTATCCCGGCGGACCGGCGCTGGAGCGCGCGGCGGCGGACGGCGATCCGGGGCGCTTCGCGCTGCCGCGCCCGATGCTGGGGCGCGCGGACTGCCGCATGTCGTTTTCCGGCCTGAAGACGGCAGTGCGCCAGACCATCGAGCGCCAGGACGCCCTGGACGACCAGACGGTGTGCGACCTCGCCGCGAGTTTCCAGGCCGCGGTCGCGGACGTGCTCGCCGACCGCTGCGCCCGCGCGCTCGACCGCTTCGCCCGCGAGCACGGCGCGCCGGGGCCGCTGGTCGTGGCCGGCGGCGTGGCGGCCAACGCGGCGCTGCGCGCGCGGCTGGAGCGGGTCGCGGCGGAGCGCGAAACGCGCCTGACGGCCCCGCCGCTGGCGCTGTGTTCGGACAACGCGGCCATGATCGCCTGGACGGGCGTGGAGCGCCTGCGGCTGGGCCACCGCGACGGCCCGGGCGCGCGCGCCCGCCCGCGATGGCCGCTGGACGAGCTGGCACCGGCGGAGACCGGGGAAGGAGACGCGGCATGGAGCGCCTGAGCATCATCGGGGCGGGCGCCTGGGGCACGGCGCTGGCGCAGGCGGCGCGGCGGGCCGAGCGCGAGGTCACGCTGTGGGCGCACAGCCCCGAGGTCGCCGAGGGCCTGGCGGCGCACGCCGAGAACCGGCACTACCTGCCGGGCATCCCGCTCGACCCGGCGATCCGGCCCACGGCCGACCTCGCCCACGCCGTGCAGGCGGGCGACATCCTGGTGCTCGCCACCCCGGCGCAGCGCCTGCGCGGGATCGCCGAGCAGCTGGCTCCCCTGACCCGCGCCGACACGCCGCTCGTCATCGCGGCCAAAGGCCTAGAGCGCGGAACCGGCAAGCGCATGAGCACGGTGCTGGCGGAGACGCTGCCGGGCCGGCCGGCGGCGGTGCTGTCCGGGCCCACCTTCGCCGGCGAGGTGGCGCGCGGCCTGCCGGCGGCGGCGACGCTGGCCGCCGAGGAGGCCGAGGGCGCCGCGGCGCTGGTGGATGCGCTGGGCAGCCGCGGCTTCCGGCTGTACGCGGGCACGGACGTCGTGGGCGCGGAGATCGGCGGCGCGGTGAAGAACGTCATCGCCATCGCCGCCGGCATCGTCGCCGGGCGCGGGCTCGGCGAGAACGCCCGCGCCGCGCTGGTCACGCGCGGCCTGGCGGAGATCGCGCGCCTCGCGGTCTCCCAGGGCGCGCATGCGGACACCCTGAGCGGTCTTTCCGGCCTGGGCGACCTGAGCCTGAGCTGCACCGGCATCGCCTCGCGCAACTACACCCTGGGCGTCGCCCTGGGCGAAGGGCAGGCGCTCGCGGACGTACTGGGCGCGCGCCGCAGCGTGACCGAAGGCGTGCACACCGCCCGCGCGGTGGTCGAGCTGGCGCGCGGGTCGGGCATCGACATGCCCATCGCCGAAGCCGTGGACGCCATCGTGAACGACGACGCGGCCGTCGACGCCACGATCGACAAGCTGCTGGCGCGACCTTTCCGCGCGGAGGCGCTTTAGGGCGGAGGTGCGCACGAGACCGGTCATGGCCGTGGCGGGCCTCAGGCTCGCGGTGCCCGGCGCGGCCGGGTCGCGGTCAAAATCGGCCTGATTTCTGTCCAGGCAGCAACATTGAAGGGAGCGTGGCCGCGATCGTACACTCGATGCTTTGCTTGCACCGACCCCGGACCCTGGAGATCGCCATGCTTCGTCGCCTGTGTGCAGCCCTCGTGGTCGCGCTTCTGGTTCTGCCCGCGCATGCCAACGCCAACAAGGAAGATGCCATCCGCGATCTCCTTGAAGTGGTGATGGACAGTTCTTTTAAGCAGATCGTTCAAGCCGTGCAAAAACAGCAAGGCAGGATGCTGAAACAGTCCAACTCGGAGTTAAGCGACCGCCAGATCAATGCGGCAATGCAGTCGGCCGAGCGCGTCCTGCTGGAAAACAAGGACGAATTTTACGATCAGCTCGTCCCGATCTACGACCGGCACTTTTCGGCCGGCGAAATCGATCAGCTTCGCCGATTTTACGAGTCCGACGTCGGCCAGAAATACGCCCGCAAGCAGGGGCGGATATTCCAAGAGTCGATGAAGGCGGGCCGGGAATGGATGAAGGGAATGATGCCCAAAATCAAGCAATACATTCGTGAGGATTTGAAATAGAGCGCGCACGGTCCGGGCCTTTTTGTGCGCGTCGTTCGGCCGCAGCCACGCGGCCGGGCTGGTCACGCCGGCCCATGCGCGCTAGGTAAGGTGCCATGAACACGCTCGTCACCATCCTCCTCGTGCTCGCCCTGCTCATCACGGTGGGCGTGCTCTTCTCCGGCCTCATCGTCATGGCGCGCGGCGGTGAGGTGAACCGCAAGTACGGCAACACCCTCATGCGCTACCGCGTGGTCTGCCAGGGCGTAGCGCTCGGGCTGCTGGCGATCGCCTTCATGATGGGGTGAAGCGGCCCCGTTCTTACGGCAGGTAATAGCCCGCCGGCCGGACCGGATCGGGCAGGTCTTCCTCCCCCAGCGCCTCGCGCAGGTTGATTTCGATCGTGCGGCTCATCGTCTTGAGCGCTAGATCGTGCTGGGAGGTGCCGAAGGGGTTTTCCAGCTCCTCGCTCAGCGCATCCAGCCCGAAGAAGGTGTAGGCGACGATCGCCGCCACGAACGGCGTCAAAAGACCGACAGTGTCCACCAGCCCGAACGGCAGCAGCAGGCAGTACATATAGGCCGTGCGGTGGAGCAGCAGGGTGTAGGCGAAGGGCAGCGGCGTGTTCAGGATGCGCTCGCACGCGCCCTGCACGCCCGCCAAGGCCGTAATCCGCTCTTCCAGCACGCGGCCCAGGATGTCCGTGGTCAGGCCGCGGCGCAGGCTGTCGCCGAGCTCTCCGCCGAGGCGGCGCAGGATGGCGTCGGGCAGGTTGCGGCTGGCGCGCAGCGCGGGGACGTCGTCGCGGTCCAGAAAGGGCGCGATCTCGGCCCACGGGTCGCTGCCGCGCAGGTGGTGGCGCAGGGCGTGGGTGAAGGCGACGGTCAGCCGCGTCATGCGGTCCTGCGCCGCGCGGCCGGCCTCGCCGCTGGTGTCGAGCAGCGTGCCCGCCTCGCGCGCCAGCGAGCGCGTGTCGATGACGAGCTGGCCCCACTGCTTGCGGGCCTCCCACCAGCGGTCGTAGCAGGCGTTGTTGCGGAAGCCGAGGAAGATGGACAGCGCCAGCCCGATCAGGCCGAAGGGGGCGGCGCTGAAGGTCAGGAAGTGTTCGGGATACCGCGCGTGCAGCGCCGTCACCGCCGCGCCCAGCGCGAAGATCGCGACGATCTGCGGCGCGATCTGGGGCACGATCGAGCCGCGCATGACGAAGAAGAGGCTGAGGATGCTGGGGCGGTCGCGCACGATCATGGGCGGGCGCTCGGAGGTTCCGGCAATGGCGGGCGGCGTGATCTAAACGCCGGTTAAGCCTCCCGCGTGCGCGTGGGCGACGGACACGCGGCGATTTCCGCCGCCCACCCGGCCATCTAGCGCGTGTGCTCGCCGCCCCGGTCGGCCCAGGCGCTGGCGCGCTGCTCGCTCTCGCTGCCCGCCGGAACCTCGCTCGGGCGATGGCGCAGCAACACCGCCGGCAGGATCGCGCTCGTCAGCACGGCCAGCACGATCGCCGCGTAGTCACCCTGGCTGAGCACCCCCGCTTCCAGGCCCGTGCCGGCGGCGACGATCCCGAAGCTCAGGCGGTAGTTGAAGATCAGCCCGGCCATGCGGGCGTTGATGCCCATCAGCTTGCGCGCGGGATACGCCGTGCCGGCGAACTTGAGCGCCGTCGCCACGACCAGCAGCGCCCCGGCGCCGACCAGGACCTCCGGCGTGATCGCCCGCACGTCGAGCTGCGTGCCGGCGTGCAGGAAGAACACGGGCGCGAACAGCCCGAACACCAGCCCCTTGAGCTTCTGCTCGACGGCCTCGTGCTCGACGACGACCCGCGACATCGCCACGCCCACGGCGAAGGCGACCGTGGCCGGGTGGATGCCGCCCACGTTCTCCACGGCGAAGCCGAGCCCGATCAGCACCACCAGCAGGAAGCGCAGCTCGGGCTCCGCCACCGAGCCCTTGTAGCGCCGGAACACCCACTCCCCGGCGCGCGGCAGGCCGAAGAAGGTGCCCACGAGCACCAGCACGATGATCGCCGTTCCCCAGCCGGCATCGCCCAGCAGCGCGGCCAGCATCACCATGCTGATGACGTCCACCACCGTCGCCGAGGCGAGGATGCCCTGGCCCTGCGCCGTGGGGAGCATGCCGCGCTCCTTCAGCGCCGGATACACCAGCGCCAGGGAGGTCGTGGACATGGCCACCGCCGTCAGCGCCGCCGCCAGCGGCGGCACGCCCGCGACGAAGTAGGCGAGCGCGAACACCCCGGCGAAGGGTGCGGCGAAGGAGGCCACGCCGACGCCGATGCAGCCCCGCCACATCCAGCGCAGCCGGCGCATGTCCACCTCGAAGCCCGCGGTGAACATGAGCGCGATCATGCCCAGGTCGGCGAGCAGCTCCAGCCAGGTGACCTCGCCGAGGTCGGTGAACAGCGCGCCCAGGACGATGCCCGCCACGATCTCAAGGAACGCGCTGGACACACGCAGCTCCAGCGCGACCGCGGCGGCCACCACCAGGGCCACGGCCATCATCAGGGACGCGTCCATGGCCGCGACCTCCCTGTTGTGCGGATTGTGGGAAAAGGCGCGCCAACCCCTAAACGGGGAACGGCCCGTGCACAATGGGAAGGTGTGTGTCAGCCGTTTTCGCGCAAGGCCGCACCGGCGAGGTAGAGCGAGCCGCACACCAGCACCCGGGCGCGCTCGCCACCCTCGGCGGCCAGGCGGTCCAGGGCGGCGGCGATGGAGTTCGCCGTCAGCACCGCGCGTGCCCGGGCAGCGCGCGCTTGCTCGGCCACGGTCTCGGCGGGGAAGCTGTTGGGTTCGCCCGGCACGGAAACGGCCGTGACGCTCGCCGCTGCTTGGGCGAAGGGCGCCATGAACGCGGCCGGGTTCTTCGAATTGATCATCCCGACGACGACGTGGACGGGCGTGTCCGGCTCAGCCGCCGTCCAGCGCGCGAGCGCGGCGGCCAGGGCGCGCCCGGCTTCGGGGTTGTGCCCACCGTCCAGCCACAGCTCCCAGCCCTCGGGAAGCCGGCCGGCGAGCGCGCCGCCGGTCAGGCGCTGCATGCGCCCCGGCCAGGTGGCTTCGGCAAGCCCCGTTCGGATGGCCTCGTCGCCGAGCGCGTACCGGTCCAGGCGGTCGGCGCAAGCGACGGCGTGGGCGGCATTGTCGAGCTGATAGGGGCCGAGCAGGCTGGGTGCGGGATAGCGGCGCGGCGCGGCGTCCCGCCCCGTGACCGTGACGGCCGAGCCGTCGGCGGCGGGCTCGGCGTGCCAATCCGCGCCGCCCAGATCCAGCGGCGCGCCCACGGCGTCCGCGCGCTCACGCAGCACGCTCGCGGCCTGGTCCGGCTGGGGCGCCGCCACGCACGGCACGTCCGGCTTCATGATGCCGGCCTTCTCGCCCGCGATCGTGGCCAGCTCGCGGCCGAGGAAGTCCTGGTGATCCAGGCCGATGGGCGTGATCGCGGTGAGCTCCGGCCGCTCGATCACGTTCGTGGCATCCAGCCGCCCGCCCAGGCCGGTTTCCAGCAGCAGCACATCGCCGGGCGTGCGCGCGAACGCCAGGAAGGCGGCGCAGGTGGTGATCTCGAAGAAGGTGATGGGCTCGTTGCGGTTGGCGCGCTCGGCTTCTTCCAGGAGCGCCAGGAGGGCCGGCTCGCCGATGGGCTCGCCCGCGAGCTGGATGCGCTCGTGGAACCACACGAGGTGCGGCGAGGTCGCCACGTGCACGCGGTAGCCGGCGGCGGCGAGCATCGCCCGCAGGAACGCGATCAGCGAGCCCTTGCCGTTCGTGCCGGCGACGTGGATCACCGGCGGCAGGGCGCGCTCGGGATGCCCCAGGCGCGCCAGCAGGGTGTGCACGCGGTCCAGGGAGAGATCGATCAGCTTGGGATGCAGCCCCATGAGGCGCTGCAGCACGCGGTCGCTGCCCACGCCCTGGTGCGTGTCGTCCTGGGGCGCCATGCCGGCGTCGCTCGCTGACGGGAGGTGGGGGAAGCGGCGGCGCTACTCCGCCGCCCGGCGCTGATCGCCGAAGCTCGCCGCCGCCGTGTCCGCCAGGGGCGGATTCGCCGGCAGCGCCTCCGCGGCCTCGGCGACCGGGATCACCGCGCTGGTGGGCTCGCGCCGCTGGAAGAGGTCGATCAGGCGGGCCAGCGTGGTGGCCAGCCCGCGCCGGTCGGCGACCATGTCCACCATGCCGTGGTCGCGCAGGTACTCGGCGCGCTGGAAGCCCTCGGGCAGCTTCTGGCGGATGGTTTCCTCGATCACGCGCGCGCCGGCGAA
>Ga0207714_1002198_pt1 | contig 12003 bp, 6 predicted proteins | sample PonA232FremontCA_2_FD_187270 | JGI IMG/M metagenome (GOLD analysis project Ga0207714, IMG submission 187270) | Marine sediment microbial community from Fremont, CA, USA - Pond A23 Sediment 2 (SPAdes) | ecosystem: Environmental > Aquatic > Marine > Unclassified | place: USA: Fremont, California... | reverse complement strand
ACTCTCGACAGGAGTCGGCAGAGCGGAGTCGGGCCGATAGCCAGCCCGCGAGTGGCCGCTCGAAATCACAGCCCGGCGAGACCAGGCAGCGCGACCAGGGAACCCGGACGGGCAGACAGCAGCCAGAACAGCCCCGGCAAAACCGGGGCAGAGCCAGATCCAGCCCTCGTCAGTCCGACCCGTCCCAGCAGTCCGGGGGTCGCCAGACGACCGCACCACAGGGTGGCCGGTCCGGCGGTGCCACCGGGAGTGGTAATCTCGAAACGAAGTCGATTCCGTCGATCGATCCGGCCAACACGGCTGTGCCCGACGACACGTCGACAACACAGTCGACAGTCGTCTCCCCGCCGGAGAGAGGTGGGAACGGTGGACAGGGAACTGCTGGGCAGGAGCCACTGCGGGAACCGAATACGGGGTCCCGGTCGAACGCGCCGGCCCAGCCGAACCACCAGGAGCCACGGCCCGAGCAGGGAGCCGGGCAGTCACGACCCGCCCAGGAGCCGGCGGGGCAGACACAGCCGGCCGAGCAAGAACAGGCCCCTGTCGACGACGACCAGCTTTCTGAACTCGAAACGGAACTCGAACAGAGAGAGGAGACGATCGACGACCTCGAAACGGAACTCCAGACGGCGACCGAGCGACGCGAGGAACTCGAAGCAGAACTCGACGCCGTCGAGAGCGAACGCGACGAACTGGCCGCGGAAGTCGAACGGCTCGAAACGGAGATCGAACGGCTGGAAGACGAACTCGGGGCCGCCGCCAACAAGGAACGCCGGCTGACGGCCGACGAAGCACTCGCTGGCACGGACATTTTCGTCCGGTACCGGTCGAAGGGGAAAGCGACCCTGAAGAAAGCACACGGCGCCAGCACCCGGAAAGAGGAGGTCAACGAGAACCTGCGACTCGAAAAACACACGCAGTTCGACGCCGAGGCCGTCTCTGTCGGGGCGCAGGCCTACGACGAGTTCCTGGAGGGGACTCTCGAATTCCAGTTCGTCCGCTGGGTCGTCAGAGATCTCCTCTTCGAAATCCGGGAGACCGGACACGAGAAGGCGCTTGCTAATCTCTACGACGTGCTCCCGCTGATCGACAGGGCGGAGCTAGCCGGCGTGATCGAGGTCACGTACACCGAAGATGGCCAGGAGACACAGAGCCAGGAGGCCTTCGACGTCGTGCTCCGGGATCGGATGGGCCACCCGCTGCTCGCGGCGAATCTCAACGATACGCGGGAGGCGACCACCCAGGCGATGATGGAGCGGCTGATCACCTCGGCCGAACGCGTCGGGCAGGCCAACGACGACTTCTCGGGTGCGTTCCTGGTGACGGAGAGTTTCTTCGACCCCGGCGCACTGGAGGTAACCAGTCAGGCGACACAGGGCGGGCTGTTGAGCCGAGACAAACGGAAAAGCTTCGTCAACCTCTCGCGAAAGCAGGGCTATCACCTCTGTCTGGTCGAGGCGCGCTCGGAAAACTTCCATCTCGCCGTGCCCGAACTCTGAAGAGAAAGACTGACAGTTAGCCTTCTACTTCCGCGACTTCGTCGATTTTCATGTCGTCGAGTTTCTCGACGATGTGGTCGATCTTGCCGTCCAGATCGCCGACGAAATCCTCCGTATCCTCTGTCGTAATCGCACCCTGGCTCGACGGCTCGATGAGGTTCTCCTCTTCGAGGACACGAAGTGAGTAGCGAACCTTGTGGTGTGGGTAGCCAGTCTCGTTGGACATCTTGACGATACCGATCGGCTCGTTTTCGATTACCATCCGCAGTACCTGCAGATGACGTTCCAGCATATCCACTTCTTTTTCGAGTCTGTCTATCATGACAATTGTTAACTTGTGATGGGTGGATTTAAAGGTTGTTGTCGGATGCGGATAACAGGCAAAAATCCGGTGGGTAATCTACGAGCAGTAAATTCGCAGATAGCGGTAATAAAAGCTTCGGCGAGAGCGGACCGAAATGGGTTTACCGCAATGGGGGAAATTAGGCCCTGATGACCGTTACAATCGTCGGCGCACAACTCGGCGACGAGGGCAAAGGCGGGATCGTCGATCTCTATGGCGAACCCGCCGACATCGTTGCCCGGTACCAGGGAGGCGACAACGCCGGGCACACTGTCGTCCACGATGATGTAGAGTACAAACTATCACTCGTTCCGAGCGGCGTCGTCCGCGGAAAAACTGGCGTCCTCGGCAACGGCTGTGTGGTCAATCCCCGGACACTGTTCGAGGAGATCGATACGCTGCGAGAGCGCGGCCTCGACCCGGACGTCCGGGTCGCCCGGCGTGCGCACATTATCTTTCCGTACCACCGCCGACTCGACGGGATCGAAGAAGAGGTCAAAAGCGAGGACGATCAGGAGGTCGGAACGACCGGCCGCGGGATCGGTCCGACCTACGAGGACAAGGCCGGGCGGCGAGGGCTCCGTGCCGGTGATCTGGCGAATCCTGCCGTGCTCAAAGACCGCCTGGAGTACGTTGTCCCGCAGAAACGAGCGCTCGCGGAGGACGTTTTCGGCGTCGAAACCGGCGAGGAGTTCGATATCGAGACGCTGTACGAGGAGTACAGAGAGTACGGCCAGCGCCTCGAACGTGAGGGGATGCTGGTCAACGCGGGCGATTTCATCGCCGACGCGCTCGACGACGGACAGAAGGTCGTCTTCGAGGGGGCACAGGGGACGATCATCGACATAGACCACGGCAACTACCCCTACGTCACCTCCTCGAATCCGACCGCGGGCGGTGCTGCCACGGGGACCGGGATCAGTCCCGGTGTCGTCGGCGGCGGTGAAGTGATCGGGATCGTGAAGGCGTATCTCTCGCGCGTCGGCAGCGGTCCGATGCCGACCGAACTCGCCGGCGTCGAGGGTGATACACCCGGCTACGACGGGTCGGCCGGACAGGAGGAAGAAGAACTCGCGGAGTTCATCCGCGAAGAGGGTGGCGAGTACGGCACTGTCACCGGCCGTCCGCGACGGGTCGGCTACCTCGATATGCCGATCCTGCGTCACGCGACCCGTGCGAGCGGCTTTACCGGGCTGGCAGTCAACCACGTCGATACACTGGCGGGGATGGAGGAACTCAAAATCTGTGACTCCTACACACTCGATGGCGAGGAGTTGCAGACCGTTCCAGCGACGACCGAGCAGTGGGCGAACTGCGAACCGAACTACCGGCGGTTCGACGGCTGGGAGGATATCGACTGGGAGACAGCAGCCAGGGAGGGCTACGACGCACTCCCGGAGAACGCACGTGTCTATCTCGATTACGTGAGCGAGGAACTCGACACACCGATCTATGCGGTCGGCGTCGGGCCGGGCCGTGACGAGACCATCGTCGTCGAACACCCCTTCGAGTGACTGTTGTCACGACGCCAGACTGTCGACAAAATCCTACATTTCCTACCGTACCGGGCCGCTGCGGTGGGTATAACCGTCTCGGTGATTCTCTCTAGTTATGGTCGCCGCTACATCGGCCGAGGTATTTATCATTCACGACGACGGTGACATCCTGTATGCTGACGAGATGTTTCGGACGCTGGTCGGCGCAGCGGCTGGCGACGAACTCGTCGGGACTGCGGTGACGGAACTGGTGGCCGAGCGCTGTCGCGACCCGCTGCGCAGCCAGATCGAGCGGATCGAAGCCGGTGAGTCACCGGCGTTCGGGCTCTCGGTCACACTCCAGCCCTTCAGCGGTCGGTCTCGCGAGGTAATCGCGGTGAGTTCGCCGGTCGACTGGGAGGGGACCGAACGCGTCCAGACCTCTTTTCTCACCGCTTCTGATACCGAATCACCCGGGCAGGCGGTGCGGGAGTCCGCGCTACATGAAGCGCCGATCGGGATCGCGATCTCCGATCCGTCCCAGTCCGACAACCCCCTGGTATACGTCAACGACGGATTCCTCGAACTCACCGGCTACCCGCGCGAGGAGGTCCTGGGGCGAAACTGTCGGTTCCTGCAGGGCGAGAAGACACGGCCGGACCCCGTCGACAGGATCCGGGCAGCGATCGACGCCCAGCAGCCGGTCACTGCCGAGTTACGCAACTACCGGAAAGACGGCTCGATGTTCTGGAACCGTGTCAGCATCGTCCCAGTCAGCTCGGATTCGGGTGAGCTGAGTCACTTCGTCGGATTCCAGCAGGATATCACCGATACGAAACTGTACGAATACGAGAACACGCTGTTCAAAAAACAGGCCGAGGTCGCCGATCAGGCGATGTTAATCACCGACAGAGACGGCGTGATCGAGTACGTCAACCCTGCCTTCGAGCGCATCACTGGCTACAGCGCTTCAGACGCGATCGGCCAGACACCGCGGATCCTGAAATCGGAGGCACAGGACGACGCGTTTTACGAGCATCTCTGGGAGACGATTACTGCCGGTGAGATCTGGGAGGGCGAACTGACGAACAAAACCAGGAGTGGCCAGCGGTACACAGTCAGGCAGACGATCGTTCCGATCACCGACGACCGGGGGGAGATAACCCACTTCGCGGCGATCGAGGACGACATCACGAACCAGAAACTTCGAAATCAGACACTCGCCGTGCTCAACAGGGTGCTCCGCCACAACCTCCGGACGGCGATCAACGTGATCGACGCCCACGCGGGGTTGCTCGAAGGCGACCTCTCGGAGGCGGAGTTCGAGGGGGCCCTCGCTGCGATCCGCAAACAGACCACCGCGATGAAAAAGATCGACGACAGAGCGGCGACGATCCGGACTATCTGGGACCGGGAGGGGCCGAGTCACGTCTGGGAGATTCCGGCAATCCGGACAGTCGTCGACCGCCTCTCCGAAGCGTATCCACACGCGAAGATTACACTCCATATCGAGATTACGGACTCCGTCTCACTCCCCGACGCCGAACTCTTCGAGATCGCGTTTCAGGAAGCAGTCGAGAATGCGATCGTCCACGCCGAGACGGAGACGCCCACCGTCGAGATTACTGTCAGACGGGACGACGGGAGTGACGAGGTAATCGTCTCGGTCGCGGACGACGGCCCCGGTATCCCCGAGACTGAACGGGAGATCATCGAAACTGGCCGGGAAACACCGCTGACCCACGGGAGTGGCATCGGACTGTGGATCATGGAGTGGGTGACGACGAGTCTCGGCGGCCGACTCGAACTCCCGGAGACGGACAGCGGGGCGACAGTGGCGTTTCAGTTGCCGACTGTCGAGCGACAGGATGCGACCGACGACTGGTCGTCGATTTCGTAACTCCCCGCGTCCCGGTGGAGCCAGGGCTGTCAGTGCGTGTTCTCCGCTGGTGGTTCGGTCTCGGTGTCCGACTCGGACTCATCGCCGGGGGCCGAGCCAGAGATGTCGGTGTACGGGACGGCCTCGTCCCCGGTCTCATCTGTGACCGCCTCCGTTCGCGTCGTCGAACTGCTATCGGTCCCTGCACGCTGGTTGGCTGACTGTGGCGATCCGCTGTGAGCCGTCCCTGACGAGCGCTCACGGGCACCGCCGGTCGACGAGCCGGCTCTCGCCGAAGCGGACAATGCCCCCACCTCGAAATCGGAGACGTTGTCACGGAGTCGGTCGGCAAGCCCCGATAGCTGCTGGATGTTCGTACTCGCTTCCGAGAGAGAGGAGGCCTGTTCTTCCGATGCGGCCGAGACGTTCGTCGCTTCGGCGGCGGTCTGCTGGCTGACACTCGCCACCTCGTCGACCATCGCGACGACCTCCTCGGTCGACGCCGCCTGGTCGTCTGTCGCGTCGCTTATCTCTCTGATGCCGCTCTCTGCCTGCTCGACCGAAGTCGCAATCTCGTCGAACATCTCGACGGCATCCTCGATCGTGTCTGCCCCGCTCTGAACGCGACCGCTCATCTCCTCGATGTCTTCGACTGTCTCCCCGGTCGTATCCTGGATCGTGGCGATGCGATTTTCGATTTTCGTGGTCGCGTTGCCGGCTTCCTCCGCGAGTGATTTGATCTCGCCGGCGACGACGCCGAACCCCTCGCCTGCCTCGCCGGCCCTGGCCGCTTCGATCGAGGCGTTCAGGGCGAGCATGTTCGTCTGCTCTGCGATTTCGGCGATCATCTCGACGATCTCGCCGATCTGATCCATCTCGTCGTCGAGGGCGGCCACCTGCTCGGAGGCATCGTCGGCTTTCGATTCGATCGCCTGGATCTCATCGGTGGCCTCGGAGGCGTACTCCCGGCCGGTGTTTCCGCGTTCGACCGCGGTCTGTGCGGTCGCCGAGACCTCCTCGGCGGAGGAGGCGATCTCCTCGACGGTCGCGGACATGTCGTTCATCTCCCCGGCCACGGTCTGCAGCTTCTCGCTTTGCACGTCGGCCCCCTGTGAGATATCCGTGACAGAGGTCGCGACGTCGTCGCTGGCCGTCTCTATCTCTTCGGCGCTCGCGGCCACCTCCTGGCTCGACGTGGAGACGTCTTCGGTGATTGCCTGGACGTTGCTGACGCTCTCACAGAGCTGTTCGACACCGTCCTCGAAGTCCCGGAGGACCTCTCCGTAGTCGCCGGGGTAGTCGGTCTCGATGGTCTGGTCGAGCCGGCCACGTTTGAGTGCGCTACTCGCCATCGAAATCTGTCCGAAGCTCTCGGAGAGTCGCCCGGTCCCTTTTCTGAAGTCGGCGAGCACCGCCCCGTACTGGCCGGGACGGTCAGCGTCGATCTGCTGGTCGAGCTGGCCCTGACGCAACGCCTCGCTCGCCGCCTGTATCTCGTCGAAACTCCCGGTAAGCTGGTCGGTCCCGTCGTCGAGGCTGGCCATGATCTCGCCGTACGTGCCGGGATACGCCGTCTCGATGTCGGCCTGCAGCTCACCCGCCTGGAGGTTCCGGCTGACATCCTGTAGCTCGCCGAAGACGCCGGTGAGATTCTGTTGCATGTCGTCGAACGCGTCTACCATCCGACCGATCTCGTCGTCCATCCCGCGGTCGTCGATCTCGGTTTCGAGAGTCCCCTCGCTGATCGCTACCGCGGACTCGGAGAGCTGTTCCAGTGGCGGCGTGATGTGCCGGTTGAGCACGACGCCGATGCCTATCGCCGTCAGAAACGCGACCAGCGTCAGTCCGATCATCTCCATCTGCGTGGTCTGGGTCGTACTGTCGGCCAGGGCGACCTGTTCCTCCATATCGGCCTGGATCGTCGTTTCGAGCGCGTGTGCCTGATCTTCCATCTCCTGCCGGAACGTATTCATGTCAGCGAGGGCCGCTGTAGCTGCCTCGTCGTTGCCCGCCGCTCTGGCATCGAAAAACTCCGCGGCCATGGCGTTGTACTCTTCGTGTGTTTCGACGAGATCGCCTTTCTGTGCGATCGCCTCTTCCTGGTCGAGTGCGATCGCCTGTGCCTCCTCGTCGAACGCATCGGTGGCATCGCTGTACTCGGTCCGGGCGTCCGCGACACCCAGTTGCACGGCCTGCACGGCGGACTGCTGTTTTTCGATCGCCACAAGCATCTGCATCGCTCCATCGAGGTTTTCACCTTCCTGTGCGATGTGGTGGGCCTCGTCGTCGAGTTCTCCGACACTCTTGTAGCCGAGTGCACCCGTGCCTGCGACCAGCAACGCGACGACCAGAAATGACGCGATCAGTTTCGGTCGTAGATTCAGGCGGTCGATGCGGAGTTTCTCTGTGAGTCGCATATTTGAATCGTCTCACTGACCGCGGTTCAATGAAGATGATAACCAGTTAATCGAGTCCTACCAGTGGGGGTTAACTGTGTAACCGTTCGTTCTCACTCGTTAATTTCGGGCGCTGACTCCAGCATCGTTTCGAGCAGCGTCCGGTGGGCGGCCTGCAGATGGTTGTAGACGGCCGGTCCGGAGATATCGAAACTCTCGGCGAGTTCCGCCCCTTTGATCCGCCGGGGTGTCTCGTAGTAGCCGCCGTGAAACGCCGCGTTGAGGATCTCGTACTGTCTGTCCGTCAGCATGTCACCGATCTCTCTCGCGTCGGGGGTTGCCTGGCTGTGTCGCTGGCGTTTCGCGACGAGTTCGATGTCCTGGTACTGCGAGGTCAGCGAGTCGAATATCGGCCGCTGTGAGACGTTCGCGGGGAGTTCGACGTGGGCCGTCGTCGTACTCCCCTCGGTGACCGACTCCTGTAGCTGTCCCCCGTGTTTGTTGATGAGTGATTCGAGAAACGGCTTCCGGACGAGCAGACTCAGCTGGCTGTGTTCGGTGTCACCGAACCAGTCGGCCGCGTCGATACTGGTCATCGACCTGGCCCGGTCGAGCACCCGCTCCGCGTCGCCCTCGACGACGGTGACGAGAACCCGGACGTGGTCGGCGTCTCGCTCGGCGACGGTGTCGAACCGGATCGTGCTCTCTGTCGCCGTCGCGAGCCGCTGCAGTGGGAACCTGGAGTCACTGAGTTCGAATTCGAGTTCGGTGTGTATCCGCTGGGAGCCGACCTGCTGTCTGTCGAGAATCCTGCTGTAGTTCATGATCAGTGAGGCGACGTCCCTGAACAGATCCTCGTAGATGCCGTCGAAGGCATCTTCTGTCTGGGAGTAGACTGTGAGGACGCCGTAGAGGACATCGTCGTACACCAGCGGTGCGCTGACGACACTGCTAAACTCGTGAGAGAGTGCATCTTTCGCCCAGGATTCCTCGAAGACGCGGCTGGCAATATTCCCGGTGCTGTAGACGGTGTGGTCGGCGGCGGCCCGCTGTGCCGGCGGCGACTGTGTCGAACTGTCGGTCAGCACCGAATCGAGATAGCTGCCCGCATCGCCCATCCACGCCCGCGGCGAGAGGTCGGTATCCTCGCCGGTCGGCCGACCGAACCAGACGAAATCGACGCGATCCATCGCGAACAGTTCCTCACAGACGCCCGTCTCCAGGGCGTCCTGGCTGTCACTGTCGGCGAGGCGTCGCTGGACGGCCTGCACCGAGTCGATAATGCCGGTCAGTTCGGTGACTCGTGACTGCTGGGCGGACAGCTCTGCGGTGATCGCGCTGTGGACCTCGTCGCTCCGGAGCCGCTGGAACGCAGAGTCCGCGTTCGCCGTCAACACCTCGACGAGGTCGACGTCGACGGCAGCGAACCCCCGCTCGGCGGTGGTAACGGCGACCAGGACGCCGAAATCACCGACCGGAGCGACCAGCAGTTGCGTGACGGCTTCGCCCAGTTTCCCCGGGATCCCCTCGATATCGTCCCCCGTGGACAGCCGCGTTTCGCCGGTCCGGTAGGATTCCCAGATGGGGTTCGAGCCGGGAGGGATCGTGCCCAGTTCGATCTCCGAACGCGAGGCGGAGCCGGACCGAACGGACGGCTCCAGTCTGCCGGTCTCCTCGTCGTACTGGTTGACACTCACGTAGTCCGTGTCGAAGGCGTTCTCCGTAAACTCGACGAGAAACTCGGCAATCTCGTCCAGTGAGCCCGGTGGGTAGAACTCCCGGGTCGCCGTATGCAGTTCGTTCAACACGCGTTCGCGTTTCTCGAGTGCCTTCACACGCTGCTTGCGGTCGGTAATGTCTGTGACGACACCCACCATCCTGGGCTGTCTCCCCTCGTTCTCCGAGATGGCTCCCCGGCTGTGGACCCACCGCTCCGTCCCGTCCAGGTCGATCCTGAACTCGATGTCGAATCGGTGTTCGTGCTCCCGCGCCTCGTCCAGTGCTGCCTCGACCAGCGGGCGATCCCCGGGGTGAATCATCGCGAAGTAGGCCTCCAGGCTGTGGGGTCCCGAATCGAACCCGAACAGCTCGGTCGTCGTCCCGAAGGATCTGACAGCGTCGTCGTCTTCCTCGAGAATCCAGATCCCGGTCCCGGTCTCGGTGAGTGCGATATCGAGCAGCTGATTGACGTCCCGTAGCTTTCGCTCCTGTCGCTTTCGGTCGGTGACGTCCTGCTGGAATCCGACGTAGTTGACGACAGTACCCGCCTCGTCGCGGACGGGGGCGATGTTGAGCTGGTTCCAGAACTCCGTCCCGTCGGCCCGGTAGTTCCGGAGTTCGACAGCGACCGGCTGCTCCTCGTCGATCGCCGCCCGCAGCTGGTTCACCGTCTCGGGATCGGTATCCTCGCCCTGCATGAACCGGCAGTTTCGACCCAGGAGCGCGTCGAACTCGTAGCCGGAGAGGTCGGCGAACTCCTGGTTGGCGTAGATCATCGGGTTGTCCGCCTGCTGGGGATCGGTGATCGTAACACCGACCGGGGCTTCGTCGAGTGCACGGCTCTTCCACCGGAGTTCGTCCGCCCGCCGCTTGCGGTCGGTGATGTCCTGTGTCATCCCGATCGCCGCCCGAACCTGTCCGTCGTCGTCGAACACCGGAAACGTCCGGAGCACGAGCACGCGTTCACCGATCGACGTTTCGACCGTGGCTGGTTCGCCGCCCAGGGCCGCACGATAGCTCTCGACGAAGACCTGCCGGTCGCCGGAGCGGACATCGCCGACCCTGGTGCCCTCGAGATCTGCCGGTGTCTCCGGCAACGACCTGAATAGCTGGCCACCGGCCAACTGGTACCGCATCTCCTCGTCGACGAGTGTGACCGCACCGTTCGGAAAGTTCTCCACGAGCGCCTCGTACCGTCGTTCACGCTGTCGCTGTTCCGAGACGTTCCGGGCGCTCGTCTGCTCGGCCGTCACGTCGACGAACTGCACTAGCCGACCGCCAGCGAACTCACCCGTCGAAACCGGGGTGCTGGAGCGACGAAGCCACCGTTCCTCCCGATCCCTCTCCGGCAAGATGTGAATCACTTCGGTGCCACCCTCTGATGGCTCCTGATCGCGCTCTTCGAGCACGGGGTCGACGTGTGCTTCGAGAAACTCCGTCCAGGGGTCGCCCACACCGGTATCCCCGTCGAGTCCGAAGTATCGCGCTGTGCTCTCGTCGATCCACTGGACCGTCTCGTCGGGGTCGACGACCACCAGGGCGATCGTCGGAGCGTCGACCAGCGATTCGACGATATTCGGACAGTTCGCCACCCCACTGTCCGAAAGAAACGACGAGTCCCGACGATCCGGGTCTGCGCTCATACCGTCTCCGTGGATTTTCGCGAACGTAACATAGTCTACACTAGAATTGCTCTTTTAGTATAGAAGTGCTCCGAGCATTCTTACGCTCGGGGAAGCAGTTGTCTCCTCCTTGCCATTCTTGCCGATCACTATGCGAAACACAGGCCACGTACGGGTGCTGGTGACCGTCAATCTGCTGGGCGCGCAACACTGACAAAGGCCGCCCGGTTACGCTCTGGCAACCGGGAGTACGTCGCCACCGACCCGTACGAGACTCCTGGTGGGGCGAAACGAGACCACCACTATTTCGGACGCCCATCCCCGCTGAAAGCACAGCCACGTGGACTGTACCAGTCCTTCGTCGATCCCAGTCGACTGTTCTGGGGCTACGACTGGGAGTCGACGCTGCTAGAAACCGGCTTCCTCGTGATTTCCCTCGGTACGGGACCTCGCTTCCGGCGTGTTGCCGTCCACCCAGTCATCGATCCTCGGGCCGGGAGTCGTCTGCCGTCCGTTCCGAGGGCGTTCTGGAGAGGAGTTTCCCCCAGAGTGCGCGGTTGTGAGCACCTCGGCGATACCCCCACTCGCGGACCTCTCTGTAGCTCCCGAACTGCTGGAGGCGCTGGATAAGCGGCCGAGCGATCGGTCCGAGATCGGTCCGCAGCAGCGTCTCCTCGACGGATGCGCCACAAGAGTACACCTCCCCGTCGGTCACCAGATGTGAGCAGGTCTCGTACTCGTCTGGCAATCGCGCTTCGAGAGCCGGATCTAACTCCGAGAATCCGACGATCTGGACGTCTGCCCTCGCCTCCATATTTTCGGCCCACCAGGTACAGAATCCACAGTCGTCGTCGTAGACGAACGTCGCGTCGCTCATACCCCGACTTGGGCCCGGAATTACTAAAGAACGATAGACTGACCTGACTCCCGACGGAAGCGACGCAGTGAGGAGATGGATCGATTTCTCCAGTCGATCAGACGCCTTCTGGACCGGGCGTGGGACGTCGAAGGGTTCGTCGTGCGGATCGTCGCCGGGGGGGCTCGCGCTCGTCACCGGACTCTGGCTCCTG
>Ga0207714_1002197_pt1 | contig 12005 bp, 11 predicted proteins | sample PonA232FremontCA_2_FD_187270 | JGI IMG/M metagenome (GOLD analysis project Ga0207714, IMG submission 187270) | Marine sediment microbial community from Fremont, CA, USA - Pond A23 Sediment 2 (SPAdes) | ecosystem: Environmental > Aquatic > Marine > Unclassified | place: USA: Fremont, California... | reverse complement strand
CCCGCCCCGACCGCCTGCTCGACGAACCGCAATCCCTGGATCACCGTCGCCGCACTCGCACTCGCCCCGGTGACGACCAGCGCCGTCGCGCCCGGGCTGTCGCGGTTGCGCCAGGAGATGACGGTGACCGTCGCCGGCACCGTCGCGAAGGCCATATAGAGCACCCCGGCAGTGAGCGGATTGAGAAGTGCCATTCGTGTCCTCGATTCGAGGTAGACGTAGTTTCGGGGCGATGATAACAGTTTTTCCCCTTCGTCCGTTCTACTCCCCGAGTCGCTGTTCGTGGACGCCGGTCAGAAACCAGTTGAGGATCCGGTTCTCGCCGCGCCGGAGGATCGTACTCGCGGTCGATTTGTCGATACCGAGTTGTGCGGCCAGCTCCGCCAGGGTACATTCCCGCGGGACCTCGAAGTAGCCTGCCCGCATCGCAGTGTCGAGTACCTCGCGTTGCCTGCTCGTCAACAGCGTCTCCGTCTCCTCGGACTCCACCAGCGAGTGGAGTTCGTACCGCCGGTCCATCCCCTCAAGGCCGGTCCGGAGCCGGTCGAACTCCTCGCGTGTCCCGGTAAAATCGAGTTTGTACCAGCCGTCTTCGGCCTCGATCGGGAACTCCGGTGGGAGCGAGCTGTCCTCGATGAACTCGTACAGCCCCGTCTGAGTCGTCTCGTACTTCGCCAGCGAGCGCTCCGCGGTCAGTTCCAGCTGTTCGTAGGCGCCGACAGCAGGGTGTTCGAGGATCGCTTCACCGGCTGCCTGTGGCTGGTCGGCGACGACCTCACCCAGCTCGACCGCACGCTCCCCCGTCCGCACACCCGACAGCAGCCGGAACGTCGCGTTCGGGAACGACCGCGAGACCTCGGCGATGTAGTACTCCGGCGGCAGTTCGATCCAGACCGACGCGGTGATCATACCGGACGTACGGTCTGCTGGTACCAACCGCTTGTGGACGGCTCAGTGCCGGATCACGGCGATGGGCGTCTTCGTCTGTTCGTCGACGTACTCACAGACCGGACTGAACAGCCGCTCGTCGCCCGCCGGCTGGCCGGTCACGACGATGTTGTGGTTCCCTGCTTTGGCAGCGATCGCTGCCATCGAGTCGTCGGCGACCTCGACGGTTGTCTCGATGTCGGCCTCGGAGAACCCCCTGCCGAGAAGCGTCGCCTCCATGGTTGCGAGCATCTCCTCGCCGGTTTCCGCCTCCGCTTCGTCGGGCGCCACGTGGTACAGCTCGATGATGAAGACATCGTCCGTATCGAACGAGGTCACGAACTCGACGATCTGTTCGGCGTGGCGGTCGTCCCGCATCGGCACGAGAATGTTGTGAAACGAAGCCAGATCGTCCGCGATCAGCACGCAGTCCGGATCCGTCTCTTTACTGATGCGGTTCTGCAGTTCGCGGTTTTCAGCATCACCCGGACCGAAATGGAGTTGAATCTCCGTCGAGGTGCCCGCGCGACTGAACTTCGCCGCCATCTCGTAGAGGATGGCCTGGGCCTCGGTTTCGTGTTTCTCGCGTACTGCCTCCGGCGAGACGTTTTCGGGCAGCTTCCAGTAGCCGAACAACACGATATCGAACCCATCGAGCCCCACGATAGACGACTCGGCGATCGGATGGAGCGCCGGGTCCGGAAAGAGTACCGGAATCAGTACTGTCTGTTTGGTCATTTGTGGTGTGTTCCGCCTTCGAGGCGAAAATACTGCCGGTCACTGCTTGCCGATAGTCGTGTGGAAACTGCGCCGTCGCTGCGCGAGTGAATGCGGTATGAATGGAACCCACCACGGGTACAGGTACTGCATCGGACGGGAGACGTTGTCCTCGGCCCGCGCGACCGGTGACGGCTTTCGGCGGAGTTTCGCCGCCTGTTGGGGGTCCGCCTGGCTTTCCCCGGAGTCCCACCGGGTTTGCCGACGTCGACGGATCGGCGGAGTTCGCACACCTCCTGCGAGGGAGGCGTCCTCTTCGGCCGATCCTCGGCCGGCGGTAGCCGTTTACTACGGCGCTGCCGTCGCGGACCCGCTTGAGCCGGATTCACACCGGCGTGCCGTCGTGTTCCCGAACCCCGCTCACGCGTGATCCGGTACTCGGCCTTCTCCCGCCGCCGCCGCGGCGGCGACGCAGTGGGCCGATGCGGTTCTCCTTCGAGACCTGGGCCTCCACACCCTTCCGAGTGTATCGGCGTCGGCCTCCATCCCGTCCATCTCGGCTCTCGCCGATCCGGAACGGGACGTCCGTATGCTCCTGTGCCCGCCGTGGGTAATGTAAACGTATGACATGGAGGATAATAAAGATATCTCTTCCTGTCACTCTCCAGTTAGTTTTTCCCCTCACCGGGATTCCTCGCTCACTGCCGCGAGAGCCAGACGAGCAGTCCGTTCTGGGCGTGTAACCGGTTCTCCGCCTGGTCCCACACTTTGGCGTTGTCGCTTTCGAGCAGGTCGTCGGTAATCTCCTCGCCGCGGTGGGCCGGCAGACAGTGCATCACCGGCTGGTCGTCGACCAGGTCGGTGGTGAGCTGGAACCCCTCGAACTCCCGCAGTTTCTGCGCCCGTCTGTCCTCCTGGCCCATACTGACCCAGACGTCGGTGTAGACGATGTCGGCACCGTCGATGGCTTCCTCGGGATCGTTCGTCTCCGTCGGCGTGTTCCCGAGTCCGGCCGCACGCTTGCGGACGCCGTCGTCGATCTCGTACCCCTCGGGCGTCGCGACGGTGAGATCCAGATCCGTCATCGCCGCGCCGAGGACGAACGACTGACAGACGTTGTTGCCGTCGCCGACCCAGGCGACGTCGGCGTCGAACCCGCCGAACTGCTCGCGGATCGTCAGTAGGTCGGCCAGCGTCTGGCAGGGGTGGGCGTCGTCGGTCAGCCCGTTGACGACCGGCACCGTCGCGTACTCCGCCAACTCGACCATGTCCGCGTGGTCGAACAGGCGACCCATGATGAAATCCGCATACCGGGAGATCGCACGCGCGGTGTCTTTGACCGGCTCGCCCTTGCCGAGGTGGATGTCGTCCGGGCCGAGGAAGATGGCGTGGCCCCCGAGCTGTGTCATCCCCGTCTCGAAGGAGACACGTGTCCGCGTCGAGGGCTTCTCGAAGATCATCGCGAGCGTCTGATCCGCGAGCGGTTTGTCGGTTCCGTCGCCGGCCTTGATTTCGGCTGCCAGATCGAGGACTGCGTGGAGCTGTTCGCGCGTGAGGTCGTCGATATCGACAAGGTTCGTGGTCATGACTCTTCGAGCAGGCGTTCCGTGACGGCTTCGAGAACCGCCACTGACTTATCGTATTCGCTCAGTTCGAGGTGTTCGTTCGGTGCGTGGTCCAGATCGGAGTCGCCGGGGCCGTAGGAGACGGTCGCGACGTTCCAGTGGTCGGCGAAGACGTTCTGGTCGCTCGTCCCGGTCTTCCGGAGCATCCGCGGCTCGCCGCCGTGTTCCCTGATCGTCGCCCGGAACGCCCGGGCCACGGCCGTCCGGGGACTCTCCATGACCGGCTCCACCCTGTCGTGCCAGTTGACCGTCCCCGTCTCGAGCTGGCCGTCGGCCATCTCGCGGACCTCGTCGACGGTGTACTTCGGCGGGACGCGCAACTGGACCTCCATCGTCGCCTCGACGGAGAGGCCGTCGTCGGAGACGCCGCCCTCGAAGGCGGTCGGTTTGGCGGTCACGCGCTCGAAGACCGGCACCCACTCGTCGTGTTCGAACTCCGCCTCGACGCGGTTCCACCAGTCGATGCCGTCCTGGATCGCGTTGTTCCCCGGCCGCGAGGAGTGACCGGACTCGGAGGTGACGACGTAGGTGCCACCGAGCAGTCCGCGGTAGCCGAGCGTGATCCCGTCCCAGCCGGAGGGCTCGCCGTTGATGACGATGTCGGGCTCTCGCTCGCGGTCCTCGACGACGTGGCGGCTCCCGCGGGCGTCGACCTCCTCGCCGACGACGCCGATGAAACTCGCACCCGTCCGGACGGCCGCGACGGCCATCGCCGCGAGTGATCCGGTGGCGTCGACGCTGCCACGCCCCCAGAGCACCTCCTCGCCGTTTTCCTCCTCGACCCGGACCGGGATATCGCCGGGGACGGTGTCGATATGCGAGGTGAGAAGGACGCCGTCGTCGGCCGGGGCCCGGACGTTCCCGACCTCGTCGATCCACACCTCGCGGTCGTGGCGCTGGAAAAAGTCCGCGAGCTGTTTCGCGCAGGGGCCCTCGTTCCCGGAGACCGAGGGGATCCGGACGAGTTTGATGACCAGTTCGCGGGCCTCGGACTGCTGGCTGAGACTCATCCGATCACCTCCGCGAGTGCTGTGACGGCCTGGTCGGCTTCGGCTTCCGTGATCGTCAGCGGCGGCAGCAGCCGGACGACCGTTCGCCCGGCCGGCAGCGCGAGCAGCTGGTGGTCGATCGCCAGATCGCGGAGGATGCGGTTCGCGCCGCGTTTGACCTCGATCCCGACCATCAGCCCCTCGCTGCGGATCTCGCGGGCCGCGTCGCCGAGTGCCGCCTCGAGTTCGGCTGCGAGGTAGTCACCGACGGCTCCGGCGTGGGCCGGGATCCCCTCCTCGACGATCGTGGACACTGTCGCGTGGGCGGCCGCGGAGATGACCGGGCCGCCGCTGAACGTCGAGGCGTGTGAGCCGTAGTTCTCGGCGATCCAGTCACGACACAGCGTCGCGCCGATCGGGAGCCCGTTGCCGAGTCCCTTCGCGCTCGTGATCATGTCGGGGACGACGTCGGCCCCTTCCGAAGCCCAGAGGTCACCGGTCCGTCCCATGCCAGTCTGGACCTCGTCGAAGATCAGTGCCGCGCCGCTGGTCGCGGTCTCGACGCGGGCGGTCTGCAGGAACTCCTTCGAGGCGGGGTTGATCCCGCCCTCCCCCTGGACCGGTTCGACGATCACGGCGGCCGTCTCGTCGTCGATGGCCTCGGCCATCGCCGCCGGGTTGTTGTACGGCACGAACTCCACGTCGCCGATCAGCGGCTCGTACGGTTGCTTGTACTTGTCTTTCCACGTCGTCGCGAGCGACCCCATCGTCCGGCCGTGAAACCCCTGCATCGTCGCGATAATCTTCGAGTTGCCCGTCGCCGACCGCGCGAACTTCAGCGCCGCCTCGTTGGCCTCCGTCCCGGAGTTACAGAGCCACACTTTCCCGATGTCGCCGGGCGCGGTCTCGGCGAGCAGTTCGTACAGCTCCGTTCTGATCTCGACCGGGTAGGAGGCTTGCACGTAGACCAGCCGCGAGAGCTGGTCTGTGACCGCCGACTGGACCGCGTCGTGGTCGTGGCCAAGCGGCACGCAGGCGTAGCTCGCCCCCATATCCAGATACTCGGTTCCGCTGTCGTCGTAGACGTACGACCCGTCTCCCTCGACCAGTTCGATCGGCTTCTCGGAGAAGATGAATCCACTCATTGTTTATTATTTCCTTCGAACGCATCGTTCGTAACGTGCGTTCCGGCACCGCCGAGCGCGTTCGTCACCGGCTGTTCGCTGTTCGCATCCGCGACCACGGCCTCGCTCGCGCCGCCGTCGAGGGCTTCCTCGATGGCCATCACTTTCCGGCTCATAAACCCCTCTGCGGCGTCTTCGAGGCGGCGCCACGCCGCCGGCGACTCGACGGAGTCGATCAGCGTCGACTCGTCGTCGGGGTCGGCCAGGATCCCCGGCACGTCGGTTAGCAGGACGAGTCTCCCCTCCAGCGCGCCGGCGAGAGTCGCGGCCGTGCGGTCCGCGTCGGTGTTGACCGCTGTAATACTGCTTTTCCCCTCCTCGTCCTCGTCCTCGTCCGCCCCGGCCATCGGTGGGCTCACGACCGGCGTGTACCCCTCGGCGAGCAGCGACTCCAGCAACCCCTCGTTGACCGCCTTGATCGTGCCCGAGTGGTCGCCACGGCGGATCTTCCGCTTGCCGTCTTCGAGCACCCGGACGGCTGATTTGCGTGGGCCGTACAGCAGTTTCCCGTCGACACCCGACAGCCCGACCGCGTCGACGCCCTCGCTCTGGAGGGCGGCAACCATCTCCGTGTTCAAAAGCCCCGGCAACACCATCTCGAACACCTCCATCGTCTCCTCATCAGTAAAGCGGCCGACGACGCCGCCCGGCGTCTCGACGTACTCGGGTTCGATTCCCAGCCGTTCGAGCGTCTCGTCGACGGCGGTCGAACCGCCGTGCGTGACGACGACGTCGGTTCCGGACTCGACGAGCGACGCGATATCTGCCAGCGCACCCGCTGGGTCGACCGCGCGGGCACCGCCGATCTTGCATACGACTGTCATGGTTACGGGGAGCCAACCGGGTGCAGGCCCTGGAACTGCAGGCCTGCGGTTTCCTCGATCCCGAGCGCGATGTTCGTGGCGTGGACCGCCTGTCCCGCCGAGCCTTTCATCATGTTGTCGATCGCCGAAAACGCGACGATCCGTCTGTTGCCGGGGTCGAGTTCGAAGCCGACCTCCGCGCCGTTCGTGCCGGCGACGGATTTCGGTTCGGGGTAGCGGTAGACGCCACCGCCGCCCGCGACGAGTTCGACGAACGGTTCGTCCTCGTAGCGACCGCGGTACGCACGCCAGAGGTCGCCGGTCGAGACCGGTTCGCCCGGGAAGACGTGACAGGTCGCGGCGGCTCCGCGGACCATGTCGACCGCGTGGACGGTAAAGGAGACGTCGAGCCCGAGGAACTCCTCGATTTCGGCCTCGTGGCGGTGGCCCGTCGGCGCGTACGGGCGGACGACCCCCGACCGTTCCGGATGCGAGGAGGCGTCGCCGCCGCCGGCGCCGCCCTCGCTGGAGCCGACCTTGACGTCGACGACGACCTGATTCTCGTCGGTCAGAATCCCCTCGTCGACGAGTGGCTGGAGTCCGAGGATCGTCGCCGTCGCGTTACAGCCACCGGAGGCGATCAGCTCCGCGCCGGGCAGTTCGTCGCGGTTCAGTTCCGGCAGCGCGTACACAGATTTTTCGAGCAGTTCCGGGCGGTCGTGACCGTCGTACCACTCCTCGTACTGTGCTTCCGTCGAGAGTCTGAAATCCGCGGAGAGGTCGACGACTGTTCCGGCCGCCTCCTGAAAGCGGTCGATCTGTTCCATCGAGACGCCGTGTGGGGTCGCCGCGAAGAGCACGTCGACCGACTCCAGCTCGTCGGGACTGCTGAAGCGCAGATCGACGTGGCGGAGGTTCGGGTGGGAGTGGCCGACCGTCTTGTTTGTCTTCGACCGACTCGTCGCCTGCACCAGTTCGAACGCCGGGTGGCCGTCGAGCAGGCGCAGGAGCTCACCGCCGGTGAAGCCGCTGGCGCCGACGACACTCGCCGTGTAGCTCATGCGCGCACCTCCACCGTCGCTTCGAGCCACTCGACGACACGGGCGGGCACGTCGACGTCGGTCGCCTCGTCGAGCGCCTTGAACTCGACGTTGTGGTTGACCTCGTGGACGGTGTACTCACTGCTCTCGTTGGCAGCCCGCCCGCTCGACTCGGCGTCACTGCGTGATCCCGCTGTTTCCATCAGGTCGATACCCAACAGTCCACCACCGACCGCCTCGCTGGCGCGGGCGACGAGATCACGCGCCTGGTCGTCGAGTTCGAACGTATCCGTCTCCGCTCCTTTCGCGGCGTTTGTCAGCCAGTGATCCGAGGACCGGACCATGGCACCGACCGGCTCGCCGTCGACTGCGAGCACGCGGATGTCGCGGCCGGGCTTGTCGACGAACTCCTGGATGTAGAAGATCTTGTGTTCGTAGTGACCCAGCGTCTCCTTGTGCTCGAAGATCGCCTCGGCCGCCGAGCGGGAATCGATTTTCGCCATCAGCCGCCCCCACGAGCCGATCACCGGCTTCAGCACACAGGGGTAGCCGAAGGACTCGACGACCTCGAGTGCCGCGTCTTTCGTGAACGCGACCTCCGTCGCTGGCGTCGGGACGCCCGCCCCCGCCAGGGCGAGACTGTTTTTCACCTTGTTCGCACAGACTGCGGCCGTGTCGGCGCTGTTGACCACCGGTACGCCGTAGGCCTCGGCGAACCGGGTCGCGTAGAGGCTCCGGGAGGTCGCCATACACCGGTCGACGAGAACGTCGACATCGGCGAACTGCTCCGGTGGTGCCGAGAGGCCGAACCGCTGTTTCCGGACGTCGATTTTCTCGACGTCGTGGTCGCGCTCGCGGAGTTCCGACAGCAGGAGCTTCTCGTCCCGGCGGATCCGCGAGTAGAGGATCCCGACGTTCATGATGGCCCCGGAACCCCGCCAGCGGCGGTCACGTCACTCACCCCAGTCTTCTTCCAGCTCGGGGGCCGAGTCGAGCTCCACGGGGTCGGTCCCGATCACTTCGAGCTCGGCACCGCAGGTCCCACAGTCGACGATCTCTCCGGCTTCGAGGTTGTCGTGCAGGGAGACGTCTGCCCCACACTCGATGCATTCTGCCATTGTAGCTGTCTGTCGGATGCCTATTTACTTAAACCCTTCGAACCTATCAGAATAATATATTGAACTATATCCGACTACTGGACCATCAGACGACCATATTACGCATCTCCTCGTTCGTTATATCAGTAATTTGGTATAGCTTCCCCGCGCGGGGGTCGCCGTCGGTGGCCCCGGTCAGCGATAGCTGCTCACCTCCGACTGGCGTTGCTCCGCGGCCATTTCGACCCCGTCACGGCGACCGTCGACCGCCGCCCGGTCGGTCCCGAGGCGGTCCCGTGCCGTCGACAGTGTCGCCTCGACGGCGTCGGGCGCCGGGCCGCCGGTGGAGTCCCGCATCGCGACGCTGTGTTCGGGATCGAGTGCCTCCTCGACGGCCTCGCGGTCGACGTACTGTTCGAGCGGTTCCTCGAGCACGTCCTCGGCCGCTGCCGCGATGGTCCCGTAGCTCGGGGTCTCGCCGGTCCGCTCGAACTCGTGGGCGGCGTTCGCGACGACTTCGTGGGCGGTCCGGAACGGGACCCCGGCCATCGCGAGCAGATCCGCGACGCCGGTCGCCGTCGAGAAGCCGGCGCCCGCCGCCTCGGCCAGAACCGCCTCGTTCCACGTGGCGGTCGTGACGGCCCCGACGGCGACGTCGAGCGCCGCCGGCACCTCGTCGACGGCCGTCCAGGCGTGTGCCGTCGCCTCCTGCAGGTCGATGTTGTACGACCGCGGGAGCCCCTTGAGTGTCGTCAACAGCCCCTGCAGACTCCCCGTCGCGTTGCCGGTTCGCGCGCGGACGATCTCGATGGAGTCGGGGTTTTTCTTCTGTGGCATGATCGACGAGGTGGAGGCGTAGTCGTCCGAAATCTCCAGGTAGTCCCGGCCGGCGTAGACGACGAGGTCCTCGGCCAGGCCCGACAGTGTCGTCGCGAGCGTGGCCATCGCCGACGTCGCTTCGACGAGGAAATCCCGCGTCGAGACGGCGTCCATCGAGTTCGCGAGCACGCCGTCGAAGCCGAGCAACTCGGCGGTGCGCTCCCGGTCGATGTCGAACGGCGTGCCGCCGAAGGCACCCCCGCCCAGCGGCGACCGGTTCGTCCGGTCGAACGCCGCGAGCAGGCGTTCGGTGTCGCGGGCCAGCGCCTGCTCGTAGGAGGCCAGGTAGTGACCGACCGTGATCGGCTGGGCGTACTGGAGATGCGTGAACCCGGGCATCGGTGTCCGGCTGTACTCGCCGGCCGCGTCGAGGAGTCGCTCCCGGGCGCCGACCAGCCCGTCGACTACGTCGAGCAGGTCCGCTCGCAGGCGGTACCGGATGCAGGTCGCCACCTCGTCGTTTCGCGAGCGGGCGGTGTGCATCTTCCCGCCGACCGGGCCGACGCGGTCGATCACCGCGGTCTCGATCGCCTCGTGGACGTCCTCCCCGTCCGGGAGAGCGCCGTGGCCGGCCGCTTCGACGTCGTCGAGCGCGCCGAGGATCGCCCCCGCCTCGTCGTCGTCGATGATCGCCTGTTCGGCCAGCATGACGACGTGTGCGCGGTCGACGGCCAGATCGGCCGCGAAGATGCGCTCGTCGGCCGCCAGCGACGACATGAAGCCGCGGGCGGGGCCGCCGCTGAAGCGGTCGCCGCGGACCGCCGCCCCCTGCTCCCCGGGTCCGTCCTGCTCGTCGGTCATCTCACTCCCCGCTGTCGCGTGCGTTTTTCATCGCGCGGTTCGCGAGACGCGACTGGAAGCCGTGGTACTTCGCGACGCCAGTGGCGTCTTCCTGGGTGATCCCGCCGGTCACGTCCTCCTCGTCGAAGGAGGCCGCGGACTGGCTGTACACCGCGTATGCGCTCTCCCGGGCGACCGGTCGGCAGTGGCCGCCTTCGAGTTTGACCCTCACTGTGCCGGTGACGCGCTCGCCCGTCGAGTCGATAAATCCTTCGAGGGCATCCACGATCGGCGCGTCGATCAGTCCCTGGTACCCCTTCTGGGCCCACTGCTGGTCGATCTGCTGTTTGAACTGGCGCTCTTCCTGCGTGAGCACGAGCTGTTCGAGCGCCTCGTGGGCGGTCAACAGGACCGTCGCTGCGGGGTGTTCGTAGTTCTCGCGGACCTTGAGCCCGAGCATGCGGTCTTCCATCATGTCGGTCCGGCCGACGCCGTGTGCACCGGCACGCTCGTTGAGCCGCTCGATCAGTTCGACCGGCTCGACCGCGACGCCGTCGAGTGCGACCGGCTCGCCGGCCTCGAACTCGATCTCGACCAGTTCGGGTTCCTTCCCGCTCGGGTTCGTCGTCCAGTCGTAGATGTCGTCCTCGGGGATCGTCGACGGATCCTCGAGTTCGGAGCCCTCGATCGACCGGCTCCAGAGGTTCGTGTCGATGCTGTACCGCCCCTCCGAGCCGCCCTCGACGGGGAGGCCGCGTTCCTCGGCGTACTCGTTTTCCCACTCGCGGGTCAGGCCGAGTTCGCGGACCGGCGCGATCACCGCCATCTCGGTGTCCCGCCAGACGGCCTCGAACCGGAGCTGGTCGTTACCCTTCCCGGTACAGCCGTGGGCGAGCGCGGTGCAGTTCTGTTCGCGTGCGACGTCGAGGATCGCGTTGGCGATCACCGGCCGGGCCAGCGCCGTCCCGAGGGGGTACCCCTGGTAGGTCGCGTTGGCCTTGACCGACCGGAGACAGAGCGACGCGAACTCGTCGCGGGCGTCGACGACGTAGTTCTCGACATCGAGTGCCTCGGCCGTCTCTTCGGCCTCGTCGAACTCCTTTGCCGGCTGGCCGACGTCGACGGTGACGCCGATGACTTCGTCGTAGCCGTATTCTTCTTCGAGCAGCGGTACACAGACTGTCGTATCGAGCCCCCCGGAGAAGGCGAGCGCGACGCGTTCGGTGTCTTCTGGCATGTGTGTTGGTGTGTCGGGTGAGCGGTACCCGCCCCAGTACCCGACGGTGGGCGGTTACTGAACTGTGGTTCGGGTCGGAGTGGAGTAGTATGCGGGCCTAACGGCCCGGCCGTCGCCGCCGAGAAAGAGACGGGCTGACGGACCCGCCACTGTCGATCTCACGTCCCGCGGCAGGCAGGGTCCGTTTCATGTGAGTGTACGGTCTGGCAGGCGGCTACTAATATCTTCCGAGAGCGGACGGCACCGACAGCCGTTGGCACGGTCGGGTAAACGGGACTACAGGGACAGAGCGCGCGATCGCCGACGGAGATCGTGGCGACTGTTACCGCCGGAGACTGCGGAGTTTGTTGACGATCCGGAACGGGAGGCCGGCACCTTTCACTGCCGCGCCGACCAGCACCATCAGCGTGTACAGGCCGAGTGTCGACAGCCAGATGACGAGCATCGCGAGGATGGCCCACCCACTGCTCAGGTAGACGAAGGCGCCGAGTGTCATCGCCGTGCCGTACAGCAAGACGAGATACGGCCCCCAGCCGGTCGCCTTGCCACGGCGGGTCTTGCTTCGGACGTACCGTTTCAGTTCGCTCTCGAGTTCGTCCTCGAACTCCTCGCGGTCGACGGTCCGGTCCTCGATGTACGCCTCCATCTCGTCGAGTTCCCGCCGCAGTTCGTCGATGTCCTCCTGCGTGATACGGGCGCTTACGTCCGGGTCACGCGCTCCGGTCGG
>Ga0207714_1002196_pt1 | contig 12006 bp, 16 predicted proteins | sample PonA232FremontCA_2_FD_187270 | JGI IMG/M metagenome (GOLD analysis project Ga0207714, IMG submission 187270) | Marine sediment microbial community from Fremont, CA, USA - Pond A23 Sediment 2 (SPAdes) | ecosystem: Environmental > Aquatic > Marine > Unclassified | place: USA: Fremont, California... | reverse complement strand
CGTGGCGAGTGTGCGGGCCGGTGGCGGCCGCCGCCCGCCGCTCGCACGGGAGAGTGCTACACCCGTTTGGGCGCCTGGGTTAGTAAGGATACTGGCTGTGTGCAGGCGTCACAGACACCGCCTGCCTCCGGACCGGCTCCCAGGCGTTACCACTCCTTGCACGCCGGACAGACCAGCCCCGCCTCGCCGCGCCAGCGCTCCCGGACGGCCCCGCCACAGGCCGCACACTCCCCCTCCCCGGCAGCGTAGGTCGTCGCCGCCGGTTCGACGCCCGCCGGCTCCACCCGCACGCCGTCCGCGCTCGACTCCGCGTCTGTCCCCGACTCCGCATCCGCGTCCGCCTTCGCGCCCGGGTCCGCGTCCGCGTCTGCCCTCGTGACCGTATCCGACTCCGCGTTTGCTTCCCCCGTCGCGTCCGGGTCGGCCGGCTGTGCCGGTTCCGATTCCGACCCCCCACCGTCGAGGAAGTCGTCGAGCGAGCGGTTCTCCATATCCGGCCCTGGGGGCCGCCCGGTCTTAGCGGTGGCGGCCCCGACCGGGGCGGAGAGACAGTCACAAGTGACCCCGGCCGCAAGCGGGTGGCATGAGCCTGCTCACTGACTTCATCCAGAGCCTCCTCGACATGCCCGGCGAGTTCGCGACCGTCGCCACCCACGACCCGCTGTCGGCGCTGCTCGTCGCCGTCGGCGGGCTGTTCGTGCTCCTGTCGGTCGGCTACTTCGGCATCCTCACCCTCGGCGCGGTCGCCAACCTCGTCACCGGCGGGCCAGACGCAGAGCCTCGCGAGCCAATCCGATAGCCTCGCCCGGCTCCGGCCCCAGCGGCGACCCGACGACGAGGCTGTCGGCCGTCTCCAGCAGGGCCGCGACCCGCTCGGCGACCGTCTCGGGCGTGCCCGCCACCGAGAAGGCGTCTATCATCTCCTCGCTCACCGCCCCGAAGGCTTCCGTGAACGCTCCGGCGGCGACGTGTTCCCCGACCCGCGTCGCCCGGTCGATGTCCAGCCCGTGCCGTTCGAGGACCGGCTCGGGGGCGCTGCCGGCGATGAACGCCACCGGCGGCCGGGCGGCCTCCCGGGCGGCGGCCTCGCTGTCAGCGACGCTGACGCTCGCGTAGGCCGCGAAGTCGAACTCGCCCCGGCCGGCGGGTCGCTCGTCGAGTCCCTCCGCGACCCGCTCGGCCGCCCACGCGAGGTCACGCGGGTGTGAGCCGTTGTAGAGGAGCCCGTCGGCGTACTTGGCGGCCATCCGGGTCATGTGTGGACCCTGGGCGCCGACGTAGACGGGGATGGAGCCGGCCTCGTAGTTCAGGCCGGCGTCGACGGCCTCGAAGGTCCCGCCGTGGTCGACGCGCTCGCCGTTCCAGAGTCTCCGGGCGACCTGCATCGTCTCCAGCACCAGCCGCAGCGGGCGCTCGGGGTCGAGCCCCAGATTCGAGAGGGTCGCGGCATCCCCCGGACCGACGCCGAAGACGCCGCGGCCGCCGGCGAGTTCGTCCAGGGTGGCCATCCGCGAGGCGAGCGTCACCGGGTGGGTCTCGGCGGGGTTGACGACCCCCGGCCCCAGCCGGATCCGGTCGGTGGCCCGGGCCATCTCCGCGAGCGCGACGAACTCGTCGCGGTTGTTGTAGTGGTGGCTGACGAAGGCGGTGTCGAACCCCTCCCGTTCGGCGGTCTCGGCCCACTCGCCCAGCCGTGATACCGGGTGCTCCGGCGTGAGTTCGATGGCGTCCATCGGTTACCGGAATGTGGGCCGGCGCGGGTATGAGGGTTCTGTCCGCGTCGCCGTCGGCTCCAGGTCGGCGCAGCTGCCGTCACTCCGCGTAGTACGCGCGGACGGCGGGGCGTATCAGGTCGTCGTCGGGGGTCCGGAAGAGGTCGTCGTCGCCGGCGTGGTCGCCAAAGTCGAAGTCCCGGACGACGGCGACGGGCGTCCCGCCGTCGCCCTCGCCGGTGACGAGGTTGGCCACGCCCGCGAGTTCGTCCACGACGGCCTGGACGGTCGCCTCCATCTCCCGGCCCTCCCGGTCGCGCTCGCCTCGCCAGTCGCGGGCGGCGGGGAGGCCGGCCCACCCGAGCGCGACCCCGCGCTGGCCGTACCGGAACGGCCGGCCCGAGGTGTCAGTGACGACCACGCGCGCCCCCAGTCCCTCCTGCAGCCGACGCGCGCTCGCTGCCGGATCTTCGGGGAGCAAGAGGAGGTCCGAACCGGGGACGTTCGAGCGGTCGATCCCCGCGTTGACGGTGACGTGCCCGAAGGGCGTGACTGCCAGCATGATCGGCCGGTCCATCAACAGCGCCTCGCTCGCCTCGATGACCGCCTGCGCGAACCGGGGGTCCTTGTCCTCGCCGGCCTCCTCGGCGGCCCGGGTCGCGATCCGCCGGGCGCGCTCGCCGGCCTCGTAGTCTTCGAGGTCGGCAGTCCGGCCCTCTGCCTTCGAGACGACCGTGCTCGCGACACAGACCACGTCGTCGGGTTGCAGGTCGACCCGCTCTCCGGCCATCGCGGCGAGGTCGTCACCCGCGCGGACCTCCGGCAACCCCTCGACGGCGAATACCTCCATACCGGGGTGTTCGCGCGGGGGGCCAAAAGCCCGCCGTCCGCGGCAGGTCCCCGGCTCGCATTACTCGCTGCTCCCGGTCGCTGCGGCTCGCCCGGCTCGCCGGCCGCCCGCGGACCGAAACCGATTCGGGAAGGCGTCCCGCGGGTGCCGGTATGGACGACAGTTCGACGGCCGACGACGACCGCGAGGCGTTCGCCGCGGTCGCCCGTGCGGCCGCGATCGACGCGGGCGCGTACCTCCGCGAGCGGTTCGCCGACGGCGCGCTCGACGCCGACTACGGGGCGGGCGACGTGAAGACGGCGGCCGACCGCGGCGCCGAACGGCGGGTCCTCGGGGTGTTGCGGGAGGCCTACCCCGGCCACGCGGTCAGGGCCGAGGAGTCGGGCCACCACGAGGGAAACGGCGAGTGCGAGGGCGGCTACTGCTGGGTGGTCGACGCGCTGGACGGGACGAACAACTTCGCCGCCGGCGTCCCGACCTTCGGCGTCGCGGTGACGCTTCTGGCGGAGGGGGAGCCGGTCGTCACGGCGGTGACGGTGCCAGCCCTGGGGGACACCTACCTCGCCCGCCGGGGCGGCGGCGTCACCTACAACGGCCGGCCGGTGATGGCCGCCGACGGCGACGGCGTCCCGCCCGCCCACGCCACGGTCGCGTCGGTCATCGGCGGGCCGGTGCTCGACGACGACGCCCTCTCCGAGCGCCACCGCGAGCAGGTCCGGGCGGTCCGTGGGGTCTGCAAGCGCGTCGTCGAGACGTGGGCGCCGGTGGTCTACTGGGGGCTGCTGGCCCGGGGGCGGGTCGACGGCTACGTCACCTTCCACCCGGACGACCGCGAGCAGGTCGCCGGCGAGTTGCTGGCCGGCGAGGCCGGCTGTCACCGCCGTGAGGACGGCCCGCTGTCGGCGTTCGCCCGCGACGAGCGGACGCTGGAAGCGCTGTGGGACGCGCTGTGTTGAGAAGTAGCCGGCCGCATCCGCGCCGCCTGTGGCTACCCGACGGTCACTCGATCGTCAGGTCGCCACCGCCGTTTCCGCCCTCGCTGTCCTCGTCCCACTCGACCTCGAACTCGACGCTGAGTTCGCCCGGCGTGCCGTCGCCGGCGTGTTCGCGCTCGGCTTTCACCTCGAACTCGGCGGTCGGGGGTGGCGCGAGGGTGACCGACTGGTCGCCGGCCCGCAGCGTGATGTCGTCGCCCGCCTCCAGGCTGTCGGCGACCCGCCGGAGGTAGTCGGCGATCTCCGCGCGGGACTGCTTGCTCTCGGACTCGAAGAGGACGTCTTCCATACCGGAGGGAGGTGGCCGGCAGGCATAAGACTGCCCCGCCCACACCGCGCCCCGGGCCGGACACGGCCCTCACCAGGATTCGTAGCGCTCGACCTCGAGGCCGTCGTCAGCGGGCCGGACGGTGAGCATGGTCGCCAGGTCGGCCGGCCAGGCGCCGGTGGCGCTGCCGGGGTTGAGCAGCCGCAGCCCGTCGCGAGTCGTCTCCAGCGGCTCGTGGGTGTGACCGCCGACCACGACGTCCGCTCCGGCCTCCCGGCCGGCCGCCGCCAGCCGTCCCTCGTACCCCCGTGGCGAGCCGTCCCCGTGGGTGACCGCGAGCGTGACGTCGCCGACCTCGATGGTCGTCGTCCGCGGCAGGCCCAGGTCGGGGTCGGTGTTGCCGGCCACGGCCGTCAGGTCCGCGGCGAGGTCCTCCACGTCCGCCAGCGCCGCGGAACTGTCGAAGTCGCCGGCGTGGACGACCCGGTCGGCCCGGCGAAGCCGGGCCCGGAAGTCTTCTGGGATGGCCGACGAGCGGGAAGGGATGTGGGTGTCGCTGATGATCGCCAGGTCCATGCCGGTGCGTGGCGGGCGGCCGATAAAAGCCCACCGCGGCGCCGACAAGGTTTGAGTGGGCCGGCGACGAACTCCCGGCATGGCGACGGCGGTCGTGACCTGCTTTCTGCGCAACGACGCGGAGGTACTCCTGTTTCGCCGGAGCGAGGCGGTCGGCTCGTACCGCGGACTGTGGGGCGGGGTCGCCGGCCACGCCGAGGGTGACCCCGACGTGGCGGCCCGCCGGGAGGTCCGCGAGGAGACGGGGATCGACCCGGAGACCCTCGCCTTCGTCCGGGCCGTCGACCCCTTCGAAGTCCGCGACGAAGAGGGGGAGTGGCTCGTCCACCCCTACCTGTTCGACTGCCCGACCCGAGCGGTCGAGCCCAACTGGGAGACCGAACGCTACGAGTGGGTGCCGCCGACCGCCATCCTCCGCCGGGAGACGGTCACGGACCTCTGGGAGTCCTACGACCGCGTACGCCCGCGCACGGAGACGGTCGCCGGCGACACCGAGCACGGCGCGGCCTACCTCTCAGTGCGAGCCCTGGAGGTGCTCCGGGACGAGGCGGCCCTGCGAGTCGAGGGGGTGGCGGACGACAGCGACGGGAGCGGTACCGGCTGGCAGCGGCTGGCCGAGACTGCTCGCGAGCTCGCGACGGCCCGGCCGGCGATGCCCGTGGTCGCCAACCGGGTCGACCGCGCGGTCCACGCGGCCGACGAGCGGACGGCAACAGCCCTGGAGGCGGCGGCGGAGGCCGGCATCGAGCGGGCGCTCCGTGCCGACGGGCGGGCGGTCGCGAGCGCGGCCGAACGCGCCGGCGACCGGGTGGCAACGCTCTCGCGGTCGGGCACCGTCCGGGATGCGCTGGCCCGCGCCGAGCCCGAGGCGGTGCTGGTCGCCGAGTCCCGGCCCGGACGCGAGGGTGTCGGTGTCGCCGAGGCGACTGCCGAATCGCTCGACGCGACGGTCGCGCTCACCACGGACGCGGCTTTTCCCCACCAGCTCGTCGAGTGGGGAACCGACACCCTGCTGGTCGGCGCCGACGCGGTCCTCCCGGACGGCCGCGTCGTCAACAAGGCCGGAACCCGCGGGGCCGCCCTCTCGGCGGCCCGGGAGGGGGTCGACGTCGTCGTGGCGGGGTCGGTCGACAAGGTCCGCCGGGATGGGGTCGTCGACCTCGAACCCCGCGACCCCGGGGAGGTCTACCGGGGGTGGGACGGGAGCGAGGCAGACGACGGGGTGGCGGCCCTCGACGTGCTGAACCCGACCTTCGACGTGACGCCGGCCGACGCGGTGACGGTTGTCGGCGAGGGCGGGGAGTTCGACCCGGTCGAGGTCGCCGCCGCCCACCGCCGGCGCGCCGCGTGGCGGACCGGGGACGCCGGGGACGGCACTGACACTGGGTAGCCCGTCAGCCCACCTCCTCGCTCAGGCTACTCGCGCTGGGGCTATCCCCGCCGTGTGGCGTCTCCCGCTCGCGGACGCTCACGGTGTGTGCGGTCTCGGTGGCCTCGTCGACGACCAGCGCCTCGCCGGTCCCGTCGGGGAGCCGGTCGCCGAGGTCGTCGAGATAGGTGGGTCGGGTGCGCCGGAGCGCCTCGATGTCGGCGCTCGAGGTGAGCCGGTGAGCGACCAGCAGGTCCGACTGGGAGACCGCGACCCCCGGGAGCGCGCTGGGGCGCTGTGTGGCGGCGACGAGGCTAACTCCCGGCGCCCGCCCGCGGGTGAGCAGCCGCTTGAGGCCCGGGCCCGCCACCCCCGAGAAGATGGCGTGGGCTTCGTCGACCAGCAGCCAGGGGAGCCGCCCGAGCCCCCCTCCGATCTGGGCCCGGTAGAGCGCGTCCGCGGCCGCCCGGGCGACCGCGTTCGTCGGCGCGGGCGCAAGCCCCGAGACGTCGAGTACCGTCCCGGCCGGCTCGGCCAGCCTCCCCGCGTCCAGCCCCGCAGGGTCGAAGACGCCCCACGACGCCGCGAGCCGGATGTGGTTCGCGGCGGCGCGGCGGTCACGCGCCGGCGCCTCCGCCCCGTCGACGGCCTCGCGCATGCCCGCGAGCGTATCCGCGGCCGTAGCGGCCTCCCAGACTAGCCCGCCGACGCTTCCCTCCGGGGACAGCGAGAGCAGGTCACACCACGCCCGCGGGGACAGCGCCCCGGCGGCGACGGCCGGCTCCCCGACCACGGTCGCGCCACAGTCGGCCAGCCCGCCGAAGACCCCCATCGGGTCGACGACGACCGGCGCGACGCCCGCCGTGCCGGCCAGCGCCTCCGCCAGGACCCCGACGGTGTAGGACTTCCCGGTCCCACGCTTGCCCACGACCAGGGCCGCGTGTGGCCCGTCGAGGTCCACCCGGACTTCCGCCCCGCGGCTCCCGTCGCGGGCCAGAAAGTGACCCAGCACTCCCGACGGCCCGTCCCCGCTTCGGCGCCCGAGTACGAACGACACACGCCCGATGCTCCCGGCTTCGGGTTTGAACTCTCGGGTGTCGGGGAGAACGGTGGTCGCGGCCTGACCGGCTCTCTCCGCCAAGCGTCGCACACACCGACGGTGTTTTGCCTTCGCCTCGCCAACCGGAGGGCGTGACAGCGGTCGACGAGTGGGCGGCCGACCTGCGGGCCGCCGGCGAGCTCACCCCCGACGCAGTCGACCGTATCGTGGCCCTTCACGGCGACCGCGGCAGCCGCGCCATCGAGGCCGTCGGCGAGGGGCGGGTGAAGGAGTACCGCGATTTCACCGTCGTCGTCGGCCACGAGGACGAGTACGTCGTCGAGGACGACGGCTGCACCTGCAAGGACGCCGAGTACAACCTCGACGCCGCCGACCCGACGGAGCTGTGCTGGCACGCCATCGCCGCCCGGGTCGCCCACGCCATCGGCGAGGCTGAGGAACACGACATGTGGTACTCCGAGGTCCGCGATTTCCTCTGACTACTTTTTTTGCGCCTCGGGTGGCTCGCTCTGCTCGCCACCGCTCGGCGCAAAAAACATAGTGAAAAAAGCCGGACGCTCGCTGCGCTCGCGTCCGGTGAACCGCCTCACTCCGTTCGGCGGATGCTCGTTGCGGGCCTGCCCTTCCCCGTCCTCGCGCGGTCGCGGCGACAGCTGCGACACGCGCTCGCGGCCGCCGCTCCCGGTTATCGCTCGACACTCTCGGCCAGGCGCTCGACCATCCCCGCCTCCAGGATGTTCTCGACGTACTTCGCGACCACGTCGACCTCCAGGTGGACCGGGTCGCCGACCGACTTCCCGGAGAGGGTCGTCACCTCGTAGGTCTCGGGGATGATGGCGACCGTGAACGCGTCCTCGCGGCGGTCGGCGACGGTGAGGCTGACCCCGTCGACCGCGATGGAGCCCTTCTCGACGACGTATTTGGCCTGGTCGCCGGGCAGGGAGAACTCGAAGTACCAGTCGTCGCCGACGCGCTCGACCTCCAGGACCTCGCCGGTCCCGTCGACGTGGCCTTGCACGAAGTGGCCGTCCAGCCGGCCCTCAGCCGGGAGGGCGCGCTCGAGGTTGACGCGGTCGCCCTCGCCGACTGTGCCGAGGTAGGTCCGGTCGACGGTCTCGCTGGCGAGGAAGACCTCGAACCAGCCCTCGCCGTGGTCCTCGACGGTCAGGCAGGCGCCGCTGACGCTGATACTCTGGCCCTGGGTGAGCCCCTCGAAGGTGGTGCCGAGCCGGAGCCGTCGCCCCTCGGGCTCGTCCACCACGGCGAGCACCTCGCCGGTCTCCTCGACGATCCCCGTGAACATACCCGAACTCGGGCCGGAACGCGAAAGTCCCTTTCCCTTCCCGGCTTCCACGCGTGCCCGTGGCGGCCGCCCGCGACCGGCGGGCTTTTCGGCGGCGGCCGCCTTCCCCCGACCGTGAGCCGGGGTATCATCGGACTGGTCCAGCTCGCCGCCACGCTCGTCCTCGCGATTCCGGTGGCGCTGCTGGGGCTGCAGTTCCTGACCCGCGGGGAGCTTCTGGCCGGCGCCGCCTTCCTCGCCATCGCCGCCGGGATGGTGCTGGTCGAGGAGTATCTCGTCACGCCCCGGGACGTGCCGGGGATGGTCGCCGAACGGGTCGTCGGTCGGGTCGCGAAGGGGCCCGAGGAATCGGACCGCGAGACGTGAGTTACCGCCCGGCGACCGGGGCGTCAGCGTCGAGGACTTCCTCGATGCCGCGCTCGCTGGGCTCGTTGTACAGCAGGACGTCGACGGGAAGGGTGGGGGCGCCGTCGACCAGGTTCTCGAGCAGGACCAGCCGTTCGCGGGCCCGGGACATCCCGACGTAGAACACGCGGCGTTCGTTGTCGGTCAGCGTCGGGACGGGGTCGGTGTGCTTGGTGAACTCCTCGCCGCCGGGGACTTCCTTGCCTTCCTGCTCGACGGTGGCGGCCATCTGCTCGACGACCTTCTCGGTGAGGTCGGTGGCGACGAAGACGTGGTCGGCCTCCCGACCTTTTGCGGAGTGGATCGTTCCCAGGCGCACACGGTCCCGGGCCATCCCCTCGTAGGTACCGTTGAAGTAGGCGTCCACGGAGCGCTCCTGGAAGTTGGTCACCTTCCGGAGCATGTCGGCCGCGGCGGGCGGTTCGGGTGCGAAAGGGGCGTGCTCCCGGACCGTCTCGGGGTCGACGGACAGCTCCGTGATGTCCTCGACGTCGCTTTGTTCCTCCAGCGCGTCCAGCTCGTCGAACAGGTCGTCGCGGTCGCCCGTTCCGAACGCGGAGTCGGCGAGCATGTCGGCCAGCCGGCGGGCCTGCAGCCCCGTCACCGGCTCCTCAGCGGCCAGCGACTCGATGGCGTCAACGTACTGGCAGAGCCGGTCGGTCCACATCCGCTGGTCGGTCAGGCAGGCGAAGGGGATCCCCTCGTCGATGAACTCGTCGATGAACTGGAACATCTGGTAGCGCGCCCGGAAGAGGATCATCAGGGTGCCGTCGTCGTCCTCGACGGTCGCGCGGACGTTCCGGACCAGGTCGAGCATCGACGGCCGGGTGACCGCCTCGACGGTCCCGCCCTCCTTGCGGGGTTCCAGGTCCTTCTCCTGGCGTTTCTCGATGTGGCTGACCTCCTGGTTCACGACGTCGAGGATGCGGGAGGGAAGACGGTAGGAGTTGGGGAGGATGACGTCGTCGGTGACCGTCTCGTCGAGCAACAGATCCGGGTCTGCACCCTGCCAGGCGTACACCACCTGGTCGTCGTCGCCGGCGATAAGCACCCGCTCCATGTGGGGGCGCCACTCCTCGTAGACCTCGTACTGGAGGGTGGTGATGTCCTGGAACTCGTCGATGACGAGGTAATCGACACTCGGGAGGAGCGAGCGCTGCTTGACCCGCTCGAGCATGTCCGCAAAGCCCACGAGGTCGTGTTCGCCCTTGTAGGTGCGCCAGGCCCGGATCGCCTCGGGGACATCAAGGCGGTCGTCATCGGAGGGCCAGGTCGGGGTGTACTTGTTGCCGGTCTGTGCGTTGTCGTCGATCTCGGGGGGCAGACGGACCTCCTCTTCGTTCCACTGGAAGGGGACGTCGTACCAGTCGGCGACGTCCCGGGAGGTGCGCTGGAGCCACTGGCTTGTGGCGATCACCTTGTTGCCGAGCGTCGTCGACCGGGCGGAGCGCCGGCGTGACCCCTCGTACTCGTCCTCGTAGTCGATGCCGAACTCGTCACAGAACTCCTCCTTGTCGGACTCGCCGACGACGTCCCCCCGCGAGAGATTGAGCAGGTCGTAGGCCTTGGCGTGCATCGTCGAGACGTTGCTCCGGAGCGACCGGGGGGAGGTGTCGAGGCGCTCGGCCAGGCGCTCGCGGATCTCGGCAGCCGCCGCACGCGTGTACGAGACGACGAGAACGTCCCGCACCTCGACGTCGTCGTTGCCCTCGAGTAACTGTTCGACGCGGTCCAGCAGCGCGGTCGTCTTCCCGCTTCCCGGTCCGCCGAACAGGCGGACGACCTCTGGACTGGGCTCGGTCATTGCACATCTAGTGACCACCGGGACGTATAAACGACCCGGCTCCGGCCCGGTTCGGTCCGGGCTGGTCCTTTGGCCGGGCCGCCCACCACTCACCGGTACAGGGAGAGATACAGCATGCTGAACCCGATGATGAGGGGGAGCGCCCCGGTCATCTGGAAGAAGATGCGGACGAGTTCGTCCGCCCCTGCACCGAGCTGGGTGATGACGCTGCTCATCGCCACGCCCATACTGAGGAAGGCGAACCCGAGAAAGGCGTACTGCAGGCGCTGTGAGGGGCGCTTGCGGTAGGCCTGGAAGCTGATGACCGTGAGGCCCAGCGAGAGCCCGAACATGACAAAGCGCATGAGCAGCAGGACCCCCCTCGCGACCGTGGCGGCGTCGACCATCGTCTTCCAGTGTCACGCGTGACGGTAATAAACGCCACTACTCACGGCCCTCGTCCGCGACGCGCTTGCCGGCCGTTGGCTGTCGACACTGTCGCCCCCGCTGACCGGTGTTCCGGCCCGTTCTGGCTCGCCACCGGCCCGTCCTGGCCCGTCAGTCGGGGCTGAGGTCGTCCCAGAGCTGGCTGAACCGGTCGGGGAGGTTCTCCTCCCGGTAGATCCGGACCCGGTACTCGTCGTCGTCCAGGGAGATGACGGTGCTCTCGAAGTTGCACTCGTAGACCTTGTAGTGGTTGCCGTCGTCGGCGACCAGCGTCCGGTCTTTCACGAGGTCGTGCTCCTCGAGCATCTCGACGCGGCGGTAGATGGTCGGCAGCGACAGGTCACACTCCTCGGCGAGCTCCTTTGCCGGCTTGGGCTCCCGGCTGATGGTAGCCAGCACCCGCCGCGCGTGCTCGTCGCCGATAGTGTCCAGAATGTCCTCGATGGGTCTGTCGTCGTCCACTACCGGACGGTCAGGAGCCGGGAGTATAAGCGTTTATGGCCGCGTCAACCGGGAAGGGTTCTTTCAGGCCCAGAAAACGCCCTCGGAGAGTTATGTGACTGGGGGAACAACTCCTGAATGCGGCCCACTTACCATGTCGGGCGAGGACAGTCACACGGCGGCGGTGTACGACGACGGGACTCCGGCAGCGACGCCCCGCCTCCTGCGACGCGTCCGGGAGGCCGGGCGCGACGACACGCCGGAGGAGGTCATGGCGGCAGTCACCGACGACGCCGTCGACGCGGACGTCGCGTTCGACGAGGAACTCGTCACGTGCAGTCTCGACGAGCTCCTGCTCGCGCTCGTCGCGCTCCGCGACGACGGCACGCACGGGACCGGCCTGATCGACGACCTGGGAGACCTGTTCGGCGTCGAGCCGAGCCCGGGGACGGTCTACCCCCGGCTCCACGACCTCGACGCCGGCGGCACACTCTCGCGACACGACCTCGTCCGGACGAAGCAGTACGTCGTCGACGACGCAGAGGCGGCCCGGGAGCGGCTCGAGTCCGCGATGCACCAGCATCTGGCCGTCGGGCTGTTCCTCGCGGCCGCACTCGAAACGGTGTGACGGCACGGTACGGGACGGTTCCCCCCTTCCAATCCCCGTCCCGGACTTCCCCCTTCGCTCCACCCGGTGAGCCGCTGCCGCGGACCTGTCGCCGCTGCCGCGGACCTGTCGCCGCTGCCGCGGACCTGTCGCCGCTGCCGCGGACCTGTCGCCGCTGCCGCGGACCTGT
>Ga0207714_1002195_pt1 | contig 12013 bp, 12 predicted proteins | sample PonA232FremontCA_2_FD_187270 | JGI IMG/M metagenome (GOLD analysis project Ga0207714, IMG submission 187270) | Marine sediment microbial community from Fremont, CA, USA - Pond A23 Sediment 2 (SPAdes) | ecosystem: Environmental > Aquatic > Marine > Unclassified | place: USA: Fremont, California... | reverse complement strand
GCGCCCGCTTGACGAACCACTCCTGGTAGTCGTGGCTCCGGGCGGTCATCGTCCCGCCCATCAAGATCAGTTCGGCCTTGTCGATCGGGTGGCCGATCTCCCGGAGCTGTTCGAGCCGGAGCGTGACCTGGCCGTACGGATCGTAATCGTTCTGTTTGCCTCTGGCCGCCGCGGGTTCGTGGCCGGTGTAGCTCTGTGCACTCGAAAACTCCGACTCCGGACCGCCCGGACAGTAGAGACACTTCCCGTGTGGACACCCCTTCGGCGAGGTCATGATCGCGATCGGCGAGACACCAGAGGCCGTCCGGACGGGTTTGCGCTGGAGCACCGACTCGAGCTGGTCACGTTTCGCCTGGGGTGCGAAATCCAGCAGATCCGAGTGTCTCGGGACCTTCGGCGAGGAGTACTTGCCACAGACCTCCTTCTTTGCGCTTTCGAGGTCGTCGCGTTCGATCTCACCGTCGAGGATCCGCTCGACTAACTCCTCGCAGGCCCGTTCGAAGGCCTCGCTTCGCTCGGCGGTGTCCGTACTCATCGGTTCTAGGTGGCGCTTTCGGCCGAATAAGCATGTCGCTTGGTCGTCGTCTCACTGTCGACCCCGCGTCACAGGCGGATACTCAACAGTAAAAATACTGTCATGAATATCCAGATGTCAACCTATTTATTAAGTGAGAGCCAGTTTCGAGCGCAGGTGGGACGCCAGTGTTGCTCGTCGCTGTGGGTTTATACTGGTTGCTGCAGATAATGTTGACCCCACTAGTGGGGTCGGATATCCGGAGGATGTACGGCCCCGGTATCAGTTGCTGAACTCGGTACAGACCGGGATCCCGACCGTGTTGAACTCGGTCATCGCCGCGAGTTCCTCGGGCACCTGGTGGATGTCGATCCGTTCGTCGACGAGCGCGGTCGGATCGAGTTTGCTGCTCTCGATCATATCCAGCATCTCGGAGTACCGCGAGGGTTGCAGGCCGAGCGAGCCCTTGAACTCGATCTCTTTGGCGACGAACTCGTCGGTCGGCAGCGAGATCATCCCCTCCTCCTCGCTCGTCGTCAGCCCGATCTGGACGTGGGTCCCCCCTTTCCGCAGTGAGTTGACCGCGTTCTGGCAGGTCGTCTCGATGCCGAGGGCGTCCGCCGAGACGTCGGCGCCACCGTTCGTTATCTCCCTGACTTCGGCTGCCGCGTCGTCGACTTCCCTGGCGTTGACCGTCGCGACGGCCCCGAGTTCCTCGGCGAACTCGAGTTTCTCGTCCATCAGATCCACGCCGATCACGTTGCCCCCCAGGGCGTCGGCGATGTGGATCGCCGAGAGACCGATCCCACCACAGCCGTGGATGACGACGTCGTCGCCGGCGCTTACCGGTGCCCGGTGGGCCATCGCGTGGAAGGAGGTCATGAACCGACAGCCACAGCCCGCGGCCGCTTCGGCGTCGATGTCCGCCGGTAACGGGACGGCGTTGATATCGGCGTTCGGGATGTGGACCTCCTCGGCGAACGCACCGGGTGCCTCGTTCATGAACCCGAGTCCGATGTGGTTCTCACAGATGTTCTCCCGCCCGTTTCGACACTGGTCACAGGAGCCACACGCGAAGTTGAACGGGATGGCGACTTCCTGTCCCTCGTCGATGTTCTCGACTTCCCCACCGACGGCGACGATGCGACCCGTCGGCTCGTGGCCGAGGACGTGCGGCGGGTCAGGCCGGTATCCGAACCAGTCCCAGTCCCCCTGCCAACAGTGCCAGTCCGACCGGCAGACACCACAGCCGACAACCTCGGCGACAGCGCCGTGTGGCTCCGGCTCCGGACGTTCGATGTCTGTGACACGCAACGGCTCCTTGAACTCCTGGAGTTGTACTGCTTGCATCGCAACGTAATATTTCAATCAGGATTACTTATAACTAGGGAAACATAGTTATTAATTATGAATGAAACGCAACGGTGTGGAATCCACTGCGTACCTATCTGGGGACGAATCGGGAAGGGAGCACGGACGGGAGCCACACTCCCGGCGCTCGCGCCCACTGCACAGGCTTCGCTGTGCTCACTCGGATGACCGCCAGTACGAACACCGCGGCTGTTCCGGAGACAAGGTTTTATAGCGTCACTCATTACGTTACGTAAATGGAGTCAGCCGAGTTTCTCGATCTGCTGGGGAACGCGAACCGGCGCCGGATTCTGCGCCTCCTGGCAGAACGTCCCTGCTATGTGACGGAGATCAGCGAGTTTCTCGGCGTCAGCCCGAAGGCGGTGATCGACCACCTGCAGAAACTCGAAGACGCGGGCCTGATCGAGAGCCGGACCGACGAGAAACGCCGAAAGTACTTCTCGATTTCCAGACACATACGCCTCGAAGTGACGGTTTCGCCCTACGAGTTCGGGACCAAAAGCGCGTACCCGGCGAGTTCGCGCCTGGACATCAGCACGTGTCGACAGCTCAGTATCAATCTGGACAGCGACGTCGACGAGAGCGACCCCGAACGGGATCCGGACGATATCGTGTCGCTGACCGAGGCCTTACACAGCGTCGAGCAACTGGAGAACGAACTCTCGCTGGCCCAGCGGTGGGCCCAGGGGCGGATCACGGAACTGCGTGAACTGCTCGAATCGGCGGTCGGCGGCCAGAACAGCCGCCTGCTGACGGACGTGTTGCTGGAACTGGCCGACGGCCCGCGGGAAGTCGAGTCGCTCGGACGCGCCCTCGACGCCCCGCCCCGCCTCATCGAGGACGTCCTCGAGGATCTCGTCGCGGACGGGGTCGTCGTCCAGAACGGACACCAGTACGAACTCGCCTGACCGGCTCACTCCGCGAGATCACGTGTCAGCCCGCGGCGCATGTCGCGGCCGAAGTAGTGACCGATAACACCCGCGAGGGCGCCACCGAAGGCGCCGAACGCGACCATCGAGAGCCCGTTTCCGAAAAGCGCGAGCAGCAAGTTACCGAAAAGCACCGAGCCGCCGCCGGCGAGGGCCCCGGCCAGCAGGAGCTCGAAGTACCGTCGGGCGTCGGTTCCGAGCCCGTACACGAAGCCAGCAGCCGCGATCCCGAGCAACTCACCGACGGTTCCGAGCAGCGGGATAGCACCGAAAAGCAGGCTACCCACGATCATCAACACGAGCGAGATCCCGACACCGCGCGGAGAGACGATACTCCCGGCACGCTTGCGAAGCCGGGACCGGATACCGCCGCTCGATTCCTGGCTTTCACGGTGGCCGACCGACTCACCGAGCGGTTCGCTCTCCACGACCGAGTCGTCGAGTCCGGCGTCGACGTCGACGCTCACGTCCCGGCTGACCTGGCTATCGCGCTCTCGCATAGTAAGCTGTTGTTGTTCCAGCGTCATTGGTCTTCGGTTCCGGCCGATCCTCGGCTCGCGGGAGTAACGGGAGATATTTAAGTTCTCTCGGATTTTTCTTCCGTATATGAGTAAATCCTATCTCGATGCAGCAGACGACGTGAGCGAAGACGAGATCATCCGTGTCGGCGTCAACGGTTTCGGCCGCATCGGGCGGAGTATTTTCCGGGCCGTTCTGGAGAACCCGAAGGTCGAACTCGTCGCCATCAACGACGTCATGGATCCGGACGATATGCGGTATCTGGCGAAACACGACACGGTACAGGGCCGCCTCGACGGGATCGAACTCGTCGACGGATCGCTGGCGGTCGGCGGGACCGAGGTCCCGCTGTACGACATCAAGAGTCCGGCCGAACTCCCGTGGGGTGACCTCGACGTCGACGTCGCCCTCGAATGTACGGGTATTTTCCGGACGAAAGACGAGGCGAGCGGTCACCTCGACGCCGGTGCCGAGAAGGTCCTCATCTCGGCCCCACCGAAAGGCGAGAAACCGGTCAAACAGATCGTCTACGGCGTCAACCACGACGACTACGAGGGCGAAGACGTCGTCTCGAACGCCTCCTGTACCACGAACAGCGTCTCCCCGGTCGCCCACGTGCTCGACGAGGCGTTCGGCATCGACTCGGGCCTGCTCACGACGGTCCACGCCTACACCGGTTCGCAGGCGCTCATCGACGGTCCGATGGGGAAACGCCGGCGCGGCCGCGCCGCCGCGGAGAACATCGTCCCGACGACGACTGGTGCGGCACAGGCGACGACGGAGGTCCTGCCACAGCTCGAAGGGAAACTCGACGGGATGGCGATCCGTGTCCCGGTTCCCAACGGCTCCGTGACCGAACTGGTCGTCGACCTGGAGTCGAATCCGACGGCCGAGGAGATCAACGACGCCTTCCGCTCGGCCGCCGACAGCGGCCCACTCGCCGGCGTGCTGGGGTACACCGACGAGGAAGTCGTCTCGACTGACATCGTCGGCCTCCCCTTCTCGACGATGGTCGACCTCGAAACGACCAACGTCGTCAACGACGGCGAACTCGCGAAGATCCTCACCTGGTACGACAACGAGTACGGCTTCTCGAACCGGATGCTCGATATGGCCGAGTTCGTCTCGGCGTGAGTGCAAGCAAAGAACTTTCTTCACGCCCATCCCAGTAGCAACCATGTCAGCGTTCAATACACTCGACGACCTCGAACCGGGACAGCGCGTCCTGGTCCGTGTCGACCTCAACTCACCGGTCGAAGACGGCGTCGTACAGGACAACAACCGATTCGATCGCTACGCGGAGACAGTCCGGGAACTCGCAGACGAGGGCCACGCGGTCGTCGTCATGGCCCACCAGGGCCGTCCCGGACGGGACACGTTCGTCTCGCTGGAACAACACGCCGACATCCTCGCCGACCACGTCGGCAAACCGATCGAGTTCGTCGCCGACACGTTCGGCGAACAGGCACAGGACGCCATCGAGGGTCTCGACGGCGGCGAGATCCTGCTCCTGGAGAACACTCGGATGACCGACGACGAACTGCCTGAAAAGGAGCCCGAAGCACACGCCGAAAGCGAGTTCGTGCAGACGCTGGCACCGCTTTTCGACGCCTACGTCAACGACGCCTACTCGGTGGCCCACCGCGCCCACGCCTCGACGGTCGGCTTCCCGCTGGTCCTCCCGGCCTACGCCGGCCGCGTGATGCAGGCCGAGTACGATTACAACACCGGCGTCGCCGAACGCGCCCGCAACGCCGAGGGACAGGTGACGATGGTCGTCGGGGGGAACAAATCCGAGGACGTCATCGGCGTCATCGACAACCTCGGCGGCGTCGTGGACAAGTTCCTGATCGGCGGCCTGCCGGGACAGCTGTTCCGCCGCGCCCAGGGCCACCCGGTCGGCTACGACGTCGAAGGGATGGACCTGCTCGACGACCAGTACGAGGAGACCGAAGGGACGATGAAAGACATCCTCGACACGAAAGCGGACCAGCTCGAACTACCGGTCGACTTCGCGTACGAGGGCGAGGACGGCGAACGCGCCGAGATTTCGCTCGAGGATATCGAGTCGAAAGACCGGGAGTACTTCGATATCGGCCACGGGACCATCGAGCAGTACACGCCGATCATCAGGGAGTCCGAGGCCGTCTTCGTCAAAGGGGCGGTTGGGGTCTTCGAGATCGAGCAGTTCGCCGACGGGACCGTCGAACTGCTCCGGGCGATCGGCGAGACGGACTGTCTGTCGGTCGTCGGTGGCGGTGACACCGCCCAGTCGATCACGGAGCACGGACTCGACGAGGACAACTACGACCACATCTCGATCGCCGGCGGGGCCTACCTCAACGCACTCACCGGCCAGGAACTGGTCGCCGCACAGGTGTTGATCGACCAGGCCGATACGTAGTCAGTCGTCGGCCGAAGAGGGAGCCACCGGTTGACGACTCCGCTGGAACATGCTCTCCAGCCCGACGCCGAGGTGTCGGTCCGTCAGCCGCATGCTCTGTTCACGGCTGTGCTGTCCGGCGAGTGCCCGGATCGCGTCGACGTTTTCGGGGACCACGTCGGCCTCCTGGTGGATGGACTGGAACAGGTACAGCTCCGACTCCTCGACCGTGATCGACTCCTCCCAGAGGCAGTTCTCCCAGATGTCGCCGCGCTGTCTGCCGGTATCTCTCGCGAACTCCTTGAGCGGCCCCATCCCGTCGATCCCCGCCCCCTCGGGGACGAAAAAGAGGCGTGACTCGTCGGCGAGAGTCTCTTTGATCTGTGCTGTCGTCGGTTCGGCTTCCAGCGTGGCGTTGACGCTGTGGAGGTGCATCAACGTAGCCGGCACCTTCACACCCGCCGTGTCGATGTCCATCTCCGGGAAGATCGTGTTGACGTCGGGGCCGTGGTGCGAGGGGATCTCGGCGGGGTCGGGCACGATGTCGTTTATCGGCCCGCGGTCGACCTGGCCCGGATCGCCGCCGCGCCGGATGAGCGTCACGCGGACTTTCTCCAGGCCGTACGCCTCGTCGAGTGGGGCGAGCAGCCGTGTCAGCCCCGTCGTGTTACAGGAGACGACCCGGACGATGTCGGCTCCCTCGACGGCCTCGTAGTTCGCGCGGGCCGCGAAACTCGTCTCCGCCGCGTCGGCGTCTTCCCCGCCCTGGAGGACCGCCTTGGTGTCTTTCTGCTCGTACAGCAGCCGGTTCTGCTCGCCGACACCGGATGGGGTCGCGTCGACGATCACGTCGCTTTCCTCGACGAGCTCGTCGACCGGACCGGCAACGTCGATGCCGGCCTCGGCGAACTGTGCTGTCTGCTCGGGCAGTGCAGCGTACAGCGCGTAGCCGTTTCTGACTGCGGTCTCCGCCTCGTAGTTCGGACGGGTCTTGGCGACGCCCACCAGTTTCATATCGGGCTGTGCACGGACAGCGTCCGCCACGCGTTTCCCGATCGTTCCGTAGCCATTGACGCCGACGCGTATCATACCCTAGGTCAGATGGCCGGGGGGTATAATTATTTCGCATATAATTGACAGAAATTAACTCGACTGCGAGTAATCTATCACGATTCTTAACAATTACTCGGCGGCGAGTAACGGCTTCCACCGGCAGGGAAGAAGGGAAATCTCTTTGGCTCGAACCCTCACAGTGTGAACCATGAGCGACGGGGACGAGTCAGAAACCGGGACAGACACTGACGAGGAACAGCCCGCCGGGGAGCCTGCCGATCCCGCGACCTTCGCGGAGCGACTGACCGACGCGGAAGCCGAGATTGAGGCCGCGGAGACCGAAGACGACCTCGACGACTGCGAGGAGTTACTCGACGGGATCGAGGCGGATCTCGAAGCGGCCGTGTTTCCCGAACAGGAGGCAGATGCCGAGGGAGAGGAGGAAGCGGACGAGGAGGAGGAAGACCCAAAAGCGGAGTTCAACGACCGGATCTCGGATCTCCGCGGCCAGGTCGACGACCAGCGCGGTCCCTACGTCGAGGATATCACCGACGTACTCGAAGATGCGGAATCGACGATCACGTCGAGTGAGTGGGCCAGCGAGGGGAAAGGTGAGGTCGTCGAGGCGGTGTCCACGTTCTTCTCGGCTGCCAGTGACACGCTCGCGGGGTCGTTCGACCTCGACGGGGAGACGCCGGCGGACGTTGCGATGGAACTGGCCACAGTCACCGAGGAGATCGGCGGGACAGCACTCGATCCCGACGACGACGCCGGGACGATCGCCGACCTCCTGTCGGCCGCGGAGACGCTCACCGACGAGTTGGAGGCTGCGACCCTCTGGAGCGATCTAGAGATCCGCGAACAGTTGCGCCGGCAGGGATTTTATGACGTGCTCGACCCCGAGGTGACGAAGGATTTCCCGCCGGAGCTGAGCGCGATCAACGTCTACGAGACCCGCGGCGAACCCGAGCCGCTGCTCAGCGCACTCGAGAAGTTCGACTCGGATTTCATGGAGGAGAATATCTTGGACGCGCTGGAGCATCTCGCGCCCGTCGAGGCGTACGAACCGGTCCACGGGCTGGCCCAGCGACGGAACAAACAGCCGGTCCGCATCCTCGGCCGGATCGGCGACGAGCGGGCCTGTGACACTATCGAGGACTTCCTCGGCGGTGGCGACGTCGAACTCGAGAAGACCTCGCTCCGTGCCCTGGGTGCGATCGGCAGCGAGGAGTCCACCGAGGCGGTCGCCCAGCGGCTCCTGGCCGACAGCGCGGAGATCCGGTCGGTCGCCGCGCGAGCGCTCGGGATGATCGGTGACACGCGCGCGATCGAACCGCTCGGCGACGTGCTCGCAGAGGAGGACGCCGACACCGTCCGCGCGAGTGCGGCGTGGGCACTCAACCGGATCGGAACCGAGCGTGCCCTGGAAACGGCCGCGGCGTACACCGACGACCGCTCGTATCTCGTACAGGTCGAAGCGCAAAAAGCGGAGGGCGTCTGACCACACTCCGGACGCCGACCGGGACTACTCCTCGAACTCCTCCTCGTCGATCGGATCGGCGTCACCGCCTCGGAACTTTCGGAGCGTTACGATTCCAACGACCAGCGCGACTGCGGCAAGGAGGCCTTTTTTCAGTTTCCCCATGTTGACAATCATCCAACCGATGGTAAATAAATATGATTATTCGCAACTGCCCCGCGCTCCGCGCAGTACGGACTGGACGAACAGTTCGCCCGCCCGGTACGACGACCGTACCATCGGCCCGCTGGCACAGTACCGGAACCCCAGTTCCTCCTCGGCGACACGCTCCCAGGTGTCGAAGACGTCCGGATGGACGTACTCGGAGACCTCCAGATGTGACTCCGAGGGCTGGAGGTACTGGCCGAAGGTGACGATATCCACGCCGATGGAGCGAAGATCCCGCATCGTCTGGTAGACCTCGTGGTGGTACTCGCCGACGCCGAGCATCATGGACGTCTTGGTAAAGGCCGAACTCTCCTCGGCGGCCTGCCGGAGCACGGACAACGACTGCTCGTACCCCGCCCGGCGGTCCCGCACCGGCCACTGGAGGCGGGGGACCGTCTCGACGTTGTGGGCGATCACGTCCGGTTGGGCGTCGATTATCTTCCGAACCAGCCGTGTTTCGCCCTGGAAATCGGGCACCAGGACCTCGACGAGGATCTCCGGATCCCGCCGCTTGATCTCGCGGATCGTCCGGGCGAAATGTCCCGCCCCCTGATCGGGGAGGTCGTCGCGGTCGACGGAGGTGAGGACGACGTACTCCAGTCCGATCTCGGCCACGGCTTCGGCGACGTTTTCGGGTTCCTCGGGGTCGAGTGGTGCCATCCCGCCCGTCTCGACGTCACAGAAGTTACAGCCCCGCGAACAGCGGTCACCCATCAGCATGAACGTCGCGGTCCCGGGACCGTCCCGTCCCGACCAGCACTCGCCCATGTTCGGACAGGAGGCTTCCTCGCAGACGGTGTGCAGGTCGTGGTCCCGGAGTGTCCGTTTGATTTCGGTAAACCGCTCGCCAGACGGCGGGCGCATCTTCAGCCACTCGGGTTTCCGGGCACGGCTCATTGTCTTCCCCTTGGTGTGCGGAGACTAAAATCTGGGGCTCGGACGCGAGCGCGGCGAGGGTTTTACAGAAGAGTACTTCGGAAAGATCACCGGCCGCGGTTGTCGGGCGGCCCCTGTCCGCCGCCGTCACCGCCGGGCGAGTCGTCGGGACCGCCGTCACCGCCAGGCGAGTCGTCGGGACCGCCGGGCGAGTCGTCGGGACCGCCGTCACCGCCGGGCGCATCGTCCGGGCCGCCGTCACCGCCGTCGCCTGGTCTGGAGTCGTCCGTGCCGTCGTTATCGTTTCCCTCGTCAGACGATCCGGAGTCGGACTGATCAGAACCATCGTCGGATCGACCAGGGTTATCGTCGGATCCGTCCCCGGAGTTACCGGGATCCGACTGTCCCGGGTCGTCATCTGCTTGCCCGGAGTCGTCATCCGACTGCCCTGGGTTATCGTCCGGACCGCCAGGGTTGTCGTCCGACTGCCCCGGATCGTCGTCGGACCGACCCGGACCGTCGTCCGACTGCCCGGGGGGCACTCCTCCCGGTCCCCTCGGGAGATCCGTAATATCCCGCGCGCTGTCCGGGAGTTCCGGACCGGTCACGTTCGCCGCATCGGAGCGGAGCCGCTCCAGTTTGCTGACGTTGACACCGTTTCTCTCCGCGTTCCGCGACGCGCTGTCGATGGCGGAGCGGACGTTCGCGATCTCGGCTCGGACCGCAACTGCGCGGGCTGTACTCCCCGGTGTTGCACTCTCGTCGCCGGACAGCTCGGCCGTTCTGTTCTCGAGTCGCTGGAGTCGCTGCTGGAGCCGTGTCGCCCGGTCAGCCAGTTCGCTCGCTGGATCGTCCGAGGCGTTGAGCCGTGCCCGCCACATCCCCGACTCGATCGAACTGCTCGCGTCCACGGCGGTCGACTGCGCGAACGACGTCATCTGCGTTCCGAGCCCGTCGGAACCGTTGTCCTCGGCCTGGGTAGCGATATCGACCGGGAGACCGACTGTCGGAACAGCCACGCAGGTAATACCCAGGATAACGAGGGTAACGAGGGCCGCGGTTTGACGGGCTCGCATCTCTCACTCTGTACTTCCAGGCTGTTTCATATAAACCCAACTCTCTGTTCTGTTCGTTTATCACGTGGGTCGATTCGTTTATTGCGCGGGGCGATGTTTCCAAATTGCACGAGAGAGTTTATCAGGCCCTCTCAGGCAGTCAGGGGGAAATGACAACCACACGACTGCTGTCGGAACGGCGAGCGGAATGCTTACGAGTCGAAAGACCCCAACCCAACGTATGGGACTGTTCCGGTCGGACGAACTCCTCGGGATCGCCCGGGAGACGATGGATTTCGTGCTCTCCGCCTCCGAGGAGACACACCCAAACGAGTACATGGGGTTTCTGCGTGCGGACGACGCGGGTCGACTCGGCCTCGACCGGGACGGACAGGTCATCACGGACGTCCTCGTCATTCCGGGGACGGAGTCGGGACCACGGAGTGCGAAAGTCAAGGAGATGATGCAGCCGAACAACGTCCAGTCGGTCGGCTCGGTCCACTCCCACCCGAACGGCGTCCTCCGGCCGAGCGACGCCGACCTCCGGACGTTCGGCCGCGGGAAAGTACACATCATCGTCGGCGCACCCTACCGCCGGGGCGACTGGCAGGCCTTCGACAACCGGGGCGAACCCACCACACTCGACGTACTCGACGTGGAACCGTCGGATCAGGAATTTTTCGACATCACACAGGAAGAGATCGACGAGGAGTTACTCGACGATGCCGGCCGGGCGGACCGATCGACCGACGACGGCGGTGGCGGGCTGTTCTCGTGGTTTCGGTAACTACCAGTTAGCTCACAGTCTCTTTCTCTTCGGCGTCGCGTTCGAGTTCGCGGTCGATCTCGTCCTGGACGTCCGACATCGACTCGACGGTGAGGACGTTCCCACCGCCGGGGTCGATGACGATCACCTCTTCGCCTTCCTCGATCTCGTTTTCGAAGCTCCGGGCCTTGTAGTAGGGGTTGAAGCCGCCATCGTCGAGTTTGATTTCGCCGGACTGGGGCGTTACCCGCTCGACGACGCGGCCTGATTTCCCGCGCAACGAGGCCGAATCGCTCGTCTTCCCTTCCCCTTCGCCGCCGTAGAGGTCCAGTTCCCGGTACGCGTACAGCGTGCCGACGGAGGTGGCGAGGACGACCGCCGCCATGATGATCAGGGCCAGCGCATCCGGAACCGCTTCCGGCAGGAGGACACCGACTAGCCCCGCCGCGAAGATCCCGGTGCCGGCGACGAAAAAGTGGGCGCCGGGGGCGAACGCTTCCGCGATGATGAGTCCAGCACCACCGACCAACATAAAGAGTGCGATGCTCGACATCAGCGAGCCAAAGATCATACCGGTTATTGGGCTGCTCTGCAGATAACAGTTCGGGATACGCCGGGAGCGAGATCCCGCGATCGGCAGCGAACGAGTCGTTTATGCACCGGGCCGTCGAGGGAACAGGTATGAACGTGAAGTCTCGTCACCACCTCCGGTCGGACGCGATCAGCGAGATCCAGGAGGGGATCGACCGGCGTCTCGGAGTGACAGTCGCGGCGGACTCGTTCGAGAAGGTCGAACTGACCGGCGGGGACTGGAACGTCGTGCTCGTCGACGGCGACCCGCTCGTCCTCTACGTCGAGGG
>Ga0207714_1002194_pt1 | contig 12015 bp, 11 predicted proteins | sample PonA232FremontCA_2_FD_187270 | JGI IMG/M metagenome (GOLD analysis project Ga0207714, IMG submission 187270) | Marine sediment microbial community from Fremont, CA, USA - Pond A23 Sediment 2 (SPAdes) | ecosystem: Environmental > Aquatic > Marine > Unclassified | place: USA: Fremont, California... | reverse complement strand
CGCTCACTCGGTCGCGGGGTTCCCTCGCTCGCTCATCCACCGGAAGGCTCGCTTCGCTCCCCCTTCCGAGCCCTCGGTCACTCTATTCCCGAGGACCTCGCACGGTGCTGTCGCGCGATGGACCGCGCGACAGCGCGCGTCCGGGGTATACTCTCGTTTCACACGGGTAGAGCTAAAAGGGGGTTTCCGACTCGGGCTCCGCTCTGACCACCACACGGTAAAAAACGGTCGAAGTTGCGTGTGCGAGGCGACTTACTCGGTCTTGTCGAGTTCGTCGTCGAACCGGACGACGTTCTCCAGGTCCTCGTCGTAGACGTCCTCGAAGGCGTTGCGGGCGATGGTGCGGCGGTGGACCTCGTCGGCGCCGTCGACGATCCGGAACGGCCGGACGCTCTCGTAGAAGTGCGCGACGGGCAGGTCCTTGCTGATGCCGTGGCCGCCGAGACACTGGACCGCGAGGTCCATGATCTCGTTTGTGACGTTGGCGGTGAAGGTCTTGGACATTGCGACCTCGATGCGGGCGTCACTGTTGTCGAGTTCGCGCGCGGCGTGGCGGACCATCGACCGGGCGGCGTGGAGGTCGGTCTCGGCGTCGGCGATGCGGTGGCGCAGCGCCTGCTTGTCCGACAGCGACTCGCCGAAGGCATCCCGGTCCTGGATGTAGGACTTCGCGATCTCGAGGGCGCGCTCGGCCATCCCGGAGTAGCGCATGCAGTGAGTCAGCCGGCCGCCACCCAGCCGGAGCTGGGCCAGCCGGAAGCCGCCGCCCTCCTCGCCGAGCAGCATGTCTTCGGGGACGCGGACGTTGTGATACTTGACCTCGGCGTGGCCGCGCTCGATGTCGACGACTCCGTGCCCGCCGAGATGCGGGATGTTGCGGACGATCTCCACGCCGTCCAGGTCGGTCGGGACCAGGAACAGCGAGGTGCCCTCGTAGGGGTGGGCGTCCATGTCAGTCCGGGCCATCACCAGCAGGACGTCGGCGTTGTAGCCGTCGGAGGTCCACCACTTGTGGCCATTCAGAACCCACTCGTCGCCGTCCTTCTCGGCGGTGGTCCGGAGCATCTTCGGGTCCGAGCCCGCACCCTGGGTGGGCTCGGTCATCGAGAACGCGGTGCGGATGTCACCCTGGACCAGCGGTCGCAGGTACTCCTCTTTCTGCTCCTCTGTGCCGGCGATCTCGAGGGTGTGCATGTTCCCCTCCTGGGGGGCGTTCGCGCGGATCGAGAGCGCGCCCATCAGCGACCGGCCGACCTGCTCGAAGGAGGGCAGCATGTCCCGGAAGCCCAGCCCCTGCCCGCCGTACTCCTCGGGCACCTGGGGTGCGAACAGGTCTCGCTCCTTGGCCTGCTCCCAGAAATCGTGGATCTCCGCCTCGGAGACGAGTTCCCGGGTCCGGAGCGCCTCCCGCTCACGGGGGAGGACCTCCTCCTCCATGAACGCTTCAACTCTCGTCGCGACCTCTTTTGCTTTCTCGGAGTCGTGGTACTCCATACCTATTCCCACGAGTGCAACACTAAAACTATGGCGGAGACCGTCCGTCGTGCCGGTGGTTACTGTCGCGGCCGAGGAGCGCCACGAACCAACAAGAACCGGCTGTCGACTGTCGAAATTCGGCACTCGCCGGCCCGATCCTGGTGGATCCGACAGTTCCGCCGGGCCGCGCTCCACCTGCGGTGGCGCTCCGTCGGCGACGACGTCCTCGGCCGCGGACGGCTCAGTGCGCGTCCTCGAGGACCCCGACCATGTCCTCGACGGTCAGCTCCAGCCCCTCGGGGAGGTTCACGATCAGCGGGTCGTCGACCACCGCGCGCGCGACGTCCTCGAACTGGTCGGGCTCCGGTCCCTGGGTGTCCCGCAGCCGCGCGGGCAGCCCGAGTCCGTCGCGCACCTCCGCGACCGCCTCGACGACGGCCTCGGCGGGGTCCCCGGCGTCGCCGACCCCCAGCCCCTCCGCGAGCAGCTCGCGGCGCCCCTCAACCTCGCTGAAGAGGTACCGCAGCGCGTGTGGGGCAACGACGGCGTGGGCCGCGCCCTGCTGGATATCCGAGTCGGCGGTCAGCCCGTGGCCGAAGGCGTGGATCAGCCCGAGGGTGCCGCCGTCGGGCCGGGAGATGCCGTACTGAACCAGAAGGAGCCCCACCAGGGCGGGTCCGGCGGTCTCGACGGTGACCCGCTCACCGAGCGCCGGCAGCGCGTCGGTCAGCACGTCCAGCCCCCGCATGGCCGTCGCGTCGGTAAAGGGAGTAGCGGCACTCGTATAGAGGGTCTCGACCCCCTTGTCGAAGCCGTTCATCGCCGAGGCGGTGAGGATCGACGCGGGGGTGGTGGCGACCAGTTCGGGGTCGCCGACCACTGCGGCCGACATCAGCGCGGGGTCGGAGACGCCGCCGTCGACGGACTCCTCGACGGGACAGGTCGCGGGGTCGGCGTTGATCCCCGCGACCTGCGAGAGGTCCGCGCCCGCGAGCGTCGTGGGCACCGCCACCACGGGCGGCGTCTCGCCCTCGACCGCGATGGTGCCGGTCTCTTCCATCTCGGCGCCGACCGCCGCCCGGTCGACCGCGCCCTTGCTGGCGATGGCCGCCGCGGCCTTCGAGACGTCGATGCTGCTGCCCCCGCCCAGCCCGACCAGCGCGTCCGCGCCCGTCTCCTCCATGGCCTCGACGACGTCGAGTGCGGTGCTGACCAGTTTGTCGGGCGTCGTCTCAGCGAGCACGCCCGCGAGCCGGTCGCCCAGCCCCTCACGCACAGGGTCGATGACCTCGGGCGTGGTGCCGACCGTCTGTCCCGCCACCACGAGCGCCCGCTCGGCACCGAGCGCCTCCAGTTCGTCGTCGAGGTCGCCGGCCGCGCCCTCGCCGTACCGGACCGCGCCGGGCTCGTAGGCGAAGCGGTAGTCGGTCATCTCGCCACCCCCGTCTCGACGGCCGGCAGGGCGGCCTCGATCGCCTCGCGGTCGTCTTCGAGCCACTCGGGGAGGGTCAGTCGCGAGCCCAGGTCTTCGACGTCCTCGTCGGCAGTGAAGCCCGGCCCCATGGTGGAGACCTCGAAGAGGACCCCGCCGGGCTCCCGGGCGTAGATGGCGTGGAAGTACCTCCGGTCGAGTATCTCCGAGACGCGCAGCCCATGCTCCTCGAAGGCCTCGCGGTAGGCCTCCTGTGCATCGGTGTCCTCGGCCTTGAACGCGACGTGGTGGACGGTGCCGACGCCCATCCGTCCGCGCTCGGCGGTGGTCTCGACGAGGTCGACCGTCGTCCCCGGCCGCTCGCCGGCCGCGGTCCGGTAGCGGCGTCGCCCGTCCTCCTCCGCTGCGAGTTCGTACCCCAACACGTCAGTCAGTACCCGCTCGGTCGGCTCGTACCCTGCGACGGCCAGCGTCACGCCGTCGAAGCCGCGCAGCTGGTGCTCTGCCGGGACCGGGCTGCCCTCCCAGGGCTCGGCGGGCGCGTCCGCCGCGGCCTCGGTCCCCACCAGCTCCAGCCCGATGCCGTCCGGGTCTTCGAAGGAGAGGACGGGCTCGCCGAAGCGCCCGGTCTCCTCGACCTCGACGCCGCGGTCGGCCAGTCGGTCGCGCCAGTAGCCGACCGACTCCGGGCGGACCGCGTAGGCAGTCGCGGCGGTCTGGCCGGCGCCGAACTCCCCCCGGCGGCCCTCGTCGGTCCAGGGGAAGACGGTGATCGCCGTCCCCGGCGTCCCCCGGCGGTCGCCGAAGTAGAAGTGGTAGGTGTGGGTGTCGTCGTGGTTGACGGTCCGCTTCACGAAGCGGAGCCCGAGGGTACCGACGTAGAAGTCAGCGTTTCGCCCCGGGTCGCTCGCGATGGCCGTCACGTGGTGGATGCCCGCTGTTTCTGGCATACCGTCCGGTAGGACCCCCACCCATGTAGGGTTTGTTCGGACACCGGTGACACCAGGTTACTGTCGGGTACCCACCCCGGCCGGTGACGGCCGGGCGACCCTCTTACCGTCGCGGCCGGCCCGACTCGCCGCCGGTCCTGGCGCGGGGAGTTCGGGCGATTGAAGGCCGCCCGCGACGACGTTCGGGCAGTGTCCCGGCGCAGCCTCTTCGGCTCGCTCTGTGCGATGGTCTTCCTGGTAAACCTCGCGCGGGTGGTCTTCGCCCCGCTGGTCCAGCCGGTCGCCGCGGAGCTGGGGGTCCCTGCGGCCTCCCTGGGTGTGGTGACCAGCGCCGCCTGGCTCGGCAGCGCGCCCCCCCGCCTGCCGACCGGATATCTCCTGACGCGGTTCCCCCGCCACCACGTCGTCGCGGCCGCGGGGACGCTGCTTGCCGTCGCGGCCGCCGGCACTGCCTTCGCCGACTCCATCCCCTTGCTGGCGGCCGGCGCGTTCGCGATGGGGCTGTCCAGCGGCGTCTACTTCACCGCGGCAAACCCGCTGGTGAGTGAACTGTTCCGCGAGCGGGTCGGCAGCGCCATCGGGATCCACGGCGCAGCCAGCCAGCTCGCGGCGGTCGCCGCCCCGGTCTTTCTGAGCGTCCTGCTCGTGGTCGGCCGGTGGGAGACGGCGTTTTTCGTCATCTCGGGGGGTGCGGTGCTGGCGACGGCCGCGCTGGTCGTGACGGCCCGCCGGACGGCCCTCCCCTCTGTCGGCGCCAAGGACCGCAGCCTCCGGGCGGCCGCCCGCGCGCAGTGGAAGCTGGTACTCACCGGGGTCGTCTTCATCGGCGCCGCCGGCTTCCTCTGGAACGGCCTGTTCAACCTCTACGGCGACTACCTCACCGTCGTGAAGGGCATAGCGCCCGGGACCGGCCGGCTGCTGCTCTCGGGGATGTTCGCCGCGGGCGTCCCCGCCTTCTTCCTCACCGGGCGGCTGGCCGACCGGGTGCCCAACGTCCCGCTCATCCTCGGGATCATCGCGAGCTTCGTCGTCTGCACGCTCGCGCTCACTGCAGTTACGGGGGTCGTCGCCGTCGCCGCCGTCAGCCTCGTGCTCGGCTTCGCCGTCCACGCGCTCTTTCCGGCGATGGACACCTACATGCTCAGCGCGCTGCCCGACCACCACCGCGGGAGCGCCTACGCGCTGTACTCCGCGACGATGATGGTCGTCCAGGCGCTTGGCTCGGGTGCGGTCGGGACGGCCGTCGCCCGGGGGCTGGGCTACACCGCCGTCTTCCGCGGGCTCGCCGTCGGCGTCGGCGCCCTCGTCCTCGCGCTGTACGTGCTCTACACCCGGGGCCGCCTGCCAACCGGCGGCACGCCCGGCGAGGTCCCAGCTACGGGGGCGACCGACTGACACCGCCTCCCCCGTGGGGCGGCCGCGCTCCGGCCCACTGCCCGACCGGCACGCGTCCGGACTGACTCCGGGCTGGTCGCGGCACTATACACCTAGGGCCCGGATTTATCCCGAGGGACGGCGACTGCCCGGACGCACGGGATGAGGGCGACACACAGGATTGCGACCGGACCCGGAGTATCGGAGACCGAACGATGCGCGCTCGCCGTCGCCGACCGGGGCACCACGGGAGACCGGGGGGCTGACACATGAGCGACGGCTCCCGGGACCCGAGCCGGCGCCGGGTGCTGAAGGCGCTCGGGGCGTCGGCAGCGGTGACCGGCCTCGCGGGCTGTTCGGGCGGCGGCGACGGTGGAGACGACACCGGGAACGGCGGAACCGACACGCCCGCCGGGGACGACACGTCCGGGGACGATACCTCCGGCGGCAGCGATACCGGCGATGGCGGCGATACCGGGGGTGACGCGTCCGGCGACGGGTCGGCCACCGAAACCGGGCCGCCGACCACCGAGAGCCCCTACGAGACCCGCGTCGACGAGCGGCTGACCGAGACGACGCGGTACACCTACGACCTGGCGGCCGGCGCCAGGATCCGCCTGGACGTCGAGAGCCTCGACGGGGAGAACACGCTGGTGTTCGTGAGTCGGAGCGGGAACTTCCTGCTGAACAACGGCACGCGGGGCTCGGAGACGTGGGTCGTGGAGATCCCCGAATCCGGGGAGTACACCGTCGAGATCACCCCCAACGGGGAGGCCAGAGCCGTCCTCGGCGTGGCCGAGGGGTCGGGCACGGACGGGTCCGGCGGGGAGAGCGGGTCCGGCCGCTGTGGTGACCTGACGGGGGGCGGGTACAGCCGCTACGACGAGCCGGACTCCCCCTTCGTCGGCACCTTCGAGCACCCCGGCAGCGTCGCGGCCACCGGCACCGTCAACGACTTCCACTCGCTGACGATCCGGCAGTATATCGGCGACAGGCAGGCGTTCGACGTCTTCCCGACCCAGAAGCTCACGGGGACGGACTCGCCGACCGACGCCCAGCTCGGGAACGTCGAGGGGCTCGAACGGGTCGGCGAGTTCGAGTTCGGGGGCGAGACCGTGCCGCTGGTCCGGGCGTCGCCGGCACCCAACGGCGACAACGGGACGAACTACTACCGCAACTATCCCTACTACGTCGCCGGGCTGCCACACGAGGGCGCCGACGGGACCACGTACTACCGGATGTCGTTCAAGGCGACGGTCCAGTTCTCGAACGACCTGGAGCCGACAGTCTGCGAGGACACCTTCGAGGAGGTCGCCAGGCACGTGATGACCTCGCTCGAACCGAACCCCGACACGACAGTCGAGGAGGAGGGCGTCTGACTGCCAGAATCGGCAGACGACACCTGTCCGACGGTCGCTATCTCCCCGCTCTTTGGGTGGGGGACTCTTGTATCTTCTCGGATATTTTTATGTGAGTCGGTATCATTGCACAATATAGGTATGTCGACAGACACCGGCGGGACACTTTCAACGGTCTACCAGAATCGGATCGGGACGCCGACCACACACGACGAGGTCCGGGGGTACTGGATATTCCTCACCGGGCTGGTGCTCGGTGTCGTCGGGTTCGTTCTCTTTTTACCCAGCGAGTCGGCCGCCGGTGCCTCGGGACTCACGCTCCGGGAGGCGAGTATCGCGCTCGCGGCGGCCGGGCTGGCGATGATCGTGGCCGGCCCGGTCATCCGCCTCCCGCTGAAGTCGTGGGCCAACTACGCGGCCTACCTCGGCCAGCTCGTCTCCTTTCTCGCGGTCGTCTGGTTCGTCCTCGTCTTCCCGGCCGACTGGAACGTCCAGACCGGGAACCAGCCGGTGATCGTCCTCTACGCCGCCGGGCTGGCGGTTACGACGCTCGGCGGCGCGCTCGTTCCCCTCGTGGTCGGCACGACCCGCGAGGACCTGGAGGCCAGTCAGCGCCGCGCCGAGGACCTGGAGGAAGACCTGCGGGACCTGCGCCGCGAGCGCGACCGGCTGGAGAGCGAACTCGAGGAGGCCCGGGGAGCGGGCGCGACCGCCGCCGACCGGAGCGAGGCCCTCGAGGCCGACCTGGCGGAACTCGAGGCCCAGCTCGACTCCCTGCGGGCCAGTCAGGCGCAGTTCGAACTGTACGAGGACACGGCCGGGGAGTACCGCTGGCGGCTCCGCCACCGCAACGGCAACGTCGTCGCCGACGGCGGCCAGGGCTACACCCGCAAGCACAACGCCAAGAAGGGGCTGGCCAGCGTCCGTCGCAACGCGCTGGGCGCAAGCCTGCTCGAGATCGAGCCCGACCCCGAGGAAGAGGCGCCCGAGGAGGCCCTGGAGGAGGCGCCGCTGATCCCCGACGTCGAGGAGAGCCGGGCCACCTTCGAGGTCTACCGGGACAACGCCGGCGAGTGGCGCTGGCGGCTGGTCCACGACAACGGCAACGTCATCGCGGACAGCGGGGAGGGGTACGCCTCGAAGCGCAACGCCCGCGAGGGCGCCGAGAGCGTGAAACGCAACGCCGACCCTGCGAGCTACCTCCAGTTCGACCCCGTCTCGTTCGAGGTCTACCGGGACAACGCCGGCGAGTGGCGCTGGCGGCTGGTCCACAAGAACGGCAACATCATCGCGGCCGCGAGCGAGGGGTACACCCGCCGCCGGGACGCCCGCCGGTCGGTCGACACGGTCAAGGACACACTCGCGGACGACGCCTTCGAGGTCTACGAGGACGCGCGCGGCGACCACCGCTGGCGGCTCACGGCCGCGAACAACGAGGTCATCGCCACCAGCGGCGAGGGGTACTCATCGGCCCCGGAGGCCAACGAGGCCGTCGAGCGCGTCCAGGCACACGCCCCCTCGGCCGACGCGCTGGACGTCGGTTTCGCCGCCTTCGAGGTCTACCGCGACGAGGCAGAGGAGTGGCGCTGGCGGCTCCGCCACCGCAACGGCGAGGTCATCGCCGACGGGGGCGAGGGCTACGCCAGCCGCCACGGCATCCACGACGCCATCGAGAGCGTGAAGCGGAACGCGCCGGGCACCGAGACCCGCGAGGCCTGACCTGCTCGCAAACCGTCCCTGCCGCCAGTTCCCTCGACGTTCTTCGCTCCCCTCACTCCTGATACCGGTCCGCGACCCGCTCGCGGAGCTCCCCCTTTCGGACCTTGGCGCCGTGAGGCCCCTCCGTCCGGGGGAACTCCTCGACGAACTCGATATCCTCGGGGAGCTTGTAGTCGGCCACCTCCGCCGCGAGCGACTCGCGGAGGGTCGCCGCATCCAGGTCGCCACCCTCGCCGTCGCTCCCGTCAGCGCGGATGACGAAGGCCACTGGGACCTGGCCGTGGCGGGGGTGGGATGCGCCGACGACCTGGGCCTGGTCGACGCCCGGCTGCCCGTTGAGGGCGGCCTCGATGTCCCGCGGCGTGACCAGAAAGCCCCGGACCCGGAGCGCGTCGTCCAGCCGCGACCGGTAGTAGAAGTAGCCCGCCTCGTCCCGAACCCCGAGGTCGCCGGTGTGGAGCCACCCCTTCTCGTCGACGGCCGCGGCGGTCTGCTCGGGCTTGTCGTGGTACCCGTTCATCACGTTGTACCCCCGCAGGCAGAGTTCCCCCTCCTCGCCCGCGGGGAGCTCGTCGCCGGTCTCGGGGTCGACGACCCGGACCTCCGCCTCGGGGTGGACCGGCGGGCCGCCGACGCGCTCGCGCTGCTCGAGTGGGTCCTCGGGGTCGCCGACGAAGACCATGCTGTTGCCCTCGGAGATGCCGTAGGGCTGGACCAGCGGGAAACCGAAGGCCGCCTCCAGTTCCTCGAGGACCTCGCCGTCGACCCCCATCGTGAGGAAGGCGATCACGCCACGTCTGAGTGTGGTGACCCGCTCCGGGTCGAACGCCTCCGCCCGGCGCATCCGGTCGAACATCACCGCCTGCGCGTTGCAGTAGGTGACGCCGTGTTCCTCTATCAGGTCGAGCGTCCGCTCGGGCTCGAAGTGAGTCTCGACGACCAGTGGGATGCCACGCGAGAGCGCGCTCAACATGGTGTTGAACCCCCAGACCCCACAGAACGGAAGCACACCGAGCGCGACGTCTTCGGGGCCGAGCCCGAGGTAACTGCCGGCGTTGTAGGAGTGGTTCAGCACCGACAGACTGGACTGGAGACAGCCCTTCGGGTCGCTGGTGGTTCCGCTGGTGTAGAATACCGTGACGGGTGCCTCCGGGTCGGTGGTCGGGTCCAGCGCGTCGACCGAGGGGACGAGTTCGCGGTCACGGTCGACCACCGCCTCGTACCCCCGGACCGCGGGGAAGTCCGGGTCCGTCGAGAGCCCGACGACCGCCTGAAGCGGGACGCTCTGGGGGTCGAACTCGCCGGGGAGGTCCTCGCGGACCTCCGGGGCGACCTCGGCGAGCATCTCCAGGTAGTCGTTGCCGAGAAACGACTCCTCGGTGACCAGCACCGACGCACCCGAATCCCGGAGCATGTACGACAGTTCGTGGGTCCGGTAGCGGGTGTTGACTGCGACCGCGGCGGCGCCGAGCCGGGAGACGGCCAGCTGTGTCGTCACCCACTCTGGCCGGTTGCCGAGCCAGACCGCGACGCGGTCGCCGGCGCCGACACCGAGGTCGGCCAGCCCGCGGGCCAGCGCCCGGCTCTCCGCGAGCAACTCCGCGTAGGTCGTCCGCTCGCCCTGGAAGTGCAGGGCGGTCGCGTCCGGGCTCCGGTCGGCGACCTCCCGGAGCCCCTCGTAGAGCGTCGCGTCGGGCCATCTCATGTCCCGGGGTTCTCGACAGCGGGACAAAAAACTCCGGCCGGAGCCGCCACACCGTTTATTCCCGTGGCGCCGTCGGCTCACGCGTATGGACTACACGCAGTTCGTCGACGGCCTTCTGCACGAACCGACCCAGACGGAGGGCCGCGGGCTGGACCTGACCGCCGCGGAGGTTTACGAGGTGACCGGGCCGGGTCGGGTCGACTTCGGCGGCGGGGAGCTCGAGCCGGCCGACGCGGAGCCCTGCCCGAGCCAGAAGCGCACCGAGGACGACGACTACGAGTGGTGGCACCTCGACGCCGGCCAGTTCCTGCTCGAGTACAACGAGTCGCTGACCGCCGGGAACATGGCGCTCACGATACAGACCCGCGACGAGCTCCGGGCGCGGGGAGCCTTCCACCCGACGCTGCGTGTCACCGACCTGGACCCGGTGCCCCTGTCGGTCGGCGGGGCGGGCCTCCTGCTCAAGGAGAACGCGCGGGTGTCGACGGTGGTCGGCGCCGAACCGGCCTGAGAGCCACCCACAGGACCGACGCTGGCCCGACGCGGGCTCCCCGGCCCCCGGCTACCGGTCGCCGGGCCAGGGGACCACGTCGGACCAGACGACGACTGCGGCCAGCAGGTAGGCCGCGAGGACGAGGTAGACGATGCGGGGCCACTCGGCGAACTCGGGGTAGCCCGCGACGACGGCCGCGAGGCCACCCAGGAACGCGAACAGGACTGTGGTGACGAACTGGCGCCAGAGGTCCGTCCACGGGGGTGTGCGGAGGGCAGTGCTCATACCCGGAGTTTACAGGTAGGCGATAAGTAGCTTGTCGTGGAACCGGGCAGGGCCCGGGGCGGCTCGCGGCCCCGAAAGGGTGCGTTTTTAACGCTCGGTCGGCTTCTCCGGGGTAATGGCAGAGTTCACCGTCGCCGTCTCGGACCCCGAGGACGGCACGACCTACCAGGTAGACGTCTCCGACCAGGACGCGAACCGCTTTGCCGGCCGGGAGATCGGCGAGGAGGTCGACGGGAGCGCCGTCGGCCTCGACGGCTACACGCTCGAGGTCACCGGCGGCTCCGACGACGCCGGCCGACCGATGCGCGCCGACGTGGCGGGCCCGACGCTGACCGAACTCCTGCTCGAGGGCGGCACCGGCTACAACCCCGACCGCGAGGGCGAGCGCAAGCGCGTGACTGTCCGCGGCCGCGAGATAAGCGACGCGACCCGTCAGATCAACGCGAAGGTCGTCGCCCGCGGCGACCAGCCGGTCGCCGACCTCCTTGAGGAGTGACCGAACGCGTCCCCTCCGACCACGCCACCGTCGACAGCCACCGCGTCAATCTTGAGACCGTCGGCCGCACCGGGCGTCCCCGGATTTTGCTTCCCGACGCCCTCGACCACGACGCCGGCGACGTCCTCCGGGTCTCCCTCGAGGGGACCGAGGCCCACGCACAGGTTACCGCGGACCTCCGCGGCGACCCGGGGGTTGAGGGTGCGTACCCGGACGCCCAGCTCGCCCGGGCGGGCGAGGGCGAGAACCGTCTCGTCGCGTGGCTCGACCGCCACGGGCTGGGCGAGGGCGACCCGCTCCTGTTCGACGTGGTGACCGCCGGCTACCAGTACGGCCTCCGGCGGCCGGGCGAGCGGGTCGTCTACGACGCGGTTGAGGCCCCCGACGACGGGCTCGCGGACATCGCCGAGAAGTTCGGCTGACCGGCCGTGGCCGGCGGGAGACTCCGGCTGTCCCGGACGCGCGGGTGTCGCGCGTGCGAACACTTTTTAGGACAGCCAGCCGAGAGCCGGGAAGTAGATGGTAGAACTCACGGAGACCGGTATCGACGGGCTCGACGGGATCCTGGGGGGTGGTATCGTCCGGAACTCGACGACACTCGTCTCCGGAAACCCGGGCGCCGGCAAGAGCGTCTTCGGGTTGCAGTACGTCTACAACGGCGTCGAGTCCTTCGACCAGAACGGGATCTACCTCTCCTTCGAGGAGAACGCCGAGGACCTCAGGGAGG